>Ga0134125_10011061_pt1 | contig 10112 bp, 8 predicted proteins | sample KB31751_FD_96464 | JGI IMG/M metagenome (GOLD analysis project Ga0134125, IMG submission 96464) | Terrestrial soil microbial communities with excess Nitrogen fertilizer from Kellogg Biological Station, Michigan, USA - KB3-175-1 | ecosystem: Environmental > Terrestrial > Soil > Unclassified ... | reverse complement strand
TTCAGCTTCGTCTAGTATCAACCCACACCAAACCGACTGCTCCCCCGAGAATGTAATAATGCCGCGCAAGAGGCTGCATGGCTCTCATTGTTTTCTGCCGCGGGATGAATGTTGGCGGGCATAGGACGTTCCGTCCAAGCATGCTCGCACGAGAACTGCGTGCTTATGATGTTGTGAATGTCGGCGCTGCAGGGACATTTGTTGTTCGGAAGCCTGGGTCGCGCGCAAAGTTCCTTGCTGAACTGGCCCAGAAGTTGCCGTTTCAGGCGCAGGTCGCGTTTTGTAACGGAAGCGATCTTCTGCGATTGGGAAAGCAGAATCCGTTTCGAGCTGAGCCATCTCTCACGGATATTGTTCCTTTTGTCAGTATCCTGTCAAAAGCTGGTCGCGCCAAGACCTCCCTCCCGATTGCATTTCCTAAGACAGGAAAGTGGTTAGTGCGAGTTATCGGATCGAAAAATCGACTCGTCTTTGGGTTCTACCGACGCCACATGAAGACCATTGGCTATCTTGGCCAGATCGACGAACTCTTCGGTGCGCCTGCAACAACCCGAAGCTGGAACACAATACTCTCAGTGCTTCGGATTTTGAAAGCTAGCGAACGAGCTAAATGAGGCTCTTAGAGTCACTATACGCAGCCGATTCCGGCGACTTCATCGTTGGACAAGACTTCATCTGGATGGCATATTGGGCTCGGAAAGACGATGTATGGCCACTCTCTCTCGTATTGCTCCTGAAATTCCTGTTACTGATCTCAAAGGTGCCATCAACCATTACGCCGAAAAGCTGGGTTTCCAACTAGCAATGCAATTACCGGCTGGAGACTATGCGATTGTGGAGCGCGATGGCATTGCGATTCATTTGTTCAAATCGAATTCGAGCGCGTGCGTACCTGTAGCGGTTCATATCTTCACGTCGGAACTTGACGAGTTGCACAATGAGCTGCTCGATCGTGGCGCTTTGATCTCGCAGAGTATTGTTATGAAGCCCTGGGGCAATCGAGATTTCCGCGTGAATGACTGTGCAGGAAATCTGCTGAAGTTCACAGAGCCTGCTTCTTCAGACTGAGCGGCAGAGCAGATACTCTCGGGTCGATTTCAGTCGGCGCCATCAGCGTAATTCGAGCATTGTCATTTCCTCATCTTCCGGTTTCGGCTGGCGCGCCGCCGCGAGGATGGCAACCATGAGTCCTATGTTGATGATGCTGGAGAACGGATCACCAAGGATGAAGATGTGACAGACAATTGCCCCGGCCATGCACAAAACCAGCAGCCCTGCGCCGATCTTCACTCCAAACGGAATCATCAAAAGCAGTCCACCTGCAACTTCTAGCACTCCGGTGAAATACCGGAACCAAACTCCGAGTCGGATCCTCGCGAAGATGTGGACCCATTCCTCTCCTGGGCCAATCCCAAACTTTTCCAGGCCAGATGACGCAAATATGAATGCTACCGCGAGTCGGAGCACCCAGGGACCAATCTTGAGAGCAGGACTTCCTTTCTTCGCACTTTCATTTTTTCCGGTCGCAGTCATCTGTGTATACCTAGCCGCGGATTGCAGACGGATGATTTGCTACTATATCCATATCGGATATATAACGTCAATCTCTCAGATGGCTAGCCAGCCTTGACTGATCCGGGGGGATTGTTCTATATCCGTACTGGATATACACTCGAGGTCTCATGTCTCTCTCAAAGCTAAAGTCAGAGGCTAATCCAGGAAAGTTCTTGCCGCTCTCAAACGCAGAGTTTCACATCCTCCTGGCTATTGCCGATGAGGAACGTCACGGCTATGCAATCATGCAAGAGGTTAAAGAATCGACTCAGGGCGTGATCCGCCTCGGCCCGGGGACACTGTATCGGTCGATTCAGGAGTTGCTGCAGAAAGGTCTTATCGTGGAATCGGAGAGGTATCCTGCCGCGAACGAAGACCAGCGTCGCCGCTATTACCGAATGAGTTCATCGGGTCGACGCGTGCTCAGCGCCGAAGCTCGACGACTGTCAGAAGTCGTGGCCATCGCCAAATCGAAGCGTGTGCTTCGGAAACTCCCTACGTAGAGGAAATTTGCTATGAATCGCTGGTTAATCGTCACGAGTCACGTTTATCAGTGCGTGGTCTTCGCATATCCGAACGACTTCCGTCGGCGATATGCCGCCGAGATGGCGAGCGTTTTTGAAGAGAGTTGGGAGGATGCATACCGCAAGAGAGGGACGGCGTTAGCTGGATTGTGCTTGGCGACTGCTTACGATTTGATGGTGAGCGTGTTCGCGGCGCACGTTTCCCGCTTTTTCTCAAATTTCAAGTCTGACTTTGAGTTCATATCAAAGTCACCCGTCTTTGCAGCCGCCTTCGGCGCTGTGGCAGGAAATCTTTTTTTCATTCAGGAAGTGGTTTTTGGTCCGCCATTTGGGCTTCGGAAGACAGTTCAGGAGAGGCTAGTCCTGCTCGGCATGGCTTCGACAAACATTGCGGTTTTATGGCTCGCGAGCGCATGCATCTTTCAATTTGTTGTTCACACCAGCAATAAGGCGCGGCTCCTTCTTCTCAAAGACCGACTGCACGCTTTTCGACGTCTCGCCGGTATTAGCGTGCTTTTAGCGATGGTCGCCACAGCAAAACTTCTGATTACAGGAGATGTGTCGTTGAAATATGCAACGGATGCAGCTCCCGCGATCGGATATTGGGTTGGGTTTCCAGTGCTGCTGTTGACCGTCCTGCTGATCATCTTTCTTCTTCAGCCGGTCCTGACTTTGCGCAGTTCGTAAAAAGAAAAGACTGGATCGAGAGAGCAGAGCGTCGCGTAGCGCAGTCCTATCGAGAAAAGTCCCGCAGTTTTGATGACGGAATCGGGCCACAGTTCACATTACCGTGGCCCGGAAAGGTGTTACTGCGGTTCTTCTTCGCCGCCGACAAGCGAATGCGTGATGGCATGAACAGAGAGCGCGATTCGGTTCTGTACGCCGACTTTGCGCATGAGCTTGGCTACGTGCGCTTTCACAGTTCGCTCTTCGATTTGCAGTGATTGGCCGATTTCGCGGTTGGAGCGTCCGGCGACTAGAAGCTCGAGAACTTCTTTCTCTCGATCGGTGAACTCGACGCGTCCCGCCGGGAATATCTTGCCGGGCGACGAGGTAACACGATCGATGAAGATCGACATCACGCGACGTGGAGCCCACACCGATCCCTGGTTCACGATCCGGATGGCTTGGACAAACTCCGACGGACTGGCACCCTCGTCGACGTAGCCTTTTGCGCCGGCAGCGAGAGCTTTGAGAATCGACTCATCATCTGCGCCGGTACCCGTGACAATGATGCGCAGGTCGGGACGCGCGGCTTTGAGGCTAGCCATCACGTCAAAGACGCTGGAAGTGCCGCTGCCGCGATTGCCCAGCAGGACCAGATCGACGTTAGGCAGCGTCGGAAGTTCTTCCAGCGTAGCGGCGGTCAGCTCCAAATCGGGCTCTTCGTCAAAAAGGGAACGAAGCCCGATAAAGCGGAGAGGATCGCTGTCAACCACAGCGATATGAATCACTGGCTTTTTGGCGGGGGCGGCTTTCATGTCTTTAGTCACAACGGCACTGGCGGTTAGCATACCTTGATTTCGCACGAAAGCACTATCAGTGCAATGACCTAAAGGACATGTACTGAAAGGGTCAACAGCTCCGTTTTTTGCAGAAAAGAACGGATCAGCGGGGCGAGAGGGCGGTTGCAGTGCTCTCGGTTCCACTTTGAACCGATGAGCCGAAAATAAATCCGCGGCCGAATCCGGAGCAATATTCGGGGGGATGGCTGCCCAGCAATTTGTCCTGGCAGTACTGCTCAAGATAATCGATCGTCATTCCTTTTGCGCGAACGCTTTGGACGTGGGCGCTCGCATATCCGCCCGCGAAGCCTTCATCGAAATATTCTCTGCGACTAGGAGGCAGGGCATCGGCGAGTCCTGAAGCCGCGAGCTTCGCGCGTTCGCTGGCTTGGTATTGATCACCGGCGAAGCCATCCGCGTATCCAGCTGAGAGACCGGCCTCGTATCCCTGCTGAAAGCGAGCTTTGCTTCCAAACGAGTTGTTGTATTCGTGTCCGGCCTGGCGAAGCTCGTGCTTGGTCATCTGCTGGACTGCACGCCCCATGTGGATGTCGAGATCGGCCAAGTGGAAGCCCTCGTCGTACCCGTGCCGATATCCGTGCGCGAAGGCGGAATCAAGGAAGAGTGCCCCGATCGATGTCGGCTGCAGATGGCGTTCGCTTCCGACCAGCCAGTGCACATGGGAGCTGGAAGATGAAAGTGGGATGGAGGTGAAGTCCGTAGAATTTTGTGCAGCGCCAATGATGCCCCAGACACTCAGAGCCAGTAGTCCGCAAATACGCACAAGCATCATCGGTTGTCGAACATCGTTTGAGATGTACTTAGTGCTTGCGCTGGATGTAAGCGGCTGCACCAACAATCGCGTCTTGCTGCACCAGAGTTCAAAAGCAAACTAAAGTGCTAAGCCCCTCGTGTCGCGTAAGGTCTTATTAGGCAGCTACTTAGGTGTTTCTTTCCATTGGTAAAAAACCACTCGCAGGCGATACTCAACCTACCTTAACCCCGATCAATTGAGTTCGCGGGCAGGGCAGGCAGCGAAAATCCTGGGGGAAACGATGCTTGTCCGGACGCGAACTCAAGTGGTAACGGCCTCCCCGGAGAGTTAAACGACTTCCGGGGAGTTCCGTTTTAGGCAATAGCGCACGGCCCGGAGTTAAGCCGTAATGGGACAATGGCTACTCTGCGCAAGTTGCGGCCGGTATTCCTGTGCGCCCTCCCGTTTGTCGCGGCTTGCATCTCGTTAGCTGCGGACTCCGCTCCGGCACCCGCGCAATCATGGTTCGATAAGCACCTCGAAACCAAAATCCAACTTGTTCAGGCGCAACTTCATTCGAATGATACGCGCTGTGCGATTATCGGCGTTGCGCTTCTCGATCAGATTTCGGATTTTCGCGATCAAGTAAGTAATCCCACTCGGATTGAACAACTTTTTCGTGAAATCGCCAGCGACCCACAGGCGCAGGTAGCAATTCGTGAAGAAGCCCAAGATCTCCAGGTTGTCCCGGGAAATAGTCCACGACGTCCACAAAGTCCACTCAGTCCACTGTGGACAAAGTGGACTGGGTCGACTGTGTGGACGCGTGTATCTGCACCTTCTGAGGCTCGTGCGAAAGCCTTACTTGAATCTGCCGCCAACGCAGATGAGCACGATCTTGAGCTTCTGAACGCAATTGGGGCGATTAAGCTTCATCACAATCGGCTGAGCTATGAGAGCGCAGAAAAGGCTGCGCAACGCAGCGGCTCTGCCGAAGCATGGTACCGAGCAGCACGCGCGACACAAGATGAAGACAAGCGGATTGAAGCAGAGCGTACGGCACTGGAATTCGACAAAAACTACATTCCTGCAATCGCCGATCTATCCAGCCAATATTCCGCTCGTGGTCAACTGACGGTTGCTCGAGTACTCCTGACCGAAGCACTCCAAAGCAGCACTGAGCCACTCATGGTTGCAGAACTTGCGCGGCTTGATATCAATCAGGGGCATGGTGCCGCCGCTCTTGAGGGGATGAAAGCACTCCGCGGGCAGTCGCTGTCTCGGGCTGCCGCGCAAATGCTTTCGGAAAATTACGCGCAGTTGGGATTCGCGAAAGAAGCTCGCGTCCTTGCCAGCCGTGGAGATCTCGGATCGAGAGGCGCAACATCCTTTGAACCAAAGCTTCACTTTTCTGCGCAAGCGACCAATGGTTCGGCCTCTTCCACCGAAACGGACGACGATGCTACTCAGAATGAAACTGAGATAGCCACGATTCCCGATTCGGAGTCTGAGCATCTGCGCCGCATCTTGCATCAAGGCAAGGACCAGCCCGCGGCGAGACCTGAGCGTTACTTCGTGGATGCTGCGAAGGTGATCGAGAACTGGCGCGCGCTATCGGCGTCGAAGCGCTCTGAATCGCGTGTTCTCGCCAGCGTGCGTATCGATCAAGTCCGGCGGGACTACCAAACGATCCAGCACACCCAATTGCTAATCGCCCTCTCATCGCAAACCGATGTCGAGAATTATCGCACAAGGGCGATTCAGTATTCGCCGCAGACGCAAGAACTCGACGTCATGCGTGCACGCGTCTATCACGCCAATGGCAGCACATCTGAGGCGGAGGACGAGGGCGACACCAGTGTAGGGGATGCCTCTGTTGCCGCCTACTACGATCTGCGTACCCGTCAACTGCGCTTTCGCGATCTCGGCGTGGGCGATGTAGTGGAACTCGAGTACACGCTGACTCCTGCATCGCGCGAGAACCCGTATGGGAACTATTTCGCGGAATTGGTGGCATTTGGTGGAGCTCTTCCCTGCAATCTGCAGCGGTATATCGTGCGCGCACCTGCGGAGCTGCATTTGAGCAGTGCGCAGCATCTGCTCGGAGCTCCGCAGATTCGCAAAGCTGCCAACGAAATCACTTACGTTTGGGAAAGGCGAGGAATCCCCGCTCTCGTCCGAGAGCCGCGATCGCCTTCCTGGAGCGAGCAAGGCGCCTACGTTCATGTTTCCAATTTCCAGAATTGGGAAGCATTAGGGGAGTGGTACGCGCAACTGGTGAAACCGCAGTTCGCGCTGAGCCCGGAATTGGAGAAGGTAGTTTCGGAACTAGTTGCGCGGCATCCCAATAAGCTCGACCGCGTTGCCGAGATCGACGATCTCGTGCTCAAGAACACACGTTACGTCGCACAAGAATTCGGCGTGTACGGATTCAAGCCGTACCCAGTGGCGCAGACCTATGCTCGCCGGTTTGGCGACTGCAAAGACAAAGCCAGCTTAATGGTGGCTCTGCTGCGCGCTGCCGGAATCGATGCTCAGATTGCGCTGGTGCGTACACAGAGATTGGGTGAAATCATGCCGCAGCCGGCGTCTGCAGCCGTTTTCGATCATGCGATCGTTTATGTTCCCGAATTCGACCTCTGGCTGGACGGCACTGCGGAGTTTGCGCAGCTACGCGAATTGCCGGTCGCAGATCAAGGCGCAATGGCGCTTACCGTCGATCTAGATGGACACGCTGTGCTGCGTCATACGCCGCGCTCTACCGCTGATGACAACTATTCGCGGCGAACAATTAACGCGCAACTCGATGCCGACGGCACCATTCACTTTTCAGGTGCGACCTACGTGCGCGGCGAAGATGCCCCCGAAGTTCGTCGCCAACTGGAAGTTCGCGAGGCGAAGCTCGGATACGTTCGCGATCACCTAGCGCAAGTTCTGCCTGCAGTTGAAATTCACAATGTAGAAGCTCCGATCGGCTCGAGTGAAGCAGTATCGCTCAGCTTCAGCGGAGATCTTTCCGTTTACCGCGGCCACCACTCCGCTTCCCTGCCGTCTTCGTGGATGGAACGCAAGTACGTAGCTGCACTGGCGCCGAGCATCACGCGAACTCAGGACCTGATTCTCGAAGCCCCCTGGACGACCGAAGAAGAGATTCACATTCAACTTCCGGTTGGCGCAAAGATCTCATCACTTCCAGCAGATCAGACGCTTTCGACCGAGTTCGGCAATGCTGAACTTCACTACCGTGTCGATGGACACGAGATTGTCATTCTCAGTACGGTGAAATTCCTGCAGACGCGAATCTCCGCATCGCGCTTCCATGCTTTTCGTGCTTTTGCCGCCGACATGGAGAAGAGCTTTCACCGAAATATCGAAGTGGAGTTGCCGTGAGGCGAAGCCTGGTAATTCTGCTTCTCGCTTCCTGCGCGGCATGGGCCCAATCTTCGGACCAGGCTCGCACCTCGACCGATCTTCTGTTTGCTGGTTCCAATTCAGCAGCCGCACTTCAAGAAAGCAAATCAGAGCTACGCCGCAATGGCTCTGACGTAGCCGCTCTGTTCGCCGAGATGGAAGCTGCTCGTCTTCAGCTTCATACTGGCGAAGAGATGCAGAGTGCGCTTCTTCTGCTGGAGAAGGTTCACGTTGATGATCCGCGTACGCAACTTGCTGCCGGTCGGATCCAGGAACTCGCGGCCAACACGTCGGTCTTCCGCCGCGCCATTCCGCAACTTTGCGCTTTACTGCGCGAGAACAGCCGATATTCGCGCCAGATCACAAGCGCGCTGCTCACGGCTCATGCGGACGGCGTTGCGTTACCACGCGGCGCACGTTTACTGCGCCGGATTAACAAATGGCGGATTGCTGGACCGTTTGGGGAATTCTCAAATGTTGATTTCGATCGCTCCTGGCCTCCGGAACGCGATCAACTCGCGTCGCCTGCGTATGGGAAGCTGGTTCGCGAACAAGTTAGTTCGTCGTCCGGCGAATTGGAACTGCCGAATTATTTTCCTCAAAGTGGCATCTACTATGCGGAATCGACCTTCCGCACCGCGAACGAACAGAAGTACACGATCACAATCGAGGGCGACGGTACGTACGAGCTACAGCTCGACGGCAAGCGACTCCTCCTGCACGACAGCCGCTTTCAGAGTCAGACGAAAATCTCACAGATCGAAACATCCATTTCCGCCGGAACACACCGGATCCTTCTGAAGCTTCAGCCGGAGGCCTTCCCGATTCGGGTATGGCTCCAGCACGGGACAATAGCATCGCTGGAATCCGTCCGGCTTGGCAAAGCTGAGAGCTATGTCAAAGCCGCCAATGCTCTGCTCGATGGCGACCTCGGGTCGGCGCTTGCATTTGGAGACGATTCCAGCTCCATCGAACTGACCCTTCGAGCCGAGGCGCAGGCCCAGCTTCAGCAGTCAACCAAGGCACGCGACTCATTGCTGAAAGCTTCGGCAGTTGATTCAACCAATTCGCTTGCGAAGCTGCAAATCGCTCGCCAGGCGATTGCTGAAGAGCGCTTCGAAGAAGCGGCGAATTATCTCGCCAAGGTGCTGGATGTAGCTCCGAGCTATTGGCCGGCGCAAGAACTGAAGTACAAGATGGCAGTTCAGTTCGATTGGAAGCAGGAGCGATCTGCTGCTTTGAAGCAGCTTTTGCATTTGCATCCAGGCTGTTCACCATATTCGGAACTCGCGAAGCGGCATCGGTATGACAGCAACCTCGCGTTCTATGAATCCAAACTCGCCTTGTGTTCGCCGAGGCCAGGCGACTACTGGTCGGAATTGAGTGAGAGAGGGGATCACGGCCGCGCGCTCTTGAGTCTCGAAAGATATATCCAAGCTCACACCAATGACCGTCGCGCTCTGGAGATCGCGGTTCGAGAAGCTGTGTTGTCCGAGAATGAAGGCGCAGCCCGCAAATATGCTGCGGCTCTACGACGCGTAGCTCCAAATTGGGAACGAGCGGCCGGCATTGCAGAGAATCCCGATAGCATCTTAGATTCGCCTTCAGCTTATACCTTCGCAGAAGAGTTCTATCGCCCCTTTTCCCGGGAAGCGGCTCCGCTGCTAGTTCAGAACGTCGCCAACGCCGACAGTAAGGTACTGATCAACGATCGCGTGATCAAGCTGGAAAAATCAGGTTCGGCCTGGGTGTACCAGCACAATCTCGTGCAGGTCTTCGACAAAAAGGGCATCGATGCAGCCGGTGAGGTTGATATCCCGCGCGGAGCGGACCTGATTGAGCTGCGCACGATCAAGCGCGATGGCAGTTCCGTCCGGCCGGAACTCGCCGGCCGCAAGAGCACAGTTTCCATGCCTTCGCTAGCCCAAGGCGACGCGGTGGAACTGGCCTACGTACAGCATTTCCGCGCTGCTGATCTGCAAGCAACGCCCGAACTGCTTGACTTCTTTTTTGCATCAGCCGAGGCCCCAACTGACTCTTCGCGTCTGACAATCATCCGCGAGAGCTCGGACGAACCTCGTCTTTGGTTCTCGCGCGGCGTGGAGCAAATCGAATCGCGTGCGGAAGGCAATGAGCAGGTCAGCACCTGGGAAGCGAGAAACTTGCCGGCAGTTGTCGCCGAGCCGCATGCTCCTCAATTTGAGACTCGCGCACGAATGCTCTCGCTGAGATTGGATGCTTCTGGAGAGCCGGCGCTCGCGACCCGCTACCGCGATCAATTGATCGCTGCGACCCAGATCGATCCGGTAGTTGAACAAACGGCTGCTACCGTTCTCGCGACGAATCCACGTGACGCAATTGCGA
>Ga0134125_10011056_pt1 | contig 10115 bp, 5 predicted proteins | sample KB31751_FD_96464 | JGI IMG/M metagenome (GOLD analysis project Ga0134125, IMG submission 96464) | Terrestrial soil microbial communities with excess Nitrogen fertilizer from Kellogg Biological Station, Michigan, USA - KB3-175-1 | ecosystem: Environmental > Terrestrial > Soil > Unclassified ... | reverse complement strand
GGGCCGGATGGAAGCGATTCGAGATCGTGTAACGCCGCCTGAAACTCGGCGTTCTTATAGTGGGCAAGCGCGAGGTCGAACAGCGCCGCGGATGAGGCGGGATTCAGCGTCCGCAGCTTTTCGAGGACATGCACCGCGTCCGCATAATCCTTGCACTGGCCAAGCCCGATTCCCGCCGCCTCCAGCGCGCCTGCGTCGGATGTGTTCTGGACGGCAGCGGAGAAAAGCCCGATTGCGCGGTCGCACTTCCCGGTTGCGGCATAGAGGGAGGCAAGATGGATCTGGGCGGCGGTGAAGGAGGGAAGCCACTCGAGCGCCCGTTCGAATGCGTGAATCGCGTCGTCTCTGCGATCTTCCCGTTCATACACGATCCCGAGAGCATTCGTCAAAATCGCCGAGTGCGGAAAGCGTTTGAGGCCATCGTTCAGCTTCGCTTCGGCGTCGCTCCATGCTCGTGTCTGAATCAACGGCATGGCGGAGGAGAGATACCGCAATTCTTCCTGAGACGGATCGTCCGCGCGCGCGCCGGCATTGAAGTACAACAATAGGATCAGAACGGTCACGAATAGGTCTAAAATACTTCGCGGCATCTTCTAAAATCCGATCCTAAGGCATACAATTCTTTCATGCTTCGAGCGGTCATGCTGAGCGCATTCCTTTGTTCGGCCGTGGCGTGGGGCGCGTCGTCCGCCGCGGCGGCTCATCTTGGAAAGGGCAGCGAGTTGATGCAAAACGAGCGTTACGACGACGCTGCGACGGAATTCGAGCAGGCGCTGAATGATGACAAAACTCTCGAAGAAGCTCGCCTGAATCTTGCAATCTGCCGGTTTGAACTTCGGAATTATGCGGAAGCGCAAAATCTCCTCGCGCCTTTGATAGCCGGCAAAAACTCCACTCTCGCGACTTATTATCTGGCACGGATCGACCTCGCTGAGGGCAACGTCGATTCGGCGATCGGGCGATTTCGTTCGATTGACGGCCGCAGCGGATCGCGGGATGAGAAGTACTTCCTTGGCGTCGCCTTCTATAAGAAAGGACAATTCGCCGAAGCGGTTGAGCCGCTGCGGCAGTGGATTGGCGCGAGCCCGAGAGACTTCCGCGCGCACGAGTTGCTGGCCCGCGCGCTGAACAAGCTCGGCCGCCGGTCCGATGCGGCGCGGGAATTCGCGCGGACCAAAGAGCTGCACAGCTACTACTTGCAAGGTTCGATTCGAATGACGAATTGCCGCGAGCTCCTGAGCGCGGGTAAACGGGATGAGGCCTGGGTGGCTTGCCAGGAGATGCTCAATGCCGACGATCCGGACAAGGCATCTGCGATTGGGATGCTGTTTGGCGAGGCGGGCGACAACCTGCACGCACTTGCGGCCTGGGATAAGGCCGTGGCGCTCGATCCCGAGTCGCCGGAGGTCAATTACAACCTTGCACTGGCCTGTTTCCATGTGCGGGACATAGCGCGCGCCAAGCGCTATGCGCAAACAGCGCTCGCGCTGTGGCCGGACTTTCCCGAGGCGAATGTGCTTTACGGCACGATCCTGTATATGCTGGCAGACGATGCCGCGGCGATCCGTGTTCTGACGCACGCCCAGGAGTTGCGTCCCGATGACGCGGCCGTCCGGCAGTTGCTGACGGAGCTTCGATCCCACACGAACCGCCGCTAAGATCGGCAAGAAATCAGAACTGAAATTTCAACCCAAACTGCATTGCGCGAGGATCTGTTGCCACATTCGTGATGAGCCCGAATTGGCAGCCGAACTGGTGTACCAGATCGGTGGACCCATCCGGGTTCGGCCCGAGACACCACGAAGTATTCGGTATGCCGAGGTTCTGATGATTGAGAGCGTTGTAGACCTCCCAGCGGAAGCTGAAGTAACGCGTTTCAGTCCAGTGGAAATCCCGCGAGAGGGACATATCCGCGTTCCAAAAACCGGGTGATCGCACGGCGTTGTTGCGGACACCCATGTTGCCGAACTGCCACCATTCGTTATAAATGGTGGGATCGGCAGCGGTAAGCACGGCCGGATTGGTTTGAAAGGCCGCCTCGAACGCGTTCGGGTTCAGCCACTGTTTCTGCGTTCCGGCGCCTTTATTCGGATCTCCGATCAGGTTCGGACGGCACACGCCGATCTCGCCTTGAATACCATCGCATGGGGCACTGATAACCAGCGGGACTCCATCCTGGAAGTTCCAGTTTTGCGTGATCGCCCAGCCGCCCAGGAGGACTCGCCCTATACGGCTGTTCGATAGGAAAGGCTTTCCTTTTCCAAAAGGAAGCTCGTAAGTGCCGGCAATGTTCAGCACATTCGGGATGTCGTCCGCGGTCAGCGCTACGTCGTTATATCGATCGTCCGGATTTTGAGGCGAGGCCGCGCCCGCTGTGTTCCCGCTGCCGCCAGACAGTGCGCCAGCTACTAGGCCGGCCCGGCCCACCGTTCTTCCAATCGTCGTCGCGGTCGCGGTGTTTCCAATGATGCTGCCCGTATTCGGAGTGCCGATGTTTTTCTGGTGCGTGTAAGCGAGCATGAAGTTCAGGCCGCTCGAATACCGTTTCTCGAACTTCACCTGCAATGAGTTGTAGCGATTAAAGCCATCCGGATTGGAATTGATACTCAGATTCGCGTATTGCGGATATGGTTTCAGGGATTGACCGAGCGACATGGTGGGACCGAACGTCGAAACGAGCGATGGAGGTGTTGGAACCTGATCGTTAATGCTGGTGCGCAACTGCTGGAGGGCCGCTGTGGGAACGTGATCGTAGCTTCGGAACTCATCCCCGAATAAGTGGAGCCCGTGGGTCCCCACATAGCCAACGCTCAAGGCCATACCTTTGGGCAATTCACGCTCGACGAACAGACTGTACTGCTGGACGTATGGGTCTTTATCGCCCTTCAAGAAACCTTGTGGACCTGTTCCGAGGAATTGTTCGTCGTTCACCTTGACTTGGTTGAGCGGCGGCAGGTTAAGATTGGGCGCTCCGTTACTCAATTGAAACGCCGGCCGTTGTCCGGTGAAATCTCCGTTAAAGACGACCTGATTCGAGAAGCCGGCGCCGCTAATCGCTCCGTTCTGATCGCCAAAGGCGGCGCTGATTCCGTTGCTATAGATGATGTCGTATCCGCCCCGGATTACCCACTTACGGTCGTCTGTAGGGCTCCACGCGAAGTTGATGCGAGGGCCTAAGTCGCCTTTATTGGCGGGGAAAGCATCGGAGGCTGGATGCGCCGGTGTTCCGAAATAGGCGATCCGTCCTTTATAGGGAACATCCGGGTTCATGGCGTTGAAATCGATATTGGCAAGATAGTTGTGGCGCTCGCGAAACCACCCGTAAATGTCATAGCGCAAGCCGACGTTTAGCGTGAGCTTCGAGTTGACGCGCCAATCGTCCTGGACGTAGAAACCCCAGTAATCGTTGGTCTGATACGGGTATTGAAACTCACCGGAACCACTGCCGGTGTTTACCGCGCCAAGTAGAAATTGCGCCATTCCATTGCCGCCGAGCCCAGTCACGGGATCGTTTGTAAGATTACCGCCAAAGTTGAGATAAAAGCCCCAGTTCGTGTCATACCAATTGTCATCGCGCCTCCACATCAATCCGGCTTTTACCGTGTGGCTGCCGATGATCTTCGTAACGTTGTCCTGTAGCGTATAGGCATCCACGCCCTGAATGCCGTTCTGCCATTGCGCCGGGCCGAATCCTCCGTAGCCGCCAATGCCGATGATTGGTACCGGAAACAACGTGTTACTGATGAAGTTGAGGCCTTGAATCCGCTGTTCGATTCCGGAATTATCGACGAGCTTACTCGGATTCGGCTGGGAGATCTGGTTCTGGCGGCTGTAACTGGCCCGGAACTCATTGATGAAGGTTGAAGAAAACGTCTGCGTATGTCCGATCGTGAGAATCTGGTTGGCCGTCGTGTAAGGCTCGGCCCCCGATAGTCCCTGCGTCGGCGCCGTAGGCCCAAACCAGGGCAGCCTGAAGTTCGAGTAGTAACTTGGATTGTAAAGATACTCGACAAATAATGCGCTGGTATCGTTAAACCGGTGATCTACCTTAATCGACATATTGTTTGTCGTCAGGCCGCTGCCGATCGTTCCCAGGAAGTTATTACAGAAAATTCCGCATCCATTTCCCTGTTGCAAAGGGTCCACGAAGTTCGGGTGGGGATAGCTTTGCACATAATACGCAGCCAACGGATCGATCCGATTTGCCGGGATAACATTTCCCGGAAACGGCGTCCGGTGGAACTGGCCATTTGCGTCCGGGCCAGTGGTCGAATACGGATCGTAGATCATGCAGGTTGGGCAGGTCCCAAGATCCGGCCGGTCGTTGAAGTTGCCGCCGATCTCCTGCGCGGTCGGTACGGTATAAATCTGGTTCTTGTTCACATGAAGAAGAGACGTCTCCCACGAGAAGAAAAAAAACGTACGATTCTTGACGATCGGACCTCCGAGGGTGCCGCCTAGATCGTTGAAGTTTATGCGCGGCGAGAGGAACTCCTCGCCGGTCGGGCTGCGGCGATCGAACGGATTGCTGGCGTTGAAATGGGAATTTCGATTGTACTCGTAAAGATTGCCATGGAAGGCATTCGTGCCGGATTTGAGAACGACGTTCACGACCGCTCCGCTGGTCCGGCTCCATTCGGCGGCCAAGCCGTTGTCCACCAGGTTGAATTCGGAGACAGCGTCCGGCGATGGATTTACGACCACGGCCTCTGGCCCGAGCGTCGCGTTTAGAGTGCCGTCGAGATACCAGGCATTTGCGCCGCCCTGGCTCCCGTTGACGCTAATGCCCGACCCGACGATATGCGTCGGGTCCGGGAAGCCGCCATATTGGCTGTCAAAGCCGAATCCCGACCCAGTGGGGCCGACGGATTGTGTTATACCGGGGAGTAATTGCACCAGATTCTGAATATCCCGCCCAAGGATCGGAACCTTGTCGAGTAATTGCGGCTGAATGGACGTGGAGAAGTTCGACGCTGTCCCTTCAATCAGCGGAGTCTGCGCCGTGACGTCAATGGTCTCGGCGGCCTGGCCGATCTTCATCGAGCCATCCACCGTCGCGGTGGTGCCGGCCTGGACCTCGATATTACTGATGTCCAGCTTGTTGAAGCCGGCAGCTTGGACTTGAACAGCATAAGTACCAGGGACCAAGTCGGAGGCGAGGTAGAATCCCGCGTTGTTCGTCGTAAGACGATTCACGACATTTGTCGCGACGTTTGTAACGCTGACATGCGCATTTGGGATCACCGCGCCCTGCGCGTCCGAAACCGTACCGCGGATCTGGCCGCGATTCAACTGCGCCCGTGATACGACAGCCGCGGATAGCGCCAGCGCTGCGGCTAAAACCAAACGTAAGTGACATCTCATATCGACTCCCTCGGACTTAAAAGTCCGGACTGTTCGAATCCTCAATTTTCGGCCGGCTCTTCCCAGAAAGAATCAAGACCGCCGGCCGTAACAGCGGATACAAGTTGATAATCACCGCCGAAGCCGTGCCACCCAACGACACGGCGTTTCCGGGTTCCGGCGAAAATCCCGTTTAGCAATCCGTAAGTGACTCCCTTTTTGCGCAACCAGTTCGCCCCATCGGTGTTGTCCTCAGTTGATTGAATTTCGGCTCCGGAACGGTAAACCAGATAGCGGGATTCATTACTCCCTGCGGATACGCGATCATGCGTTCGCGTTCCAAAGAGTAACTCAGCCGGTCGAGATCTACTAAGTCGAACGAACTTAGGTCCGACACGCACGGTAACTTGATGACGATGGACCTTTCGCCTTGAGCCGGCGCGCTGAAGCCGACATGAACGCCGCGAGTTTCCATCCGCACATTCGCATCCGCAAATTCGCCCAGTTCGGCGACGGGCTTGCCGCCACGCATGGACTTCCGATTCAGGGACAGATTTCCCGCGTTATCGACCGATAGCCAAACGTGGGCTTGACGTGCTGATGCGGCTGGATTCCGAGCCGTCAACCGCACCATGAGAATCGTGGGACTCTCCGCTTTTAGCCATTTGCCTTGCCATGGATCGTCCATGGGATCTTCGATCGTGGGCATCTTCGGCGGATCATAGGGCCAGTACTTGAACCAATACTCGACCGCTGCGCCCTTCGGCGGGCCGTTTTGGTAATGAACGCGAATCTCCTGGACATCTCGTTCTTCGTCCCATTCGATGCCAAGGTTCGAGCTGCCCGCCGCTGCGCGTGTATCAGTCAGACGCTCGGACGCATCGCTTTTCCAGGTCGTGAGTTGTCCGGAAGGCGCGATGTCCAGGTAACTCGCTGCACTCGCTGTGCAGAGACAAGCGAATGGCAGTATCCCGAGCGTAAGAACGAGATTCAGGCGCATGCGATCTCCCGCGCGGCCATGGGCACTTGATAACGCTGAATCGTTTCTTCGTTCAAATGCACGCCGAGCCCCGGCGTTTGCGGCACGGCTACCATGCCGTCTTGATCCACCACAATCTTTTCCGGCGTCATTTCCCAGCGCAGCGGCGACCTGCTTGTCGAGTATTCCAGCATCTCCGCCTCCCAATGATTCGCCAGGAAATGCAGGTTCGCCGCAATCTCGATGTTGGTTTTGTACCCGTGCGTGATTACGCGTTTTCCACGCTTCTTTGCCGCATCGGCGATTTTGAGAATCCCCGTGAAACCGCCGACGCTGGTAATATCCGGCTGGCAGATCGAAGCTCCTCCCCGGTCCATCGCTTCGATGAATTCATCGGCGTGGGTGAAGCCCAGATCCCCGACCCCGAGCGGGATGCCGGCCGCGGCCATTTGCGCATGGCCTTCGATATCGTCGAGCGGGAGAGGCGCCTCAAGGAATAGTACGCCAACCTCTCGCAGGATCGGGATCAGCTTCAGGCCCTCCGCGGCGGTCGGATAAGAGAGCGCCGCATCCACGATCAGCTTGCCGTTTCCGCCCAGTGTTTTTCGCGCCGTGCGCAGAAGACGCCCGGTAAGTTCGAGATCTTCCATCCACCACGGGTCGGCGGCAAACTTGACGTTCCGCAGCCGCAGCCGCAGCATCGCATCTTCCACTTGCCGCCGCACGCCCGATTCCGTTCTGGCCATCGGGTAAATGGTCCCGTACGCTTCGACGCGATCCCGGCGAGCGCCGCCAAGCAACTCGTGGATGGGCGCGCCCCGCATCTGCCCGGCAATGTCCCAGAGCGCGATGTCCACGCCGCCGATGGCATGCATCATCAAGCCGCGGCGTCCGACGTAGCACGTGGAATCGTACATCAGATCCCACAATTTCGCGGGATCGCCGGGATCGCGCCCGATCAGCAATTCTCGCAGGCCCCACGCTTTGTTGTGAGCGGGCCGGGCGTAGACGATCGCCTGGACGGCATCGGCCAGAGTCTCCACTTCGCTGATTCCCGTAATGCCTTCGTCGGTCTTGACCCGGATGACGCAATCGTCATAAGAGCCGTCGAAAAGACCGATGTTGGGATCTTCCACCCGGAGATGAATTGCCTCGATGTCTATGATTTTCACGATGGCAGTACCTCATTGTGCGGCAGAGCGCCCCGGGATTTTCACCAACTTTCAGGCAAATGTGTAAAAGCGTATAACGTTTCGAGCTTGCTCCGCGACTTAGGACCGGAGCTTCCCGCCAGAAAGGCGCCCGGAGCCAGTAAATCGTCGGGCGCGCCAAGGCCGGCTTTGGGAGTCGAGCCGGTTAGCTGGTGAAACAACGTACAGAAGTGGCTCACGTTCTTGAATCCTAAAGCGTAGGCTGCTTCCTTCGTGGACGACCCTTCCACCTGCAGGAGCCGCCGGGCCTTGAAAATCAGCAGCGCATTGTAATAGCTGTGCGGGCTGATTCCCGAGGAATTCTTGAACAGCGGGATAAAGCGCGACGCGCTGGCGCCTACGTGATCGCACAAGTCGGGCAGGCGAAACGCGCCTTTGCCGTGGCTGTTCATGTATTCCATGGCGCGGTGCATGTGAAGCCAAGGCAACTGTGGCGCAAGGCGGAACTCTAGCGGCAGGACCGCGTCGGACGGCCACGACCGGAACAGGTGCACAAGAATTTGCCGGACCATCATCTCGATCATCGGCCCGTATCCGCGCCGTTGTTCCCGATATTCATCGATCAGCTTGGCAGTGAGCTCAAACGCCTCCGGGTTTCTAAATTTGCCTTGAAACCGGAAGACGCGCGAAAAGTAAGAGTATGGAAGAGCCATGGCTTCAACCACCGCGTGGAGCACGGCCGGCCGCACGATCAGCGTGAACCCTCTCGAGTTCGGCGCATCCACGCCGAAGCGGCAGCGGTGTACTTCGCCGGGATTCACGATGAGGATCTCTCCACTTCGAACGATTTCCCGGCGATCCTCGTACAGCACTTCGACGGCTCCCGACATGCACATCACAATGCTGTACTCAGCATGAGTGTGCGCTAGGCCGTCGTACTCGCCCTCGAGATAATTGAAATGATGGAAGCCCAACGCGAGGTCCGGGGTAAGCCAAACGTGACTGCTAATAGCCTTCATGCTTTGCCCGCCTTGCATGGTGATCCCTGAACTCGCTTTGTTTGACCGTATCATAAGTTCGCGCAAGCGGGCGAGAGTTGCCGTCCCGGTTGTTAGTGACCAGCCACGGACATCGCCCCCGTCCACCACCAGCGGCGCCTGAGATGAACTTAGGCCGCATCCGAGGCGAGAAACAAGGCGGCCTCCGCAGTCGAAAACTGGTAGCCGCGCGACGGTGATCTGCGCAGCGGTATTCACCGAGATCAGTCGCGCGCCCCTCCGCAAGCGGCGTCCCGGCCAACGGGCGGAACGCCGGGCTTTTCTTTGCCACAAGAGATCAAGTGTTCCCGCCGGAGCCGCCCGACGCGATCAGCGCCTGGCCGGACCAGCGCGTAGCTGTCAAGGACGCGCCTCAGTTTGGCGCGGCGAAGCGAACCCTCGACAGCGAGCCACGTTCCGGCGTCGACCAAACATCGACGGGCGGCGTAGATGGGAACATATTCCCGCTGGTGAGCTTTGAGCGTGATTTTGGACAGCGGATTCCGACGCCTCCGCCACCAGCCGCGCAGGCGAGAGCGCGGCAATATAATCAAAGTTTCTCCGAATGTCAGGTGTGACAAGCGCTGCTCTCGTCGCGTTGTTCTTCATGACAATGCTGTGGATCTATCCTGCTCTCCAAAACAGTGAAGCTGAACCGCGGAAAGAACACCGTCTGGCATCGGCTCCCGCCCCGGTCCCTCGGACGATTTATTCGACGACAACTCTCCAGGGCGGTGTTGGTGTTGTTATCGTCCCTCGTGAAAGGACGGAGGCGATACGAAGCGAAGGTTCGGTGGCCACCGTGATCGGGGAATTCGATGGCCGGGTATGGACCTTGCAGGCGGGATCACGGCTGACATCAGCGATCAATCAAAGGCCGCCACGGAATTGAAAGCACCGAATGCCGATGAGGCCCGGACTCTTACTCGGTTCTTGCCGCAATCCGATTGCGTTCCGCGGGTCGGCGGCTTCTTAGAGTTGAGATGGGCGTTGTGGGTACCAATTGCGAATCACAGGACAGATGCAGGGCTAAACTACGAGCGGAGAAGCGCGCAACGGAACTCGATACGTTATGTTGCTGGCAGGTCGCCCGAATACCAAACCTCAAGAGCGCTCGATTAAGATGGTCCCTGCCAATCCAATGATCGCCGCTCGACGCAATCCTAAGGCTTTGAACAACTTGACGACCATTTTCGGTCTCAACCGGCCGGCGAAGCTGACCATCGTGCTTTTGTGTGCAGTTGGCCTTTCCCCCGCTGCCAATCTACCGAATGGAGCCGGCAAAGCGGAAACGGTCAGGATTTGCTCCCAATGCCACTCACTTGAGCAAGCCACATCTCTGCGTCAGGGACAGGCGGCCTGGACAGACACGATTTCGAAGATGATCAACCTCGGCGCGCAAGGTAGTCCCGACGATTTCAACAGCATTGTTTCCTATCTTGTGAAGTTCTATGGACCCATTCCCGGCCCAAGCGGCATTAATGCCCCATCTCCGATAAAAGGGCAGCCAACAAATCATACAGCAACGACTGGCGCCGCTTCGCCAAACGTAGAAAGCGCTTTCCCTCCTGTCAGGGCTGCGAATAGGAAGGAAGCCAGTCTTCC
>Ga0134125_10011055_pt1 | contig 10115 bp, 7 predicted proteins | sample KB31751_FD_96464 | JGI IMG/M metagenome (GOLD analysis project Ga0134125, IMG submission 96464) | Terrestrial soil microbial communities with excess Nitrogen fertilizer from Kellogg Biological Station, Michigan, USA - KB3-175-1 | ecosystem: Environmental > Terrestrial > Soil > Unclassified ... | reverse complement strand
GTTCTACCGCGACTTCGCGGCGGGTCCGTTCTACGGTTTCAATCGTCCCGACGCCAAGGTGGTGCCCGCGGTCGTCGACAACTGGTGGCGCCAAGGGATGATGGGTGGCGCCAAGGCGCACTACGACGGCATCAAGGCGTTTTCGGAAACCGACTTCACCGATGACCTCAAGTCGATCGAAGTGCCCACGCTGGTGATGCACGGCGACGACGACCAGATCGTGCCCATTGCCGACTCGGCGCTGCTCTCGGCCAAGCTGCTAAAACACGGCACGCTGAAGGTCTACAAGGGCTTTCCGCACGGGATGTTGACCGTGAATGCCGATGTCCTCAATCGCGACCTGCTGGCGTTCTTCCGGAGCTGAGTCGCGGCCGCGGATATGTGAAAGGCGGGATTGCTGCCGTGGGATCAACACGGCAGCGGCCCGCACGAGGCTACTGCCAGGGCATGCCTATTCCTATCCTCTGAAGCAGGAAGCAAGCGAGGAATGGGCGATGAATGACAACCACTTTGATGTAATCGTGATCGGCTCTGGCCCCGGCGGCGCCAGCCTGGCGCAGCGACTGGCGAAATCGGGCAAGCGCATCCTGATCCTCGAGCGCGGCGGCTGGCTGCCGCGCGCCGCGGCCAACTGGGACCCGCGCAAGGTCTTCATCGAGAATGCCTACCGCGCCAACGAAACCTGGTTCGACAGGAAGGGCAGGTCATTCCATCCGGGCTTGCATTACTTCGTTGGCGGCAATTCGAAAGTATTCGGTGCAGCGCTGTTCCGGCTGCGCGAGCGTGATTTCGAAACGCTGCAGCATGCCGACGGCGTGTCCCCGGAATGGCCACTGAAATACGACGTGTTCGAGCCGTATTACGACGAGGCCGAAAAGCTGTTCCATGTACACGGCGCAGCCGGCGAAGACCCGAACGAACCCCATCGCAGCGGCTCTTTCCCTTATCCGCCGGTATCGCACGAACCGCGCATCAGCGAAATTTCCGACATTTTCGCCCAGCGCGGCCTGCATCCGTTCCACGTGCCGCTGGCCATCATGCTGGACGAAAAAAACGGCAATGTTTCGCGCCGCAGTCCGTGCATTCGCTGCAATGCGTTCGATGGCTACCCGTGTTTCATGAATGGCAAGGCCGATGCGGAAGTCGTGTGCATCGAGCCCACGCTGGCTGCGCACCCGAACGTCACCCTGCTGACCGGCGCCAACGTGACGCGACTCGACACCGATGCCTCGGGCCGCAGCGTGAACGCGGTGCAGGTGGAACGCGATGGCGAGCATGAGACCTACAGCGCCGACATCGTGGTGGTCGCATGCGGCGCGCTGTCGTCGGCGTTGCTGATGTTGCGTTCGGCCAACGATAAGCACCCGCACGGACTCGCCAATGGCTCCGACCAGGTCGGCCGCAACTACATGCGGCACAACCAATCGGTCTTGATGGCGGTGTCGATCGAGCCGAACGACACGGTGTTCCAGAAGACCCTGGCCCTGAGCGATTTCTATTTCGGCGACGGCGACTGGGAATTTCCTGTCGGGCTGATCCAGATGGTGGGCAAGTCGCATCCGGACACGGTTCGCGGCGAGGCGCTGCCGGAGTGGCTGGAGTGGCTGCCGGGCGAGCCCTTCGATTACCTGGCCCGGCACTCCCTCGATTTCTGGCTGTCGAGCGAGGACCTGCCGCGGCCCGAAAACCGCATCCGCTATGACGGCGACCGCGTCGTGGTGGAACAGACTGACAACAACATGGAAGCGTTGCGACGGTTGCGCGGCAAGCTCGAGATGCTGCTGCATCCCATGGGCGCCCATCCGCAGTTGATCGAGCGCAAGCTCTACCTCGGCAAGGACATCCCGATCGGCGGTACCGCGCACCAGGCCGGCACGGCGCGGTTCGGTACGGATCCGAAGACGTCGGTGCTCGACATCGATTGCAAGGCGCATGAGCTCGACAACCTGTACGTCGCCGATGCGTGCTTCTTTCCTTCGATCGGCGCGGTGAACCCGACGCTCACCATCGTTGCCAATGCGCTGCGGGTCGCGGATCGGATTGCCGAGAGGATGCACTGAAGAACGCGGTGACGTGATCCGACGCCACCGCCCCGAACAAAGGTAGATATTCGTCAGGCCAAACCGCAATGTCCCCACAAGCGAACCCTGACGCGACAGCGGTTCCGCGCCTTGTTCCGGGAGCGCGGTGATGGCGCGATGGTGCCAAGGTGTTCTCCTGCTCTGCACCATCGTCATGGGCGGCTGCGCGTTGGCTCCGCGCCGGCCGCCGCCGCCGGAATTGATCAGCGACGCCGTACCCGCCGGGTTTTTGCCGCAGATCCGACTCTATTCGGTCGACCGTCGCCACTTCGCCAGTGAACTGCCGGAAATATTGATCGACCTGCATCGCGCGACCCGGACTGCGCCCGCAAGAATCCTTGCGCTGTCGGGCGGCGGCGCGAACGCAGCGTTTGGTGCAGGCGCATTGATCGGCTTGACCCAGGCCCACGCACGCCCGACGTTCACGGTGGTGACTGGCGTCAGCGCCGGCGCGCTGATCGCTCCCTTTGCGTTTCTTGGCTCCGCCTGGGATCCGCAGTTGCGATACGTCTTCGCGAGCGGGCGCATCGAACGGTTGGGGCACGCTGTTTCGCGAATGGCGATCGCGCGAAAGATGGTGTTTTCCAGCGTTGCGAAACCGGGTGGGCCGCTGGCTGACCTGGTCGACCAGACCTACACGGATGCCATGATCGATGCGATCGGGCGCGAGGCCGGTTCCGGGCGCAAGTTGATCGTGGCCACGACCAACCTCGACAGCCAGGAAACCGTGCTGTGGGACATGACGGCCATTGCTTCACGCGGAGGCGCGCCAGCACATGACTTGTTCCGCGAGGTCCTGACGGCATCTGCGAGTGTCCCGGGCGTGTTCCCGCCGGTACTGATCCGCGTGCGCGAAGGAAACGCGATGTACGACGAGATGCACGTCGACGGCAGCGTCACGACGCCGCTCTTCGTCCTGCCCCTGATCGCACCGACCGTGATCGACAAGGGATTGCAACTGCAGGGCGGCACGATCTACGTGATCGTCAACGGGCGCCTTGCGATGACGCCAAAGTCGACACCGGTCAGCACGCTCAAGGAACTCGTGGAAAGCTTCTCCGCCCAGATGACCTACAAGACCAGGGACGCGGTGGTACTGGCGCGCGGTTTGGCGCAGCGCAGCCACATGCAGTTTCGTATCAGTTCGATCCCCGTGGGTTATCCCGCCGGCAGTTTTCTGGACTTCCACCGGCAGCACATCCGCCAGTTGTTCTCCTACGGCGAATCTTGCGCGGCGCAGGGATTGCTTTGGACCAGCGTCGCGAAATCGATCGAGCGCAACATCTATCGCCCGATTGGAGAGGCGCCGTTCACGATGTCCTGTCCCGCTGCAGCCCCATCAACGTCACTGCACCGCGCCATCCATCACACGGCACTACCTTTTTGAACCGATCGAGTACCGGACAAACCAGCTCCAGTATGGTGCCAAAAAGAGGTATGGGTTGGCCGCGAAGGACGCGAAGCAGTACAAAATGTACCCACATGCTTCGCATTCACGAACGATCGCGACTGACCGCTTGGCATGGGAAAGCAGCCATTGATTCGCAAAAAGCTGACTGGCAGCAACGGGTCGCATGGCGTCCGTTGAACTCTCGCGCGCCGAAATTTCGTGCGACGCGTCGCTGATGGGCCCACACCTGCCGGTCGCTTGGCATTGTCGGGCGTCTGCCCGGGCGAAACCAGCCGTTCGTCGCGGCGGCAGCGATGGGTGCTGCAGGCACGACCCTCCGCCTCAGGGCGACGTTGCGGCGGAAACTGGCGAGGGGTCGGCGGCAGGCGCGGGTTTGGAGACGGTGTCGTACTGCTTCACCAGTGCCTCGAACGCCGGCTGGCCGTGCAGCGGCAGGTACACCGGGTAGACGCTGAGGTCGTTGCAGCCGACCGCAACGCTGGCACAGAGCTTCGGCAACTGTTCCAGCGCGGTGTCGTTTTGGCCCAGCGCCAGTTCGAGCTGGATTATGCCGAGCATGGATAGGGGATTGAGGTCGGTGCGCCGGCGCAATGCGCCCACTGCGGCCAGTGCCTGCGGGTGCAGTTTGGGATCGAGCAGCGATTGATAGGTCAGCCGGCCCGCAGCGACCAGCGCCTTGGCGAGTTCCGTTTGGGGTTGCGCGAGGTCGAAGGCTTTGACCGCGTCGGCGTTGCGGTGCAGCAGCGAATTAGCCAGTGCCAACCAGATCGCGCTGTCGGCGCTGTGCGGGTCCAGCCGCATCACGACCTGCCATGGCACCAGCGCCTGCGCGTACTCGCCGAGATCCAGTTCAACTACGGCGAGGTTGTTCTGCGCGGTGGCATTGTCGGGATCGAGCTGCACCGCTTCCTGTTCCTGCGCCTGCTCCTGCTTCAGCGGCAGCACCATGCCGTAATCCAGATGCGCGATGGCATTGCTGGGATCGAGCGCCAGCGCGCGCTCGAAGCCGACCCTGGCTTCGGCAATCTTGCCTTCCGCCTGGCCGGCAACGGCCAGCACCACCAGCGCGCGCGCGTTGCGCGGATCCAGCGCCAGTGCCTTGTTCGCCTCCGCGCGCATCTTGAGCAGGCCGTCCTTCAGCGGCAGCGTGGAGACCTGGGTCAGGACCAACCACGCGCGCGCCAGCCCGGCATGCGCGTCGGCGTAATCGGGGGCGAGCGAGATGGCCTGTTCATACAGCTTCCTGGCCTGCTCGACGGGCGCGGCGGTAAGGGCTTTCTCCTCCAGTGCGCGCGCCTTGAGCACCAGATCGTGCGCCTGCGGGTTCACGGTGGGTGCAGCGCCGAGGTTCGTGAACTTCACCTTGAGCGCGCCCGCGATCGCCGCGGAAATCTGATCCTGCACCTGGAACACGTTGGCCAGCGAATCGTCGTAATGATCCGACCACACTTGATAGCCGGTGCGGGCGTTCACCAGTTCCACGATCACCCGCACCGCGTTGCCCTCACGCAGGATCTTGCCGGTCAGCACGTTGGCGACATCAAGGGCCTTGCCGACGTCCGTCGCGTGCTGCTTGCTGTCGCGGTATTTCGAGGCGGTGTCCCACGCGATCACGCGCAGCGCGGTGTTCTGGCCCAGCGCGTTGGTGAGTTCCTCGGTGATGCCGTCGCTGAAGTATCGCTGCTTGGGATCGCCGCTTTCGTTCGCGAACGGCAGCACCACCAGGGTGTCGGCGGGTGGATTGAAGGGCGTGGCGGGCGTGGCCGGCGCGTTCGAAGCCGCGGACGACACCGGTACGGTGCCTGCCGGCTTGGCCGCGGGCGCGGCGGCAGCGAAATCCGGGCCATGACCCTGAGGAGTTTCACCGTGCCGCGGCACCAGCAACCGCCAGCCCATCAACGCGACGGCCAACACCAGCACCGAGACGATGATCGTGTTGAGCTTGCGGCCAATGTCGCGATGCGTCAGCTCCGAGCGCGCTTCCGGCGCATCGGCCGGCAGGGTGCGGCGGACGCCTTCGGGCGTCAGTTCAAAGACCCAGGCGAAACCTACCGCGACCGGGAATCCGATCGCCAGCGCCACGACGATCAGCCGCACGCTCCAGTTGGGGATGTTGAAGAACGGAAATACCTGGGTCGCGATCTGCACCAGCAGCCACGCGGCGATCGCGTACGCCACCGCGACGCGCCACACGTGGCGGCGTTTCAGTTCCTCGAGGAAACCGGGTCTGTCTTGCACCACTTCGGCCAAGGCCCCCGCCGGCGACAGGCCGGCATCCGATGGCGGGAGTGTACACATTCGGATGAGGCGGCGCAGGCTCCGGCATGGTCACGCCAGCAAGGTCGAAGGCTGCCGAGGAGAGGCCATGCGGCGAGATTGGAAGCACGCGCGAAGGACCGCCCCGGCTCGACGTTCGCCGTGCCGGTCGTGAGGCGCGGCGGTGCACGGCTGAGGTAACGCGATGACGATCGCTCCGGGACAACACCCCGTCTCATTCACGCGGGCAAGTGCGTTCGCCTGTCGGTGGCCGAGCGCTCGCGACGGTACCTCAGCGTCCGATCTGATCCGCGAAGCAGTCTCTCGACGGGTTGCGTTCAACTTCCGCAGTGGGTCGAACTTCGCCCTTCGGTGTCGGTAGGCGACAAAACGGCGGAAGCCTGCCCCCTTCGCCCTTCGGTGTCGGTTGGCGACAAAACGGCGGAAGCCTGCCTCAGGTCTCCGATGATCGCTTCCGCGGCCTGCCGCCAAGGCGGCCGTTGGCTCGGGCTGCTCGGGTCTTGGCCGTCGAGCGTGCGCTGCCGCCAGATGCGCCGAGTTGCGCGGCCATCCACCGCTTGTCGCCGAAGGCACCCGCCAACAACCCTGGCACGTACAGATCGGCATCCAGCTTGGGCCAGTGCAAACCCAGTCCGCTGGGTGTGATCTCGATTTTTGCGAGATCGCCCGGAGTGGCATCCGCCAGACCCTCGGCGAGCCTCGGAGGAAACGTGACTTCCACACCCGTGTTCAGGCTGACAACCACTCGGGCCCGCTTGCGATCGTAGCGCGCAGCCACGGCGTGACCGTGCCCTCGGAGTGTCTGCATGCGCTGACTGGCTTGGGTGAACTCGTCTTCAGTAATGGTCATGAAGTTTGCTCCACTCGTTGCGTAGCATCGTCAACCTGTCCGCCAGACTGGTTCGGATACGGCTCGCTTCTGATGCCTTGAAGCCGTAGCACTCGCGCAGCTCCGGGGGCCCGTCAGGGCAGTTCAGGAAGAACACCGCTTCGCCGTGCGGCCCGATCACGTGAACGTGTGCCGGGCGGTGTCGTTCGGATAGATCACCACGCGCAGGCCGCCGATGCGCAGGATGGTTGGCATGAGACATCCTACCATATCCCAAACGGTTAGGTTTCGTTGTATTGCGGACTCTAGGCCCAGTTTCTTCGCAACGCGTTACCTGATCGTGGAACACCATCGGAGTCCCGACTGGAGACTGCGATGGAAAACCAATCCCGCCAACCATGGAACAAGGGCAAGCTCGTTGGCCAAAAGGCACCGCTGAAGCTGCGCGATATCTGGGCGATCCGCATTCGGCTGCAACTGCGGCACCGGGCTCGTGACCTGGCACTTCAACACCGCGATCGACTCGAAACTGCGCGCTTGCGACCTGGTGAAGCTTCGGGTTCTGGACGTGGCCCACGGTGATCAGGTCGCCTCGCGGGCCATTGTGATGCAGCAGAAGACCCGTCGTCCGGTCCAGTTCGAGATCACCGATTCGACCAAGCAATCACTGCACGACTGGATCGCAGCAGCCGGCCTGCGGCCGGATGCATACTTGTTTCCGAGTCGCGTCAGCACGTCGCCCCATCTTTCGACGCGCCAATACGCCAGGATCGTGCATCGCTGGGTAGCTGACATCGGTTTGGACGGCGCCGCGTTTGGCACGCATTCGATGCGGCGCACGAAAGCCTCCCTCATCTACCGGCGCACCAAGAACCTGCGTGCGGTGCAGCTGCTTCTCGGTCACGCCAAGCTCGAAAGCACTGTTCGCTATCTCGGGATCGAGGTCGACGACGCCTTGGAAATGGCGGAGTAGACGGAAGTCTGACCGTGGTCGGCCGGGCCGTGGCTTCGGACGCGGTCCGGCCATGAGCGGCCGGTCGAAGGACCTCGCTTTAGTGCTCGAAAGCAGCCACACGCGGAATCGCCGCAGGTCTCTGCGGACCAGCCGCCTGGCACTTCAATGCATGCATCCCGATACTTCGAGTGCAGCAGTGCAGACTCCGTGGATTCGGGTGAACCTGGCGAACTCCCGCGTCATCCTTCCAAGTTTGGGCGCGTAATCCGCAGCATCGGCTTCCCGTGTGCGGGTTTGAGCGGAAAAAAAGCTTCGTGCGTCACCGAATCCACCGCCACGACGTGGGCATTGGGTCCAAGCCACGCAGTTCCGAGCGCGCTGACCGTCTGTCCCCGTACCTTGAACACCGAGACCTGACCCGATTCGCCGGCGACATACAGCCAGCCGAGTGAGTTATCGAACGCGAGTACGTCCGGATCCTTGGCCACGTCGAACGACGCGATGGTGTTCCGGCTCGCAAGGTCGAGCACCAGCAGCTTGTCGTTGCCCTCGCAGGCGACGAACGCAAGCCGCGCCGGAGCGTCGATGTACAGGCCGTGGTTGCCTTTGGCGCCCGGCAGGTTGATCCGTGCAACCACCTTGTCAGTGGCCGGGTCGATCTCCACCAGTTGATCCCGGGTTTGCGCATTGGCAAAAATGTGCCGCGACACCGGATCGAACTGCGTGTTGCCGACTTCGCCTCCCAGCGGAATGGTGGCGATGCGCTTGTTGCTCACCACGTCAATGACTGTATCGGTGCCGCCGTGTTCATCGGAGACGTACAGCTTGTGCACGCCGGGCGCATAAGCCATGCCATCCGGATAGTCGCCGCCGGGCATGCGCGCGACGATCTCGAATGTCCTGGCGTCGATCGCGACCACTTCATTGGTTCCGGTCGCTGACGCATACACGCGATCCCGTTGCGGCACGTAGAGCACCCCGTGCACGTGGCTGAAATCGGGGATAGTCGCGATCACTTTCCGCTGCGCGGTATCAAACACCACCACCGCGCTGTCGCCGAGATGCGCGAGAAAAAGATGATGACGCTTTGCGTCGAGGCTGGCGTAGTCCCAGCGCGTTGCATTGCCCGGCAGCGGCACTTCCGCGACCGTGGTCAGCGGCAATCGGCTGGTCGTGCCGGCCTGGCTGCGCACAGGCATTGATGGGGCGAGCGCCAAGAGGAGGACCACCGACACCCAGCCTGGATAAAAGTGGCTTGTGCTGATTTTCATGGCCTGCGCTCGTTGCCGAAAAGGATCATACGCCTATGATCAGGCGCCTCGTTCTTCCGGCGGTTTGAGATGCCGGAACTGCGCCAGCAGCAGGAGGTCGTAAACAATCTTGAGGGTGCCGCAGATCAACAGAGGCCAAGCGAACGCGGAAGCGGCGAACAACGCGCCCGCCATTGCCGGACTCGCGGCCGAAGCGAGGCTGCGCGGTACGGACGTGAAGCTCGCCGCAGCAGGCCCTTCGGCCTCGGTCACCACCGCCATCACGTAGGATGAACGGGTCGGCACGTCCATCTGCGAGAGCGCGGCGCGAATCAGCAGGAGCGCCAACGCCAGTCCAAGCGTGGGTGCCAGCGCGGCCAGGATCAGCGCGATGCTGGAAGGGATGTGCGTGAACACCATCGTGTCGACCAGCCCGAAGCGTCGCGACAAGCGTGCCGCGACCGGATACGACAGTGCCGCCAGCAAACTTGCGCAAAAGAAGAACACGCCGGCGGGGGCGAGTGAAAGATGAAATCGCTGGAACAGCCACAACGCCAGCAGGGACTGCACCACGAAGCCACCCGCGAATGCGTCCAGGCTGAACAGTGCGGCCAACCTGATCACGATGGCACGCGAAGGCCCGAGCGCCGCTGAAGGTGCGGTGTTTGCGGGAATCTTCCGTTGCGGCAAACGCGCGTAGAGGAAGCGTCCCGCCACCCCGAGCAACGCATACAGGACGAACATCCCGCGCATAGCGCTTAACTGGTCGAGCCCGAGTGGCGCCACCATCTCGGGTGCCGCCGCAACCAGCGCACCCACCGCTGCGGCCAACGCTCCGGCCAGGCTGTAACGCGCGAACATCCGGGTGCGATCGGTATTGCCGGCTTCGCGTGCCAATGCCGCGTGCTCCAAGGGCACGAACACACTGACGTTGCCGGCTGACGGATTGATCGTGCCCGCGAACGCAATCACCAGCAGCACCACATAGTCCCGGAAGGCGGCGAACGCGAGTCCGGAGGCCACCATCAGCCCGGCCGCGATCAGCAGCAGCCGGCGATAGCCATAGCGTGCTCCCAGCAGACCCGCGCCGATCGTCAGGCAGGCCGAACCCGATAGTGACATGGTGGCGAGCACGCCGACCGCCAGCGGCGTAAAGCCCAACGCCAGCAGATAAGCCGGCAACAGGATCGCGACGAAGCTGTCGCCGAAGTCGCGCAACGCGCGCGCGGCAAACACACAGTTCAGCGGATTGAGCGCCCGTCCTGGCGCCCCGGCTACTTCGTCCATCGAAGCACCCATGGGTCATGGCACT
>Ga0134125_10011052_pt1 | contig 10116 bp, 5 predicted proteins | sample KB31751_FD_96464 | JGI IMG/M metagenome (GOLD analysis project Ga0134125, IMG submission 96464) | Terrestrial soil microbial communities with excess Nitrogen fertilizer from Kellogg Biological Station, Michigan, USA - KB3-175-1 | ecosystem: Environmental > Terrestrial > Soil > Unclassified ... | reverse complement strand
CCGTGCCAGCACCGTCCGGGTGTTTACACGGTCGTGGCGCGAGCGCCCGCCGATGCGGAGTGCAACTCCACCTATGCCGCGTCGCCTCCCGATCGCTCATTCTCTGTCTGTCTGAATCGGTACTGAATTCATGTACACAACAAGGTCTTTCGCGATGCCGACGGCAGTGCCGGCCGCGGCTGAGGCGACCGATACGCGATGCCGCAGCGCAAAGAGCGCCGACCTACAGTACCTGGGCAGGCGGGACAGCTGAGATGACTTCTGGCAGCGATCCCTTCGACTTCAGCGATTTCAGCGGTCGTGCCGCTGCGGGTGCACAACCCGCGGACGCCCGGCCCAGGCCCTACAACACCGCGGCCGGCTTCGATCCGTTCGCCGGCGAGCCATCGCTGCCACTGCAGACGGCGGACAAACCTTTCGGCGCCTCCGCGGGGCAGACGACCGCTCCGCTTGCGGTCACTCGGCCGCCGCTGGCGCTGGTCGTCGTCGCGCTCGCCTTCGCCGCGGTTGGCATTACGTTAGGCGTCGTCGCCGTGTACACGGGTTCGGCCGCGCCGGCGTTCGCCGGTTGGCTGCTGGCCGGTCCGGTCGCCATCGGGACATTGGCCTGGTTCACCCATCTCGACACCCGGCGTCGGGTTAGTTCGGTGTACTCCGCTCCGACCTGGCTGAGTGCTGTCTATTGGGTGGTGGTGGCACCTTGCGCAGTTGGAATCGGCGTCGGTGCTTGGCAGATCGCCCTTTGGGCTGGTCGGTGGTAGGAGTCGATACCCATGCGTCCACGACTGCTCGGATACCCTTGCTTGCTGCGGGTGGCTGCGGCGGGAGCGTTGGCGCTGGCCTTGTCGGCACCTGGGTGGTTCGGTGCGACTGCTGGTGCAGCCCCGGAGGATCCCGATAACGTCGCCGTCAACCGCTACGGGGGTTGTCTGGCTTCGCAGAAAGCGGGCGATCTGCTCATCCTGGTCGACGAGTCGGGCAGTCTCCAGAGCAGTGATCCGCAAGCGGCCCGGGTCGAGGCCGCGAAGTATTTGGTGAAAACCCTTGGAGGCTACGCGGATCGCACGAGCTCCAAGCTCGATGTGGCTATCGCGGGCTTTTCCGAAGGCTACAGCCTCCGGCAAGACTGGACTCCATTGACCGGCGCGTCGGTGGACTCGGTCAATAGTCGGCTACAGAGTCTGGCCGGACAAAACAGCGGCGCGGATACCGATTACTGGCTAGCCCTCGATGGGGCCCGGCAGTCGTTGACCGACCGCGCGCAGGGCAATCCCAACCGCTGCCAGGCGATCGCATGGTTCTCTGACGGCAAGATCGATTTCTCCCAGCGAGCCGGCAGCCGTCCGTACGCCCCGGACATCGATCTCGGCAGCCAGTCGGGCATCACCGAAATGATCCGCCGGGCCACAGATTCCATCTGTCGATCGGGCGGGCTGGCTGATCAACTCCGGTCCGCACACATCGTCATGCTCGGCGTCGGCCTCGGAGACAAAGCGGCCAGCCGGGACTTCGATGTGATGTCGGCGATTGCTACCGGAACCGGGCCCGATGGCACCAAGTGCGGCGGGATCATGGATCCCAAACCCGGTGCGTTCTATCAGGTTTCCAGCATCGACCAGATGCTGCTCGCTTTCGATGCGCTCAATCCCACTCCGCGTTTCGTTGACAGCAAGCCGGTCTGTCACCAGAGCGTCTGCCAGGAAGCACGGCACAATTTCGTGGTGGATCGTTCGGTGAAATCGGTCAACATTCTGGGGTCGGGCGGCATGCCTGGCATTGTCCCGTATCTGATTTCACCGTCCGGCCAGCAGCTGCAGCTCCCCAACGGCGGGCATCAGGTCGATGCCTCCATCGAGGGCATCGCGATGAGCTACCAGTGGCAGTCGGAGTCCGCGCAGACGATCTCGATCCGCGGTGAGAACAGCTCGAAATGGCCGGGCCAGTGGGCGATTGTGTATGTCGACACCACCGGGCAGCATCCCGACGCGGTATCGCGGGTCGCCATCCATATCACCACCGACATCTTCCCCACCGTCAACCAGAATCCGAACTCTCCGTGGCGCGCCGGGCAAGTAATGCGGGGCGTGACGTTCGGCCTGGTCGATGAGCAGGGCAGGCCGATCGACCCGAACGGCCTCGCCGGCGAGGCCGCGATGTCAGCGGTGCTGGCGGTCGACGGTGCCGCACCGATCAAGGTGCTGGACACGGCGTCCAAGAACGAAATTGGCAAACCGCTCGACATCGACCTGACCAATGTCAAGCCGGGTGCGGCCAGTGTGCGGATGTCGTTGGTAATCACCACCGCACCGGCGCCCAATGCGCCGGGCACCCAACTGTCACCCCAGCAGGTGGACAAGCCCATCCAAATTCTGCCGAGGCTCGGGTTGCCGGCCCCGGGTGAGCGTATCGACTTCGGCACCGTGCAAGGGACCAAGCAGGCGACAACGCAGTTGCAGATAACCGGCCCTGGTTGCGTGTGGATCGCGAACGGCGAACGGCCCACTGTGCGGACCGCCCCCGACGGTATCGCCACGGTCGACGTGACATCGACGGCGACCGGGCCCGGCAACTGCCTCAATCTCGACGAAGGACAGAAAGCCGGCCTGCCCGTCACATTGCACACCGACCACGAGGGGCATGGCGGACTTAACGGCACCGTGCCGATTCACATTGCCTCCAAAGACAATCCGAGCCAGGCACAGACGGTCGACGTCGCGTTCACGGCGTCCATGGTGAAAGCGTTGAGCACCACCAATTTCGTGCTGGTGCTGCTTGCGGCGCTGCTGCTCGGGCCGGGCGTTCCGCTTATCCTGCTGTACGCAGCCAAGTGGTACGTCAGCCGGATCCCCGGTGTGCCCATGTTGGCCCAGCGCATCCCTGTCGAGGTCGACGCCGCCGTCGTCCTGCGTGACGGGGCCCCATTCGAGATGGCCGACACCGACCTGGTCAACCCGGTGCCGGGGCTGGCCGGCGGCGCGCGCACTCTGATGGTGGAGGGTGTCGAACTATCCGCGGTCACCGGCCGCAGCCCGTTCGGTGTCGGACACGTGAAGGTCAACGCTGCCGGGTATGTCAGCGCCGGATCGGAGATACCGTCCACCGATGCGAGCGGCCTGCAGGCGGTGCTGCCGATAACCGTCCACGGCACCTGGGTCGTGCTGCATGATCTGCGCGGCGCACCCAACAAAGCAGAAGTGTTGCTGATGGTCCCCGGCCAATCCGATGTCGCACAGCGGCGCGAACTGTACGAGGACATCGATCGGCGGCTGCCCGAGACGTTGACCATGTTGCGGCGCCGCGCGGTGGAGGCCGACCTGGCGCACCCGGTCGACGGTGGCCCGCAACTGCCAACACCTTTCGGTGTGGCCCCCGCGGCGGAGGCGGGTGACGACCCGTTCGAGGATGCGCAGCTCGACCACAGTCCGTTCAAACCCTTTGGAGGAGGAGCCTGATGAGGCGGTTTTTGGTAGTGGGATGTGGTGGTTCCGGCGGTGCGACGCTCGCTTACATGATGGACCAGCTACGGTCGGAACTGCTTGCCGCAGGCGTGTATTCGCTGCCGATGGGATGGCAGTTCATCCACATCGATGTTCCGAGTGGGGCCGAGACCGGGCCGGACGGGCTGGGTAATGTCGTGGTACAGGGCGGAACCTACATCGGCGCCGGACCGCAGGGCAGCAGTTACGCGATCCTCGACAGCGCGTTGTCGCAGCGGATGGCGTCGGAGTCCGCGCTGGACACCATCGCTACCTGGGCGCCGCGGCAGCCCGACGAAGTCACCAACCCGATCTCGGCGGGCGCCGGCCAGTATCGCGCCATCGGCCGGATGATCACGCTGAGCAAGGCAGGCGAAATCCGTCAGCGCCTGCAGACCGCCTGGGATCAGCTGTTCCGGGTCGAGGCGATGTCTGAGATGGCGCAGCTGGATGTGCCCGGCATGGGTGACTTCGACCCCAATGAGCCGCCACTGGTGCTGGTGGTGTCGTCGATGGCAGGCGGGGCGGGCGCATCGATGGCGCTGGACATCTGTCGGCTGTTGACGCTGGTTTCCGGGCTGGACCCCAAGCTGATGGGCGTATTCATGGTCACCCCCGATATCTTCGACTCGCTGCCGGAAAGCGCACGAATCGGGGTGCGTGCCAACGCCTTAGCTTTGTTGGGCGAGCTTGTGGCCAGCCAGTTGGGGTCGGCGCGCGAACACGACGTGCGCATCCTGCGCGCGCTGGGCCAACAACACGGCGAAGGCGAAGCGATCCCGTTCGCGCGGGTCTTTCCGGTCGGTCGCTATGTGGGTGCCGAGCGGACCCTGTTCGGTGACGGCTCACAGAACGCGGTCTATCGCGGCCTGGGCCGGGGCCTGGCCGGGCTGATGATGAGCGGCATCGCGAGCGACCAGTTCGTTTCCTACGACCTGGGTAACACCTCGTCTCCGGCCGGTGACCGGGATCTGCTGGGCTGGGGCAATCAGGTCTGGGATCCGTTGCCGTGGGGGACGTATGGGTTTTCGAGTCTGTCGATGGGCCGCGACCGCTACGCGGAATATGCTGCCCAGCGACTGGCCCGCAGCTGCGTGGACAAGCTGTTGTCCGGCCACTTGCAGCCAGGCAACCCCGCGTCGGGAACCGAGCAACTCGACTCGCTGATAGACAGCCAGTGGGCCGCGATCTGCGACCGTGTGGGTCTACCGGCGACCTCCGGCGATGAGAAGAACCGGATGCGTTTGCTCGGCGGCTGGATGACAAACACGGCGTTCCCTTCCCGTGGTGTCACCGCCACCACCGGCGCGCTCATTGACCACCAGCTACGTGGATACCTGCCAAATCCCGAGGGGATGACCGCCGAGCAGTGGGTGCCGATCTTCCGCCAGGCGATCGCCAACCGCCGGGCATCGTTGAGCCAGGCCATCACCGACGCCGCATACCGAATGGCCTTCGGCTGGCACTGCGAATTCGTTGACCGCATCGACGCTCTGGTCGCGTACGCCATCGCGAACTTCAGCCTCCCTTACGCACGTGGGGTGGTCGACAACCTGCGCCGCTACATCGAGGACGAACTCGCCACCTCGATGTGCGATCTAGGGTCGATGGGGCCCAAAGACGTTGTCGCGCTGGCTTCGAACGTCGAGGCGACCATCGCCGCACTGCGCGGTTCGATTTCCAACGCCGACCAGCTTCTGCACACCGCGCTCGAAGGGTTCCAGGGCAACATCCGGCGGGCGGTGTACGCCAGCGTATCGGCCAAGCTGGCCGATGTGCTGAAGGTGGTCGGCGGTGAACTGCTCGCCTCGCTGAGCACCGCGATCGGCGAAGCGCAAGTCGTTTTGGAGCACGCAGAGTCCGAGCCGCCGGCGGACGTCGGGCTGGCGCGACTGGCCACCGACCAGTACGCGGCCTGGCCGGCAGACGCCGACGAGCTGGCACCCGGCCGGTTCGCCGAAGCCAACAACGAAGTGCTGCTGATCAATTCGACGGCGTTCAAGGCGCGCTACGAACTCGATCTGCCGCAGGCGCTGGTGACGGGGCAAGCGGCGCCACCGTTTGCGGTTGCGGTTACCGAGAGCACCGCCCGCGTGATCGTCGGCGAGTGGCAGACCACCGGTGGCATCGCCGCCCCCGGCGGGCTACTGGAACGCACCGCGAACTGGGTGACCCGCGCCTTTGGCACCCATCCCGAGACGAAGGCGTCGCTGGTGCCATCGCTGGCCCGGTACGACGTGCACACTCGGCCCGCCGAGCTGCTGGAGCGGGCGCGCCTTTATGTGGGTCGCCCGGGTGAGGCGTTCCACGAGTTCTGCAAGCTCTCGCTGCGCGACTATGTGCAAGGTGTGGGCGCCGCCGAGTCCGAACTGGCCATGCGCCGCAACGACATCGTCGCCAAGTTCAGCGAGGCGCTGTCGCTGGCGCGGCCATTGGCCAGCGTCAACGACCAGGCGCTACAGGCCGTACATCCGGGGCGGCAGCTCGTGTACCGGTACAAGTTCTCCGATGTGCCCTTCCTCGGCCAGTCAGTGGCCCACGAGCTGGGCAAAGTGTTGCGGTCCAACCCGCGAATCGATCAGGCGTCCAAGGACAACTTCCAGCGCTCGTTGTCCGACGAGGACAGCATGACCCGCGTCGACATCTTCGGGTCGTACCCGAATTATTCACCGCTGGCTTTCGATTCGGTGCTCGGCCCGGCCGCGCAGCAGTGGTCGTCGACCGCCGGTCCGGGCCGTTCCGCGTTCTGGCGGTTCCGTCGCACCCGGCCGCTGCAGGCGTCGTTGCCGATGACTGATGCCGAACGCCGCGCGATGACGGCCGGCTGGTTGCTCGGGCAGGTGACCGGTCGGGTCCGTCTGCCGGTATCGCCTTACACCGAGCCGGTCCGCATCTACGACGACGACAACCAGCGGTGGATACCTTTCCCCAACCCGCTGCTCACCCCGCCATCACAGTTCACCGCTTCGTATGACTGGTTGCCTGCGGTGCTGGAGTCGATCTTGCTGGCGATTGCGCAATGCCACGAGCCGCCGGTGATGCGCTCGCTGCGGCCCTACCGTGTGCTGCGCGAGCTTTTCGACGCCAACTCACAGGATCCGGCCAGCGGCATCGTGCAACCGGCGGCGATCGAACGACTGGTGGACTTCTTACTCGGCGAGAACAGCACGCAGCATGAGCTTTCGCGGATTCCCGAGCTCCTGGCGGCACGGACCGCCAGGGAGCGGGCGGACGCGGCTATCGAGTGGTTGACAACGGTGCGACAACTCGCTGCCGAGTATCTGCCCGAAGGCAGCGACGGAATGACAGCGTTGGGACGGTACTCGGTCATTGCGACGCGCACCAAGGCCGGCAAGACACCGATCTTCCGCGACCTCGCTCCGGATGTGTTGTGGGCCACCGAGACTCTCATCCAAATGATCCAAGAGGCCAGGGACCGAGTCGAGACCCAGACTCGCAACCAGCCGGTCGCGCACTCGAATTCGATGTCATCCGATCGGACCGCCGTTGACGCTGAGAGCATTTTGGTTCCCAACACGGGGACGTTCTGAAGGTGATCGGGCATCCGGATCCACCAACGCTGGCGCTCGTGCTGGCACCACATGGCGACGTCGACGAGATCTTCGCGGTCCTCGCCGATTACTCCGCTGCTGGGCTCATCGATCCCTTCATCTGGGTAAGCTCAGGCGACATCGGCAGCGCATCGGTGCCCGCGACGCTGGTCGCCTCGGGGCGTTCGTCGGCGGTGGTTCTGCAGCACGTGTTGACCGGTCGGCGGCATCACCGACTGCGCCTGGTGGTTCTGGTTCCCGTTGACGAATCGGAGGGTCGGCCGGCCGCGCGCGCTGCCGAGCAAACCCTCGAGCAGATCGTGCGTGCCAGCGCCGTCGGAACTCCAATCACGTTGCTGCGACTACTCTTCAATCATGGTGCGGCCCTCGACACCAACTACGATCCAACCTTGCTGCTGGAGGGTTGGCACAATCTCCTCGTTGCACCCGAGGACTCCGCAGGACCGGGATTGGGGTCCATGGCGCTGGACCGGCTGACCGATCCCTTCGATGTTGCACGGTACGTCGCACCGGTCGTCGCCGCCGCAGCCGGCCTATGGAGCGGCATCGACCGTGTCGTGTTCGACGACCTGGCGATACTGCCAGGCAGCACGCTGCGCACCGTCCGCTCTTTCTATCGTCGACTCGATGCCACCGGCGTCGAAGACCAACTACGACTCAAACTGTTCGACAGTGGTGGCCGGCTTCCGCTGCCGCGCGGGGGCCCGATCCCGGTGGGATACACATCCGATGATGCGCTGGCCGCCCAAACGGTCGCCCGCGCACTGTGGACCAAGCACCGCGACGTCTTGCGCGGCGGGCGTGTCGAGATCGGCAAGCCCGAACCGCAAGCGATCTCAGTGCGGGCGGCGTTGAAGATATTCTTCTCGTTCCTGTGGGCAGCGCTGCGTAACGCGCCGTCGGTGTGGCTGTCGAGTCTGGTGGGCTCGATGTCATCGGCGCTGGCGACTACCGTGCAGCACACCGTGTTCGGCTGCTCCGATTCGGCGTTCGCGGTCGTTGCCGGCGGCGAACTCACAGACTGGCAGGAAATCGCCCGCAGCGCAGACGAAATGAGCACCGCGCTCGAAGCGGAACGAGGCATACGGCAGCTCGCCCCGACCAATCTCACTCCGCTGTGGGTCGACTACGTCAACGGAGCGTTGACCCTGGCCGACGGAGGTCGACGGTCATCGGGCATCGACCCCGTCACCGTGGGTGCGGGGGTGGGTGTGCTGCACAGCAGCGCCGATGTCGTGCCCAGCGCTGCCGACGCGTTCACCGCGATTCCCGCATCACTTGCCGCGGTAATCGGGGTTCCGCAAGTCACCGCCGGTGACGTGATCGGTATTGAGGACCTCAAGGGCCGGCTGGAACGGACATTCAACGACGGCGCTGCCGGAATTGAAGCTCGGCAAGCCTCCGCAAAGCTGATGTCTTGGGAGGCGGTGGCCGAGCGAAGTTATGCGTCCCAAGTGAGTTCGATCCTCACCGACTTCCTCGGCCGCGCTCGTGACGAAGTCAGCGACCTGGTCCAGCGGATACGGGATACCGCCGGACGGGCCCCGGTGGATGGAAAGCTCCGTCGGCGCCAGCAGGTCATCGCGGCCATCACCCGAACCGCCGGATGGACAGTGTTCGTCGCGCTGTTCGTGCTGCTGGGCATCGCCGCAACAGGTTGGGTGACATCATCGTTCGCGTTGCTGGTCGGCGGCATTGGCGTAGCGGTGTACTTTGTCGCGGCCCTGGTGCTGTTCGCGCTCGGCCAGCGCGATCTCTTTGCAACACTGAACCTGCAGGAGTCCCGACTTGCCGAGCTGGAGGCGATCGACTTCAATCTCCGCGCTGCACTCGAAGATGTCCGACGATTGTCGCTGGCGTATGGGCAATTGCTGGCCTGGAACCGAGTCCTGGGGGAGGTTCTGCGGGCGCCGTTCAGCCCGATAGAGCCGACTCAAACCGGCCGACTTTACATCCAGGATGGTTTGCCACGCGCCATGCAGATCTGTGTGGCCGACCCTGTCGGTACCGATGTCGAGGCGACCGCGCGTGCGCTGCGGCAACAGATTTATACGACGGGATGGCTGACCGGGCCGTGGGAACGGATGCTGGAATCAGCAGAACGGGCGCTGCGTGACGAACCGTCCGCATTGTTCCAAATGCCCGGTGTCGGATCACGTTCAGCACTGGACGATTGGTCGCATGCGGTGGCCCGTGGTGTGGTGCGCGCTGAGGGGGCCAATCCACTGTGGACGCAGGTGCAAGCCATGCTCGACGACCCGAATAGCGGTATCGCGACGGCATTGACAGCCACTGCTTTCAGTACTGCCGGTGAACAGCGACCTTCGCTCGGGCGGCTTGATGGCGATGATTCGCACCGACGCACCGCCCACCCGGCGCCCTTTGACGCCTCGTTGTTCACCGATACAGCGGTCACGGCTGGACATTCGGTCGTCGTGATCGATGACATTGCGGTTGATCGGCGCGGATTGAGCTACACCGAGGTGGTCGTGCAGGTGGGTAAAGGGCTGCCCGCCTACGACTTTGCGATGTTCGCACCGACTGTTCGGTCCGTTGTCGTCGATGACGATGCACCGCCGCAATCGGGAGTGTTGGTGTTCTAATGACCGAACCGGGCATTCTCGAGGACGATCCCCGCCTGGCGACTCTGCTGCAGTGGCGTGACCAACTGATCGAGACCGGCGCGATTTCGCGGTCGGCTCTCAAAGAGGCCTATCTCAGGCTGGTGCTGAGGTCCGGCCGCACCGATGCAGACCAGATCCGGATGATGTTGCCGGTGGCTGTCGCGGAACACGCCGGCGAGATGTCTCGGCTGCTGCAGGACACGATTGAGTCCGCTGTCATAGAAGACCGAAACCCAGCTCAGTGTCTTCCTGAATCAGACGTGGCCGCACTAGATTTGACGTCGCAGTTGCGGTTTGCACCTTATGTGTTCGCCGCCCAGGCGCGCGACTGCCTGCCGATCTCGATCCGACGGATTCGTCATCCCGACTCGCCGCAGGACCAACTCGAGTTATCGTGGCCTCCCTACGCGGTCGAAGGCCAAACCTGCGTCATGTACCGCGTGG
>Ga0134125_10011051_pt1 | contig 10116 bp, 11 predicted proteins | sample KB31751_FD_96464 | JGI IMG/M metagenome (GOLD analysis project Ga0134125, IMG submission 96464) | Terrestrial soil microbial communities with excess Nitrogen fertilizer from Kellogg Biological Station, Michigan, USA - KB3-175-1 | ecosystem: Environmental > Terrestrial > Soil > Unclassified ... | reverse complement strand
TTCGCGCACCGGCTGCCGGCGGACATGGTCGTCGCCAATCCCGAGCATCGCAAGAAGGCCGAAGAAATCTGGCGCATCCCGTCGGGGATCATCCCGGAAAAACCCGGCTATCACGCGGTCGAGCAGGACCGGATGCTTCATGACGGCAAGCTCAATTTCTACTGGATACAGGTCAACAACAACCTGCAGGCGGCTCCGAACAGTTCGAACGAGACCTATCCCGGCTACCGCAATCCCGACAACTTCATCGTGGTCTCGGACGCCTACCCGACCGTCACCGCAATGGCCGCTGATTGCGTGTTGCCGGCCGCGATGTGGGTTGAGAAGGAAGGTGTCTACGGCAATGCGGAGCGGCGAACGCATGCTTGGCGGCAGCTTGTCAATGCGCCGGGGGAGGCGCGGTCCGATCTCTGGCAGATGATGGAGTTCTCGAAGCGCTTCACGACCGATGAAGTCTGGCCAGTCGAGTTGCTCGATCGCAATCCGAACTATCGCGGAAAGTCCATCTACGAAGTGCTGTTTCGCAATGGTCAGATCGACAAGTTCCCTGTCAGCGAAATCCCGGCGGATTACGAGAACCAGGAGTCCAAGTTTTTCGGCTTCTACGTCCAGAAGGGGCTGTTCGAGGAATATGCCTCATTCGGCCGCGGACACGGCCATGACCTTGGCGCGTACGACACCTATCACCAAAACAGAGGCCTGCGATGGCCTGTCGTCGACGGCAAGGAGACGCGCTGGCGCTACCGCGAGGGGTACGATCCCTTTGTGAAGGCGGGCAAAGGCATCGAGTTCTACGGACAGCCGGACGGCAAGGCGCGGATCATCGCCGTGCCCTATGAGCCGCCGGCGGAATCCCCGGACAAGGAATTCGACATCTGGCTGGTGACCGGCCGCGTGCTCGAGCATTGGCACTCCGGATCGATGACGATGCGCGTGCCCGAACTCTACAAGGCCTTTCCCGGCGCACGCTGCTTCATGCATGCCGAAGATGCGCGCGCCCGCGGCATCAATCAGGGCGCCGAAGTCCGGGTGATCTCGCGGCGCGGTGAGATTCGCACGCGCGTCGATGTCCAGGGACGCAACCGGCCGCCGCGCGGCGTGATCTTTGTGCCGTGGTTCGACGCCAGTCAGCTCATCAACAAGGTGACGCTGGATGCGACCGATCCGATTTCCAAACAGACGGACTTCAAGAAATGCGCAGTCAAGGTCATCCCCGTCTGATCGGGTTCCGAACGGCTCTTGCGGGTGCGCTTGCGGGTAGCCTGCTGGTCCTCGCTTGCGGCGCGATCTATGCGCAGACGGCGCCCAAGAGCGTACCGCGACTGACCGGCGACGATGCTCCGATGACCAATGACCCTGCTCCGCCGTTTGGCCGGCCAATTACCGACGACAAACGCGTGATGCGGAACTATCCGGAGCAGCCGCCGGTGATCCCGCATTCCATCGACAATTACCAGCTGACCCTAAGGACCAATCGCTGCCTCGATTGTCACCGCCGGCAATATACCGAAGCCTCCGGGGCGCCGATGATCAGCGTCACCCATTTCATGGACCGCGACGGGCAGGTCCTCGCTGACGTCACGCCGCGCCGATATTTCTGCACCGAATGTCATGTCACCCAGACTGACGTCCGGCCGCTTGTTCCCAACACGTTCGAGGACATGGCGCTGAGCCCGCCGTCCAAACAGTGAGCGTGCCATGGTCCGGTTAAAGGCATTGCTGGTCTGGTTCTGGAATATCGCCACCCGTCCCAGCACGCATTTCAGTCTCGCGTTCCTCGCACTCGGTGGCTTTGTTTGCGGCATCTTGTTCTGGGGCGCATTCAACACCGCGCTGGAACTGACCAATACCGAGAAATTCTGCACCGGCTGTCATGAGATGCATGAAAACGTCTATCAGGAATTGCAGCGGACGGTCCATTTCTCGAACCGCTCCGGCGTGCGCGCGACCTGCCCCGACTGCCACGTGCCGCACAACTGGACCGACAAAATCGCACGCAAGATGCAGGCGTCCAAGGAAGTATGGGGCAAGATATTCGGCACGATCTCGACGCGCGACAAGTTCCTCAACCATCGGCTCGAGCTGGCCAAGCACGAATGGGCGCGGATGAAGGCGAACGACTCGCTGGAGTGCCGGAACTGCCATTCCGCGATCGCGATGGATTTGACCAGGCAGACCAACCGTGCGGCCGCCATCCACACGAAATTCCTGATCCCGAAGGAGCGGACTTGCATCGATTGCCACAAGGGCATCGCCCATGAACTACCTGACATGAGCGGCATCGAGCCGGGCTGGCAGGAGCCGCCGGAAGAGCGCGGCCGCGAAAGCTCGATCCAATCGTTGCGCCGGTATGCCGCGACAATCGAGGGAATAGATTCCCGCCTGCCCGCGTCCCTCGATCAGCCCGGCATCCACCAGCAGAGGCGGTGGACGTGGAGCAGCACCCGAACGGACAGACATTGATCCAGATCAATACCGCCGACCTTTTCTTGATGAGGTCTGGTCGCATGGCAGAGGCAGACGGCGTACATCGCCTTAGCCGAGCACTCCTACGTCTCGGAGGACAGATATGACAAGCGTCATGGACAGCATTCGAAGTTTCCCGTCCAGTGCGGATACCGCACCACTGCGGGCGAAGTGGGGTTGGATTCTCGCCCTGGGCATCGTCTACGTCATCGCAGGCTGGATTGCTCTTGGCAGCGTGGTCATGGCCACCGTGGCCAGCGTACTCATCGTCGGCGTGATGATGATCGTCGCCGGCGTTGCCGAGATTATCAACGCGTTCCAGGTCAAGGGTTGGGGCAGCTTCCTGCTCTGGGCTCTGCTTGGAGCCCTTTATATCGTCGCAGGCTTCATCACCTTCGAGAATCCGGCGTTCGCGGCGGTACTTCTTACCCTGCTCCTGGGCGTTGCCCTGGTTGCCTCCGGCATTGTGCGCATCATCCTTGCCTTCAACATGAAGCGAGAGCAGCCATGGATTTGGCTCCTGGTTTCCAGCATCGTCACGCTGCTGCTGGGGTTATTGATCCTGGCACGCTGGCCGGTCAACAGCGTCTATGTGCTGGGAATATTCCTGGGCATCGATCTCATCATCGCGGGCGCCGGCTGGATCGGTCTCAGCCTCGCGCTACGCCGTCGCGGCGGCCCCTCGCCGGCGGCGACGAGCCCGGCCTGATGACGTCATCAGCCGAGCCGGCGTGGAGCCGGAAGTGAGCTTTCCGTCTCCACGCGACCGGACTCGACTGATTGGGGTCGGTCAGCATCTGGTCACGACTTGGCCGTAGGCATTCGTCACCTGGACGCAACCCGGCGTGACCGCATAGGCACCCGCAGCGGCCGCCGCACCGCCGTAGACCGCGCGGCGGGTGGTCCTGCGGGCAACACCGGCGTAGCTCATCGGCGTAAGCGGCCGACCGACCCGCGCTTCCGAGGTTGATACGAACCCACGCTCGATATTGATTGTACCATTCCAGAGCAGCGCGCCATCGAAGGCCGTAACGGCCGCGAGAAGTACAGTCATTTTGCGCAGCGAGAGGATCATTTCTTTGCTCCTGTACCTGTGCCTGTTGTACCCACGCCGGTACCTGTGCCGGGCGGAATTTCATCAAATTCCGCCATGACGTCGGAATCGAGACTCGCCTTGGTCGCGCCTTCCGGCGGTTTGAACGTAAAGGCATCAGCATCCGCGATGGTGTCGGTCCTCCAATCCCTGATCCGGAGCGTGTATTGCGGGGCGCCCGCGAGTGTCTTGCTCGTGATCACGTATTTCCGAGGGATCGGTTGCGCGCCGGCCTGGATCCATATCTGCCAGTCTGTGTCGCGGCCGCGAAACGCGAGATGCTCGCATTCGACCCCGTCGACGACGCCCTGCCCGATGTGCTCGCTGTCGACCACATCGGACATCAACACATCAAAGGAATTGGACAGCAGCAAATCGGCGCCCGGCAACCCTCCACCGACCTTCGTCTGGAGAGTGTCGACCAACTGATCGACCGTACCTGGCGCGTCCGCTTGCACATAGGCCTTGACGTTGTTGCCATGGAACGAGACGGTCTTGCCGTCATAGACCAATTCGACATCGGCGTACCCGCCAGTGCGTCGAATGCGCAATTTGTCGGGTCGCGATAGTCTCAATTGCCCGGAACTTGCGAACTGGATCTTTTGCAGTTGTGGCGTGATGACTTCGACGTCGCTGTCGAAAGTCGCAGTGACCGATTTCTGCGCGGCGGTGTAATCGGCCATCGCCTTCAGCAAGGCAGCGGAATCGTCGGCTCGCGCGCCCGGACTGGTCGCGGCCGCAAGTGCGGCAACTGATGCGGCAGTCATGGAAACGCGAATCAGGGCGCGAAGACTTCTACTGTTCATGTCGATCCTCCATGGGCCCCGCGCACAATCTGGAGGTAACGCGCGGGGACGGCTTGACATGAATCAAGCTGCCGAGAGGAGGAACCGTCGGCCGTTCAGATCAGACGCATCAATGGCCGCTGAACACCAATGTCTTGATCGGCAGCATCAATGCCTGGATCCGCAGCAGCATGGCATGCACGAGGCCGACGGTATCGATCGCGTGCAGGACAAAGCCATGGAACGCGCCGGTATCCTTGGACGCGATGACCTCGTGGTTGCTGGTATAGGCGTTGACGATGCAGCTGCTGCCGGCCGTCACGTCGGCCAGGCCATTCTTCTCGAGAGGTTCGAGGAACGCGAGAATCGTTCCAGGTTTCGCGGCGCTGGCATCGATGAGCTGCTCGCCGCCGCGGAACTGTCCGGCCGCGATGTAGTCCTGCACGCTGGTGATGACCATCGGGATGATGGTCCATGGCAGCGACGAGCACGCAGCCTCGGCAAGCATTCCAGGCTTCAAGACCTGCGCCTCGATTTGCCCAAACCCGGCCTGCAGCCCGCGCTGACCCGCGCCTTGCGGGATCAGAACGCCGGCTGGCCGAATCAGGGGGTTCACGATATCGCCCGGGCGAAGGAGAAATTGCTCGACTCGCCCATCGACGCCGGCGCGAATGGTTGTCTTGTCGAGCTCGACCTGCGCCTGCGCCAGTTCGGCCTCGGCGCTGGCCCTTGACGCCGGCAGCAAAGTCGAGACCTGGACCTCCGCCGACCGTTTCGAGGCGGTCGCCGCATCGATCGCGGCCTGCCGGCCATCGACCACCACCTGCAGCTTCTCGATGTCACGCTGGGGCACGATGCCAGGATTGCGGCGCTGCAAGTCGCTCTTGACCTCGAGTTCGTCCTTGGCCTGTTTGTGGTCGCTATTGGCCTGCTGGAGCTGAGCCTCCGCCTTTTCCACATCGACCCTGGCGTTGACGAGTTGCGCGTCAATCTGCGCGATCTTGCGCCTGGCCGTTTCGACCGCGGCCTGCTGCTTCGAGCTGTCGAGGGTGAACAGCACCTCTCCCCTTTTGACGGGTTGGCTGAAGTCGACCTTAACCTCGGCAACCCGCCCGGGCACCTCCGGCACGATCGGAACTGTCCTGAAAAACAGCGCCGCCGATGTCGTGGACGGGTGGAAATAGAAGATCATGGTGATGAGCAGGACGGTCAGCATCACGCATCCCGTGATGCCCCAGCGAAGCTCATACCACATGGAGAAGAGCGTGATCTCCTTCCCGATCCGCTTGCCCTGGCCATAGCGGCGATAGAGATAATCCGGCAGCAGGGTGAACATTGAACACAGCATCAGCTCAAACATGACTGCTGACCTCCTTGGCGGGAGCGCTCTTCGGCTTGGCAGGAGGCGGCGTAGCGCGGTCGGATGCCGGCTCCGTTTGAGCGGACGCGGCTCCAGTCGTCGCCTCTGGCGGTGAAGTCTCGGAGTCCGCAATCTTCTCGACCGAACCGGCGATACGCGTCAAGGGGGTGCTGAAATCGGGCAGGTCGACCAGGGCAAGCAGCAGCCCGACGATCCAGAAAATGTGCATGTGGGTAAAAAGCGATATCAGGCCGAGAACGGCGACGATCTCGAACTGCAGTTTTTGTCCCTTATGCGCCAAGCGCTCCGGAAGAGAGTGCAGGCGCAGGTAGATATTGCCGACGCCGAGCACGGCCAGCAGCAGGAAGATGCCCATGACGATCATCAGGACATCTGTCTCGCCCGGCTTGGCCATGTAGAACGGAAGATGGTGCGGCGTCATCGGATGAAGCTGGTCGGTCAATGCATCCCTCCCGCCAACGAGCTGCCCGTAACGCCGGACAGTGCGACCCTCCGACAGGCACAGCTTGATCTGGATCAAAGGGCGGCCTCTCGGCGCCGCCTTAGCTTAGACAGCATGAATGGTGAATGGTCGAAAAGCAAGGAGCTGTCATGCCCGAGAAAATCGACGAACTGATACCGAGCGCGAAGGATATCCAGAAGCAGGCCGCCATCAAGGAAGCGGAAAAGGCCGACGAGCATCTCCGGCGAGCGGCCGCTGCGGAAGCGGAGAAGCGCGCTTTGATCGAGAAGCTGAGCCAGCCCTCCGGCCTGTCTGAAGACCAAAAGATCAAGCTCGCCTCCACCATTATCCAGCGCGCGGTGCGAAACGGCCTCAGCGAGGTCCAGGTCTACCGATTTCCCAATTCCCTGTGCATCGACCGTGGCCGCGCCATCAATCAGCAGGAAGCGGGCTGGGAGAAGACGCTCACGGGGATTCCGCTGGAGATCTTCCATCTCTGGTCCGATTACCTGAAGCCCCGCGGCTATCGCATCAGATATCAGATCGTCGACTTTCCCGGCGGCATGCCCGGCGATATCAGCATCGTCATCGCCTGGGGCGATTGATGTCTGACGAGGACGAAACTCCATCGCGGATGAAACGGAAAGCCTATGAGAAGGAGCTGCGCAAGCTCCAGGTAGATCTCTGTCACCTTCAGGAATGGGTGAAAGACAAGAAACTCAGGGTCATCATCCTGTTCGAGGGCCGCGACGCCGCCGGCAAGGGCGGGACCATCAAGGCGATCACTGAAAAGGTCAGCCCACGCGTGTTCCGCGTCGTCGCCCTACCTGCCCCTTCCGACCGCGAAAAAAGCCAGATGTTCGTGCAGCGCTACATGCAGCATTTTCCTTGCGGAGGCGAAATCGTCATCTTCGACCGCAGCTGGTACAACCGCGCAGGCGTCGAATACGTCATGGGCTTTGTCGATCCGGACGAGCACAAGCGCTTCCTGTCGCTTTGCCCTCAGATCGAGAAATACGTCGTCGATGCCGGGATCATCCTGATCAAGCTTTGGCTGGAGGTCGGGATGGAGGAGCAAGAGCGGCGATTCAAGGCGCGAATCGACGATCCCCTGCGGCAATGGAAGCTGAGCCCGATGGACACCGAATCCTACCGGCGCTGGTATGAATATTCACGCGCGCGCGACCTCATGTTCGAGGCGACCGATTCGAAGCACGCGCCGTGGACCGTCATCCGTTCCGACGACAAGCGGCGAGCGCGGCTGAATTGTATCGCACACGTCCTGAAGACAATTCCCTACAAGAAGGTTTCCCGCGACAAGGTCAAGTTACCGAAGCGGGCCGACAAGGGCCGCTATGACGATCAGGTCGGCCTGCGCGATATGAACTTCGTCGCAGAGCGCTATTGAGCCTTCAGGCCGCGCTCACTCGAGCCTGACCGTGACCCCGGCGACCGCCGCCGAAAGCTCGACGCCAACCTTGCCGCCGGCCAGTTGCAGGATGACGCCCTTGCCGTTCTGCAGCTGAACGCCGCCCGCGCCGGCCGCGAGCGCACCGCTGGCGCCGATTGCGGCGTAGCTGCCCTCGATATCGGATGGGCTGCGCACGTTGAGCGCATGTCCATTCAGTTGGGTGGTGGAGGCACCGATCGTGAAGCCCACGCTCATCCCTGACACCCCAAAGCGGTACCGCTTGCCGTGGCAGATCATGACTCCGTGGCCGCCGCCGACGCCCACGATGAATCCGCCCTTGGTGAAGACGACGCGGACCGCACAGGTTTCGGCCTGCGACGGTGCGGCGAGGCCGCACGCGAGCAGCATGGTGAGGGCAGCTCCAAGCAATCGGACGCGGTCATTTGTCATGTCATTTCTCCCCAATGCGAATGTCAGTCCGGAGTCGAACGGGATTGATCCAGGGTGATGACCACCTTGGTGATGTTGGCGGACACTTCTATGCCGCCTTTGGGCCCCTGCAGCGTGATGGTGACGCCCTTGTCGTTTCTGAGCTGAACGCCCCCGATGCCGCCGACCAGCGCGCCACCAGCGCCGACCACACTATAGGTGCCGGCAAAATCGCTGAGCTCATTGATGTACTCGGCGCGTCCGACCAGCTTGTTGATAGAAGCGCCTGCGGTGAGGCCAAGGCTCAAGCCTTGTACCGTGAAGGGATAGTTTCGGTGGCGGAAGGTCAGAACGCCCTTGCCTCCGCCGGCCCCGACAATAAAACCCGCCTTGGTGACCGTGACGCGAACGGCGCCGGTGACAGCCAGCGATGGTGTGGCCGCGCCGATCGACATGGCCAGTATCGTCAAACCGACCCAGCCAATCCTGTACTTGTCCACCATACGCCCGATCCTCATTGCGCGAGGATCATGGCGAAGTAACCAAACACGGTGAGCAGGATGCCCGATACGGCGTAGCCGACCGGGAAACCGATCCAGGGCACCGTGCTCTGGATTTCGACCGCGGCTTCGCGGCACGGACCGGAATGGGACCGCGCACCCGCGACACCGCCCATCAGGACCGCCGGATTGATCTTGAACATGTGGTAGCCGATCGCCCAGACGATGAATGGCGGAATCGTGCAGGCGATGAAGCCGACGATGAAGATCTTGAGCGCCACCGAACCCGTGAGCTGAGCAATCAGGCCGGCGCCGGCGTTGACGCCGACGATCGCGACAAACACCACGAGGCCGAGGTCCTCGAGCACGTTGCGCGCGGCATTGGGTGTGTTGCCGAAGAAACGAAGGCGCGAGACGATCGAGGAGACAATCACGCCGGAAAGGAGCAGGCCTCCGGCATTGCCGAGGCCGATCTTGGCGCCGAAGGCCGGAAACTCGATCATGCCGATCAGGAGCCCAAGGAGCATCCCGGTCGCAAGCGTCAGCAAATCGGTGGAGGTATTGGTTCGCGCGATCCGCCCCCACATTGCCCCGAGGTCCTCGACGGCCGATTTCAAACCAACGACCGAGATGATGTCCATCCGTTGCAGCTCGGTCTTAAGGCCGGCCGGGATCGGTACGCCGCCGCGCTCGACCTTGGTGACCTGGAGCTGACCGGCGATCGCCTCGCCACGGAATGACTCGAAGGTGCGCCCGACGACACCCTTGTTGGTGACAAGGATATCCGCCTGATCCAGAGGAATGCCGAGCGCCTTGGAGTCGGCAACTTCAGGACCGATCAATCCCATCTTGTCTGTCAATGCAGCCGTCGAGCCACCCAGCGCGACGACATCGCCTTTTTTTAGCACGAGGTCGGAATCAGCACCCAACGGCTCGCCACCGCGAGCGACGTTGACAATGCGATATTCGGGATTGCCCTTGCGGAAAAGCGCGATGCTCGCCCCAACCACTTGCGGATTTTCCACCCGGTATGCGCGCAGGCCGAACTGGCGGTAGCCGGTGAGACCGCCGCCTTCCAGGTCCCTGACGCCAAATTCTTCCTCATAGGCCTTGGCAGCAGCCTTGGCATCGACTCCCCACCAGCGCGGGAGGTATTTGCAGATCAGGATGATGCCGACCGTGCCCCAGATATAAGTGATGCCATAGGACAGCGCGATCATACCCGACGCTTCCTCAGGCTTCATGCCAGCCGGCAGTTTCACCACGCCCGACGTCACGGCCTGCTCGGCCGAACCGATTGCCGCCGACATGGTTTGCGAGCCCGCGAGCATGCCGCCCGCTGCGCCTGTCGGGAGTTCGACCAGCCTTGCGCCCAACACGACCAGTGTCAGGCCAAGCACGCTCGACACCACGGCAAGCACCGTAAACTTCAGCCCGTCCCCTCTCAGGCTATTGATGAAGGACGGGCCAACGCGCAAGCCTACGCCGTACATGAAGAGATAGTAGAACAGGCTCTTTGCAAAATTGTTCAGCTCGAGCTTCACGCCGTAGATTGATGCGGTCACCGAGATGGCGGCACCGACGACGATGGCGCCGGCAACCATGCCGA
>Ga0134125_10011049_pt1 | contig 10116 bp, 9 predicted proteins | sample KB31751_FD_96464 | JGI IMG/M metagenome (GOLD analysis project Ga0134125, IMG submission 96464) | Terrestrial soil microbial communities with excess Nitrogen fertilizer from Kellogg Biological Station, Michigan, USA - KB3-175-1 | ecosystem: Environmental > Terrestrial > Soil > Unclassified ... | reverse complement strand
GGCGCTGAACGAAGGCCCATTGCCGGTGCCGATTGTGGAGCGGTTGATGATGCTGAGAGTGGGTGGGGAGATGTAAAAATTCACCACGGAGACGCGGAGACGCTGAGAAAAGCAGGAACAGTTGCCGCAGATGAGCGCTGATAAAAATACATTCACCACGGAGACACGGAGGCACGGAGAAAAGCAAAAAGAAATTGGCCACAGATGAACACAGAAAGACACAGATGAGCCAAACCAAGTTGAAGCAAAATTCATGCATTTCCGATTAGCCCAATCGTCATGTCTGATCTGCGATCATCAGCGTCGATTCGCGGCTAACTTCTTTTGCTTTTCTCCGCGCCTCAGTGTGTCCGTGGTGAGGCTTAGCTACCCCAATTTCGGCGATATAATGAAAGGTTTGGTTTCGCGAGGTTTTGATGACTACTGCTGCCAGCCCCAACGGTTTTCGCCAGGAAAAAGATTCCATCGGCATCAAGGAAATTCCCGCTGACGTTTATTACGGCGTGCAGACGGCGCGCGCGGTGGAGAACTATCCCATCTCCGGCATGCGCGCCAATCCCACGCTGATCCGCGCCATCGGGATGGTGAAGTATGCCGCGGCCGAAGCCAACAAGGAACTCGGCCTGGTGGATGACAAGCGCGCCGACTCGATCATGAAAGCGGCGAAAGAAGTGATGGACGGCAAGTGGAATGAATCTTTCGTGGTGGATGTGTTTCAGGCGGGCGCGGGTGTGAGTTTCCACATGAATTCCAATGAGGTCATCGGCAATCGCGCCACCGAGATCATGGGCGGCAAGCTGGGCGAATACACGGTCCATCCCAACGACCACGTGAATTACGGCCAATCCACCAATGATGTTTTTCCTACGTCCATGCGGCTGTCTGCGCTGCTGGAACTGGAGAAGCTCTATCCCGTGCTGCAGTCGCTGGCCGCGGCGTTTGAGGCCAAGGGGAAAGAGTTTCACAACATCATGAAGTCCGGCCGCACGCACATGCAGGATGCGGTGCCCATCCGTCTAGGCCAGGAGTTTGCTGCTTACGGTGTTTCGATGCGCAAAGCCGAGGCCGACATCCGCCATGCCGGAGACTCGCTGCGTGAGTTGGGCCTAGGCGGCTCAGCGGTTGGAACGGGTATCAACACACATCCCGACTATCGCGCCAAAGCCGTAGCGAGCCTGGCAAAGATTTCCGGGCAAAAGCTTACTCCTGCGTCTGACATGCGATGGGCGATGCAATCGAATGCCTGCATGGCGCAGGTCTCAGCCGCGCTGCGCAATCTGGCTCTGGAAATCATTCGAATTTCGAATGACCTGCGGCTGATGTCGTCCGGCCCCAACACAGGATTTGGCGAACTGAATCTTCCCGGCCTTCAGCCTGGCTCATCAATCATGCCCGGCAAAATCAACCCCGTGATGCCGGAACTGGCAGCGATGGTTTCATTCCAGGTGGTGGGCAATGACACGGCAGTCGCGATGGCAGTTCAGGGTGGACAGCTCGAGCTGAACGTGATGATGCCGACCATGGCGTACAACGTGCTTCAGTCGATTTCAATCCTGACCAACATGCTGCATGTCTTCACCGAGAAATGCGTGAAGGGACTCACCGCCAATGAAAAGCGCAACGCTTTCTACGCTCAGAGCACGGTATCGCTGGCGACAGCGCTCAATCCCTACATCGGCTACACCAAGGCGGCTGAGATCGTGAAGGAGTCGGTCAAGACGGGAAGGTCGATCATCGAAATTGCGCGTGATAAAAATCTGCTGACCGAGCAGGAGATCGCCGAGATCCTTGATCCGGTAAACATGACGGAACCGCAGATACCGAAGGAAGCGGCAAAGCATCGCGAGGAAATTAAGAAGAAGTAGCTTCAGCACTCAGCCACAACAAATCGCCGAGATCGCGCGTGATCGCAACGTAATCGCCGTGATCGGAAAAGGCAAAAACAAACCCATCACGCGCGAGAAACGTTCAGCCTAATAACTATTTGAAGAAGCTGAATATTCCTCTGCTTCCCCTGTTCCTCTGTGTTTCAAAGTTTTTGTTTTTGCATCTGAGGAGCATCACGGCTGAACGCTGACTGCTGATTGCTGAGTGCTGGCTTTCTTCTCCCGTCGCCAATACAAGTAGAACGGCACCCCGACCAGCACGATGATGATTCCGGCAAGCGCTTCCATTGGCCGCGCCCACAATGCGTTAATCGCCCAGATGCCGCCGAGCGCCACATACAACGCCGGCAGCCAGGGATATCCGGTACAGCGATAGGGGCGTTCCGCGTTGGGCAGCTTGCGGCGCAGAACGAACAGCGCCACCACGGTCAGCACGTAGCTGAGCACCATCATGAACATCACGTAAGTGAAAAGCTGATCGTACTTGCCGCTCAATGCCAGTGCTGATGACCAGATCCCCTGCAGCACCAGGCTCGCTACGGGTGTGTGCCATCGCGGATTTACCTTCGCCAGCCGCTTGAAGAACACGCCGTCTTCGGCCATGGCGTAATACACGCGCGCTCCGCTCATAATGCAGCTGGCCATGGCTCCAAAGCAGGAGAGGGCGATCACCAGCCCCAGCCAGTTTGCCGCTCGCGCGGAAAATAGAGCCTGCCCGGCTGATTGCGCGACTGCAGTGGATTTGACGATCTCCGTCATGGGCAGCGCGTAAAGATAAACAGCGTTGATAACCAGGTAGATCGCTCCGACCAGGAGCAGACCGAATACGAGCGTCCGCGGGATGTTGCGCTGCGGATTCTTGACTTCGCCGGAGACCCAGGTGATGTAAACCCAGCCATCAAACGCCCAGAAGACCGCAATCAGAGCCACACCAATGCCCGCGAGCACTCCCGGCGAGTTCGCGCCTGCGGGAATGGCCAAAGCAGACGAAAGATGGCCCCACGATCCTTTGCCGATGAGAGCGCCGAGCACCACGAACGCCGCGATGGCGGCAAACTTAAGCCACGTGGCGATGTTCTGCAGCACCGCGCCCTTATGCACGCCAAAGATGTTGATGAGCGTTTGCACGGCGATCGCGCTGATCGCCACAAGGTGCCCGCAAGTCAGCGTAAAGTGCCCGATCAGGAGTAGAGGCCGGTCCGCCGCGAGCGCAGGGAAGACACTTCCCAGATAAACGGCAAAACCTACACCGAGTGCTGCAATCGTCCCGCCCACGCTCACGGTGAAAATCATCCAGCCATACAGGAAGGCGACAAACTCGCCGTAAGCCTCGCGCATGTAAACGTACTGGCCGCCGGCATCGGGAAACATGGCGCCCATTTCGGCGAAGGCGAAGCACGCCAGCAGAGTAATGCCCATGCCCAGGACCCACACTCCCAGAAAGAGCGACGGTGTGCGAGTGCTGCCGGCTACGTCTTGTGCGGTGAGAAAGATGCCTGAGCCGATGATGCCGCCGGCCAGCAGAAGGATCGAGTCCAGCAGGCTGAGCCTGCGTACGAGTTTTGCCGGTTCGGCCAAAGTGGTGTCAGTTGCGTGCGTGGTCAGATATTACCGCAATCGGAAGGAAGCGTCGCGACTATCCTCTGGTCGGGGCCCGGCCCTTTCTGTCTTCCGGCTTCATGGCATTGAACTCTGCCGATTTGCCTTTGGGAATGCTCAGCGTCTTCCACTCTGCGCCCTGCACCAGCTTGCCCAGAAATTGGATCTGGCCAATGTGGTTGGCAATGTGGTTCAGACTGCGATTGATCGCCTGCAGGATGGTGTGCTCGTCGCCCCGGATATAGATCGTTTTGTCAAAATCTTCTGCCGTGAGGCCCTGCAACGTGGCAAATACAGTGTTGAAGCTTTCTTCCCAGCGGCGCATCAATTCCTGGCGCGTGTCGGCCGGTGTGAGTACAAACTCCTGGTCGCGATTGCGGTCCGGCTTTTCGCCATCCGTGGTCAAGAAATCGGTCCAGCGGGAACGAAGGTTGCCCGCGATGTGCTTTACCAGCACAGCAACACTGTTCGATTCCGGATCGGCAAGGTAAAAGAAGCCTTGGTCGTCCAGTTGCGCGAAGGTGCCGTCTGCCAGGCGCTTGTAGCCGCGAAAGCTGCGACGAGCCTCCTCGGCGTAATCAGTCGCAAATGTGCGATCTTCCGGCATAACTCACCTCGACCGTGTAGTTTAGCAGCCTCGTTTCGGCCGATGTACACTCCTTCTGCCAGCAAAAATACTTGCACCCATTCACCCCTGTCTTGCGTATTAGACCGGTAGAGAGGAGCGGTTCTTGCACCAGGGCCAGCAGGAAGACCGGATCGCCCAGTCGCTATCCCAGGCGGCAGCGGGCGATCAGTCCAGCTTTGCCGACCTGGTCACGGCGCATCGGGCCATGGTGTTCAGCATCGCTTTCCATTACTTGCAGGACAGGTCTCTGGCCGAAGACGTGGCGCAGGAGGTCTTTCTGGAGCTGTATCAAAAGCTTTCTGACATCGAATCGCCAGCCCATCTGAAGTACTGGTTACGCCGGGTGACCGTGCATCGCTGCATCGATCAGGGTCGCCGCAGAATCCATCGTCGGGAAACCGCGCTGGATGGCATGCCGGAACCGGCGGCAGAAAGCGCGATGAGTGATCCCGCGCTGCTGGGCAAGCTCCGCCAGACTCTTGCCGCCCTGCCCGAGAAGCAGCGGATGATGGTGGTCCTGCGTTACCAGGAGGATCTGGGACCTGCAGAAATCGCCGAGTTGATGAGCGTGCCCGTCAACACGGTCAAGAGCACGCTCTACAGGTCGCTCGAAGACCTGCGCAAGAAACTGACCCGCAAGCTGGGAGAGGTACGTTATGCAATTTTCTGAAGACGATCTGCGCGCTGCGCTTAAGCGGAAAGATCCCGGGGCTGAATTTACTAAGCGTGTAATGGCGCGGCTGAACGAAGCGGAAAAGCAGCCGAAGACCCAGACAACTTCGGAACACCGCTCGTGGAATTACTGGTTTGCCGGATTGAAGTTTGGCCCAGCTCTGGCGGCTGCCGTTGCAGTGTTGCTGATGGTTGGAGCATGGGTCGGCTACCAGAGCTATCAGCGCCATGAGCAGGAAGCAAGAAAGATTCAGCAGCAGCGTGACATGGAAGCAAAGCGTGCCGAGCAGCAGGCAATCCTCGCACTGAGGATTACCAGCGAGAAGCTGAACCACATATTTCAGAAGGTGAACGGCGCGGCCCCGCCGGAAGACAAGATCAGGAGACAACGTCTATGAGAATTTCACACATGAAACCACAACTTTACCGGCTGATTCTGGCCATGGCGCTCGTCTGCATGGCGCTGCCCGGAGTCGCTCAGGCGGGCAAGCTCGAGCTGAAGAATCTGGACAAGCTTGCGGACAAGGCCGCCGAAGTGAATGACGTCACACTGGACGGTTCTCTCCTGCAATTCGCCGTAACCATCATGAAGAAATCAGACGATCCGGACGCGGCCCAGGTGGTTGAGCTCATCAAGGATCTCAAAGGCATTTACGTCAAGAATTTTGAATTCGACTCGCCCGGCCAGTACAGCCAGGCTGATGTGGAAGCCATTCGCTCGCAGCTTACCGGCCCGGGCTGGCAGCGGATTGTCACCAGCTACAGCAAGCGAAACGGCGAGCGCGACGAAGTCTATTTGTTGAAGGATGGCAACAAGATCAATGGGATTACGGTCCTCGTGGCTGAGGCACGCGAACTCACCGTCGTGAATATTGTGGGCGCCATTGATCCGGAAAAGTTGGGCGAGTTGAGGGGGCACTTCGGCATTCCGGATGAAATCGGTGATCACGATAAACCGAAGCTCATGCCGAGAAAAGACGGTTCGAAAAGCAAACCCGGAACTACCGACAAGAAAGAGAGCGACCATGAAGACGACAACGAAATGGACTAAGCTCAACGTTTTTGCCGCGGTTTTCTTTTCCGCCTGCGTCGCGCTCAGCTTCAGCCCGGATCTTGTGTACGCGGACGACTTCGGCCGGATCGTGCATCACATTGAGGCCAGTTACAACGTGCATCGCAACTACCGCTTTCTGATGGGATTTGCCGGAGTGGTGGTGAAGTTCTGGCACGTGGGCGGCGTGAAAAGCATGAAGATCGCCATCTTTGAAGACCAGCATCTGGACGGTACGGATACCGACAAGAAACTGGATGAAATTATTGCTCGCGCGAGTAAGTCCGGCTGGCAACCGATGGTGCGTAGCATCTCCCGCCGAAACGGCGAACATGTTTACATCTACGGTCAGCAAGCCGGCAAGGACATGAAGCTGCTGGTGGTGAATGTGGAACCGAACGAAGCCGAGGTGATTCAGGTCAGGGTAGATCCCGACAAACTGGACCAGTTCCTCGACGAAAACATGCACCACTCGGAAAGGAACAGGCATTCAGGCACTAGCGGAGCGATGACGTTTTTCTGATTTGAGCGCTTGTTTCTGAAATCCCGAGCGGAGCGAGGGATCGCTATAGCCATCTTCGCACTGCAGGGAAATAAGTCTTTCAAGAAAACTCGTCAGATGATAGGGATCCCTCACCCGAAAAATCGCGGGTTCGGGATTTCAGTAACAAAGCCCTCGACAGATAAAAAAGCTATTTCTCTTCCTCAGTCACCAGCTCCTGCGGCGCCTGCGGCCGCAACAGCGGGAACAGGATCACATCTCGAATCGACTTTGATCCGGTAAGCAGCATGGTCAACCGGTCAATGCCGATGCCTTCTCCGCCGGTCGGCGGCAGGCCATACGAGAGCGCGCGAATGTAATCCTCGTCCATGGCGTGGGCTTCTTCGTCACCACGCTCTTTTTCCTGTAACTGCTGTTCGAAGCGGCGGCGCTGCTCTTCCGGGTCATTCAGCTCGCTGAATGCGTTACCGATCTCGAGCCCTCCGACAAAGACTTCAAAACGCTCCACCCAGTCCGGCTCTTCACTCTTGTTCTTCGACAGCGGCGAGATGGCAACCGGAAAGTCATAGAGAATGGTCGGCTGAATCAGATGTTCTTCTGCTACGGTCTCGAACATTGCAGCAATGGTCTTGCCCGCGGGGTCCTTTGGATCGTAAGGCATGTGCGGATGATGTTTCGCGTTGAGGCGTCTGACCAGTGTGTCTATAGATTCCTGAGTTGCAAAGTCGGACATTTCCGGTTTTGGGTCGGCAGCTTCCGGCCAGTACTTCATGATGGCTTCGCGCATCGAAAGCCGCTGCCAGTTGGCGAAGTCGATCTCGTGGCCGTTGAACACCGATTTTGTAGAGCCGTTCACCTCTTTCGCCACCTGCGAGAGCAGATCCTCCGTGAGCTGCATCATGTCTTTGTAATCGGCGTAGGCCTGGTAGAACTCCAACATGGTGAACTCGGGGTTGTGCTGCGTGGAGATGCCCTCGTTGCGGAAGTTGCGGTTGATTTCGTACACGCGCTCCAGTCCGCCCACCACCAGCCTTTTCAAATAGAGTTCCGGTGCAATTCGGAGGTAGAGATCGATGTCAAGCGTATTGTGATGCGTCACGAACGGCCGCGCGGCGGCGCCACCCGCGATCGGCTGCATCATCGGCGTTTCAACCTCCACATAGCCGCGCGCGTCAAAGAACCGCCGGATCGACTGTACGATCTTGCTGCGCTTCACAAATACTTCGCGCACGTCCTGGTTCATCACCAGATCGACGTAGCGCTGCCGGTAGCGCAACTCCACATCCTGCAACCCGTGCCACTTTTCCGGTAGCGGCAGCAGGTCTTTGCTCAGGAACGTAATAGTCTCAACGTGAATGCTCAATTCGCCAGTGCGCGTGCGAAAAAGGTATCCGCTTACGCCGATGTGGTCGCCGAGATCGAGCAGCTTGAAAAGGTCGAATCCTTTGTCCCCTACCGCGTCCTTCTTCATATAGATCTGCAGTCGCTGCCCACCCTGTTGCAGGTGCGCGAAGGCAGCTTTTCCCATCAGCCGCACGGCGACCATCCGTCCTGCCACTTTCACCTCGACCCGGTTCTTCTCCAGCTCTTCCGCCGTGTTGCTGGTGTAGTCCGCCAGGATCTGCGGGATGCCGTGGGTGAACGCGAATTTATGCGGGTAGGCCTGCTGGCCGAGAGCTTCAATCTCTGTGAGTTTCTGCCGGCGCAGGTCGTAGATTTTCTTTTCTAGTGACACAGTTCGTGTGATCTCCAGTAAGTAAACCCTTGATTATAGCGGAGGGGGAAACCTACCACGGAGACACATGGGATCGCCGAAATCGCGCGTCATCGCCGGCATCGCCGTGATCTCAAAGACAAAACCGGGGCAGACGCGAATCAACGCCAATGACCGCGAATGGAAAGGGCAGTTCATTTTGGTATATTCAGACGCGGTGAGACCGACTCGCGCGTCGAACCGCGTTGATACAGGCGCAGAAGAATCAGGGGTGGAGAAGAATGTCCAGCGGTATGGAGCGAAGCGACAAGAAGAAACGCATCGCGGTTGTTCCTGGTGACGGCATCGGCAAGGAAGTCATTCCCGCAGCGTTGAGAGTCGTCGAAGCAACGGGCGCAGCCGTTGAGTTCACGCACTTCGACTGGTCGGCGGACCGATACCTCAAAGACGGCACTACCATTCCGGCGGACGGCTTTGCCATGCTGGAGCGTGATTTCGATGCCGTGTTCGTCGGCGCGCTCGGCGATCCGCGTGTCCCCACCAATATCCACGCTAAAGAAATTCTGCTGGGGATGCGTTTCAAGATGGACCTCTACGCCAACGTCCGCCCCGTGAAGTTGCTGGACGAATCGCTCTGCCCGCTCAAGAACGTGAAGCCAGAACACGTGGATTTTGTGGTGATCCGTGAAAACACCGAAGGTCCGTACGTGGATGCCGGTGGTGTGCTCAAGCAGGGCACTGCTGATGAGATCGCGACCCAGGAAGATTTCAACACGCGCAAGGGCGTGGAGCGGGTGATTCGCTACGCGTTCGAGCTGGCGCGCAAACAGGGTCGCAAGAAAGTGCTGATGTCTGATAAATCAAACGTGATGACTTTCGCCGGCGGACTCTGGCAGCGCGTCTTCAAGTTGGTTGCTACTGAGTATCCCGAGATCCAGACCCAACACATGTACGTGGATGCTCTCTGCATGCATATGGCGCGTGATCCCAAACAGTTTGACGTGATCGTGACGAACAACATGTTTGGCGACATTATTACCGACCTGGCTGCTGCGCTCCAGGGCGGACTGGGCATGGCCGCGAGCGGAAATATTCATCCCGGTAAGACTTCCATGTTCGAGCCCGTCCACGGCTCTGCGCCGCCCTTTGCCGGAAAGAACATTGCCAACCCCATCGGCGCTATTTCCACGGCAGCGATGATGCTGGATCATCTCGGCTTCAGCAAAGAGTCGGAACGGATCAACAATGCGGTGCTCGAAGCTGTGCGGCAGAAAAAGACCACGGCTGATATCGGCGGAAGCCTGGGAACGAAGGAAGCGGCAGGGTGGATTGCGGATCTTACGTCCCTCGCTTAGCGAGGGATCGCTATACATCCTTACGTCATTTCTGTCTGGATAACGAGCGTTGTGGATTTCATACAAAATAAAACCGCAGCACTTCACCGCTAAAACTTTTCATTTCAAGTTCTATTTTCTGCAATTCCGCATTTTTCGTATTTACCTGACAACCTACAGTTTGCTAGTCTGTGTTTGCGTAGGAGAATGCCCGTCAATGAAATGCACTATCCACAATTCGGTGCAGAGGCTAATTGGACCTGACTCCGGTCTCGATAGCCTGTGGGCGTTTAAGTATTTCCTTAGCTAACCTCAGGCGCTTTAGCCCTACGCACAACCTATTCAAGTGATTGGACGCGGATAGTTTCAATAGCCACCAGTATTGGTGCCGAAGCAGCTTCTTATCTTGCTGCGGTGAGGCCTGTTTGCGCGCCGAACCGCATGATCATGGTGCAAAACAATCCCCTTCGACTGAGCCTGTGCGCGGAGTGGAGCGACAACAACATAGCCGGTGGCGGAAGACAGGAGATACTTCCTCCTGCCAACGAGTGCAGCGCAGATCAGGAAATCTGCCGGGCAACGAAGATCCTTTTGCGGCGGGGGCGTAGTCCCGAAGCACAAGGCAGCGAAAGATAGTGCGACCCGATGCACGCTCCTGTTGATTGTTCCCCGGCTGATGAAAGTCTTAGTGTGCGAATTACCCGGGAGCAAAAGTGTAGTTGCAACAGCT
>Ga0134125_10011045_pt1 | contig 10120 bp, 13 predicted proteins | sample KB31751_FD_96464 | JGI IMG/M metagenome (GOLD analysis project Ga0134125, IMG submission 96464) | Terrestrial soil microbial communities with excess Nitrogen fertilizer from Kellogg Biological Station, Michigan, USA - KB3-175-1 | ecosystem: Environmental > Terrestrial > Soil > Unclassified ... | reverse complement strand
GTTGGCCGGCAGCACCTTACGCTCCTAACGGAGCTAAGGAAGTAACTTTTGCGAACGTGAACTATAAACATTTCGTCCCTCCGGGACTGGAAACCGCAGTTCTATTTGTTGCGTGAACTTTAGAGACAGGACACTAGTGACCTTGGATGAGGTAGCGCTCAAGGCGCGACATAACCAAGATACTTCTCGCCTTGAATGTATCTGGAGGCACGACACAATTTCTTCACATTTTTGACCACACAAAACCTTACATTTTCGTTATTCGGTCACATCTAATAGGCGTTCTAATAGGCGTTCCCTTCTGCAGTATTCCCTGCTCGACAGTTCCCCGCGAAAGTTCCCCTCGACAGTTCCCTTCGAGACTGGTTGCCTTGCATGGTTGTAAGGGACAGAGCGCACTCGTGCGCAATTACCCGTGACTTGAAAAGTTTCGGCGAGATCTTTGGAACCAGGAGGTGATTTATGGCTAGCAAAGCAAGCATAGGAGGACACCCAATCCACCCAATGCTGATTCCGTTTCCGATTGGACTATTGGTTTTCTCTTTAATCGCCGACGTGATTTATTTCTGGCGAGGAAATCCGGTTTGGGAAAACTACATCGCTTTTTACACACTGCTCGGTGGGATCATCGGAGCTGCGGCAGCGGCGATACCCGGTTTGATTGATTGGGCGGCACTCACCGATCGCGCCTCAATCAAGGTGGCTAACTGGCACGCGCGCGTGAATATCATCGGCTTGATTATTTTCATCGCCAGTTTTTACCTGCGCACTACGAGCGGAGCCAAGTGGATCGTCAGCATGCCGAGGTTACCGTTTATTCTTTCCCTAATTGGCGTCGTTGGCTTAGCAATCGCTGGATACCTTGGTGGGGAGTTGGTTTTCCGACACGGCGTGGCGGTCGACATGAAGTCGAGCGCACCGCAAAAGGCAGAGTCATCAAATCGCATTCGCGCGGCATAGCAAGTCACCGCGGCTACCAAAATATGATCGCCTTCGAGCGCGACCGGACAGACGATATTCGATATCAAACTAGAAGGTGACTGCTTTCGATGACGCAGTGGTGGGACAAGCAAATTCAAAGGGCTGATAAGCTGGCCGTGTGCGCGAATGGATCGAAAGAACTGCTGACGTTCTACGCACACTTACTGCGAGCGCAAAAAGACATCTACGAGTTTCTGCGAGGTCGTAAAGGTTGGCTTCCCTCAGGCGAGCTTGAAAGTGACTTTCCCGTACTACGTGATGCGCTGCCAGGATTTCTCAAGGTAGTTGAGGCGCATGGGCCGGAGTCACTCGCGTCTGAGGCCCACGATTTATCACAAAAGGCCGAAGACGTACTAGCGAAGAGATTGATGACCTATTGCCGCGATACGTCGGACACTCAATTTTTTGAGAAAGCTTTCCTGCAGCCTTACCTGAAATGGCTTGCAGAAACTGGTGTCTTTCTTGCCCGAGAATCTTATCGCGGCGAACGTTACTGTCCGTTTTGCGGCGGCAACCCCCAAGTCAGTTTCCTACAAAACAAAGAGACAACCGCTGAAAGCGGGAATCGAGATCTGATTTGCGCTACCTGTCTTTCATCGTGGGAATTTCGTCGCGTGGTTTGCGCCAGTTGCGGAGAAGAACGACCGGCGAAGCTCGCGTATTTTTCTTCGCCGGCTTTCGATCACGTCCGTATCGAAGCCTGCGACAGCTGCAAGCATTACATCAAGGGAATTGATCTCACTCGAGTTGGTCTGGCTGCTCCCCTCGTTGACGACATCGACGCTGCGCCCTTGGATCTTTGGGCGCGCGAGCACGGGTTTACAAAGATTGAACTGAATTTAGTTGGCATATAGCCGCGTCCGTCTTGTCGGTCCCCTGATTTTCCCCCTTCCCCCGCTTATCAAGTTGAAAGCTGAAGGAGCTGTGGGCCATGGAAGTCTCGAGACGAACCTTCATAAAGACTACTTTGATTGGCGGCGCAGGCGTGTCGGTCTTTGGATTCAGCCTTGCTCCGGTTTATGCGCAGACGCAAGGCTTGAAGATTGCGCGCACAACCGAGACACGCAGTACTTGTCCATACTGCTCGGTGAGCTGTGGCGTAATCATTCACACGCTGGGAGACAAAGCCAAGAACGCCGCCCCACAAGTTGTTCATGTCGAGGGCGATCCCGATCATCCGATCAATCGCGGCACGCTTTGTCCCAAAGGAGCTTCGCTTGAGCAGGACATCGTGAATGAGCGGCGTTTGCTCAAGCCGCAAGTCCGTCGTCCGGGTTCAGATCATTGGGATGACATCTCCTGGGATGATGCCGTTAACGAGATTGCGCGCTGGACCAAGAAAACAAGAGACGAGTCGTTCATTGAGAAGGACAAGAGCGGTCTTACCGTTAACCGTCTGGAAACGATCGGTTGGATTGGTGGCTGCACTGATACCAACGAGTTGAACTTTCTCGCGGTCAAGACCATGCGCAGCCTGGGGGTCTGCTATTTCGAAACGCAGGCCCGGGTTTGACACGGTCCCACGGTCTCCAGTTTGGGGCCCACCTTCGGACGCGGCGCAATGACCAACGGCTGGATCGACATCAAGAACACCGACATGATGTTGATTATGGGCGGCAACCCAGCCGAGAACCATCCGTGTGGTTTCAAATGGCCGGTAGAAGCGAAATTGCATCGTAACGCCAAGATGATCGTCGTCGACCCGCGCTTCACGCGGACGGCGACACAAGCCGATCTGTTCCTACAGATTCGCGCCGGCACGGACATCGCTTTTCTCGGCGGCCTGGTCAACTACGCAATCCAGAATGATCGCATCGCGAAAGACTACTTAATCAACTATACGAATGCCGCCTTCATAGTTAAGGACGGATTCAAACTTCCCGAGGACGGACTCTTTTCCGGCTTTGATCAAGGTGCGACGACCTACGACAAGACTACCTGGAACTATGAAGAGGGAGGGAAGATCGATCCCGCAGCCGCGTTAGCGGCGCAGTCTTCAAATCCAAAAGCCGCGCCGTCGGCGCAGGCCAGTCAATCATCGTCGAACGGAAATTCTGGAGGCAAGCATTCCGAAAAGAGCGGCGAGAGTGGCGGTCACCAAGCCGCTAGTGGCGTCGGTGCTGCCGGACAGGGCGGGCCGAAGCCACCGCCGATGTTGCCGCCGAACGTCGCTTACGATCTTTCACTGCAACACCCGCGCTCAGTGTTTCAACTTCTAAAGCAGCAGTATTCGCGTTACACGCCCGAGATGGTCGAGCGCATCACCGGTATTCCAAAGGATGAATTTCTCAAAGCCGCCGATCTGTTCACGTCAATTCGTAAAGGCGGGAACATGAAGAAGGCCGGAACGATCATTTATGCGGTTGGCTGGACGCAGCACACGTTCGGCACGCAGATCATTCGCACTGCCGCAATCCTGCAATTGATTCTCGGAAACGTCGGACGCGCGGGCGGCGGAGTCAATGCTTTGCGCGGTCACTCGAATATTCAGGGCGCGACGGATATGGGCGGTGTATTCGATATTTTTCCCGGCTATCTAAAGCCCGGCTTACCAACCGATATAGATCTGGCGACCTATCTTAAGCGCACCACGCCAACTCCCTCGAAGCCTTCGGAATGGGACTCGTACAACTATTGGTCAAACACGCCGAAGTTCATGGTGTCGTTCTTGAAATCGCTCTATGGCGATTCGGCAAAGAAGGAGAACGATTTCAACTATCACCATCTGCCCAAGATCGATCGCAAGTTTGCCTGGACAGAAATGTGGGACGAGATGTATGCGGGCAAGGTTAAAGGTTTGTTTGCGTTCGGCATGAACGGAGTGGCGATCGGTCCCAACTCGCGCAAGAACATTGAAGCTTTGAAGAAAGCAGACTTCCTGGTCGTTTGTGAGCTGTATCCGGAAGAGACAGCGGAATTCTGGCGAGCTCCGGGCACGACGAGTGACCAGATGAAACAAATCAACACGACCGTCTATCGCTTGCCCGGCGCGGGTTTTGCCGAAAAGGATGGCACGTTTGTTAACTCGGCGCGGTGGCTGCAATGGAAGTATGTTGCCGTGCCACCGCCCGGTGATGCGAAGGTGGATCAGGAAGTTCTCGCGCGCATTTTCCTGAAGGTGAAAGAACTCTATCAGAAGGAAGGCGGCAAGTTTCCCGATCCCATCTTGAATCTGTCCTGGGCTTACACGACTCCACTAAATCCTTCGCTTGCTGAAGTGGCGAAAGAGATCAACGGCAAAGCTCTGGCTGATATCACCGTGGACACTCAGCCTGGCATCACGATCAAAGCAGGACAACAATTGCCTGGATTCGCCTGGTTGAAAGATGACGGCACGACCGCCTGCGGCAACTGGCTCTATTCAGGTTCGTGGACTGAAGCCGGCGCAATGATGCAGCGACGCGGTACGGAAGACCCTTCAGGTCTAGGCATCTTTCCAAACTGGGGTTATTCATGGCCCTCTAATCGCCGCGTCATGTACAACCGCGCTTCCTGCGATCCATCCGGCACGCCCTGGGATGCTGAACGCCGGCAAGTCTGGTGGAACGAGGCGCAACAGAAATGGGTCGGCAACGATGTGCCTGACTTCAAAGTGGATTCGAAACCTTCGGACCACATGGGACCGTTCATCATGAACCCTGAAGGCGTGGGCCGTATCTTTGGCCCGCTGGCAGCATTCGCTGATGGCCCATTCCCGGAGCACTACGAGCCTGTTGAGAGCCCGATCGCGAATCCACTGCATCCGCAGCAATCAACCAATCCGGTTGCCAAGAAATTCAAGTCCGATATGGATAAGTTTGGCACGCCCGCCGAAGGCTTCAATGTTGTCTGCACGACCTATCGGCTGACTGAGCACTATCACTACTGGACCAAGAACAATCCGATGAACGTGCAGCTGGTGCCGGAGCCCTTCGTTGAAGTTCCCGCGCAGCTCGCCAATGAGATGGGAATTACCGGCGGTGAAAAGATAAAGGTGACGAGCGCGCGCGGAGCATACGTCGCCAAGGCGATGGTCACGAAACGCATCAAGCCAATGATGATTGACGGCAAGAAAACTTATCAGATTGGTGTGCCGATTCACTGGGGCTATCAGGGGATTGCCGAGGACGCAGGTAAAACTTCGCTCATGACGGCAAATCAACTGTCGCCGGCGGCGATTGATCCGAACGCTTACACCCCTGAGTTTAAAGGCTTCCTGGTGAAAATCGAGAAAGTCTGAGTTAACCAAAAGGAGGAATGAAATGCTCAACAGTAGCGCAGCGACAGCAACAATTGCGGTGAAGAAAATCGACAACGCTAAGAATTTCTATGAAGGCGTGCTCGGCTTCAAACCGACCGGCGGCGACGACCAAGAGGGAGTAGTCGCTTACAACAGCGGTGGATCGAAATTGTTCGTTTATGAATCGGAGTATGCCGGAACGAACAAAGCCACCGCGGCAACCTGGGTGGTCGACGATGTTGATGGAACTGTAAAGACGCTCAAAGGCCGCGGCGTGGATTTTGAACACTACGACTTTCCCGAAACCAAACTCGAAGGTGATGTCCATGTGTCAGGAAATATGAGGGCTGCATGGTTCAAAGACCCGGACGGCAACATCCTGGCGATCGTTAGCAATACCGAGCATTGAACAACTGGGGAGCCGGTGAAATGAGTAACCCGCAAACATTTCAGATTCAGGAAATCTCGGCCCATCCCGGACCCGTTCCCGGCGAGGGCACACGGCGTGAGGAAGAGGTTTGCAAGTACATCGACGTAACGACGTGCATCGGCTGCAAAGCGTGCGAGGTCGCCTGTGTCGAATGGAACGATCATCCATTTCGTGAGACCACGTTCGATGACACTTACCAAACAATGCCATCGACTGAATGGAATTACTGGAATCTGATCAAGTTTGCGGAGGACGAGCGAGACGGCAACCTGATGTGGCTGATGCGCAAGGACCAGTGCATGCACTGCGAAGATCCCGGCTGCTTGCGTGCCTGCCCAGCCGACGGCGCCATTATTAAGTATGAAAACGGCATCGTCGATTTTCAGCAGGACAATTGCATCGGCTGCGGCTATTGCATCTCCGGCTGCCCCTTCGACATTCCTAAGTTCAACGAGAAGACAAAGAAGGTTTACAAGTGCACGCTCTGTTCTGATCGAGTGGGCCAGGGTCTTGAACCGGCGTGCATTAAAGCCTGTCCAACCGGATGTCTCCACTTCGGGACGAAATCAGAGATGGTCCAGATCGCCGGCTTACGCGCAAAACAGCTGCGCGAAGTCTCCGGCTTTGCCAATGCCGGCGTCTACGATCCATCGTCAATTAAGGGCACTCATGTCATCTACACACTGCATGACATCAACACTCCGGAGCGCTACGGGCTGCCGAAGAACCCGGTAATTCCGCCCAGTTATACCTATTGGAAATGGACGGCGAAACCGATCGGTTTATTGATGGCTGGTCTAGGTCTGCTCGCGGTTTTCTTTCACCGCGTTTCCGTGGGACCAAAACTACCTCAACCCGAACCGCCGACTATTGAAACCGGCCCGCGTGAAGAGATCGAAGCCGGTAGAAAGGAAACGCCATGAGCTCCCCCGCAAATAGTTTTGATGAGAAAGCACGGGGCGAGTTCGCGCAGTTAGGCAAGACGCGCATTCATCGAGGCGAGCTGCTGCGCCATCCCGTTTACACGCGCTTCCTGCACTGGTCGGTAGCGATCTTTTTCATTCTTTCGCTATTGACCGGATTCGCAATCTATTCGCCGTGGTTGTTCCGTTGGATTGCGCCGCTCTGTGGCGGTGGGGCGCGCACACGGGCGCTTCATCCCTGGTTCAGTCTGGTCTTCTTAGTTTTCTTTTTCTTCCAGTTCATCAACTGGGTAGCTCCCATGGCCTGGACGGCGGCTGATCGTCGTTGGCTGGGACGCCTCAAGCAGTATGCGACGAATGAGGACCGCCTGGAGGCGGAGGAAGTTGGATTCTTTAACGGCGGGCAAAAGCTTTACTTCTTGGCCATCGTCTTAAGCGGAGTGTTATTCCTGATTACCGGTTTATTGATGTGGTTCGACAATGTGGTCGGGCGCTGGGTAGTTGCGGTCAGTTACGTAGTTCACGATCTCGCCGCCCTGCTGATGCTGGCGGGACTTATTATCCATATCTACGAAGGTACCGCGCACCAGCCGGGCACGTTTCGCTCGGTGATCGATGGCACTGTGACTGAGAAATGGGCCTGGACACATCATCCGGCGTGGTACCGCGCGGTTACGGGACGTGATCCGCGACAGGCTTACGAACGCGAGAGACGGCGGCAGGTTGAGCGCGAGCGAGTAATCGAGAGTTGGGAACGAGAACAGGATGAGCGGGAAAAGTTGAACAAATGAGTATGCGGCTTGCCCCAACGCTGGATGGACTGCATTTCTCTATTACGGGGACGATCAAGCGCTGGCCCGAGATGCGCGTCGCTTCGGCGCTCGCGGCGACCGCAGCGATCTCTTTTCAGGTAATATCCAATACAAGTGGAATCAGTGGGTGACGTTTGCATACGAACAAGGTTACTACCGCACGCGCGCGGATTTTCACAGCGGACCGCTGCCGCTGTTTCGAGGCGTCCCGAGTTTCACCACCCATAACATTCGATCGGAGTTTGCGGCAATCTTTACTTTTTGACGGCATCATGAAGTACAACGACAGTGTCATTTCTGATTCAGACATACCGCGAGCATCCTCGCGGATTTTCCAGCAGCTGCTGAGAACCTACCGTCCCATGGTAGTGGCAGTAAGCGGTTTTTCATCGAATGTTGGTAAGACCACGTTGGTGTGTGAGCTGCTTCGCCAATTACCAGGATGGGAAGCGATCAAATTAACACGGGGCCATTATCGTTCGTGTGGCCGAGACCCGGCAGGCTGCTGCGTTAGTGATCTGCTACGCGACAAACCAGTGGTGCGTTCAGGCTATGAGGCCAATTATCAGGTCGGCAAGGACACAGGGCGGTTCTGGGAAGCCGGGGCTTCCAACGTGCATTGGGTAATCGTCAAAGACGATCAAGTTGAACAGGGAATCACGGAAGCGCTTTCCAGAGTCGAAGCCGAAGGTGTAGTAGTTGAAGGAAACAGTTTTCTCGAATATGTCGCGCCAGATCTGGCCATCATGTGCGCTCGCTCCGCGGGTGGAAAGATCAAACCCTCGGCTCGCAAGAACCTGGCAAAGAGTGATTTTCTTTATCTGACGACTCTGAGTGCGACCGCTGAGAATGCGAAAGAACAATTTGAAGAATTTCGTGGAGGCTTGGCGATCGATCTCGATCTTGATGCTTTGCAGCTTATCACCCGCGAAGACTTAGGTCTCTTGCTATCGACTATCTATCGACGAGTACCTGGCCCAGCCGGTTTCGCAGTTTCCCCCAATGCGGTGGGTATCGCGGCGAAAGAGTAAAGATGGCGCGCAGACCGCACGTCGCTAGTTGAGCTTAGAAGGAGATTGATAGGAGAACCAATGCCGGAAAAGGAAACCCTCGAAAGGGCGGAAGAAGACAAGAAAGAAGGAAAAGCCCCGAGTACGCAAGCGGGAGAATTCGTCCGCGAGGAAATCGAGCACGTGCGCGAGGGTAAGCACGGCGCGCGTTCGGCTAAGCAGGCAATTGCCATTGGGCTCTCGAAGGCGCGACGTGCGGGTGTGGACTTACCACCGCCTAAAAAAGGATCGAAGCAGACACGGGAACAAGCGGCTCGCGATCTCAAGAAAGGAAAGAAGAAGACTGCGAAGAAGTCGGCAAAGCGTTCCCGAGCAACCTCGGCCGCCTTAAAACGCGAGGGACACAGCGCGGCTTCGAAGCGGGCATTATCTCGTCAGGCCCATAGCGCAGCGAAGAAACGATCGGCTGCCTCACGTTCGCAAGCCGCGAAGAAAGCGGCAAGAACACGAAAGAAGTGAAGAACGGGGTTATATTGTACAGAGGAGGGAATTATGAAACGAACATTGTTTGTGTGGTTAATCACGATAGCAGTCGCTATCTTGCTACTGTCCTATGCAAGCGCGCAGAAGATGGTCACCGTCGAGATAAAAAATGGCCAGGGTGAAAGCGTAGGCACAGCCACCATTTCACCGGGAGGCGGCGGTGTGAAGATCGTGCTCGATTTGAAAAACTTACCGGCGGGCGAGCACGGAATTCACATTCACCAGACGGCAAAGTGTGAAGGCCCGGCATTCGCTTCGGCTGGCCCGCATTTCAATCCGGCAGGTAAACAGCATGGCACAGAGAATCCGATGGGTCCTCACGCCGGTGACATGAATAATTTCACTGTCGGCGCCGATGGGACTGCGCGTGTAACTGTCGATGATCCTCGGGTCAATTTAGGCAGTGACTCTGCTTCGCTGTTCGCCAACGGCGGTACCGCGCTGGTCATTCACGCGAAGGCTGACGATATGAAGACTGATCCATCTGGTAATTCGGGCGATCGCATCGCCTGCGGAGTCATTAGGAAGTAAGACTGATCGAAGGAAAATTATGACAACAAACAACACCAGCACCATCCGGCTTCATCGAGTGCTTCACGCGCCGCCTGAGAGAGTTTATCGCGCCTTCCTTGATGCCGGCGCAATGGTTAAATGGCTTCCACCGAATGGGTTCACGGGCCAGGTTCACCACCTCGAGGCAAAAGTCGGCGGCACTTACAAGATGTCGTTCACCAATTTCACCACCGGGAGTAGTCACTCCTTCGGTGGAGAGTATCTTGAGCTAACTACAAACGAACGTATCCGACACACTGACAGATTCGACGACCCGAATCTCCCGGGAGAAATGCAGACGACAATCACGTTAAAGCAAGTCTCCGTTGGGACAGAGTTGAACATCGTGCAAGAGGGAGTTCCGGCCGTGATTCCGGCTGAGGCTTGTTATCTGGGTTGGCAGGAATCGCTAATGCTGCTGGCGAAACTCGTCGAAGCTGAGATTCCGGATCAGACTTAAGACATGGAAGTGGGTAGTGATATCCCGATTACAAGGGCAATAACATACTTGACGTACGCAGACGTTGTAGCGATTTAGATTTCGGCCACAGATGGACACGGATTTAAGGGATCTGAATAAAATCCGAGTTTTAGATCTGTGTTACTCCGTGTTCATCTGTGGCCGAGAATGAACTACGCCCGGGCGGTGC
>Ga0134125_10011043_pt1 | contig 10121 bp, 9 predicted proteins | sample KB31751_FD_96464 | JGI IMG/M metagenome (GOLD analysis project Ga0134125, IMG submission 96464) | Terrestrial soil microbial communities with excess Nitrogen fertilizer from Kellogg Biological Station, Michigan, USA - KB3-175-1 | ecosystem: Environmental > Terrestrial > Soil > Unclassified ... | reverse complement strand
GCCTCGACCGTGCCGTCGCTCGAGCGGTCGTCGACGACGTAGATGCGGTCGACGAACTGCGGGATCCCGCGGATCGTCTCCGCGATCAGCTTCTCTTCGTTGTGCGCGGGGACCACGACGGCCACGCGCTTTCCTTCCAGCACGGTTGGAGGCTAGGCGCGAGAGCGGACGGCCCGGCGCGCCGGCTCGTAGAGCACCGCCGCGACGAGGCCGAGCAGGAGGCCGATCAGCGCGGCGACGATGACCGTGTTGCGGCGGCTCCGCGCGGTGGTCTTCGTCGCCACCGCGAGCGTCGTGATCTGCGGCGCTTCGACGTCCTTGGCCAGCGCGAGCTGCTGCTGGTTCGTGGTGAGCGAATCCGTGGTCGTGAGCAGCTGCTGCTGCAGGCCGTTGATCTGACCGAGAGCGATCAATCGCTCACTGGTCGACAAGCCCGAGGCGTTGCCGAGCGCCGCCTGCTGGGCCTTCAGGTTGCGGTTCAACGTGCTCACTGCCGCCTGCTCCTGGTTGACCTGGAGCTGGAGGTTCTGGATCTTCGTCTTCGAGTAGCCGGCGAGAGCGTTCGAGAAGACGACTGCCCGCGCCAAATCGTTTGCCGCCCGCGCCACCGGCCGGCGAGCGTGGCCCGTGACCGTGATGGCGACCAGCGGGTTCTGCCCGAGTCGCGAGATGTTTCCGGTCACGGCCTGCGTGGACACGCGGCCGCGCAGCTGGTTCGCCCGCATGCCCGAGTCGCGCGCAACCCGCTCGATCGTCGACTCTGCGGTGACGATCTGGCGGACGGTGCTCGGGTTCGTCGCCTGGCTCTGAACCTGGACGCCGCCCTGCGACAGCGGCTGGCCGAGGTAGACGGTCGCCTTCGCCTTGTAGACCTGCGCGCCGCCGAGCGAGATCAGGTAGCCGACGATCACGCCGGCGACGACGCCGATCACCGGCAGCCACCAGTGGGTCGTGATCGCGACCCAGTGGCGGCGCAGGTCGACGCTCTCCTCCGCGTCGAGGTCAGGCAGCTCGCGCTCTCGTTCCTTGACCGTCGTCATCGGCGGCTGAGCCTACCCGCGCAGGCGCCAGGAGGGATGCGGTTCCTCACCGTCGCCCCGGCGCAAGGGCGAAGATCCGTGCATACGCGACCAGATAGAGCCGCCGGCGGTCGGACACCACCGCTGCGTACGCACCGCGCGGGAACGACCAGACGAGCTTCCCGGACTTCGGGTCGAGCGCATACGTGCGGCCCCTCAGGGACGAGACATAGACGAGCCCGTTGATCACGATCGGCGAGCCGGAGATGGGGCCGTTGGTGCGGTACTTCCAGAGCACGTCGCCGGTCGCCGCGTTGAACGCATAGAGATCGCCCGTGAACGAGCCCGCGAAGACGCGCTGCTGGTAGACGGCCGCCGACGAGTAGACGTAGCCGCCGGTCCCGTGCGACCAGCGCAGCTTCCCGCTCGTGGCGCCGAACGAATAGACCTTGCCGTCGGTCGAGCCGATGTAGACGCGGTCGTACGCGACGGCGGGGGTCGCATAGAACGTCCCAAGGCCGCCGAGCCGCTGCTGGGCCGACGCCTTCCAGACGAGCTTGCCGGTCTTCGCGTCCAGCGAGTAGACGTGGTGGTCGTAGGAGCCGAAGTAGACGCGCCCGCCGGAGAGCGCGACGGCACCCTTGATCTTGCCGCCTGTCTGGAACGTCCAGCGGGTAGCACCCGAGGCCGCGCTGAGCGCGTAGAGCTTGCCGGTCCAGTCGCCGACGTAGACGGTGCCATGGTCGACGAGCGGCGACGACTCGGTCGGTCCGATCTTCAGCCGCCAGCGGATCTTGCCGGTGTCGGCGTTCAATGCGACGACCTCGCCGTCGAGCCCGGAGCGCGTGGCGTTGCAGGGCGGTTTGTTCATGAAGGCCATGTAGACGGTGTGGTTGTCGACCGCCGGCGAGGCCGCAGTGCAGCGTCGCGCGCGGTAGGCCCAGACGGTGCGCACCTTCGCGATGTCCACGGCGAAGAGGACGCCCTTCGAGTTCGCGAAGTAGAGCTTCCCGTACGCGACCGCCGGCGGGAACTCGACGAGCGAGCCGGCGCGGAAGAACCAGAGCGGCTTGTACGGCGGCTCCACCAGCATCTTCTCGGCGTTGCCCTGCCGCGTCGGGTCGAAGCGGTACATCGGCCAGCGGATCTTGGACGTCACCGGCGGCGGCTTCGGCGCTGCCTGGGTGCTGACGAACTCCGTCGAGGAGCCGCGGATGTTGCGGCCCTGGTGCTTGCGATAGAGGGCGAACGCGACCAGGCCGGCGGCGAGGAGCACCACGACGGCGCCCGCCACGAGCAGGATCCGCTTCATCGCGGACGGCTCTTCGGCGCGACCGCGTAGAGCCGCGAGAAGCCGTGCAGGAGCAGGAGGCGGCCGTTGCCCGCGACCGGCACGAACGCGCCGTCGGGCCAACGCCAGACCTGCCTGCCGGTGCGCGCGTCGAGCGCGTAGATCCGGTGCTGGCGGTTTGCGAAGTACACGACGCCGTCGACGACGGACGGCGCGCCCCCGATCGCGCCGCCGCTCGAGAAGCGCCAGAGCACGCGGCCGGAGCCGGCCGAGAGGCAATAGAGCGAGCCGTTGTAGGACCCGATGTAGACGCGCCCGTTCCAGACGGCCGGAGACGAATAGACGTACGAACCCGTGCCGAGCGACCAGAGGCGCGAGCCGCGCGTCGAGAACGCGGTCAGCGAGCCGCCGGTCGAGCTAGGAACGAAGACGCGGCCGCCCTCGGTCGCCGGAGTCCCGTACACCCGGCCGTTGACGGAGCCCGACCAGCGCAGGCCGCCGTTTTGGGCCGACAGGGCCAGCAGCCGGCCGCCGTAGTCGCCGATGAAGATCGTCCCGCCGGCATACGAGGCGCTCGAGGTGATCTTGTAGCCCGACCGGTACGTCCAGCGCGGCCGGTGGGTGCGCAGGTCGAGCGCCCAGACGGTGCCGCTCCAGTCGCCGAAGTAGTCGACGCCGTTCAGCACGAGCGGCGACGACTCGATCGGCGCGCCGGTGCGGTAGCTCCAGCGGATCCGGCCGCTGTGGCGGTCGAGCACGTAGACGTGGCCGTTCATCGCGTGGACGATCAGGTTGTCGCCGTCGATCGCAGGGGAGGCGGCCATGATGCCCCCGAAGGTGCGCTTCCAGGCGACCTTGCCGTTGCGCATCGAGAGCGCACGCACCTGGGCCCGATAGTTGGCGACGAAGGCGACGTCCGCGTCGACGACTGCCGGAAACTCCATCAGGCCGATCGGCGCGCTCCAGACGACGCGGAACGGCGGCCGCATCCTCAGCAAGGGGTGCGACTGGGTGCGGCCCGGCGTCGCGCCGTAGCGCGTCCACTGCAGCTTCTCCTGGTAGACGCGGACGCCGACCTTCGGCCGGTTGCGGAACTGCAGGCGCTGGCTGTAGGCGTCATAGCCGCCCTTCGCGACGCTCACCTCGAGCCGGGCGTGGTGCGCGATCTTGATCTTCGCGACGCCGTGGAAGTTCGTCTTGCCGCCGAAGCGCCCGACGTGGACGACCGCGTTGCGCACCGGCGCGCCCGTGTCGCCGTCGTAGACGATCACGTGGACCTTCGACCGCTTGGGCGGTGCGGGCGGCGGCTTCGGCGGAGGCTTCAGGGCCGCCGGCGGCGCCTCGGCGCGCGTCGTCCCGGCCTTCTTCGACGAAGCGCAGCCGGCCGCGAGCAGCGCGAGCACGGCGAGAACAACTGCGGGCAGGCGCACCCGCCCCAAACTAGCGACCCCTTCCGATGACATGCGCCGCTACCTGGTGCCTTCTGCCTTCTCCCACATCAGCGGCGCGCCCTCACGGAGGTAGCGCACGAGCGCGGCCATCGTGGCGACGGTCATCAGCAGGTAGTACCAGGCGAGCCCGGCGCCCGGCACGCGAAGCTTTAGCTTCCCGGCGGCTGCCAGCGCGAGCCAGAGCGCCTGGGCGGCGAGCGCGGCCTGGTACGGCCAGCCCTCGTTCACGAGCGCGATCGAGGTCGCGAGCAGGACGACGTGCAGGAAGCCGCTGCCGTAGCGCAGCACCCGGTGTGAGAGCAGCTCGAATAGGTACATCGGCGGCACGCCCCGCAGCGGTTTGGCCTCGAACAGGTAGCGCCACGACCACGGCAGCATCCGGACCTTGCGCCGGAACTCGTCCTCGTTGTCGCGGCTCGGCTTCTCGAACGCCTTTGCCGCCGGCTCGTAGACCGCGCGGCGGCCCTTCTGGGCCATCAGGGTCGGGAAGCCCTGGTCGTGGCCGAACGGCCATTCGACGTAGTCCGAACGGCGTACGGCGTAGATCGCCCCGTTGCCGCCCGTGATCGAGCCGAGCGCCGACTCGCTCTCGCGCAGCCACATCTCGTAGCGCCAGTAGACGCCTTCCCGGTTGGTGCCGTCTTCGCGCTGGAAGCTCACCTGGCCGCAGACGTAGGCGACATCGGGGTCGGCGAAGTTCTGGACCAGCTTGCGCAGCGCGTCCGGCGCCCAGGTCGCGTTGGCGTCGCCGAAGGCCAGGATCTCACTCTCCGTCTCGCGGACGGCGCGGTTCATCGTCGGCAGCTTTCCGCCACGCTCGGCTTCGAGCAGCCGGACGCCCTCGTAACCGCGCACGAGCTCGTGCGTGCGGTCGGTCGAGGCGTCCGAGGCGACCACCAGCTCGAGCTTGTCGGCAGGGTAGTCGAGCTCGAGCAGGTTCTCGACGCGACGCCCGATCACGTCCTCCTCGTTGTGCGCCGGGACGATCAAGGTGACCGTCGGCTCGATCTCGCCTTTCTGCACCTTCTGCTCCCGCACGCGCCGCAGCGCCGCCGCCGCGACGGGATAACCCACGTGCGTCCAGGCCAGGCCACCCAGGCTCGTCCAGAAAAGCGCTTTCACGATCACCACGGCGGGCGAACCTACCTGCTCGGCCTGCGGTAGGCCGGGAAGAAGCCCTCGAACACGACCTCCGAGCCGCCGCTCAGACGCCGGTATGCGTCCTCGTCGTGGATCGCCTTGCCGACCGCGGCCGGCACGAGGCCCTCGGGATCGAACCGCGCCTTGAAGTGGTGCAGCGAGTCCTCCTTGCCGCCGAGCCCGCCGCCGAGATGGAAGCGCTCGTAGCCGTTCGCCTGGGCCCAGCGCGCGGCCTCGAGCAGGACGAGCGTCGAGGAGCCGGTCGTGCGGCCGGCGTCGGTCGTGCCGCTCAGGTGATAGTGGAGCCACGGAGGCGTCGCGAGGCAGAGCGCAGAGGCGACGACCTCGCCGTCGATCTCGGCGTCGAAGCGGACGAGCGGCAACTCGCCGAGGCGCCCCCAGTACGCGGGCTCGAAGAAGTAGAAGTCGGCCGCGTTTACCCGCCGCATCGTGTCCTCGTACAGCGGCACGAACTCGCCGAGGCCGTCGTGCTGCGTGACCGTCGCGCCGGCGTTCTCGGCCTTGGTCACCTTGTTGCGGTGCTTGAAGTGGAGCCCGGCGAGCAGGTCGCGGTCTGGGTCGAGCCGCCAGGCCACCGTCGGCGCAAGCTCGTCGACGTGGATCGGGGCGCCGCGCTGGTTGCCGTAGAGCGGGTGGAAGCGGACGAACGTCGTGACCACGCCGCGCTCGCGCGCCCACTCTTCGTACGCGTCCCAGAAGCCGTCGGCGGTCGGCCCGCCGTAGCCGTAGGGCGTGACGACGTCGCGCGGCTCGTCGCGCTCGATGCCGGCGAAGCGCGCGCCGTCGTGCTCGAGCAGGAACGGTCGCCCTTTGTCGAGCAGCGCCGCGGCCTCGACGTACGGGCGGCGGTAGTACGCATCGAGCTCGAGCGCGTCCCAGGCGGCCGGGTCGAGCTCCCTCATTGGCCGCTCCGCTGCTTCGCGCGCTCGATGTTGAGCGTGTCCTCGATCGGCTCCGGCTCGCCTCGGCCGAGCTGCGTGAAGGTCAGCCAGACGATCTTCGCGTCGAGGCCGAGCGACCAGTTGTCGACGTACCAGGCGTCGAGGCGGAAGCGCTCCTCCCGCGGGATCTCGTCGCGGCCCTTGACCTGTGCCCAACCCGTGATGCCGGGCTTGACCGAGAGCCGGCGGCGGTCGGCGGGCTCGTAGTTCTCGACCTGCTCGACGAGGTCGGGCCGCGGACCGACGAGGCTCATCCTGCCGAGGAGGACGTCCCAGAGCTGCGGCAGCTCGTCGAGGCTCGTGCGGCGCAGGAAGCGGCCGCTGCGCGTGATGCGCGGGTCGTTCGGGAGCAGGCCGAATGGGTCGTCCGAGAGCTGCAGCTCGCGACCGAGCTCGATCGCGTTCGGGACCATCGTGCGGAACTTGTGCATCGCGAAGGGCACACCGTCCTTGCCGGCGCGCCGCTGGCGGAAGATCACCGGCCGGCCCGACTCGAGCACGATCCAGAGCGCGAGCCCGGCGAAGAGCGGCGAGAGCAGCACCATTGCGACCGCGGCGAGCAGCCGGTCGAGCAGGCCTTTGACGACCCTCACCCGGCGACCTCGCGGTAGACGGCCTCGTGTGCCGCGGCGGCGGCGTCCCACGACAGCGCCCGGCGTGCGGCCTCGGCGCCTTCGAACGCCGCGCGAAGGGCCTCGGGCTCGAGCAGCTCCCGGATCGCCGACGCGAGCGCCGCTGCGTCCTCGGGCTGCACTACGCGGCCGGCGCCGAACTCCCGGATCGCGTCCGGCAGGCCGCCGACGTCGCTGACCACCGCGGGCCTGCCGTGCCCGAGCGCGGTCGCGAGAACGCCCGAGCTGTCGATCTTCCGGTAGGGCAAGGCGACAAGCGTAGCCTCGTGCATCAGCCGCGGAATCTCCTCGTCGGGGAGGAAGCCGAGCCGCCAGTCGACACGTTCCTCGACGCCGAGGTCTCGCGCCAGCGCCTGCAGCGGCTCGACGGGGTCGAGCGGGTCGCCCGCGACCACGAGGCGTGCGTCCGGGACCTCGGCCAGGGCGCGAACCAGCAGGTCGAGCCCCTTGTACTGCCGGATCAGCCCGAAGAAGAGGATCGTCCTGCCGGACGGCGGGTCGGCCGCGACGCCGCTCTCGAAGACGGGGTGCTGCATCCGGACGAGCTTCTCGCGCGGCACACCGGCCGCCGCGAGCTGGTCGACCGCCCGCTGCGACTGGACGATCACACGGTCCGCGAGGCCGAGCGCTTCGCCCCAGGCACGCGCGTTGCGCTCCTGCCGCGGCAGCACGTCGTGGGCGGTGAGCACGGTGGGACGTTTGAGGCGGCGCAGCCAGTGCACGTCGTACCGCGGGATCGCGAGCCACTGGACGTGGGCGACGTCCGGGTCGAGCGACTGAACGCGTCTCAGGAGCCGCGCCGAGCTCGGGACGTACTCGACACCCTTCAACAGCAGACGAAGCCGCGAGCGCGGCCGCCGGCGCACAAGCCGGGACGACAGTGGAAGGAAGACCTCGTCTCGGCGGTAGCCCTCCGGCTCGGGCACGTCGCCGTGCGTGAACGGCGAGGTCAGGAGCGTGACGTCGTGGCCACGGCGGGCGAGCGCCGAGGCGAGCGCGTGGTCGTACGGCGCCGTGAAGCTGGGCGGGTCGAGCAGCGCGATCCGCATTTAATGACCCGCCACTAGGTGATCTTCGAGCGCGCGTAGGCGGGCACGCCGAGCGCCGGCAGCGGGTCGTCGGCCGCGAAGACGCCCCGCACCTTGTGCCGCTGCAGGTACGGTCGCGCCCAGCCGGCGGGTGTCAGCTCCCGCCGCTTCGCCATCTGCAGCGAGACGGAGAGGTCCTTGGCGAAGAACGCCCACCACAGCTCCTGCTGCAGGTCGACGGGCTCCGGCTCGGGCCGCCCGCACAGGTCGTCGTAGGCGATCCGGGCCATGTCGAAGCGGCGGGTCATGGCGACCCCGGCCCACATCGGGACGCGGGTGTTCACCTCGAGCAGCTTGAAGTCGCCGTCCCGCCGGTCATAGGCGAACTCGACCTGCGCGAAGCCCTTGTAACCCGCGGTCTCCAGCAGCCGGACGCCGAGCTCGCGCACGCGCGGCTGCGGGGTCGTGCGGAAGACGGCGCTCGTGCCGAAGTGGAGCGGGCCCTGGCGCACCTTGACGCCGGTCGCCGTGGCCAGCGGGCGGCCGCTGCGGCCGAGGTACGCGAACAGCGACCAGATCCCGTCCTCGGAGTCGGGCACGAGCTCCTGGACGACCGTGTCGAAACCGCGTTCCTTGGCCCGTTTCCACTGCGCGACCAGGGCGTCCTGGGTCTGCGCGACCAGGACTTTCTCGCCGAAGGAGCCGGCGAAGTGCTGGCCCTCGACCGGCTTGAGCAGGAACGGCGGCCGCAGGTCGAGCGAGCGCAGCGTCTCGATCGAGTCCGCCGGCACCGTGCGCGGCGCGTCGAGCCCGGCGCGCTCGGCTTCCTGCGGCAGCGTCGCCTTGTGCCGAAGCCGCCGCGCGACGTCGGGGTCGTCGGGCAGCGGCAGCTCGAAGAGCCCGCGCACCTCGTCCCAGTGGCGCAGGACGAGCTCGACGTGGTCGTCCCGCTCGGGGAGGAGCACCGGCCTGCCGTCGCCTTGAGCTGCGGCACGGAGCGCCTTCAGCACGGCCTCGTCGCCCTGCGCGCGAGAGACGTCGCGCAGGTAGCGCGAGCGCGCGCCGAACTCGTGCGGGTGCATCGTGATCCCGGTCACCGGCACGCCAGCACGGCCGAGGCTGCGGGCGAAGGAGAGCCCGGCCCAGAGCAGGCCGAGCACGACGGCGGGCCGCTCAGCCGGCAAGCGCGTCCTCGTAGGCGGCGAGCGTCGCGTCGGTGACGGCGGGCCAGGAGAACCGCTCCTGCACGCGTGCACGGCCGGCCTCGCCGAGGCGCCGGCGCAGGTCCGGGTCCGCGAGCAGACGCTCGAGGGCCTCGCGCAGGGCGGGAACGTCGCGCGGCGGGACGAGGACCCCCGTCTCGCCGTCGACCACGAGGTCGAGCAGGCCGCCGACCGCGCTCGCGACCACGGGCCGAGCGTGTGCCATCGCCTCGGCGCAGGCGACGCCGAAGCCCTCGCGGTGGGACGGCACCGCCACGACGGCGGCGCGTTCGTAGAGCGGTGGGAGCTCGGTGTGCTGCACGAACCCGAGCGCGCCGGGCACGCGGTCGCGCAGCGGTCCGTCGCCCGCCACGGTCAGTGGGATCCCGTCCGCCGCCTGCACCAGGTCGAGGATGCCCTTCTCGGGCGAAAGGCGCCCGACGAACAGCACCTCCGGCGGATCGGCCGGCTCGCCGACGCGCTCCGGCAGCTCGACCGCGCTCGGGATCACGCGCACCGCCTTCGCGCCCAGCTCGCGCGCCGAGTCGGCGAGGGCGTTCGACGCGCAGATCGTCAGCCGCGCCCGCTCGAGCACCCGCCGCGCGAGCCAGGGCGCCCGACGTGCGAGCTCGACATCCGTGCCCCAGAGCTGCACGACGAACGGCTTGCGGGTCGTGAGCGCCACCGCCCCGGAGGGCAGCCAGTGCGCGTGGACGAGGTCGGCGTCATGTGCCGCACGCCGCGCCGCACGGGCGAACGAGCCGAGGAACGCCGGCAGGAGCACGGCCTTCCACGGCGCCGACCGCAGGTTGCCCACCACCCCCGAGCCGTAGGCGATCCCGAAGTGGCGAAACGACGCGGGCGAGACCACCTCCACGTCGACCGCGCGCTCGCGCAGCTGCTCGACCGCGTCGGCGACGAAGTTCCCCGCTGGATCTCCCTCGTGCCGCGGGTACGAGGTCGTCAAGACGACGATTTTCATCTGCGAGAGAAGACCGCGGGTGCCGCGAGTGCCAGCATCACGAAGACGTAGAAGTAGAGGAACGGAATCGTCAGGTAGAAGGCGTTCGAGGCGAGCGTGCCGACGAGCGCGGCCGTCATCCCCCACGCGAGCGGCCGCAGCCGGGCCGCCAGCGGGTCGCCGGCCGCGGCGAGCGCCTCGCCGAGCTTCCGCGTCACGCCGAGCCGCATGAACAGCCACCAGAGAAAGACCGCGAACAGCGCGGTGCCGACGATGCCGCCCTCGACGATCAGCATCACGTAGTACGAGTGCGGCCCCCAGTTCGTCTTGCCGGTGACGAACTCGTAGTAGACCGAGAAGTTGTTGAAGCCGAGCCCGAAGAGCGGGTGTTGGTGCAGCACCTGCGGGATGAAGTCGTAGACGCCGAGGTGGGCG
>Ga0134125_10011042_pt1 | contig 10123 bp, 8 predicted proteins | sample KB31751_FD_96464 | JGI IMG/M metagenome (GOLD analysis project Ga0134125, IMG submission 96464) | Terrestrial soil microbial communities with excess Nitrogen fertilizer from Kellogg Biological Station, Michigan, USA - KB3-175-1 | ecosystem: Environmental > Terrestrial > Soil > Unclassified ... | reverse complement strand
TCCTGGGTAGTTTGTGCCCGGTCCAAGCCAGTTCGGCCGGTCCCAGCGAAGCACTGCTGTGGCCCAGTTTGATCTTGCAGAATTGCAGCCCAATATCGACCACGAGAGCGTGAACGTAATCGCCAACGGCGAGCGGTTTTTGCCAGTCAACGTCCTGATATTTGCTGATGTTTTCGCCATTCTGGGCTGCATTTTTCAACTGGCCCTTCCATCCGTGGCGGCGCTCGTAAGCGGCCAGTCCGTCCAGCACTGCCTGGGTGGCGCTTTTCTGCAAGTCGAGATCAAGCGAGGTGTAAACCCGCAGACCGCCTTCATGTACTTCATCCGCGCCGTATTTCTTTTCCAGCAAGCGGCGCACTTCCTCCACAAAGTTCGGGGCCGGTGATCGGTCAGGCTGGATGTTCAAATGCAACGGCGAGGTCTTGGCGCGCCCTGCTTCCTCGGCGGTAATTTTGCCGTCTTCCAGCATGTTGTTGATGACCAGGTTGCGGCGTTTCAGAGATTTGTCAGGAAAATTGATCGGCGAATAGAAAACCGGGGCTTTGGGCAATCCCGCCAGCAACGCTGCTTCTTCCAGCCGCAGGTCTTTTGCATGCTTATTGAAGTAGTATTCGGCTCCGGCTTCAAAGCCATAGACGCCGTGCCCCAGGAAGATCTGATTGCAATAAAGCGTGAAGATCTGTTCCTTGGTGAAGCGCCGCTCGATCTGCAAGGCGAGAAGCGCTTCCTGCACCTTACGGCTGAAATGACGTTCAGGAGAAAGAAACAGGTTGCGCGAAAGCTGCATTGTGAGCGTGGAAGCGCCCTGCGCCCGCGAGCTTGACGTTATGTCGCGATAGGTGGCGCCAAAGACGCGCCAGAAGTTTATTCCCCAATGCGTTTCAAATGTTTTGTCTTCCGTGGAAATGATGGCGTCACGCAGCACCTTGGGAAAATCATCATAGGAAGCCAGCACGCGGCGTTGTAAGGCGAACGATCCGATCTGCCGTCCCTGGTCGTCATAAAGTTCAGTGATGGTGCTGGGACGGTAACGCTCGAGTTCGCTGATCTGCGGCAAATCAGTGGAATAAACGATCAGCAGGCCGGCTGTGGTCCCCAGGAATGCCGCCGTTAATACCAGCGCTGTGAACACAACTCTGCCCACCAGCGGTTTCCCAGCTACTTTGACTGGCGAAGGCTCAACAAGAGAGTCCATGGGGTGAGATCAAGGCCAGAATAGCATGATTTCCAAAGCTATCCAGCATGACAACAGGACATGCAGAATTGGAAACGCAACATGCACTGTTGCAGAACAAAAAAACGCGCCCGTAAGGCGCGCCTGTTGGAGATGAGTAATACCTTAGCTCTTTTGAGTCTTCGTTTTCAAAACTTCAATCGCGCGGCGCATCTGCTCGTCTTCCTTCGGCTGCGTCTTCTGCGGCTCGTCATTGGGGTTGCTGTCATCGTCATCGGAGACGGCAACAATGTCATCGCTGGACGCCACCTGAATATTCGGCGTGATGCCGGTATCCTGTATGACCTTTCCGTTCGATGTGTAGTACTTGGCGACTGAGAGAATCAGCGCCGACCCATCCGGCACTTCAATCAGCTTCTGCACAGAGCCTTCGCCAAAAGTCTTGTCGCCCACTACGTCACCGCGGGTGTTATCCAGAATTGCCGCTGCTACCAACTCCGCGGCCCCCGCAGTTCCTCGATTTACCAACACAGCCAATGGCAGGTCAGTAATCTTCTTCTGCGGATCAGCGGTATAGGTGACTTTTTCAACTTTCTGGCCTTGCAGCGATCCTATGGTGCCTTTGCCCAGGAAGAGATTGGCCACGGCCACGCCTTCTTCTTCTTCGCCTTCAGAGTTATTGCGCAGATCCAGCACCAGCTTCTTTGCGCCTTTTTTCTGCAGTGACTTGATTTTTTCTGCGATTTCAGCAGCTTTGCCTTTGGTCAGCACCTGGGCCTTGATGATGCCGATATTGTCGGCCGCCATCTGTTCTGTAACTGGCGGAAGAGCCACAATGTCTCGAACCACGGTGATTTTTTGCGGTTCAATCTTGCGCGTCCGGATGATCGTCAATTCCAGCCGGGAGCCGGGCTCGCCCACCAAATGGTTCTTCACCGCAGCCAGTGAGAGATCATGCGTGCTCAAGCCTTCCACCGTCTCAATGATGTCTCCGGAGTTCAAGCCAGCCTTGTCCGCTGGGCCGCCGGGAATCACCGAAACAATGGCGGCATAACCAAACCTCTTGGAAACGGTAGCGCCAATATTGGCTTTGCCTTCCACCTTCTTCTGCTTGAAAACCTTGTATTCAGATGGTGTGAGATAGCTGGAGTCCGCATCCAGCGATTCCAGCAAGCCGTGCAGAGCGCCGTTGGTGACCGCGCTCATGTTGGGCTCTTCCACATATTCCGCGCGAACGCGATAAAGAACTTCGCTGTAAACGCCAATGTGCTTAAGGGTAACGTCACCGCTGCTGCTGGCGCCGGAGGCATGTACGCCCAGGCTGCCAATCATGACAAAAGCGATGATCAACATGGAGCTGGTCAGGAGGAGGACTTGGATCTTTTTCGACATCAGAACGACCTTATATTCCTTATTGAGACGAAAGAACGCCTGTAGGGTAAGCTACTACTTATTATAGCCACCTTTTTTGGATGCAGCTCAGCTTTCCCATGGATCAGGAAAAATCTTAAGTCACTGTCCGCTGAGGCGTTCGTCCCAATGTCAGAACGGAGCTGCTCGCAATTCCTTGCGGGTTAATGGCGTGAACTGAGGATTCCCAGGATCTCTCTAAGCCCTTGGCGTACTTGCTTTAACTCTCCCCGGCCGGGGGTTGGGAGGGCGAAAGGCAAAGGCGATTGTTTGCGCTTGGTTTCCGCCCGCAACTGCTGGCGCGCACCGGCGATGGTAAAGCCCTGATCATAAAGGAGCTTCTTAATGCGGAGAACGTTCTCCACATCGATTTTGCGGTACATCCGCTGGCCCGTGCCGCTCTTTGAAGGCTTAAGCTGGTTAAACTCGGTTTCCCAGAAGCGGAGCACGTAGCTGGGGAGGCTGCAAAGGCGGCTGACTTCGCCAATGCGAAAATAAAGCTTGTCCGGAATCACGACTTCGCCTGAAAGGTGTTTCCGGGCGGTAGTCTTTGCAAGTTTATGCATGAGGGTTCCACGGACGAAGCGGCTAAGCGGATATTAAGTCCGATAACGGCGAGCCGTCAACCGAAATAAGCGCTTCGCCGCTTCGTCCCAGAGTTTTTATTTCTGTGGAGGCGGGGTTGGGGTGGGCGCGCTCTTGTCTTCTACCTTCGCGGCGCCTTTGCGCGTGGCATTAGCGGATTTATTGACCACCTTCTTAGTGCCTTTCTTGATCTTGTGGCCGGTCTTCTTGGCGGCCCTGCCCGTGGAGTGGGCGGCGTCTTTTGTGTCTTGCTTAATTCCGTTGTCAGTTTGCTGTGCGATGGCGCCCAGAGAAAAAGCAAATGCCACCACCATCGCAAATAAAAACTTCAATCGCATTGATTCACCTCGGTGGAATCGGATTCGCGCGGTGAACCGGGAGTTGCCCGTTCCACCGGGGGCGAGAGCCAAGCTCAAGCAGCAACTTGCAAACAGCCGTTTTGCAAGCAGCAGCTAACAATCGGCAACTCAGCTTGAGAGAGGAAGCCGGCCAGATGCCTTACTCGATGCAACGCTGCTATTCGCCCTTAACGTCCTAATAAATAGTTCAAGGGGGAAACCAGATGAAACATCTTATTGCAGCACTCATAGCGGCTCCGCTCGTGATCCTTATGGGCGGATGTTCACACCATCACGTAGCTACTACGGCCAGCGGTAAAACCGTTTACGGCGAGCAAGCGCAAATCATCGAGCGGCTGCGCAACGCCGGCGACGATTTGAAACAGCTGATGAACGCGCCCGATAGCGCAATTCCGGCGGACGTATTGGCCGACGCCAAATGCATCGCTGTAGTCCCGGACATGGTAAAGGGAGGATTCGTTATTGGCGGGAACCACGGACGCGGCGTTGCCACGTGCCGCACAGGAAACGGCTGGAGCCAGCCGGCATTCTTTGCCATCACCGGTGGAACATGGGGAGCGCAGATCGGCCTGGAATCTGTAGATCTGGTGATGGTCTTCCTGGGCGATGCGGGAATGCGGCAGTTATTGTCTTCACAGTTCAAGCTAGGGGCGGAAGCCGGAGTCGCGGCTGGTCCGCTGGGACGTGAAGCGCAGGCCAGCACCGACTGGAAGATGAAAAACAAGATCCTGGTCTATTCGCGCACCAAGGGATTATTTGCGGGTATTGACTTGAGCGGCGCCTCGGTGAAGCCGGACGATGATTCTAGCCGAGCATATTACGGGCAGCTAGTCCCGCCGCATGAGACGCTGACTGGCCAGGGGCCGCGTAATGATAATTCAAAACTGTTTCTATCGGATGTAAGAGAGGCGTTCCGCGAGTCCAAAGCCAAGGAAGCTTCAAATTCCAAATAGCTTCGTTGGCAAACAGAAGGCGTGCTCAACCGCGCCGGCCTTTTTTCATGCCGACGAGGGTGCTGTACATCGGTGGCATAGGGGAGGGCTGGTGCATCGGTAGAATTAATAGATCGGTCCATGTCGGAATCTAAGAATTAAATTACCTGATAAACACCTGCGCTTCCAACGGCAACCTTGTGGACTCGGCGGGAATCCATCGCACAGGAGTCTCCGGAGAGAAGCCAGCTAGGTTTTGGACCGTAACGGTTTCCTTTGTTCTGGGATACGGGTTGCAGCGGTCATGCAAACGTCCAGGTGCCACAAATGGTTTCGCACTCTCATCCACAATATCTCCGATATTGTTGCTCTGATTGATGCTGAAGGGCTCCTGCGCTTTGTAAACCCCCGCATGGAGACAGTGCTCGGTTACCGGTCCGGTGATGTACTGGGGCACAACATCTTTGACTTCATCCATCCGGACGATATTCCGCGCGCTAGCCTGGAATTTTCTGAAACCGTCCAGCGGCATGGAGAAGGTGTCCCCTCGGTGTTGCGGCTTCGCGACACTAGTGGAGCATGGGTGCCTTTTGAGATCATTGCCAACAACCAGTTGAGCGACCCCGAGATTGAGGGCATAATTTTCACGGCGCGCGACGTTCGCTACCGGGAGGAGGTTGAAGAAGCCATCCGCTCTGCCAATGTGGACGTACAGGAACGCGCTGCAGACCGGACGACCGAGCTTGCAAAACGCAACGCCGCTTTGCGCATTGAAAACCAGGTCCGCCTGCAGACCGAGAAGCAGCTCCAGCAGGCAATCTCACTGCTGAACGCCACGCTCGACGCCACTGCCGACGGCATCCTGGTAGTCTCCACGGAAGGCAAGATCAGCAGTTGTAATGGCAGATTTCTGGAGATGTGGGGCATAGATTGTAGATCGGCAATCGGTCATCGCGACGAAGATCTCCTGGCCAAGGCGTTGCCGCAGCTGCAAAACAGCGCGGAATTCCTGACGAAAGTGAAGGAGCTTTATTCCAGCCCCGAAGCCATTAGCTTTGATGTTCTCCACCTCAAAGAGGGACGCATCTTTGAGCGTTACTCCCAGCCGCAACGCATTGGCGACCGTGTGGTTGGACGCGTCTGGAGTTTTCGCGATGTTACTCAGGCTCGGCGCCTGGAGCAGGAGCTGCGCCAATCGCAAAAGATGGAAGCCGTTGGCCGGCTCGCCGGGGGAGTGGCGCACGATTTCAATAACCTCCTGATGCTGATGTCAGGATATCTCAGCCAACTCGCCAACGATCCCGCATTGTCCTCCGACCACAACAGCATAGTTGAGCAGCTTCTGGCGACCACAAAGCGCGGCGCGTCTCTGACCAGGCAACTCCTTGCCTTCAGCCGCAAAGACCAGACCACTCTAATCGTTGCCGACTTGAACGCCATTGTCTTGAACATAGAAGGGCTGCTGCGGCGTCTTCTTTCCGATTCCATCCACCTTGAGATATTTCTCTTCGGAAACCCTCTGTACGTTTTTCTTGACGTGAATCAGATTGAGCTCGCCATAATGAATCTGGCGGTCAATGCCCAGGACGCTATGCCCAATGGGGGAACGCTCTCAATCAGCACCCGAAGTGAGTCGCTTGCCGTCACAGAACCAAGCGGCGAAACATCGGTGACCAATTATGCCGTTTTTGAGGTGGCCGATACCGGCCACGGAATGAACCAGGACACTCAATCGCACATCTTCGAACCTTTTTTCACTACCAAGGAACCAGGTAAGGGGACGGGGCTTGGCTTGGCCACAGTGTATGGAATCGTGCAACGTGCCGAAGGCCAGATCAGGATTAGTAGCGGGCTCGATCAGGGCACCAGCTTCCGCGTGTACCTGCGGCAGACTTCCGTCGCACCGGGAACAAAGAACGCGGCTCCGGAAAAGCTGCCGGCTCCTGGCGGGCATGAGACGATCCTGCTCGCCGAGGATGAAGCCGGAATCCGGGCCATGACTCGCACCTATCTTGAAGGACTCGGTTACCGTGTGCTGGAAGCTGCTAACGGCACTGAAGCTATTACGCTCTCGAAGGAGTATCGCGGCTCCATCGACCTGATACTGACTGACGTGATGATGCCGGGCGTGCGCGGCGATGCGGTTGTCAAAGCCATTCGACAGGACCGGCCTGGAATCCAGGCCATCCTTATATCCGGATTTGCCGAGGGAACCAACATTGACCGTTCTCTGGAAATTCTGGAAAAGCCCTTCGAGTTTCCTGATCTGGCTCGTCGCATTCGGACGCTTCTGAACCATGGCAGAGCAGGCAGCAGTGACACTGCCGCAGATTAGTAATGAAATGATGGCATCTGATGGCCGTGATTCAACGGCGAATCAGGCGAGCGGACATAGTAAGGGATGGGCGCACTCAGTCAATCAGCGCGCAGCTTTAGTACGGTTCCTTCAATGCCGAAAGCTGCTGGCGATGGCTGCGGCTGAGCGTGACCTGCTTGCCTGAAACAAGAGTCACAAGGTACTTGCCGCTGAATGACCGTCGCAACTCATGAATGCGGTTACGATTCACAATGACTGAGCGATGGATGCGGACAAAGTCGCGCTCCGGCAAACGTGTTTCCATGGTGCTTAGTTTCTCGCGCATACGATAATGTGCCTCAGCCGCATGCACACGCACATAGTTGCCCGATGCCTCAAAATATTCGACTTCATCCAGCGGTACAAACACTGTCCGTCCGCTTTCCTTGATGGGTAATCTGCCGCTGGTTACTGCGCCTTCTAATGTGCTCATAAACTACACCTTGTTCGCTTTCTCTGGCGAGTTAGACGAAGCAGATAACAAATGGTCACAATCTTTTGTCCCACGGATTTTCCTGCCGCGATGTTTGCTCCATACGGAGCAGCACTGTTGCGCATAGGCTTTTGCCTGAAGCTGGGTTAAGCTTTGCCTAAGCATGCCCATCAGCCTTCCAAAAGCGCGTAGCGCGGCCGCTCTGGCGGAGTTGGACGCTTTACGCGACGAGTTCCGCGCAACCATTGCGACGGCCAGAAGACCAGCGGCTTTTGCGTCGCGCGTCGGCGTGGTCCTTTCCGGCGGCGGCGCGCGTGGCGCTTATGAGGCTGGCGTGCTCATGGCTTTTCAGGACGCACAGGTCCCCACCCACATCATTGCTGCTACCTCAGTCGGCAGCATCAATGCCGCTTCTTTTGCCGCACAGGCTGAAGGGCTGGTCGGCCAAGCTGAACCTCTGATCGCTGCCTGGCTCGACCTCACGCCTGCCACGCTCGGCATTGACTGGTCGCGTTACATCTTTCTTCTTGCCGGACTAGTGGCGGCTTCAGCCGGCATTGGCAACTTTCTCTGGCTATGGCTGCAGGAACACGGCATCTTCCTGCACGCGCACCATCCCAAAATCACATGGCTGGCGCTGGGCGTTGCCGGGATCTCTATTTTGCTTTTCGCCGACAAGCTTTCTTATATCGGCTACGTTGGCCTTAAATACCTCCGCAAGCGGGATTGGGAGCCGGACTGGCGCAAGACCTGGGTTTCTTTTGGCGCAAACGTGCTGGTATGGGGCTTTATCGTGCTGTTTCTGAGCTTCACCTATATCCATCTGCCGCTCGATGGCAACGGTTCCTACAGAATGACGCCGCACGTGCCCATGATCTTTGCCATCCTGATTGCGCTGGGTTTGTACCGATTGTTGCAGGACCCGCTCAGCAAACTGAGCCACCGTTTTCTGCGTATGCCATTGCGCACCGGCCTGTTCCCCAATTTCGATCGCATCAAGTTTCTGCGTGCGCGCATTCCAGACGGCAAGCTGCGCAACTCGGCCATCCGCGTGATCATGACGGCTACTGACATTCAGCGCGGAGCTGCCCGATTCTTCTCCAACGCCACTGTTGAGACCCTGGTCAACGATCCCGGAGCGCATGAAGAATTCATCCGTCGGGAAGTGGAAAGCCCTCAAGACCTGGTGCTGGCCGCGGTGGCGTCTTCCGCTTATACCTTTGCCTATGAGGCCGTTACCATGGACGGCCGCTTGTGGACCGATGGCGGCATCATGACCAACCAGCCGGTGTTGCCCGCGTTGCGTCTGGGCGCCGACGTGCTTTTCCTGGTGTTGATCGCCCCGCTGGAAGGCGCAGGCGCGAACCAGACTGAAGCCATCAAGACTTTTCTCGATGTCGGCGTACATGCCGTCGATATCCTCATCTCCAAGAACTTCAAATCGGATATTGCCATGCTCAGCAGCATCAATCGCCTGTGTACGGTCTATGCCGCTGAGTTGGGCGTAAAGCCGGAGCAATTGGAACTGGAGATCGGGAAGCAGCATTATCGTTTTGTGAAGTTCTTCGACATTGCGCCGCAAAAACCGCTGCTTGCCGACGCTCTGGATTTCGATAGCGAAATTGTCAGCCCCATCATCGTCCAGGGATACCGCGATGCCCGCTCCGTGATTCAGCATTTTCTGGAGTATGAAGCTTCGCGTCCCGCTAGCGATTCCCGCCGCATCGTCCGGCTGGCCGCTGAACGTCCTGAAGGCAACTTTCATATGACCGGCCGTTGAGCCCATTCGATCTTTCTGGCAATTCCCACGGCCCTCTGCCCGTCCATTCAGTGGGGTACGGACCGGGTAGCATGCAGGCCCCCTCCCCATTCATCCCAGGTCATCCCAGAATGGCGTAGACTTCAGCGATTTCTGGTCAATTGGCATACAGTTGAGAGGTTTGCCTTTCCGATCACCAGATGCCCCGATCACCGGATCACCCGATCTAACTACCCGCCTAAGCTCTTCTCCGCGCCTCCGTCGTAGGTTTGTCCCCGATTTCGCGTTTAGCTAAGAGCTAATGGCTAAGAGTTAAAAGCTGATTTTCCTCTACATAGCCCACCCGGGGGGTCAGACTTTTGTTGATAACAAAAGCCAAATCCCAATTCGACCGAACGGTCACCGAACGGTGGAAGCTTTTTTTTGCGCTTTTCCGCGGTCGAATCTGGCCCAATTTCGGCCTTCCTTTTGCATTTTTACTGTTCGGTCGGCAGAGGGTCGCAAAGCGTATAGTATTCCCCTTAGCTAGTGGCTAGCAGCTAGAAGCTTCAAGTTGTCAAAGATCATGGCCCAGGACACACTTCAACCTAGACCCGAATTGGCAGTCTACCATTTATTCGCCCCAGGTGTCAATGAAAAACGGAGCGGACTATCTTTTCTGAGGGTCGCATCGCAAGGCGGGTTTGGCTTTACGCCAATCTTGGCTTGGCGCGTTGCTCACGTCCAGCAAGGATGTTCTCGATTATTTCTAGAAATTTTTCCGGGTTATCCGGTGACGCGTGATAGTCGCATGGTACAAAGTGTTCGCCGTGACGCTCAAGGGAAACAATTGGGCCAGGACAGTGAGCGCGAAAAGATTCTATCAATGCCAGTTTGTCATCATGTGGAATCGAGTGCCCCAGGATGAAAAGATCGAAGCCGCCATCCCGGCAATACGCAAGACCTTTGCTGAAACCAAGCGCATTCACTACGGCATAGCCCTTTTGCTCTAGCAACATTTTACGCGTTCGCAGCAGGCTCACGTCATATGAAACCGAAAGGATTCGCTTAGACATTGCTTTCAACTCCAATGGATGGCGATATTCTGAGACGCTGGAACCGAATCTGTCAACAGG
>Ga0134125_10011041_pt1 | contig 10123 bp, 11 predicted proteins | sample KB31751_FD_96464 | JGI IMG/M metagenome (GOLD analysis project Ga0134125, IMG submission 96464) | Terrestrial soil microbial communities with excess Nitrogen fertilizer from Kellogg Biological Station, Michigan, USA - KB3-175-1 | ecosystem: Environmental > Terrestrial > Soil > Unclassified ... | reverse complement strand
GTTGTGGGCGTTGGCTCTAGCGCGTTGATCGGGGGCGCCGGTATACTTGTCCCCCATGGCGGAATCGCCCGATCTTGCCGCGCTCGCCCGGCGTTATGTCGATCTGTGGCAGGATCAGCTGACTGCCATGGCCGCCGATCCCGCGCTCGCCGAAAGCACTGCAAGGCTCCTGACGGCGCTGGTTCCTGTCGGGTGGCCGTCACAACAGCGCCCTCAGGATGACGATGCCGGCATCTTCTCCGCGCCCCGTTCCGCCACGCCGGGCTTCTCCAAGGCTGGGCCCAAGGCCGCTGGCGCTGCACCTGGCCAACGCGACCGGCGCGTGGATGAGCTCACGCGCCGCCTTGCCGCTCTTGAAAAGCGGCTTGCTGCCTTGGAGGCCGGAATTCGCCCTCCAAGGCGGAAGCCTCAGCCTCGCGCTAAACGCCGCAAAAAGTGATTCCTTCGACACCGCGCTCGATACGGAGCTGACGCGCCGCGCCGGACTCTTCCTGGATGGCGTCGAGCGCTACCGCCGGCACCCTTATCGCCGCGACCTCGCCGAGCCGCCGCTGCTCTGGCAGGAGGGGACGACGCGGCTACTCGATTACCGGCCGCGCGGCGGGCCGCCGGTGCTGGTCGTGCCGTCGCTGATCAATCGCGCCTATATCCTCGATCTCGCGGCTGGGCAGAGCCTGCTGCGGTATCTTGCCGATCAGGGCCTGCGGCCGCTGCTCGTCGATTGGGGCGCGCCAGGCGAGGAAGAGCGACAATTTGATGTCGGCGATTACATCACCCAGCGGCTGGAACCCGCGGCGGAAGTCGCGCGCCAGGCCGCGGGCGGCGTGGCGCCGGTGGCGCTCGGTTATTGCATGGGCGGCCTCTTGGCGCTGGCACTCGCCGCCCGACGGCCCGACCTCGTTTCGGCCCTGGCACTGCTCGCGACGCCGTGGCGTTTCCACGCCGAACGCGCGGAACAGGCACGGCTCTTGGGCGTGCTCGCCGAGCCGATCGCGAGGAGCTACGCGGCGCTCGGCGAAGTGCCGGTCGATGTGCTGCAAGCGCTCTTCGCCGCGCAAGATCCGCTGCTCGTGCTGCGTAAATTCTCGCGCTTTGCCGAGATGGCGCCGGACAGTTCCGCGGCGCTGGGCTTTGTTGCGCTTGAGGATTGGCTCAATGACGGCGTGCCGCTGGCGATCCCGGTGGCGCGCGAATGTCTAGGCGGCTGGTATGGCGAGGATCGGCCGGGTCGCGGCGAATGGCGCGTCGGCGCGAAAGCGATCCGGCCGTGCGACATCGATGTTCCTGCTCTCGTTGTCGTGCCGGCGCAGGATCGCATCGTCCCACCGGGGACGGCAGCGGCTTTGGCTGATGAATTGCCGCAGGCCGAGACGTGGACACCGAGCCTCGGCCATATCGGCATGATCGTCGCGCGCGATGCGCCGAGCGTCGTGTGGGAGCCCCTACGCGCTTGGTTGTTAGGAGCCGCGTAAGGGGCGGGTGCGTCTTGTCTCCAGCGCCACGTCGATCTCCGCTCCGGCGAGGACGACGATGGCGGAGAGCCAAATCCAGATCATGAAGCCGATGATCGCACCGAGGGAACCATAGGTCGCGTTGTAGGATCCGAAATTCGCGGCGTACCAAGAGAAGGCGAGCGACGCGATCAGCCAACCGAACGCAGCCGAGGCGCTTCCCGCGGTGATCCAGCGCCACTGCGCTTCGCGGCGGTCGGGGCCAAAGCGATAAATCACCGCGAGACCAAGCGCGACCACGATCAAAAGCGCAGGCCAGCGCAGGATGCGCACCGCCCAATCGGTGATGTCGGACAAGCCGACGAAACCGAGTGCGGCGGGCAGCACGATCACCGCGCCGGCAGCGATGATCATGAACAGGATTCCGCCGATCGTGATCGTCAGCGAGACGGCGTTGAGCTTGACGAAGCCGCGCTCGTCCCTGACGCCGTAGACCGTGTTCAGCGCATCGAACAGCGATTTGGTCCCGCTATTCGCGCTCCAAAGCGCGATGGCCAAACCGATAATGAGCCCGAGGCCGAGCTTGCCATGGTCTTGCTCCAGGACACGCGTCATTTGATCGCCGATCACTTGGATTGCGCCGCCCGGGAGCACGGCGCTCATGCTGCCGAGCTGAGCGCCAATGGTCGCGGGATCGGCAAAGAGCCCATAGAGCGACACCAGCGCGGCGATCGCCGGAAATAGCGCGAGGACCGAATAGAAGGTCACGGCCGCCGCCTCGGTCATGACGCGGTGACGGGAAAAATCAGCAAAGGTCCGGCGTGCGGTTTCCTTCCAGCTGGGCGGCGCAGCCGGTGCGGTGGCACCGGCGCGCTCGGCCCGCTCGATGGGGCGCAGCCTTGTGTCTGCCATTAGGCGGACAGCGCGCCCTCGGCGCCGACGCGCCAGCCCCAGCGCGAAGAGCGCCGTGGCGAGGGCGGCGCGTGCGAATTGCGCGCGCCGTCTCCTGTTGCCATTACGCTTGGAGTCGACGGCTTCAAGCGCCGCGGGCATGCGTATGCTCCGCTTCCTCCGCTTTGGTCGGATGATCGCCGCTCTCGACGCTGGCATGCCCGCCAGGGCCGGGCCCGAATCCAGCGGGCTCGTGCGGTTCAGCGGCGTCATGCGCCGACGGCTCGCTTGCGGCGGTTCCGTCGAGCGCCGCTTCGGCGGTGCGCGCCGCGATGTCTTTCGCCTTGGCATACTGCTCGCCCGCCATCTCGCGCAGTTTTTCCTTGGCGGCCTCGCTGCTCTCGCCGATCAGGCGGTCTTCGGTTTCGGTCGACGGGAGCAGAGCGCCGATGATGGCGCCGAGGACCAGTCCTGCCGCCGCGACAATCAGGGGCTGTTCATGCGCGAAGTCATACACCGCACGGCTCGCGGCTCGACTGTTGCGCCCGATGTCGCTCGCGACCCCACCAAGAGCTTCCGCGCTGCGGCTCGCATGATCGGCGATGCTGTCTCCCGCGGCGGCAAGATTGGCGCCCGCCGTCGAGGCGGCATCGCGCATCCGATCGCCCATGCGCGCGGCCGCGGCACGCGCGTCCTGCGCGGCCTCTACCGCCCGGTTCGTCGCGTCGGCACGCATTTCCGCGGCACGGTCGCCGAGATCGTGAGCAGCCATGCGCGCGCTGTCGGCAATATCAGCGCCCGTCGCTCGCGCGGATTCGGCGAGATCGGCAGCCGTCCCTTGCGCTCCTTCCACGAGATCGCCGGCCCGCGCGCGTGTCGCTCCGGCGAACTCGCCGGTTCGCCCGCGCGTCGCTTCGGCGAAGTCGCCGGCTCTCGCTCGCGCTGTCGCGGCGATATCGCCGGCGTTGCGTGCGACACGGTCGCGCATCATCCGGCCATCGCCTCTGCGCCCGAAGGCGCTTGCCGCGATCAGCCAAGCTATGCTCGCCCCCATCAGGCCGAGCGGGATGGGATTTTCGATGATCTGGCGTTTGAAGCTGCGCAGATAATCGCCGACGTCGCCGTCGCTCGCATAATCGAGCACTTCGTCCAGCACTTCGCCGGGCGTGAGGCGATAGCGCAACTCCTCGATCGTATTCGCGAGCTCGAGACGTGTCCGCTCGGTGTCGCGCTCAAGCTGCTCGGTGTAGCTCATGGGGCTCCTTGAACTGATCTTTGGCGACGGACGCGTCGCGTTGAATTTGATGGATCGTGCGGCTCGGAATCATGTTGGCCGGGCGCAAACGACTGCCGCCGAAGGCAAGAAGGACGAGACCGAGGATCAGCACCACCCCGCCAACGATCAGTGCCGACCAATAGGGTGCGAGATGCCCGCGCTCTGTTAGCGCCGCGACCGCCGCATTGAGCAGCACGACCAGCGCGGGGATGAGCAACACGGCTCCCCCGATGACGAAGCCGAGGCCCGTCGTGGCTTTGCCGATGTTCTCGGATACCTCGGCGCGTGCGAGCCGGGTTTCCTTTTGCACCAAGCTCGTGAACTGCGCGACCAGGTCGGAGAAGATGTCCGGAAGGGAACGACCAATGGCTGCCATGATGTCCCTCAGCCCTGTTTGCCACCGGCGCGGGTACTCGGCCGGGAACTGTTGAAGAAGCGCGACAGGGCGAAGCCGGCGAGGAGCGCGCCGCCGAACAGCGCGACCGGCTCGTTACGCGCAACTCTGTTGGCGGCTTGCAGCCATTCGTCGACGCTTCGCTGGCGTAGTCGCTCGGCGCCGCTTTCGAGGGACGCGGCCGCGCTGCGGATGATGTCCGCGCCTTGCGGCATCTGCCGCTCGAATTCGCGCGCGGCGCCGCGGATTGCCGTCGCGATACCGCCGATCTGTTTGGCGGCGGTTTCTTTGCCTTCTTCGGCTAACGAGCGCGCGCGCTCCGTCGCCGTATCAGCCAATTCGCTGAAATCGTCGTTTCCAGACTCCGTCGTGGTGGAGCCGCTGCTGTCTTCGGGTGTCATCTGTGCGTCCTCGCATTGCGACGCGTCTCGTGTCGCGGGAAATTTTTGTCGCGCTCGAAAGAAGCTTGGGGCACGAGGAAGTGCGTATGCGCGTATAAGCGGCCGCTCGCGTCCGAGTTCCGATGCGATCGCGGATTCGCACGGATTGTCGATTGCGCCAGCGAATTGCATCGCTGCATAGTAGTTTTGCGGCGGAGCGTGCCGCCGCGTCTGCTGATGCGCTGTCAGGAAGGGCGCATGGCTGGTAGGCCGCACCGCCAGGTTTTCAAACCATGTGCGGCGCGCTATTTAATCCTTAACTCAGCACAACCCAGTCTCAGGAGGTCTTTTCCATGAGCGAGATCGTCATCGCCGGTGCCGCGCGGACGCCGATAGGCGCGTTCAATGGAGCGCTCGCTTCGCTGCGGGCGCATAAGCTCGGCGAGGTCGCGATCGTCGAGGCGATGAAGCGCGCCAATGTCGCGCCGGGCGATGTGTCCGAGGTCGTGCTCGGGCAGATCCTCACCGCGGCCGAGGGTCAAAATCCGGCGCGCCAAGCCTCGGTTGGCGCCGGCATCCCCTATGACGTGACCGCGTACGGCATCAATCAGCTTTGCGGCTCGGGCCTGCGCGCGGTCGCGCTCGGCTGTCAGGCCATCAAGCTGGGCGATTCGGAGATCGTGATCGCGGGCGGCCAGGAAAGCATGAGCCAGGCGCCGCATGCGATGCATCTGCGCAGCGGCACCAAGATGGGCGATGCGCAGATGATCGACACGATGATCAAGGACGGGCTCTGGGACGCCTTCAACGGCTATCACATGGGCAACACCGCCGAGAATGTCGCACAGAAATGGCAGATCACCCGCGAGCAGCAGGATGCTTTCGCGGCGCAGTCGCAATCCCGCACCGAAGCGGCGCAGAAGGCCGGCAAGTTCAAGGATGAGATCGTTGCGGTGAAGATCGCGACGCGCAAAGGCGACGTCGTCGTCGATACCGACGAGTATCCGAAACACGGCACGACGGTCGAGACACTGGCGAAGCTCCGCCCGGCCTTCGACAAGAACGGCACCGTCACCGCCGGCAACGCTTCGGGCATCAATGACGGCGCGGCGGCCGTCGTGCTGATGAGCGACGCCGAAGCCAATAAGCGCGGCGTGAAGCCGTTGGCGCGCATCGTTTCATGGGCGACGGCGGGCGTCGATCCGGCGATCATGGGCTCGGGCCCGATTCCGGCGACGCGGCTGGCGCTGAAGCGCGCTGGCTGGAAGGTCGAGGATCTCGATCTCATCGAGGCCAACGAGGCGTTCGCGGCGCAGGCCTGCGCCGTTGCCAAGGACCTCAATTTCGATGCGGCGAAGGTCAATGTGAATGGCGGCGCGATCGCGCTCGGCCATCCGATCGGTGCTTCGGGCGCGCGCGTGCTCGTGACCTTGCTGCATGAGATGCAGAAGCGTCAGGCGAAGAAGGGCCTCGCCACGTTGTGCATCGGCGGCGGCATGGGCATTGCCATGTGCGTCGAGCGCTAGCTCGACGCACCATTTGAATGGATGTGGGCGGTAGCCCGATAGTGTTCGCATAGCAAAGCCGAGGCCCGATCCTGAGCTGGTCGAAGGATTGAGAGGCCGAAGCATCTTGCGAGGCCAACAAAGAGCGGAAGGGAGACGTCTATGGCTCGGGTTGCAATCGTCACCGGCGGAACGCGCGGCATCGGTCGCTCGATTGCCGAAACCTTGCACGGGGCCGGCTACAAGGTCGCCGCCAATTACGCCGGCAATGCCGAAGCGGCGCAGCAATTCACCAAGGAAACCGGCATCCGCGCCTATCGCTTCGACGTGTCGAAATACGATGCCTGCGTCGATGGCGTGAAGTCGATCGAGACCGATCTCGGGCCGGTGGATGTGCTGGTGAACAATGCCGGCATCACCCGCGACGCGGTGCTCCACCGCATGAAGCCGGAGCAATGGGGCGAGGTCATCGCGACCAATCTCACCTCCTGCTTCAATATGTGCCGCGTCGTCATCGACGGGATGCGCGAGCGCAATTTCGGGCGCATCGTGAATATCGGCTCGATCAACGGCCAGGCCGGGCAATACGGCCAGGTGAATTACGCCGCCGCTAAATCCGGCATTCACGGCTTCACCAAGGCGCTGGCGCAGGAAGGCGCGGCCAAAGGCATCACCGTCAACGCCATCGCACCCGGCTATATCGACACCGACATGGTGCGCGCGGTGCCGCCCCACGTGCTCGAGAAGATCGTCGCTCGCGTACCGGTCGGCCGCCTCGGTGCCGCGTCCGAGATCGCGCGCGGCGTGTTGTTCCTCATCTCCGACGAAGCCGCTTTCGTCACCGGCTCGACGCTATCGATCAACGGCGGCCAGCATATGTACTAGCTCGTGAAGGCGAGCTTGTTGTCTCGGCCGTGATGGGCCATTTTCCTAAGGCTCGTCCTTATCGAAGAACCCGCCGGCATGGGCGGCATCGGTGGCGTCGAGTAGGCCGGCGTTGACGCCGAGCGGGCGCAAACTCGCAGCGGAACGACGATTGCATCGGCGCAAGCTTGCACCGCGTGAATCAGGTCGGCGGGCTCGATCGCGAGCCCGCCCCCTTTCGGGTCGGGCCAGAGGTTGAGTTTCAATTCCGGATCGCTCAGCACATCCTTGCAATCGGGATCGATCGGATTGGTCGCGGCTTCCGCCTTCAAATAGAGAGCTTGCAGCGTCTTCGAGGTTACGAACGCGACGGTCGTTCCGTCGATCGTGGTATCGGTGTTCGTGCCTTGCACCATCGCCTTAGGCAACAGCCGCTGCCAATTCACCGGCGCGCCGCTGCCGAGATCGTAGACCAGCACCATATCGCCGGTGTCGGGATGTGCGCCGCCGCAATCGAGATTGTCGCTAACCAGGAAGCTGAGATAGGCAGGCCCGCGCATCGTCATCCAGATGCTGCGGCTGAATTCCGCATCGCTCGGCTTGTCGGCGTTGGCGCGGCAATCCTTCAGCGTCGCTTGCGCCTGTTTGTCGAGCCTCTCGAGCGCCCGATTGATGCGCTGCGCCGGCGTATCGCTGGTCGTCAGACGCGGGAAGGCGGCAATTCCCTTCGCGATGGCCGGCATGGGCTTCAGTTGCACCGGCGCATCTGCCGGCAGAACCAGCGGCGCAAAGCCGAGCACGCCGCTTAAGATCGCTGCGGCGGCGGCAAGGGGCGCCCACATCAAGTCACGCGTCTTTCGGCGCGGTCTCCTGCATCGCACGGCGCCGCCCGAAGCCGTCATACCAGGTGGCGAGGGAGCGATGGCGCTCGCGCCAGATCTCGTTCGGATAGCGGAAATCGAGCCAGCCGAGGGCGCAGCCGATCGCAATATGGCCGATCAGCGCCGGTGCATTCTCCGCTGGTGCGGCGAGGTCGCCGCTCTCGCATTCCATCTCCAGCGCCGAGAGCGCGCCGCGCACTTTGCGCATCTGCGCATCGATCCATTCCTGCCATTGATGCTCGCGCGGCCGGAGCTGCTCGTAGCGCGCGAGGATGCCGGCATCGAGAATACCGTCGCCCAGTGCTTGTTGGCGCAATGCCAGCCATCGCGCCTTGCCCTCGCGCGGGAAAAGCTTGCCGCCACCGGCGAGCGTGTCGAGATATTCGCAGATCACCGGTGAATCATAGATCACCAGCCCGTCATCGGTCGCGAGGGCGGGGATCTTTACCAGCGGATTGTCGCGCACGACCTCATCGTTGCGCTGGGTCGGCTGGACGCGCGTCGGGATGCGCTCGATCTTGTCTTCGAGGCCGAGCTCATAGGCGGCGACCATCACCTTGCGGACGAAAGGCGAGGTGGGCGAATGACGCAGCTTCATGACCGAATCCTCAGAACTTGTCTTTGCGGGTACGGATCGAGGCAAAGGTCGCGACCGGATCGCCGGGCGATCCCGCCGCCTGCTGCAGCGCCGGCAGATCGGCGCGCAGGAAGGGGTTGGTCTTGAACTCCTCGGCGAGGGTGCCGGGCACCGTCGACTGGCCCTTGGCGCGCATCGCATCGATCGTCGCCGCACGCGCGACAAGATCGCGATTCTCCGGCTCGACCGTCAGCGCGAAACGCGCATTGGCCTGGGTGTATTCATGCGCGCAATAGACCCGCGTCTCGGGCGGCAGCGCCTTGAGCTTCGAGAGCGAGTTCCACATCTGTGCATGCGTGCCCTCGAAGACGCGGCCGCAGCCCATGATGAAGAGCGTGTCGCCGCAGAAGAGCGCGTGCGAATTGGCGAAGTGATAGGCGATATGGCCGCGCGTATGGCCAGGCACATCGAAGACGCGCGCTTTCTCGGCGCCGAACTCATAAATATCGCCATCGCCGACCTCGACATCGATGCCGGGGATACGATCGCGATCTGCGCGTGGCCCGACGATGATGCAGCCCGTCGCTTCCTTGATCTCGCGGTTGCCGCCGGTGTGGTCGTTATGGTGATGCGTGTTGAGGATATGCGTGATGCGCCAGCCTTCGCGCAGCGCCGCTTCGAGGATCGGCGGCGCGACGCTGGGATCGACGACGCCGGTGGCGCGCGATTGCGGCTCGTGGACGAGATAGACGTAATTGTCCTTGAGCACGGGAATCTGGCGGATGATGAGTTCGGACATGACGGCTGCCTTCCTCTTCCCTTCGGTGCGCATCGCGCGGCGGATCCGAAATTCGCCGTGTCCAGGGACAGGCTCCGAGCGAATTTCGGATTAGAAGCCGCGCGACTAGTATATAGATCGCGGCGTGGTTTTCGGATTTGAAGTTCCTAAACCGGTCGCCACGGACACCTTAGGAACTTCAAATCCACCACGCCGAACACAATCTAATTCGCGGACCCCTCTCATGCTACACTAGCCGCCGATGTTCGCCGACGTCGTTGAATTGCGCGAATTTTATGGCACCCGCCTTGGCCAGGTGGCGCGGCGGATGGTGGCGCGGCGCGTCCGTCAGCTTTGGCCGGATCTCACCGGCATGCGCTTGCTCGGCCTCGGCTATGCGACGCCCTATCTCCGGCCCTTTCTCGGCGAGGCGGAACGCGTTCTCGCGCTGATGCCGGCGGCGCAAGGCGTGCTGCATTGGCCGCCCGAAGCGCCGAATCGGGTCGTGCTGACCGATGAAGGCGAGCTGCCGCTCGCCGATTTCTCGGTCGATCGCGTGCTTTTGATCCACGGTATCGAGTTCAGCGAGCAAATCCGGCCAATGCTGAAAGAGGCCTGGCGCGTGCTTGCCGGCGGCGGGCGCTTGCTCGCGGTGCTGCCCAACCGCCGCGGCATCTGGGCGCGGATCGACAACACGCCTTTTGGCCAGGGCCATCCCTACACGACGAGCCAGCTCTCGCGGCTGCTGCGCGAGGAGAGCTTCACGCCCGAGCGCAATGGCGCCGCGCTTTACGTGCCGCCGACACGCTCGCGCATGATGCTGCGCTCGGCGGTCGCGTGGGAAGGCATCGGTGAGCGCTGGTTCACCACCTTCGGCGGCGTCGTGATGGTCGAAGCGGTGAAAGAGATCTACACGCGGCCGGTCGCGGTGCGAAAGCCGCGCACCCGCCGCGTGCTGCTGCCGATGCCCGGCACGCCGAGCCCGGTGGGGCGGTAAACCCATTTTCGTCATGTGTGGATGGCCCCCGCTTGGCAAGGGTTTTTTGCGCGTGTGGGATGCGGCCAGTTGCGGTCATGTGTTCGGCTTGTGGATGCAGCCTGACATGGCCGCGAGCCCTGATGGGAT
>Ga0134125_10011040_pt1 | contig 10123 bp, 14 predicted proteins | sample KB31751_FD_96464 | JGI IMG/M metagenome (GOLD analysis project Ga0134125, IMG submission 96464) | Terrestrial soil microbial communities with excess Nitrogen fertilizer from Kellogg Biological Station, Michigan, USA - KB3-175-1 | ecosystem: Environmental > Terrestrial > Soil > Unclassified ... | reverse complement strand
GAAACACAAAACCGCCGCCTCGCGGCCGCGAGCCGACGGTTCATCCATCGAAACGACTATCGGCGCGAAATCGGCGGTGTCAGTGCACGCTGGCCAGGCCGTTATGGCGCAGCCTTTCGATCTCGTCCTTCACCAATAATTTCTTGCGCTTGAGTTCCACCACTTTCAAATCGTCGGTCGCGGGGTGCGCCAGGCAGTCGTTGAGCTCAGCTTCCAGGGCCTGGTGCTTCTTTTCGAGCTCCGCGAGGTGCGATTGGATCGACATGCAGAATGCCTCCTCAATCCTTGGATTCCCGAACATAGGCAGTATAGCGGAAAATCGCCGCCCGAGCGAGCCGAAACGCCGCACCTCGCCCGCCCGGCGGGAACCCGAAGCCGTTGGCGGGACGGCGTTTTTGGTAACCTTGATGACGGGTGTGGAAAACGTGATACTCGGGTTCCGTATGCCGGGCTGAAAGCCGCCCGGCCGGTGGAACAGCGGTACCGATGACCGACGAGGACGAACGCACGTTGCGGGAAGAGCTCGCGCGCCTGCAACAGGAGCATCGTGACCTCGACGCCGCCATCGCCGCGCTGATCGCCTCGCCCGGCGTCGACCTGATCCAGGTGCAGCGGCTGAAGAAACGCAAGCTGGTGCTGCGCGACAAGATCCGCGCGGTCGAGGACCAGCTCACGCCGGATATCATCGCGTGATGTCATTCCGGGACGCCGCGCAGCGGCGGGCCCGGAATCCATACACCGCAGCGCCAGGGAATATGGATTCCGGGCTCGCGGCCTGACGGCCGCGCCCCGGAATGACAGCTACCCGCGCCGCTCGCGCTTGCGGGCGTACATCGCCTGGTCGGCCGCCTCGATCATCGCCGACGGAGTGGAATCCGGGTCGAGCGCGACAACGCCGGCACTGGCGCCGCAGGCGAGCGTAAGGCCCTGGTAGTCGACGGCGACCTTGGCGATGAGGGTTTCGAGGCTCTGTGCCTTGGCGGCGGCCTGCGTCGGACCGGTGTTCCAGAGCACGGCGCCGAACTCGTCGCCGCCGAGGCGGCCGACGACGTCGGAGGCGCGCAGATTGCGCACGAGGTCTTGCACGACGGCCTTCAGCAGCGCGTCGCCGGCGGTGTGGCCGTGCCGGTCGTTGATCGCCTTGAAGCCGTCGAGGTCGACATACATGAGCACCGCCGGCGTGCCGTAGCGCTTCACGAAGGCGATCGAGCGCGCGAGCTCGCGCTCGAAGCCGCGGCGGTTGAGCACGTCGAGCATGGAGTCGGCATCGGCGCGCTCCTCGAGCTCGGCCACCGCCCATTCGGCGCGGATGAGCTTCTCGCGCAGCCGCGCGACCTCCGCGCGCAGCTCGTCCGGCGTCATGGCGTCGATATTGGCCGTATCGGCAGCGGTCTCCGCGGTCACCAAAGTCATTCCCCGAATCGCATTCCGGCCCCGAGAATAACGCTTTCGCCTTGCCAGCGGAGGGGTCATTCCTATAATGCGGCGCTTCCTTCCGCCGGGGCGGCGGAATCCGGGGGCAAAATGCCTGCAAAACCAGTCGCGATCATCATGGGCAGCCAGTCCGACTGGGCCACGATGAAGCACGCCGCCGAGACCCTGGACGCCCTCTCCATCGGCTACGACGCGCGCATCGTCTCCGCCCACCGCACCCCGAAGCGCCTCTACGAGTTCGCCCATGCGGCCAGGGACAACGGCTTCAAGGTGATCATCGCCGGTGCGGGCGGCGCGGCTCACCTGCCCGGCATGACGGCGGCGATGACGCCGCTGCCGGTGCTCGGCGTGCCGATGAACACGCACGCGCTCGAGGGCAAGGATTCGCTGCTGTCGATCATGCAGATGCCGGGCGGCGTGCCGGTCGGCACGCTGGCGATCGGCAAGGCCGGCGCGATCAACGCCGCGCTGCTCGCGGCCGGTATCCTGGCGCTGTCGGACGGCAAGGTCGCCAAGCGCCTCGATGCCTGGCGCGCCAGGCAGACGAAGTCCGTCGCCAAGCGGCCAAAAGACTGATGATCAGACCGCCCGCCTCTCCCGCTGGAACGAAATGCTGAAGCCCGGCGCCACCATCGGCATCCTCGGCGGCGGCCAACTCGCGCGCATGCTGGCGCTCGCCGCCGCGCCGCTCGGCCTGCGCTGCCACGTCTATACGCCGGAGAAGGATAGCTGCGCGCTCGACGTCGTGCATGCCGCGACCCTCGGCGCCTATGACGACGAGGCGGCGCTGGCGCGTTTCGCGTCGGCCGTCGACGTCGTCACCTACGAGTTCGAGAACGTGCCGGCGCAGACCGCCGCGATCCTGTCGCGGCACCGGCCGGTGCTGCCCGATCCGAAGGTGCTGGAGACGACACAGGACCGGCTGATCGAGAAGAACTTCATTGCGCGGCTGAAGATCGCGACCGCGCCTTACGCGCCGGTGCATTCGGCGACGCAGCTCGCCGAAGGCCTCGCCAAGGTCGGCGTGCCGGCGGTCTTGAAGACGCGCACGCTCGGCTATGACGGCAAGGGACAGGCGAAGATCAACGCACAGACGGAAGCAGCGTCCGCCTGGCGCGCGCTCAAGCAGGTGCCCTGCATCCTCGAGGGCTTCATCGCTTTCGAGCGCGAGGTCTCGGTCATCGCAGCCCGCGCCGCCGACGGGCATGTCGAGTGCTTCGAGGTGACCGAGAACGAGCACCGCGACCATATCCTGCATATCTCGCGCGTGCCGGCAAAGGCGACGCCGGCGCTCGCCGCCGAGGCAAAGCGCGTGGCGACGCGCATCGTCGACGCGTGCAATTATGTCGGCGTCATGGGCGTCGAGATGTTCGCCATCAAGCGCGGGCGCGAGCGGCACGTGCTGGTGAACGAGATCGCGCCGCGGGTGCACAATTCCGGGCACTGGACCATCGACGGCGCGACCGTGTCGCAGTTCGAGCAACACGTGCGCGCGGTCGCCGGCTGGCCCTTGGCCAAACCGAAGCGGCTCGCCGCCAAGGTCGAGATGCGCAACCTGATCGGCGACGAGATCCTGCGCGCCGGCGATTATCTGATGCAGCCGAACACGGCGGTGCACATCTACGGCAAGGGCAAGCCAAGCGCGCGCCGCAAGATGGGCCACGTCACGCGCGTGTGGCCGGGGAAGGCGTAAGCAAGCACGGAGACGAACCCCATGCCGAAACTGCGCGTCGCGAGTTTCTCGGTTTCGATCGACGGGTACGGCGCCGGTCCGAACCAGAGCCTCGACAACCCGCTCGGCGCCGGCGGCATGGCGCTGCATGAATGGGCTTTCGCCACGCGTACCTTCCGCAAGATGTTCGGACGCGACGGCGGCTCCACCGGCGTCGACGACGGGTTCGCTGCGCGCGGCTTCGAGAACGTCGGCGCCTGGATCCTCGGCCGCAACATGTTCGGGCCGGTGCGCGGGCCCTGGCCTGACGAGAGCTGGAAAGGCTGGTGGGGCGACACCCCGCCCTATCATTGCGACGTCTTCGTGCTGACGCATCACGCACGCGCGGCGATCACGATGCAGGGCGGCACGGTGTTCCATTTCGTCACGGACGGCATCCGCGAGGCGCTTGCGCGCGCGATGGCGGCGGCGGGCGGGCGCGACGTCAGGCTCGGCGGCGGTGTCGCCGCGATCCGGCAATATGTTCAGGCCGGGCTGGTCGACGAAATGCACCTCGCGGTCGCGCCCGTGCTGCTCGGCAACGGCGAAAACCTGTTCGCCGGCCTCGACCTTCCGAAACTCGGCTATCGCGTGAGCGAGCGCGTACCGACCGAACTCGCGACGCATGTCGTGCTGACCAAAGCGTGAGGCCCGGCTATGCCGCTGACGCTCTACTTCCACCCGCTCTCGTCCTACTGCCATAAGGTGCTGATCGCGCTCTACGAGGCCGGCGTGCCGTTCGCGCCGCGGCTGGTCGACCTCGGCAATGCGCAGGACGCCGCCGCGTTCAAGGCGATCTGGCCGCTCGGCAAGTTTCCGGTGCTGGATGACGGCGGCCGCATCGTGCCGGAATCGACGACCATCATCGAATATCTCGCCGCGCGTCATCCGACGGCGGCGCTGATCCCGCGCGACGAGGCCGCGGCCTTCGAGGCGCGCGCCGCCGATCGCTTCTACGACATCAACGTCCACAACGTGATGCAGGCGATCATCGGCGACCGGCTGCGGCCGGCCGACAAGAAGGACGGGCTCGGCGTGGCGCAGGCCCGCGCCGCGCTCAGGACGGCGCTCGGCATCGCCGAACGGTGGATGGCGGCGCGCCGCTTCGCCGGCGGCGACGGCTTCACCATCGCCGACTGCGCCGCCTTGCCGCCGCTGTTCTATTGCGAGCTCGCGGTGATGCCGCTCGCGCCCGACTACCCCGCCCTCGCCGCCTATCTCGCGCGGATGCGGGAGCGGCCGTCCTATGCGCGAACGCTCGCCGAGGCGCAGCCTTACATGCACCTCGTGCCGCGCTGAGTTCAAACGCAGCGGCCGCATTCACGATCGGGAAACCCTGATGGGCCGCGGGGCCGCCGTCCGGCTGATTTCACCTGTACTCCGCTCGCTGGCGCGCTATAGTTGTATTCCAGTCAGGAACAACCATGCGCGACCCATTCCCCGACCGGCTCCGACTGCCTCTCGCATTCGACCCTCAACGGCTCGCGGCCGATCTCGACGGGCTTTCGGGCATCGCCTGGACCAGCCATTTCGTCGCCCAGAACTACGAGGGCGAATGGAGCGTGATCGCGCTTCGGGCGCCGGCCGACGCCCGCCATCCGGTGCGGATGATCGTGTCCGAGCCGGGTTGCACGAATTTCGTCGATACGCCGGCGCTGGCCGCCTCGCCCTATTTCCGGCTGGTGCTGGCCGCCTTTGCCTGCCCGCTTCTGTCGGTGCGGCTGATGCGGCTCGGGGCGGGCTCGACGATCAAGGAACACCACGACCACGACCTGTCGTTCGACCAGGGCACCGTCCGCATCCATATTCCCGTCATGACCAACGATGACGTCGATTTCCGGCTCAACGGCGAGCCTTGCGTCATGCCGGTCGGTTCCGCCTGGTACCTGCGCCTCGCCGACCCGCATTCGGTCAGCAACCGCGGCGCGAGCGACCGCGTCCATCTGGTGATCGACGCCGGGGTAAACGGCTGGCTGCGCGGCCTGTTCGCCGAGGCGCTGGCGGCCGTCCTGCCGGGCGGGCCGAGGGCCGGGAACAGCCCGGCGGCGGCCGCCGTTGAGGGGTGACGGGGGCGGCCGCGCAGGGCCCGGAAACCGGGCGAAAGCGTGGACTCCCGGGGGGTTTTCTGTTACAGCCGCGCGACTCGAACGCCCGCCTTGTGCGCTGTTCGACCCTAACCCGACCGGCCACAACGAAGGAGCAAAAGTGCAAGTTCTCGTTCGCGACAACAACGTCGACCAGGCCCTCAAGGCGCTCAAGAAGAAGATGCAGCGCGAGGGCATTTTCCGCGAGATGAAGCTCCGCGGTCATTACGAGAAACCGTCAGAGAAAAAGGCGCGCGAGAAGGCCGAGGCGATCCGCCGGGCCCGCAAGCTCGCCCGCAAGAAGATGCAGCGCGAAGGCCTGCTGCCGATGAAACCCCGTCCGGCTCCGGGTGCCGGTCCTGGCGGCGCGGGCGCCGGCCGCGGCGGCGCACGCCGTTTCGGCTGATCGCCGGCGGCGCCTGCCGCCGGATGCGCATCAAGGTGGTGGCGCGGGCGGTTCATGCCCGCGCTATTGTTTTTGCCGGGGGCGGCTCTTCATGAATGCCCTGCGCCGAATGTTCGCCGCATTGGCGGGCATCAGTGGGCGCCGGATCTGCGCCACGAGTTCTGTTCCGATGGATCGACGCCATCTCCGCCGCGCCCGCCTCGCGCTCGTGCCCGTGCTCGCGCTGGCGCTCGGTTCCTGCTCCACTTTGACCAACAATCTCGGCGCCAACGCGCCGGAGAGCGAGGACGCGGTCTACGCCACCTCGCCGGCGAACATCGCGTCCCTGACCGACGTGGTGCAGCGCAATCCGCGCGACCCGCAGGCCTACAACATGCGCGGCTCGGTGTTCGGCCAGGCCGGGCGCTATCCGGAGGCGCTCGCCGACTTCAACCAGGCCATCACGATCGATCCGAACTACGCGCAGGCCTTCGCCAACCGCGGCCTCGTCTACCGCGAGACCGGCAAGCTCGATCTCGCGCTCGCCGACTACGACAAGGCGCTGGCGATCGACCCGAACTATTCGACCGGCTATCTCGGCCGCGGCATGGTCTACCGCAGCGAAGGCAAGCTGCTCGCGGCGCTCAAGGACTTCAACAAGGCGATCGCCATCCGGCCTGACAACGCGCAGGCCTATTACAACCGCGGCCTGCTCTACCAGGCGCAGCGGCAGCACGGCTTCGCCATCGACGACTTCTCGACCGCGATCGGCCTGTCGAACCAGCAGGCCGAGCCCTACATCGCGCGCGGCCTGAGCTACATCGCGGTCAACAATTTCAAGAACGCGGCGAGCGACCTCGACGACGCCGTCACCATCGCGCCGCAGAACGTGCAGGCCTGGATCAGCCGCGGGCTCGCCTATGAGCGGCTCGGCGACAAGGAGAAGGCGGCCGGCTCCTATGCCCGCGGCATGAACATCGACCAGACCAGCCAGGCGGCGCGCGACGGCTTCGAGCGGGTCGGCGGCAAGGTCGGACAGGCCTACCAAACCTTCTGATTTTCACGCCCTGACTCCCCGTTCGGCGGCGCGGCAGCGTGGCGTTAACGAATTGCGAACCGGCGCGGTCCATAGATGTCCCGGGGCGAACAATCCGGCACCTCGGACGGACGGGGGCGCGTAGCGCCGTGTTCGACACCATCATCCTGCTGGCCGAAGCGAACGAGCGCAACGCCCTCGCCGGGCTCATGCGCGAGCACAATTCGTCCGCGGCCATCCTGACGCCTGAAGACACGGCCGCGCTTGCCGCCATTCCGGCCGCGACGCTCGCCCGCGCGCGGCTGATCGGCTTTCTCACGCCGGTGATCGTGCCGGCATCCATCCTCGCCGCACTCGGCTACGGCGCCTACAATTTCCATCCCGGACCGCCGAACTATCCCGGCTGGCTGCCGTCGCATTTCGCGATCGAGGACGGCGCCGGCTTCTTCGGCGCGACGGCGCACGAGATGGCCGCCTCGGTCGACAGCGGGCCGATCGTCGATCTCGAAATGTTCGGCGTGCCGCACGGCACCGGCGTCGCCGAACTCGAGCGCCTCGCCTTCATCGAATGCGTGCGGCTTGTGTGGCGGCTGGCGCCTGCGCTCGCGGCCGATCCCGGGCCGCGGCCCGCCATGCCGGTCAAATGGAGCGGCCGGCGCGGCACCAAGGCCCGGCTCGCGGCTTTGGGCGAACGCCCGGCCGCCGCTGACAACGGCGCGGCGCCGGCAATCCCGCGCGGCACCGAGGCGGCCTGAGGCGCGGCTCTAGAACGCGGCGCAGACCGGCTGCGTGACGATCCCGACCGACTGCTGATGGAAGCGCTGCATGTAGGCCGCGGTCGTCGCGGCGATGGCCGCGCGTGTCGCTGCGCTTTCTTCGGTGACGATGACCACCACCTTCGAGTGCTCGCGCACGTCGCGCGCGCCGTCGCGCCAGGCGCCGCGCGCGTCGAGCACGGTGAGGCCGGGGAAGCGCGGCGTCAGCTCGCGGCCGACGAACCCGTCCCATTCGCGCCGCGTCACCGCCGCGCGCCCCTTGATCGCCAGCCCGAAATAGAGCTCGACGTGCAGCATCGGCTTCAGCGGCGGCGTGCAAGCCGGCCGCGCCAAAGCGGGCGTGGCGAGGAAGGAGAGCGTCAGCGCGACGAAGGCTTCACGGCGCACGGCACTGTGCCCTCCGAAACGGGATGGCCGGGACAAGCCCGGCCATGACATCCATTATCCAATTTCACGGCGGCTCACATCGCCTTGACGATCTGCTCCGTCATCTTCTTGGCGTCGCCGAGCAGCATCATCGTGTTGTCGCGATAGAACAGCGGATTGTCGATGCCGGCATAGCCCGACGCCAGCGAGCGCTTGATGAACATCACCGTGCCCGCCTTCCACACCTGAAGCACCGGCATGCCGTAGATCGGCGAGGTCTTGTCTTCCTCGGCCGCCGGATTGGTCACGTCGTTGGCGCCGATGACGAAGGCGACGTCGGCCTGCGCGAACTCGGAATTGATGTCCTCGAGCTCGAACACCTCGTCATAGGGGACGTTGGCTTCCGCGAGCAGCACGTTCATGTGGCCGGGCATGCGGCCGGCGACCGGGTGAATGGCGTACTTCACCTCGACGCCTTCCTTCTTGAGATGGTCGGCCATCTCGCGAAGAGCGTGCTGCGCCTGCGCCACCGCCATGCCGTAGCCCGGCACGATGATGACCTTCGAGGCGTTCTTCATGATGTAGGCGGCGTCCTCGGCCGAGCCGAGCTTGACCGGACGCTGCTCCGCGGCGCCGCCGGCGGGGCCGGCGGTCTCGCCGCCGAAGCCGCCGAGGATCACCGAGATGAACGAGCGGTTCATGCCCTTGCACATGATGTAGGACAGGATCGCGCCCGAGGAGCCGACCAGCGCGCCGGTGATGATCAGCGCCGAATTGCCGAGCGTGAAGCCGATGCCGGCCGCGGCCCAGCCGGAGTACGAGTTCAGCATCGAGATCACGACCGGCATGTCGGCGCCGCCGATCGGAATGATGATCAGGATGCCGAAGGCGAGCGAAATCGCGACGATGACCCAGAAGTCGATCACCGTCTGATGCAGATAGAACATCACGATGAAGGCGATCAGTGCGACGGCCAGCGCGATGTTCACGGCGTGGCGCGCGGGCAGCATGATCGGCTTGCCGCTCATCCGCCCCGACAGCTTCAGGAAGGCGATGACCGAGCCGGTGAAGGTGATGGCGCCGATGGCGACGCCGAGCGACATCTCGATCAGGCTCTGCTGATGGATGTGGCCTTCCGAGCCGATGCCGAAGGCCGCCGGCGCGTAGAAGGCGCCGGCCGCGACCAGCACCGCCGCCATGCCGACCAGCGAATGGAAGGCGGCGACCAGTTCCGGCATCGACGTCATCGGCACGCGGCGCGCGATCACCGCGCCGATGCCGCCGCCGATGGCGATGCCGCCGACGACCAGCGCCCAGGACAATCCGTCGGAAGGCGGATGCGAGCCGAGCGTCGTCAGCACGGCGATCGTCATGCCGATCATGCCGAGCAGGTTGCCGCGGCGGCTGGTGTCGGGCGACGACAGCCCGCGCAGCGCCAGGATGAACAGGACGCCGGCGACGAGATAGAGCAGCGCGACGAGGTTGGCGCTCATAGCGGGCTCACTTCTTCTTTTTCTGGTACATCGCCAGCATGCGCTGGGTGACCAGGAAGCCGCCGAAGATGTTGATCGAGGCGAAGATCAGCGCGACGAAGCCGAGGCCCCGCGCCCACATCGGGCCCTGATCGTTGGTGGCGAGCGCGACGCCGACCGCCAAGAGCGCGCCGACCACGATCACCGATGAGATGGCGTTGGTCACCGACATCAGCGGCGTATGCAGCGCCGGCGTCACCGACCAGACGACGAAATAGCCGACGAACACGGCGAGCACGAAGATCGAGAACTCGAAGACGAAGGGAGAGACTTCGGCCATGTCGACCTCCGTTCTTTAAGCCGCCGACTTCGGCTGGAAATTCGGATGCACCACGGCGCCATCGCGCGTCAGCACGGTCGCTTTGACGAGCTCGTCGTCCCAGTTGACCGCGAGTTTCTTCTCTTTCTTGTCGATCAGGGTGTCGACAAAGGTGAGCAGATTCTTGGCATAGAGCGCGGAGGCCGACGCGGAGAGCCGGCCCGGCACATTGAGATGCCCGACGATCTTGACGCCGCCCACGATAGCCACGCTGCCGGGCTGCGCGCCCTCGACATTGCCGCCGCGCTCGACCGCGAGATCGACGATCACCGAGCCGGGGCGCATCGAGGCCACCATCTCCCTGGTGATCAACCGCGGCGCCGGGCGCCCCGGGATCAGCGCGGTGGTGATGACGATGTCCTGCTTCTTGATGTGCTCGGCGGTGAGCGCGGCCTGCTTGGCCTGGTACTCCTTGGACATTTCCTTGGCGTAGCCGCCGGCCGTCTGCGCGTTCTTGAACTCCTCGTCCTCGACGGCGAG
>Ga0134125_10011039_pt1 | contig 10123 bp, 11 predicted proteins | sample KB31751_FD_96464 | JGI IMG/M metagenome (GOLD analysis project Ga0134125, IMG submission 96464) | Terrestrial soil microbial communities with excess Nitrogen fertilizer from Kellogg Biological Station, Michigan, USA - KB3-175-1 | ecosystem: Environmental > Terrestrial > Soil > Unclassified ... | reverse complement strand
TCGACGGTCAAGCACGCCCATCACGCCTTCGATGTCGACCGGGAGGGAGCCGACAGCTTTCGTCACCGCCAGGCCGGCGCGACAGAGGTCGCGATCGTTTCGGGACGGCGCTGGGCGCTGATGCATGAACTGCGGGACGAAGCCGAGCCGACCTTGGAATCGATCCTCGCACGGTTGTCGGATGCCGATATCGTGCTGATCGAGGGCTACAAACGCGAATCCCACCAGAAGATCGAAACGCGCCGGCTTGGGACCGGGGAGACGACGCCGCTTTCCAAAAACGATCCGAACGTCGTTGCCGTCGCCGCCGACCATGCACAGCCGGCGGAAACACTGCCGCTCTTCGATCTCGACGACACGAAGTCGATCGCGGATTTCGTCGAGCGCATGACCGGCCTTAGCCACTGACACCGCCTGGAACGAGTTTGCCGGCAAGGATGGTTTTGCAGTTGCTTTCTTGCGGAAAAGAATGGGAATATCCGGCCAGCGAGCGGTCGGGAGGATCGCTCGGAGAGCCGTAGAAACAACGGCTTGGTCTGTAAGAGAGGAACACTATGCGACTTGCACTGCGTATCGCTTTGGCGGCATCCGCCGCGCTCCTGACGCTGGGCGTGGCCCAGGCACAGGAAAAGACCCTGAAGATCGGCACCGAGGGCGCTTATCCGCCCTTCAACAACCTTACCGCCGACGGCAAGCTGGTAGGCTTCGACGTCGACATCGCCCAGGCGCTGTGCGACGAGATGAAGGTCAAGTGCGAATTCATAGCCCAGGATTGGGACGGCATCATCCCCGCGCTGCAGGCCGGCAAGTTCGACGCCATCATCGCCTCCATGTCGATCACGCCGGAGCGCCTGAAACAGGTCGATTTCACCAATAAATACTACAATACGCCACCTGCGATCGCCGCACCGAAGGATACCGACATCAAGGGCGTGACCAAGGAAGATCTGGCCGGCAAGACGATCGGCGTGCAGGCCTCGACCACCCATTTCAACTATTCGACCAAGACCTATACCGACTCGACGGTCAAGCCCTACCCCACTGCCCAGGAATACCAACTCGATCTGCAAAACGGCCGGCTCGATGCGGTCAATGACGATATCGTCGTTTTGAGCCAGTGGCTGGATACGCCGGACGGCGCCTGCTGCAAGATCGTCGGCACCATCAAGCCCGTTCCTGAAATCCATGGCGAAGGCGCCGGCATCGCCATCCGCAAGGGTGAAACCGATCTGAAAGACCAGTTCAATGCCGCGATCGTCGCCATCCGCGCCAACGGCAAATACAAGGAAATCAACGACAAGTATTTCAAGTTCGACGTTTACGGCGACTGACGCGAGACACGGACGAACGGCGGCGACCGCCGCCGTTCGTCCACTTGTCCAGTTTTAAAAACTGTATTCGCTTTCTGAATTTCTCTCGACAATTCAGTGTGTTACAATTTCTTTTTACCTCAATTGATTTAAGATAAAAGCGTCGCTGGCCGCACAAGGGAATGCGGCCTGAAAGAACGAACGCGGGAGGACAAGCGGGCGGATGCAGAACGTGTGGACCCTGCTCAGTTGGGGACCTGAAGGGTGGTTGGACGATATCGCCTATGGCGTGTTCATCACCGTTTCATTGGCGCTGGCCACCCTGCCCGTCGGCCTGGCAATCGGTTTTCTGGCATCGCTGGCTAAACAATCGAGTGAACCGTCGCTACGGCTTGCCGGCGACATCTACACCACCATTTTCCGCGGTCTTCCCGAACTGCTGACGCTGTTCGTCGTGTTTTACGGCGCACAGATCGGCATCCAGAAGGTCATGCAACTCTTCGCTCCGGGCACGACATTGGAAGTCAACAGCTTCATTTCCGGCATGGTCGCGCTGGGGGCGGTCTTTTCGGCCTATGCCAGCGAGGTCTTCCTGTCGGCCTTCCGCGCCATTCCCAAGGGCCAGTATGAAGGCGGCCACGCGATCGGCCTGTCGAATGGACAGACCATGCGCCTGGTGGTGCTGCCGCAATTGATCCGCATCGCCCTGCCCGGCCTCGCCAATCTGTGGCTGATCCTGCTCAAGGACACGGCGCTGGTTTCGGCGATCGGCCTTACCGACATCCTGCGGCAGGCGGGTGTCGCCGCCCGCGTTACCAAACATGCCTTCCTGTTTTTCGGAGTGGCAACGCTGATCTACCTCGCCCTGGCGATCATCTCCTCCTTTGGCATCAATGCCATCGAGCGTGCCGTCAGCCGGCAGGATGCGCGCCGATGAGCATGATCGAGACGGGCACCGCATCGGTTGATCGGCCACCCCTGCCCGAGCGCGGCTGGACGCGCCAGCGCGTTGCCGGCCACGCCATCATCGGCCTTTGGGGGCTGCTCGGCCTAGCGCTCGTCTGGTTTCTGGTTGCATCCTGGGACACGGAGCTTTTCAGAAAATACGCGCCCGGCTATGTTTCCGGCCTCGGTGTAACCCTTGCGCTGGTTGCGATTTCGATTGTGCTCGGCGCAATCATTTCGGTTCCGGTTGCCTATGCCCGCATGTCTCGAAACCCCGTTCTGTCGGGGCTTGCCTATGCCTATGTCTATTTCTTTCGCGGCACGCCGCTGCTCGCCCAGACGTTCCTGGTTTATTACGGCGTCGGCTCGTTCAAGGCAGAACTCGATGCTGTCGGCCTGTGGAGCTTTTTCCGCGAGGCGTTCAACTGCGCGATCTTCGCCTTTTCGCTGAACACGGCTGCCTACCAGGCCGAGATGCTGCGCGGCGCCATTGAGAGCGTACCAAAAGGCCAATGGGAGGGCGCTGCGTCGCTCGGCCTGCACAAGATACAGACCATGTGGAAAATCATTCTGCCACAGGCGGCGATCGTCGCATTGAGACCTTACGGCAACGAAGTCATCCTGATGGTCAAGGGTTCGGCCATCGTCGCCATCATCACCGTCTACGACCTGATGGGCATCACGCGGCTGACCTATGCGCGCACCTTCGACTTCCAGTCCTACATCTGGGCCGCCATCATCTACCTGATGATCGTCGAAGTGCTGCGCCGCGCCATAGACTGGATCGAGCGCCGCATCACCAAGCACCTGAAGCGCTGACGGATCACAGGGGGCGAATGCCTCGATGAATCCGTCGCTTGACGAATCCGACGCATGGCATAGACCATCTGCAACGATTCTCATTCCCGTTCAGGAAGGTAAACTATGGCATCGGTGGCATTTCTTGGTCTTGGCGTGATGGGATACCCGATGGCGGCGCACCTGAAGAACAAGGGCGGCCATGACGTCACGGTCTACAACCGCACCCAAGCTACCGCCGAGAAATGGGTTGCGCAGCATGGCGGCAAGTTTGCGCCTACCCCTGCCGAGGCGGCTCGGGATAAGGATTTCGTTTTCTCCTGCGTCGGCAATGACGACGATCTGCGCTCGGTGACGACTGGCTCCCAAGGCGCGTTCGCGGCGATGAAAAAAGGCGCGATCTACATCGACAATACCACCGCTTCGGCCGAAGTCGCGCGCGAACTCGATCAAAAGGCGAAGGCGGCGGGCTTCTCCTTTCTTGACGCGCCGGTATCCGGCGGTCAGGCAGGCGCGGAAAACGGCGTTTTGACCGTCATGGTCGGCGGTGAGGAAGAAGCATTCGAAAAGGCCCGACCGGTGATCGACGCCTTTGCGCGCATGATCGGGCTGATGGGGCCGGCAGGCTCCGGCCAGCTCACCAAGATGATCAACCAGATCACCATTGCCGGGCTCATTCAAGGGCTCGCCGAAGGCATCCATTTCGGCAAGAAGGCCGGGCTCGACATCGAGAAGGTGGTCGAGGTCATCTCCAAGGGGGCTGCCGGTTCCTGGCAGATGGAAAACCGCCACAAGACCATGAATGCCGGCAAATACGATTACGGCTTTGCCATCGACTGGATGCGCAAGGATCTGGGCATCTGCCTCGACGAAGCAAACCGCAACGGCGCCAGCCTGCCGGTCACCGCACTGGTCGACCAGTTCTACAAGGACGTGCAGGCGATGGGCGGCAGACGCTGGGACACGTCCGCCCTGCTGGCCCGGCTGGAACGGTAATCAGGCGGCGTTAGCGCCGGATTCCTTGTCCAGGACCATGTAGTCGAGCGGCATTTCGGTCGTGTATTTGATCTGCTCCATGGCGAAGGACGACGACACGTCGCGGATTTCGATCTTGGAGATGAGCCGCTTGTAGAAGGCGTCGTAGGCGGCGATGTCGGGGACGACGACACGCAGGAGGTAGTCAACGTCGCCGCTCATGCGGTAGAACTCGATCACTTCGGGAAAATCCTGGATGACCTCGGAGAACCGCCGCAGCCATTCGTGGCTGTGCGAGTTGGTGCGTATAGAGACGAACACGGTAACGCGTACATTGATCTTGCCGGCATCGAGAAGTGCGACCCGGCGCTTAATGACGCCCTCTTCCTCGAGCTTCTGGATGCGTCGCCAGCACGGCGTGGTCGACAGGCCAACCTTTTTGGCTACATCGGCAACCGCGAGCGTCGCGTCCTCTTGCAGCAATCGGAGGATTTTTCTGTCCAGGCGATCCATTGGGCGTTCCCCGAGAAATTATTTCGCGAATATCCCCTTTATCATGCCCGTTCACAAGAAATAAATTCCGCTTATGGTGCCGTAAGCGAGTGATCTATTGCTCAAAAGTCACTCAATGCGGTGGCGGATTTCCGCCCGCAGGAAAGGCAGCAAATCCGTTTCGAACCATGGATTGCGCTTCAGCCAACCCGTGTTGCGCCATGAGGGATGCGGCAGCGGCAGGACTTTGCGTGCGGGAGACGCATCCCATATGGCGCGCCAATTCATCACGGTTTCGCTTAGTGAAGCGTGCCGTGCGGCACCCATGTGCCATGTCTGTGCATAGATGCCGATGGTCAGCACGAGGTCTATCTGCGGCATCAGGTCCATCAGCGGCTTGCGCCAATGGATGGCGCATTCGCGGCGCGGCGGCAGGTCGCCCCCCTTGGCATCCTGTCCGGGAAAGCAGAACCCCATCGGCACGATGGCGAATTTTTGCGGGTCGTAAAACTCCTCGTCGGTAACCCCAAGCCAGTTTCGCAACCGATCGCCCGATGCATCGGTGAAGGGTACGCCGCTCAGATGCACCTTGGTGCCCGGCGCCTGGCTGGCGATCAAAATGCGCGCCTCCGACGAGGCGACGACGACCGGACGCGGCTCATGCGGCAGCGGCTTCCCGATCGGGTTTTCCACGCAGATGCGGCAGGCGCGGATTTGCGCCGTCAGTCGGTCGAGAGCCTTGCTCATGTCAGGCGGAAGCGCTTGGCCGGCTGGACACCGCTCTATACCATCGCAGGACATTGGTGCATTCCTGCGGCATCTCGATGCGTGCCGGCTTCATGAAATCGACGGCAATGAAGCCCGTGATATCGGCAATGGAATAGGCATCGCCGGCGGCGAATTCCCTGTCCGCCAGTTCATGGTTCAGGAAATGCAGAAACTCTATCGCCTTAGGCTTGTTCGCCTCGCCCCATTCGGGAACTTGCGGGACTTCCCAGTCCTTCATCGCCGGATGAATGTGACGGAACGCCGCCGCCACGCAAGCCATGAAATTAAGCTCCATCCGCCTCTGCCACATTTCCACCAGCGCCTTGCCGACCGCACCCTGGCCGAATAGCGCCGGTTCCGGGTGCAGTTCCTCGAAATAGCGGCAGATCGCGATGGATTCGGTGATGACCGTGCCATCGTCCAGTTCCAGCACAGGCAGCCGCCGCAGCGGATTGCGTGAACTCACTGCGTCCTGCCGGTGCTCCAGCGCCCCCATGTCGATAGGCACCAGCGGTACGCTGATGCCCTTCTCGGCAAGGAACACTCGAACCCGCCGTGGATTGGGCGCCCGGCCGCCATCGAAAAGCTTCATGGAATATTCCTGCCCGAGTCCATCTCCGGACTATAGGTCGCCTACCGCCAAAACCGAAGGGCTTGCCGAACCCAATCGCCGATGCGCGCCAGAAGATCGTCGTGTCTCGGCTCCGGCGTCGCGCCATGATGACGGCGCCAGTCCTGCGGCCGGTCGAAAGTGCCGGCCCAGACGCCGATTTTTGCCGCCCGCGCCGCAGCCTCCTCAGTCTCATAGCCGCCATAGGCCACCGCCCACCCCGCCGCGACCTGAGCGCGGTTGAGGTTGACGTCACCGACGATGCACTCGCCCAGAAAGCGCCCGTAGCGATCGCGACGCGTGCCGCTACAGGAAACGGGCCACCTGCCGATCAACTGCACCAGCGCTTCGCGCGCCCGCCTGCCGCAAGCGTAGTCGGCCCCGCCCCGTTGGCAGACCTGCGAATATTCGGGTGCATCGATGCCGAGGAGCCGCACACGTTCTTTGCCGAGCGTGATGGAATCCCCGTCGTTGACTACCGCCGTCCCTCGCTGCGTCTGCATGTCGCGCCGATCCAGTCGCGCCGCAAGCAGGATAAGCAGGCCAAGCAGGACGATGGTCAGCCCGTAGTCGCAAAGCCTGCGCCACAGGCCGCGCCGAGGCGACCCGCTCCACCGGCGTCGATGCGGCGAACTCATATGGAAAACAAACTCTTAATCATTCGGCTGTAGTGTCGGCGACTGAAACCGCTGCCCGCATAATTGAAGTTTCCATGTCGTTGCCAATCGCAAGTACAGCGGACAAGAACATCGTGGACCGCCGCAAGCCACATCGCAACAGCGATGTGGCGCGAGCCGTGCGCAGGACCCGCGACCGTCTTTCGCAGCAATCGGGCAATCGCGATTTCGATCGCGAACTTCTGAAACTCCACGCCCGCGCCATGGCCGGGGGCGCAACTGCCATACCGTTGCTGGTCGTGGCAATCGCGGTGGCCGGCCTCGCTGTCGGCATGAGCGGCAAAATCCTGATCTGGGCGCTGCTGACGGTTTCCTGCTACGCCGGCCTTGCCATCGTCGCCCGGCATGTCGACCGCACCGAGTCGGCGGATCTCAAGCCGCTGCAAAGCCGGCGCAGCTTTCTGGCAGCGCATTTTCTGAGCGGCCTTGGCTGGGCCTATTTCGCCTCGCTTGGCTGCAATGCCTGCGCGGTCGATCAATTTCCGGTCATCAAGGCGGTCATGCTGCTGTTCGCCATGGCAGCCACCGCCATCATGGCATCGTCGCTGCGCGACGCGCTGCTCGCCACCTTTGCCGTCCCCGTAGCGGTCTATGCGTATTTCGCCGCGCGCCTATGGATGCCCGTGGAAGGCATCATGGTCGGGCTTCTCGTGGTTGCCCTGCCCTTCTTTGCTTACGTGGCAAGCCATCTCAACCGCTCGTCAGTCATGCTTTTGTCGTTCCAGACCGAAAAGGACGCACTGATCGCGGAGCTTGAGACAGCCAAGTCGATGTCCGACGAAGCCAGACGGCGCGCCGAGGAAGCCAATCTGGCTAAGTCGCGCTTTCTGGCATCGATGAGCCATGAATTGCGGACGCCGCTCAACGCCATTCTCGGCTTCTCGGAAGTGATGGCCAATGAAGTGCTGGGGCCGATGAGCAATCCGACCTATCGCGACTACGCGAAGGACGTGCATGATTCGGGCCAGCACCTGCTTGACCTCATCAACGAGATTCTCGATCTGTCGCGCATCGAAGCCGGGCGCTACCAGCTTCACGAAGAGCCTGTGGTATTGCTCAACATCGCCGAAGATTGCTGCCACATGATGGAGCTTCGCGCACGCAACAAGGATATCCGCATCGTCCAGGATTTCGAAAGCCAGTTGCCGCGTCTGTTTGCCGACGAACGCGCCGTGCGCCAGGTCATCCTGAACCTTCTTTCCAATGCGATAAAGTTCACCGCGACCGGCGGCGAAATCCGCGTCCGCGTCGGCTGGACCGCCGGCGGCGGGCAGTATGTCTCGGTCCGTGACAACGGGCCGGGCATTCCAGCCGATGAGATCCCGATCGTGCTGTCGGCCTTCGGGCAAGGTTCTATCGCCATCAAGAGCGCGGAACAGGGGACGGGCCTCGGCCTGCCGATCGTGCAGGGTCTCGTCGCCATGCATGGCGGCGAGTTCCAATTGCTTTCCAAGCTGCGCGAAGGCACGGAAGCGATCGCCACCTTCCCGCTTGGCCGGGTAATGGAAGAACTGCCGGCCCTGCCGATGAAGGCTGTGGCGGGCGGACGCCGGCGTTAACGGCCGCGCGTCAAGGTTTGCGTATGGCGGCTGCCATGCCCGAACTGCAAAGGGCTGCTGCCTTGACGATGCCGGCGGCGATCCCCGCTCCTACCCCCTCGCCATGGTTCAGACCGAAATCGAGCAGCGGGCGCAGGCCCAGTTTCGCGGCGGCCTGTATATAAGCGCCTTGTGGCGGGACACTGGCGAGCAGGCAGTGATCGAGCGCGACCGGGTTTGCCGCATGCAGCACCGCCGCAGCGGCAAAAGAAGCCGAACCGTCGATCAGTACCGGTATCTTCTGCATGCGCGCCGCGAGAATTGCGCCGGCAATCGCCGCAAACTCGCGCCCGCCGACGCGGCGCAAGGCTTCCAGCGGGTCCTTGAGTTGGCTGCCGTGGAAGGCGAGCGCCGTGTCCACGATTGCGGCCTTGCGCGCCGTCATGGCCTCATCAGCACCGGAACCCCGCCCGATCCAGTCGGTGCCATCGCCGCCGAATAGTGCCGCCAGCAGTGCCGCTGCCACCGTGGAATTGCCGACACCGAGATCGCCAAGACAAAGAAGATCGGCGCCGTCCGCGATGGCCTCCATCCCGAAAGCCATGGTCGCCGCGCAGCCGCGCTCATCGAGTGCTGCCTCTTCGGTAATGTCGCCGGTCGGCACATGCAAGGCGAGGTCGAAAACCTTAAGGCCGAGATCGTAGGCAACGCAGATCTGGTTGATCGCAGCCCCTCCGGCAGCACACAGTTCCACGGCATCTGCCGTCGCAGCCATCGGGCGCGGTGAAATGCCGTGCCGAGCAACACCATGGTTTCCGGCAAAGATCGCCACCAATGGACGCCTGACGAACGGCGGAGCGCGCCCGGTCCATGCCGCCAGCCATCCGGCGATTTCCTCGATGCGGCCAAGCGAATCTTTCGGCTTGTCGGCTTTCGAAAACAGCGTTTGCACCCGCTCCACGGCACTCTCATCCGCTTCCGGCAGCTTGGCGAGGAGGTCGCGGATATCGTCGAAAGGCAATGCGCTGGTCATGTTTGAGACGGTCCTTGCAGATGGCGACGGGATAGACCTGTTGACGCCCCGGCACAACCTTTCGCCCTGGCGCGAAAACGGTTGCAAGCGGCGGAATTGGGAGGGCTTGCATTGACTTGCCTGTTGCACCATGTGGAGGCAATCCAAGGAATTGTCTCATGTCGGCCATCGAATCTCCCTGCATTCTCGTCTGCTCGATCGATCGGGCGACAGGCTATTGCTTTGGCTGCGGCCGCACGCAGCCGGAAATCGGCGCATGGCTGGACATGACGCCTGAAACGCGCCGGTCGGTCATGGCCGAACTGCCGGCACGGCTGGAAACGGTCGAACGCAAGCCGCGCCGCGAAACCCGCCGCACGCGCATGGCGCGCGAACGCGATACGCTTGCATGAATCGCCGTCTGCCATGAACCGGTTGTTCTGGACCGTGATGGGGTTGATCGGCCTCGCGCTGATCCTGCTGGTTTTCAACAATGCGGCCGGAACAACCTTCGGCATCGCCAATGACGATTTCGGCCAGCTTGTCTGGCTGGGTATCTTCGCCGTGGTTATCGGCGCTTTCGTGCTGCGTTCAGTTCGGCCGCTCGGCACCCTTGCCAAACATCTCGGCGGCTGGATCGCCATCGTGCTGGTCCTCGTCGCCGGCTACCAGTACCGCTACGAATTGCAGGATTTCGCCAGCCGCGTCAGCGCCGGCCTGGTTCCTGGCAGTCCCCTGGCGCTTGGCGAAGAAGACGGCCGCCCCGCGGTAACGCTCGAAAAGGCGCTCAACGGCCATTTCGAGGCGCGCATCCTGGTCAATGGCAACGCAATCCGCGCGGTGGTCGATACCGGCGCAAGCAGCACGGTTTTGAGCGCCGACGATGCGCGCACCGCCGGCCTCGACACGGATGGCCTGCGCTATACGGTACCCGTTGCCACGGCCAACGGCGCGACGAAAGCCGCGGGCGCGCGCGTTCAGGAATTGTCGATCGGCGG
>Ga0134125_10011036_pt1 | contig 10124 bp, 19 predicted proteins | sample KB31751_FD_96464 | JGI IMG/M metagenome (GOLD analysis project Ga0134125, IMG submission 96464) | Terrestrial soil microbial communities with excess Nitrogen fertilizer from Kellogg Biological Station, Michigan, USA - KB3-175-1 | ecosystem: Environmental > Terrestrial > Soil > Unclassified ... | reverse complement strand
TCATCGGCGTGGCGGTGTCGTTCACCATCTCCGCCGTCGCCCACTGGCCGGTCCAGGTCTCCCTGGTCGCGATCCTCGGCGGTTTCCTGTTCTCGGCCGCGGTCGGGATCTTCTTCGGCTACTACCCGGCGCGCAAGGCGGCCAACCTCAACCCGATCGACGCACTTCACTACGAATAGACATCTCTAAGGGCGCGGGGCGTCGCTCTCTTCGCCACGACCAATCACGTCGGCTCGCCCCCGTGCGGGCCGTCCAATACGGAGCGGCCCCCGCGCAGGGATCACCCGGGCGGAGGCCGATCGGCCGGGACGTCGGTCTTTGCGGATCAGGCGGCGAGGTCGTTCAGGGCGATCTTGTCGAGCATCACCACCTGGCGGCAGGAGGGCAGGGCGATGACGCCCTCGTCCTGCAGCTGGGTCATGGTGCGGGACACCGTCTCGATGGTCAGACCGAGGAAGTCGGCGATGTCCTGGCGCGACATGGGCAGCTCGAGCCGGTCCGGGGCGGGGATGCGCACGGACATGTCGATCAGGAACCAGGCCAGCCGCTCGCAGGCGTTCTTGCGGCCGAGCACGAGCATGTGCTCTTCGGAACGGCGCAGGTGGTTGAGGGTCAGGGCCCAGAGCTTCTGCCCCGTGGAGGCGTCCGTCGCGGCCCGTTCGGCCAGATGTAACCAGATAGGGCGGTGGGCATGATCGTCGACGCATTCATCCAATGGAACGTCACAGCAGGCAGCCTGCTCATCTTCGGCGGCGTCATGACCGCAGCCGGCATGTTCTTCCAATTCAGCCGCGTCGGCGCGAGCACCGTACAAATCCTCCAAGCCCGAGCAGCCGCCCTCGACGAAGAACTCGCGGACAGCCGCGAGAACCTCCACCAAGCCGAACTCCAAATCAAAGACCGCGAGGCCGAGATCGCCGAACTGAAAGCGCGGCCGGACACCGAGAAGGTGTACGAAATCGTCCAACAGCACCACGTCGAGAACCAGGCGATCCTCACCCGCCTCGCCGAGACGGCGGAGAAGAGCGTCGAAACGCAGGCCGCCGCGATGCAGATGCTGACGCTGCTCGTCGACCGCAACCGCGACCGGCGCATAGACGACGCCCCGTAACAACGCCAGCCGGCGCCCCTACCTCCCGCGAAGAAGACGGGACGCCGGCCGACCCGAAGGAGATTCACCATGCGCAGGACACTTCCTGCCCTCGTCGTGCTGCTCGCATTCCTGTGCGCGCTCACGGTATCCACCGGCACCGCCAGCGCCGCCGGCAGTTGCACAGACTCATGGGGGACAGACGGCCACGCCGGGCCGTGGTACGTCGGGTCGAACCAGAGCCTGCACGGCAACACGCTCGTCGTCTCGTGCCCGTCGGGCGGCACTGGGTGGACGGTCGACTATCAGGTCTGCAAAGGCACGTTCAACGGCGGCTGCGCCTACTTCCCGATCAACGAGCAGCGCAGCGGCACCGGATCAGCGTCGTTCTCGATATCGACGAACCCCGTCGGCTGCAACCAGGGCTGGAACTACGCGACGCACGTCCACAACGTGGTGACCGGCGGCGACATCTGGAAGCCCGCCGACCACGGCCTCGTCATCTGCTAGGAGCTCCCATGACGCTACTCATCGACCGGAGCAACAACAACGCTGCGGACTCGTACACGGCGGCGCACAAAGCCGGCGTTACGCACGCCTACTTCAAAGCGACGGACGGCACCAGCTTCGTCGACGCGACCTACAAGGACCGCATGGCGCGAGCCCAGAAAGCGGGGATCATCGTCGGTGCCTACCACTTCGCCGAGCATGGCGACCCCATCGCCGAGGCCGACCACTTCCTCAGCATCATCGGCACGCCGAGAGCGGGGCACTTACGGCCGTGCCTCGACCTCGAAGAAGGCCAGGACGCGGCGTGGGCGAGCGCCTTCGTCCGCCACGTCCAAGAGAAGCTCGGCTATTGGCCCGTCCTGTACGGGTCGACGAGCCAGATCCCCGCTGTACGCGCCGGCAGCGGATCCGCTCGCGCGTGTCCGTGGTGGCGCGCCGAGTACGGCCCGAACGACGGCGGCCGCCACCCCCTCACAGGCGGCGATATGGGCGCAGCGGCGCACCAATACACCAGCATCGCCCACATCCCCGGCGTCGACGGCGACACCGACGCGAGCGTCTTCCTCTCGCAGCCCGCGGTGATGCTCGTCCCGTCGACGCGGCCGAAGTGGCGCAGGCCGAAGGGCGGCGTCGCCGTCTCATGGGTCGGCGGCGACGGGAAGCCGCGGAGTGGCACGTTCCGTGGCCTTGGCTGGTTCCAGTTCCGCCACCCACGCGCGTGGTGGCGCGGCACTGTCACCTCGAAACCGAGGAAGAAGCCATGACCGAACCGCCCGTGAACATCCACATCCACTCGACCCTCAGCCGCCGCCAAGCGGCGCAGCTGCGGAAAGCTCTGAAGGAGGAGACACCGATGGAAGTCCAGAAGGCAGCCCCCGCGAAGGCGGGTTGGCAGACGACCGAGTTCTGGGTCACCGTGCTGACCGCTGTCGGCGCGACCGCCGCGTCGGCGACGAACAACCTGCCGCCCCGCTACGCCGCGTTCGCGAGCACCGTCGCGGTCGTCGCGTATGCCCTCAGCCGCGGACTGGCGAAGCACTGATGTGGACGCGGCCTGAACCCAGCCTCCACCTCCTGCTCTGCCTCGTCGCGTTCGCGCTCGGCGTGCTCATCTTCGCGAACGTCATCCACGTCTCGACGCTGCACGCCGCGGCGGGACTCATCATCGCCGTGGTGGCGGTGGTGGAGGCGCTCTGATGCTCGTCGTCGTCGCGATCGCGAGGCGCATCCCATGAGCAGCGTCCCCACGATCGACGTCGTGAACGAGTCGAGCGTCGTCACCGACGCGCAGGTGTCGACACTCCGCACCGCCCTCGCGATACAAGTCACGGACGACTTCCGGCCACGCTGGAACGCGGCGTGTCGCCTCGTCGAGGCGTCGAAGATCAGCGCCACGTCATGGGGACTCGTCATCCTCGACAACTCTGACCAGGCCGGCGCGCTCGGCTACCACGACCTCACCGCCACCGGGCTGCCACTCGGGAAGGTGTTCGCCAAGGACGTCATCAACGACGGCATGTCGTGGACGGTCACCGCCAGCCACGAGCTGCTCGAGATGCTCGCCGACCCGTGGATCGACTCGGCCGTCCAGGTCGCGAACCAGGCGTTCTACAGCCTCGAAGTGTGCGACGCCTGCGAAGACGACTCATTCGGCTACACCATCAACGGCGTCGAGGTGAGCGACTTCGTCTACCCCGACTGGTTCCGCGCCGGCAGCACGGGGCCGTATGACTATCGCGGCCACATCACCCAGCCGCTGCAACTGCTGACGGGCGGCTACATCGGCGAGTGGATACCCGCGCATGGGTGGACGCAGAAGGTCGCCGACGAGCACGCGCCCGTGAGCCGCCGCATCCCGCTGCGGCAGAAGAAGCACGAGGGCATCGCGCTCACCCGTTCGACGAGAGGGGAATCCTGATGGCGTCGGATACGCCGTTCCAATACTGGTTCGTGGTCGACCACGTTTTCGATGGCGACACCGTCATGGGGCGCCTCGATCTCGGCCTCGGCATCTACCTCGGCGGCCTGCCGACCATCCAACAGGCGCACGACCCGATCAGCTACTCGATCCGCCTGTACGGCATCAACTCGCCGGAACTCAACTCGACCGACCCGGCGACCCGCGCGGCGGCGCAGGCCGCGCGCGACAACCTCGCCGCGCTATTGCCCGCTGGGGTGAAGGTGAAGGTCGTGTCGATGGACTGGGACAAGTACGCGAAGCGGATCGACGGCATCATCTACAGCCCGCAGGGAATCGACTGCAACCAGGCGCAGTTGGACGGCGGGTTCGCGGTGCCGTACCTGCAGACCAGCGGCCCGGTCTGATGCGGTTCCTCGCTGGCATCCTGCCTGTCGCGGCGGCGGTGGTGGTGATCGGTGTGGTGGCGACGTCGAACGCCGCCGTGTCCAGCGTCCCGTCGGTGCGCGGCGGCAAGTTCGAGGTCACCTGCAAGCCGACCAGCATCCCTGCGCAGGCGATCGACCCGATCGTCGCGCCAGGAGTTACGTCGGCGCACCAGCACACCTTCTTCGGCGCGAGGGGCGTCACGTCGACGTCGACCGCCGCATCGTTGCAGGTGAGCACGGCCGGCACGACGTGTGTCCTCGCTCAGGACGGTGCCGCGTATTGGGTGCCGACCGCATGTGACGGGCCGTGCGTCGACGCGGCTGGCGTGCCGACGAAAGGTACCGACCCGGCCGACCCGATCACGAACGTGGTCAAGCCGGTGAAGATCTTCGCGTACTACTTCGGCACGACGCTCCCGACCGTGGAGGCGCAGTACCCGGCGAATATCCAGATGGTCGGCGGGAACGCGGCCGCGACAGCGCCTGACACGCAGATGATCGGCTTCTCGTGCGGCAACGGCGGCTTGCACAACTCGCCCACCCGGTCGCTCCCTTATGACTGCACTGCGGCGCACGGCGTGCGGGGGACTGACGGCGTCGTCGCGATCGTCAAGTTCCCCTACTGCCTCGAACCGTCGGGTGGCGTCGAGTACGGCGCAGCCGTCGGCGGGGCGTGTCCGACCGGGGATCAGACGCTCGGCCAGGTGCAGATCCACGTCCACTACGGCCTCGACACGACCGGCTTCCAGACCGGCTCGGCGCTCAACTTCGCGAGCGGGCTGGCCTACACGTTCCACGGCGACTGGATGAACGGGTGGCAGCAGCCGAAGCTGCAGGCGCTCGTCGCCGGTTGCCTCGACATCGACAAGGACTGCGGCTTCCTGACCGCGTCCAACCCCGGACCATAGGAGACACGTTGAAGCGCATCCTCCCGATCATCCTCCTCGCTCTGCTCGCCACGTTCGCCGCCGCGCCCGCGTCGGCGTTCGCCGCGAAGTCGTGCAGCGTCAGCGGCATGGGCGGCGAGAACGCACCCGACGTCGAAGGCGACGGCAGCGTCAACGAGCAGGGCTCACAGGGCTACAAGTGCACCGTCGCGTGGGACGCCGACATCGTCCCGCAGTACGAGGCGGGCGGAACGTGGCACAACGCGAGCGAAGTGCCGCCGGCGTTCCACCCGAACACGCCCGACCAGTTCTGGCCGGCGAACACGGCGTACAACTGGGGGCCGACGTTCAACGGCGAAGGCGACAGCGACCGCGCGTTCTTCCCGTCAGCGTCGGCGGACACGCCGGTCTGCTCGGTGAACTGGCGGTTCCAACTCAACTTCTTCGACGCGACGCACTTCGTGTTCCAGACGAACATCTCGCCGCAGACCGCGAAGACCTGCTAGGGGCGGCAGGCCGGCACGCACGGTGGGCAGTCCGAGCGTCGGCAGGTTCGGCGCGAAGCGAAGAGGAGGTCACGTTGCCTGACCAGGATCCTGATCGTCGTCATCGTCGCGTTGGGCGCGGCAGTTACCGCAGCGCGGGCCGAGGCGTGGCCCGCGCCGCCGGCACGCCGAGCGGCGTGCATAACTCGACCCGTGCCGGCGCTGTGCCTCCTGCACTGGTGGGTCCACCGAGCACACAGTCTGGAACGCGAGCGTTCGCTTCCACGTTCGCGGTACTGGTTCTCGGCTGAACGCCATCCCGCCGACGCTCCGTGGCTCGAGCAGCGCGAGGCGTGGCGGGCCCGCGCCGAACGGGTAGCGCGGATCCCCCTCGCGCCGTGGCCTCCCGGCTGGTTATCTGACGCGCTCTGCGTGCACCGCTATGAGGGCGCGTGGAACGCCGTCGACCCGACCGGCACGTATTTTGGCGGGATGCAGTTCGACCTGGGTACGTGGCAGGCGAACGGTGGCGGCCGGTATGCGCCGCGAGCGGATCTCGCGTCGCCGCATGACCAGCTGCTCGTCGCGCTCGCGACGTGGCGGGCGCGTGGCTGGGAGCCGTGGCCCGTGTCGGCTGCAAACTGTGGCCTGTTGTGACGACTAAGCGAGGCCGGGGCTTGCCTCACAGCCCCGGCCTCTAGCCGCTGCTCGGTGCCCGAGAGTTGCCGTCCCGAGCTCGCAGCGGATCCTTAGCGCCCCCGTCTAGCCGTCTGGCTGGGCGGGGGCGCTTCCGCGTGTCAGGGTGTCCCCCGCCGCTCGCGGACCTCGACGCGGACGCGGAGCGCCTGCCTGCGCCGCGTGGCCTGGCGGTGCTGGTAGGCGCGACACGCCCAAAGCACGATCCACACCGGCAGGAAACACACCCACACGAGCGCGTAGACAGGGAACAGCCACCACGGCAACCAGAAGCCGAACCTCACCGCTGCCACTCCTCCCCGAACCCGTCGCGCAGGATGACACGGCCGACCGCTCGAGCGCCGGGCGTCCAGTCGACCCACCCGGCGACGCGGCCGTGCGCGTTGTAGATGTAGGCGCGGCGCGTGTGGATGACATGCCCGTTCAGGGAGGCGGTGGCGTGCACATCGAACCGCGCCTTCACGTCGAGGTGACCGACGACGCGGTCGGCGTCCTGCACGCACACGATCAGGCCATGCTGGGGGCGCAGGGTGTGGCGGTAACGGACGCACGGCGTTGCGGTCGTCATGTACCCCGCGCCGTTCGGCTGGGTGACGGTGATGTGGTGGTGGCCGCTTGTGAGCGCGGCGATGATCAGTGCGATGCGGAACACGGTATCGTCTCCTTTGTCGGGCCGGTCGCCGCTGCTCTTGACGGGTGGTGGGCGGCCGGCCTGGCGTTTGTGTGTGGGATGACAGTCACCCTGTGGGACGTTGACAAGAAGCCACGGGTGGGGCTAAGGTGTCTCGGGCGGGGCACGACGATGGTGGGCAAGGTGGGTGGCAGTGGAAGTCGACATCGATACCGTGGGCATGTTCATCGACTGCCTGGTCTCTTTCCTGGCGGCCGCGGGGTACGGCCATTTCGCGCTACGCCGTGGCGTCGTGGCTCGGCGCGGGCGGCCGGAGCGGCGGCCTGCGGCAGCGTCTCGGCGACCAGGTTCCTGAACAGATCGTCCCAGTCGGCTTCGAGCACGAGGGCGAGTTTCGCTAGGTCGGGTGCTGGCGGATAGGTGTTCCCGCTCTCCCAGTTCTCGAGGGTGCTGGTCGAGAACGAGTTGCCCCAGCGGTCGCGGACGGCGTCGCGGACCTGTGGCCGGCTCATGCCGCGGTGTTCGCGGAGTTGTCGTAGATAGGTTCCGAAGTCGCTCATATCTGTTCTGCGCGCCCCTCCCTGGGCTTTCTTTGCGCTGCAATGGGTGGTACAGGTGTGGCGCCTGCTCCGCCCACTGCTTGAGCGGCTCCCCAAGAATGCCACCTAAATCGTGCCGTGTCAAAATATGACGGCGCGGGTGGTGGGATTCTTCCCTCCTACCGCAAAACGGCGATTCTTACGCCGATAACTTGACGCCTAATATTTTCGGTGGTATAAGTTCGGCCATGAAGGTCGATGGGCAAAGGGTCAGGGCAGCTAGAGACGCGAAGGGCATAAGCCGCGAGCGGCTCGCTGCGCGCATCCGCGAACAGGGCTGGGACGTCAGCGAGTCGACGATCGAACGGATCGAGCAGGACCGTCCGGGATCGCCGTCCGCGACGACCGTCTACCTGATCGCGCAAGAGCTCGACGTCGCGATCGATTCGCTTTTCACCGAGGAGCGCGTCGCGTGATCGACCCGGCCCGCATGACGACGACGGCGCTATGGATACGCCTGCAGTTGTGCCCCGCCGAGGAGCGGCTGTGGACTGACCACGAGCGGGCGGTGCGCGACGAGTACGACCGGCGCATCCTCGCCATCGACGCGGAACGGCGCGCCGCATGACCCAGTGGCTCGCGTTCTTCGCGATCGTTGCCGCGTGGGCGGTCACCACGATCCTGCTCGGCGGACTCGCCGGCCTCCTCGTAGCCGCGTTCCTGATGATGGTCTGGGTCTGCACAGACCCGTCGTGGGAGACGTGGTGATCATCATCTGGCTCGCCGTCGGTGTCGCCGCCCTGTTCGTAGCTGGGCTCGCGATCGCGGCGTGCATCGCTTCGAGTCGCGTGTCGCGCCTCGAAGACGGGCGTCACTACCTGACGCCTCGGGAAGTCGCGCCCATGATGGACGCGGAGATCCGACGTCTGGAAGACGAGTGGCGTCGGGAGTACGACGGGCCGCCTCCCGCGGCCTGAGAAACCAGCGGCCCGCCGAAAGGTCATCCCCCCCAGGCGAGCCGCGAGTCCCAAGGAGCATAACCGATGTCTCGTAAGTCCCTCGCGGCGCTCGTCACCATCGCCGCACTCGCCTCGCCCGTCGTGGCGCAGGCGAGCGTGAAGAATTCGATGCAGCCCGGCCGAACGTTCTTCGGCCAGGTCACCAGCGGCATCCACCCGAACCGGCTCGTCGTGCTGCGCAACGGCACCGGCATCATCCAGCAGATCAACCGCATCGGCGTCGCAGGCAGCGGCGGCTACATCTTCACGCTCCCCGCGAACACGCCGCTGCTCAAAGCGTCGGGCCTCACCCGGTGCCGCGTCGGGCTCGTCCTGCCTGCCGGTACGCGGTGCGCGTTCGACGTCCGCGTTCACACGAAGCGGCCGGGTTGGTGGCGGAGCGTGCTCAGCGCGACGTACACGAGCGGCGTGTTCAACAGCGGCCAGCTCGAGGCGCACGTGGTGGCATCGTGACGCTGGTTCACCTGCTTACCTGGGTCGCGAACCTGTTCGTCGCCCACGGAGCGCGGCACCCTGGGTTCGGCGCGGTCAGCCACCACCTCGGCTGGGTCATGACGCGGCACTGGATCGTGAAGATCTGCTACCGCGGCTCGATGGGTTGCGGCCTGTGAAGCGCAGCACCGCAACGCCAGAGGAGGGGGCGGCCACGGCCGCTCCCTCCCACGCAGAACTGCCCAGCGTCGCCCTCCACATGATGACGTCGGCAGACCGGGTCGATCGGCTCTGCGACGAGTACGGCGACACCCTCGCAATGGACAGGCCGCTCTGCGAGCGGCGGCAGTTGGTAGACGACCTCGACGCCGAGATCGTCTATTTGCGCCGACAACTCGACAAGATCGCCGCATTCACAGCGAAGGAACGGAGCAAGCATGGCTGGCACGACTGAACTCGTAACCGTCGACCCGGGCCGCGTCGCCGCGGTCAGCGGCGCCCACTTCACGAACGACCAGGTCGAGGTCATCCGCAACCTGTTCGCGGCCGGCGCGACCGAGGACGAGCTCGTCGTGTTCCTGTCGATCGCGCAGAAGTACGACCTCGACCCGTTCGCCCGCGAGATCTGGTGCATCTGCGAACTCGACGACCACGGCAGCCGGAAGACCGACCGCGGCGGGAAGCTACGCCCGCCGATGATCCAGGCGTCGCGGGCCGGGTGGCGGAAGGTCGCCCAGCGCGACCCGCGCTGCGCCGGCATCGAAGCCGCCGCCGTCTACTCGAAGGACACGTTCGAGCGGCTGCCTGACGGCACCGTCCGCCATGGCATCTGTCTCGACGTGAACGACAAGGGCGCGCAGGACCGCGGGAAGATCGTCGGCGCCTACGCCCTCGTGTTCCGCCACGACTGGACGCGCCCCGCCTACGCCTGGGCGAGCTGGCAGGACTACGGCGCGCCGCAGACCGCGGAGAAGACGAGGGCGAACGGCGAGACGTACCGTCCGACCTATTCGCCGTGGTATCGCTTCCCGAGCGCGATGATCGAGAAGCAGGCCGAGTCGATGGCACTCCGCCAGGCGTTCCCGCTCGGCGCGATCGCCAGCGGCGACGACCGCGACGTCGAAGCGAGCGCCACCGACATCCTGACCCTGCCGGCCGAACCCGAACCGGACCCCGATGCGCGCGGGACTCGGCCGGCCCTAACTGGCGCGCCGCGCCCCGCCGCCGCCACCGACGACGACACGTCGCTGGCCTCCCCCGAGGCCGATGCCGATGCCCACGACTCGTCCTCGACCGAGCGGGACGCGGCCGCCACCCCCATCAACATGATCGGCAGGAACCCCCTCGCGGGGACGCCGACGAGCGACGTCGCCGGACTCTGCAACGCGGCGAAGCCGATGAAGCGCGCCGACCTCGTCCGCGTCGCCCGCTGGGCGACCCGCGGCGACGAGTGGCCCGCGATGGCGATCGCCGAACTCGACGCGGCCCG
>Ga0134125_10011035_pt1 | contig 10124 bp, 7 predicted proteins | sample KB31751_FD_96464 | JGI IMG/M metagenome (GOLD analysis project Ga0134125, IMG submission 96464) | Terrestrial soil microbial communities with excess Nitrogen fertilizer from Kellogg Biological Station, Michigan, USA - KB3-175-1 | ecosystem: Environmental > Terrestrial > Soil > Unclassified ... | reverse complement strand
CCTGATCGGCTTTCTGGGTCAGAGTGCCGGCGCCGACGCCGATCTCACCCTGGCCGGCGGTGGCGACCTCGTGGTGATGCACCTCGACCTTGAGGCCCATCTCTTCGAGCGCCAGACACATCGCCGAGCGGATGTCCTGGAACGCATCGACGGGGGGCACCGGGAAGTAGCCGCCCTTGACGCCCGGGCGATGGCCGCGGTTGCCATCCTGCAGCTCCGTGCCGGAATTCCACGCGCCTTGCACGGAGTCGATCGAGTAGAAGCATCCGTTCATGTCATTGCTGAAACGGACGTTGTCGAAAATGAAGAACTCGTTCTCGGGGCCGAACAGTGCGTTGTCGGCGATGCCCGTCGAGCGCAGATAAGCTTCGGCCCGTTTGGCGAGCGAGCGCGGATCGCGCTCATAGCCCTGCATGGTCGCAGGCTCGATCACGTCGCAGCGGATGTTGACGGTCGTCTCTTCGAAGAACGGGTCGAGAACCGCGGTCTTCGCCTCGGGCATGAGGATCATGTCGGACTCGTTGATGCCCTTCCATCCGGCGATGGACGAGCCGTCGAACATCTTGCCGTCGCGGAACAGCTCCTCGTCCACGAGCTTCGCGGGGATGGTGACGTGTTGTTCCTTGCCGCGAGTATCCGTGAATCGGAGGTCTGCAAACTTGACCTCTTTTTCTTTTATCAACTTGATCACTTCAGTGGGTGTCATATCGCCTCCGGGAAAGGGTAGTGCTCGCTCACGTCTCAAGGCTCGAAGCCACCCGCATGGAAGGGGACCACCCGTGCGCGGCCTTCAGCGTGGTAGAGCGGCCTGACAGTGCAGGCCGTATGCCAGCCGGACAGCATCGAGAAATCAAAAGCTTAGCGGGGTCGCGACGCTCCGCTGCACCATGAGCGTGCGCAGCGGGGCGCCATTGCACCACAAAGCAGCGTCGCGCGGAACGGAAAGTGGCCGCGGCGGCCCCTGGCCGGAGCGCGCGCCAGCCGTTGGTGCAACCTGGTATCTATATATGGAGTTGGTGTATAGTTAGTCTACATATGAACAATCGGTCGCACAAAGGGGCTCCTGGGCTCCCGCTGCGGGATAGCGGAGCCGCCCCGCCGGCCGCCTTGGCTGGCGCCGCAGGGCTGAGGGCATTCACTCGGATCGCTGAGCTCTGGCACCTGTCGGTCGCGGAGCAGCTGACATTGCTGGGCCTCCAATCCCGCTCGACCTACTTCAAATGGCGCAAGGAGCCCCATGCGCGCTTGCCGCGTGACACGCTCGAGCGCCTCTCCTACCTCCTGGGGATCTACAAGGCGCTGCAGCTGTTGCTACCGGCCACCCAGGCAGCGGACGAATGGATTCGCCGTCCCAATACCGAGCCGCTGTTCGGCGGGCGCTCGGCCCTGGATCGAATGCTCTCGGGCAACGTCGCCGACCTGTACCAGGTACGGCAGTACCTCGACGCGCAGCGCGGCTGAGCGCGAGAGCTCGACCGTCACTCCCATGTCGACCCCTGCGGAGGATCCACCGCTCACCGAGGTGCGCTGGCAGCCCTGCTTCCGCGTCATCCCCAGCCGCTTCCCGACCATCCACCTGTTCGAGCGCATCGCCGATCCGGCCGACTGGGACGCGCTGTACTGGCTGGAGTCCCTCACCAATCCGCGGCTTCGCCAGGAGGTGGGGGAGATCGATCTGGTCGCGCCCGAGGATCGGGTGTTCGGCCCGGGCGCAACGGTGATCATGGCGCCCTTCACGCACGTGAATCCTGGCGGCAGCCGCTTCGCCGACAGCACGTACGGCGTGTTCTATGCCGCAGCGAGTCTGTCCACGTCGATCGCCGAGACCCGTTTTCATCGCGAGCAGTTTCTGCGGGCGACGCGACAGGAGCCGATCGAGCTGGACATGCGCAGCTACCTGGCCGACGTCGCCGCCAGGTTTCACGACATCCGCGGCAGGCGCGCGGCGCTGCCTGCGATCTACGACCCCGAGAGCTACGTTTCTTCGCAGCAGCTCGGGCGAGGCCTGCGGCGCGGCGGCTCCAACGGCATCGCCTATGACAGCGTGCGCCACCCCGGCGGAGAGTGCCTGGCGATCTTCCGGCCGCGACTGATCCAGAATCTGCGCCAGGGCCAGCACCTGCGGTATGTATGGGACGGTGCTCGCATCAGTCGCGTCTACGAGCTGCGGCTGATCGATCCCGCCAGCTGATGAGCTCAACCGGGCCGTCAGGGGTGGTGCGCCTGATCGGACGACGGCGGCCCGATCCACCTGCATCATGCGCCGCCGCTATACTTCGTTGCTTTATCCCCGGCCAAAGAAACCCGCATGAAGATCGGCACCGCGCCGCGCACCTTCCAGGAACTGATTTTTGCCTTGCAACGCTACTGGTCGGGCCAGGGTTGCGTGGTGGTGCAGCCCTATGACATGGAAATGGGAGCCGGCACCTTCCACACGGCGACGTTCCTGCGAGCTATTGGTCCAGAACCCTGGAGAGCGGCGTACGTGCAGCCCTCGCGGCGCCCGACCGATGGCCGCTATGGCGAGAATCCGTTCCGGGCGCAGCACTACTACCAGTACCAGGTCGTCATCAAGCCTTCGCCACTGGACATCCTGGATCTGTACCTGGGGAGTCTGCGCGCGCTGGGATTCGATCCTACGGTGCACGACATCCGCTTTGTAGAGGACAACTGGGAGTCTCCCACGCTCGGCGCCTGGGGGCTGGGGTGGGAGGTGTGGCTGAACGGCATGGAGATCACCCAGTTCACCTATTTCCAGCAGGTCGGCGGACTGGACTGCCGGCCGGTCACGGGCGAGATCACCTACGGACTGGAGCGCCTGGCCATGTACCTGCAGGGAGTGCAGAGCATGTACGACATCCTCTGGACCGACGGCCCGGGCGGCCGCGTGACCTATCGCGATGTGTTTCATCAGAACGAGGTCGAGCAGTCCGCTTATGACTTCGAATATGCCGATGTCGCCATGTTGTTCCGCCATTTCGACGATCACGAGAGAGCCTGCAAGGAGCTGCTCGCGGCGAAACTGGCTTTGCCTGCCTACGAGCAGGTGCTGAAGGCTTCGCATACATTCAACCTGCTCGACGCGCGCCGCGCGATCTCCGTGACCGAGCGGCAGCGTTACATCCTGCGTGTCAGAGCGTTGGCGAGCGCCGTGGCCCAGGCGTATTTCGCGAGCCGCGAAGCGCTCGGCTTCCCGATGCTGGGCGGGTCGAACGCCGGATCGGCGTCGACGTCCGGATCGGGCGGCGGAGCCGGTGGCGCGAGTCCGAACCCAGCCAGCACGGGCGCCGGGGCCGGCGCAGTACCCGGGCCGGCGGCCGGAGCGCGGGCATGAAGCCCGCCGCGAGACACGACTTCCTCGTGGAAGTGGGGACCGAGGAGCTCCCGCCAAAGTCGCTGCGCAACCTGGAGCTGGCATTTGCCGCAGGCATGCGCAGCGGCTTGGAAAGCGCAGGGCTCGAGCCCGGTGAGATCCTCTCGTTCGCGACACCGCGCCGTCTCGCGGTCCTGGTGAAAAAACTCCCGGGGCACCAGCCCGACCAGGACATCAAGCGCCGCGGACCGCCCCTGACGGCGGCGTTCGACGCCGCGGGTCAGCCCACCAGGGCCGCACTCGCATTCGCGCAGAGTTGCGGGGTTGCGCTCGAGACGCTGCAGAGACTCGATGAAGGCAAGGGCACTTTCCTGTTCTTCATCGGCACCAAAGCAGGCGCCGGCGCCAAGGAGCTGCTGCCCGCGATCGTTCAGGGCGTGCTCGATGCTCTGCCGATTGCACGGCGGATGCACTGGGGGTCCGGCACGGCCGAGTTCGTTCGACCCGTGCACTGGCTGCTGATGCTCTATGGCAAGGAAGTCGTCCCGGCGACGGTGTTGGATACCAAGGCGGGCGATGTGACACGCGGACACCGGTTCCACGCGCCGCGCCCGCTGCGGGTGACGTCTCCAGGTTCGTATGAGCGCACGTTGCGCGACCGCGGCTTTGTCGTGGCGAGTTTCGACAAGCGCCGTGACATCATCCGGGAGCGCGTGACGCAGGCTGCCACCGAGCTCGGCGGCCGCGCCTTGATCGGCGAGGAGCTTCTGGATGAAGTCACCTCCCTGGTGGAGTGGCCGGTGCCGATCACGGGCCGCTTCGACGCGCGTTTCCTGAGCTTGCCGCGCGAAGTGCTCATTTCCACTCTGCAGGACCACCAGCGCTACTTTGCGGTGGAGGATTCGCAGGGACACCTGCTGCCGAATTTCATCACCGTCAGCAACATCGAAAGCCGCGAGCCGGCGAAGGTAGTGGAAGGCAACGAGCGGGTCGTCCGCCCGCGCCTGGCGGATGCGGCGTTTTTCTGGGAGCAGGACCGCAAGCAGCCGCTCGCCGCGCGGCGCGAGCGTCTCGATGCGGTCACCTTCCAGGCGAAGCTCGGCTCCCTCGGTGACAAGACCCGCCGGGTGCGCCTGCTCGCAGGACAGATTGCCGCCGCGATGGACAAGCCTCGTGCCGAGAGCGAGCGCGCGGCCGAGCTTTGCAAGTGCGACCTGCTCACCGCGATGGTCGGCGAATTCCCCGAGCTGCAGGGCATCATGGGCGCTTACTACGCGCTGGCGGACGGCGAAGCCCCCGAGGTTGCCGTTGCCATACGCGAGCACTACATGCCCCGCGCAGCGGGCGATGAGCTTCCGGCGACTCACGCGGGAATCGCCGTCGCGGTCGCTGACAAGCTCGACACACTTGCCGGCATTTTCGCCATCCGTGAGAAGCCCACGGGCACGCGGGACCCGTTCGGCTTGCGGCGCGCCGCGCTTGGCGTGCTGCGCATCCTGATCGAGGAAGGGCTCGACCTGGATCTGCGGCGCTTCATCGAGCTGGCGCTCGAGAACGTGCTCAGCGACATCGAGCGGATCGGAAAGGCGGCGCCGCCGAAACCGGGCGCGCCGCCGCCGGCGCCCGCGGTGACCGTCGCCACGGAGGTCTACGACTTCATCATGGAGCGGTTGCGCGCGTACTACCTCGAGGGCGCCGCTGCAACCTCCACCACAGGCAGCGCGCAGATCACGACCGAGATGTTCGACGCGGCGCTGGCAACCAGACCCTCCTCGCCGGTGGATTTCGACGCGCGACTCAAGGCGCTCAGTGCATTCCTGGAGCTGGAGGAATCGGCGAGTCTGACGGCCGCGAACAAACGCATCGCCAACATTCTTGCCAAGGCGCCCGAGAAGCCCAATGGCGAGGTGGAGGTCGAGAGCCTGCGTGAATCCGCCGAGGTACGCCTGTTCGATGCGATGCGCTCACTACGCGGCGCCGTGTCGGCGGCGACGGAGCAGCGCGAGTATGCCAACGCTCTCGGCAGACTCGCGCAGCTGCGTCCTGCCATCGATGCGTTCTTCGATGAGGTCATGGTGATGGACGAGAATCCGAAGCTGCGCGCCAATCGCCTCGCGCTGCTCGCACAGCTTCATGGCTTGTTCTGCGGCATCGCCGACCTGTCGAGGCTTCCCGGCTGATGCAGTGGTTGCAGCGCATCGGCTCGCTCATCTTCACGGCGTTCCTGTTTCTGTGGACGTTCTGCTACGCGATCTTCTTCACCATCGCGTGCTCCTTCCTGCCGTTCAGGCGGCGCTTCGTGCTCGCCCGCGTCTGGGCGATCGTGCTGCTGAGGGTGCTGAAATGGACCTGCCGCCTGGACTATCGCATCGAGGGCGCCGAGAACATGCCGGAGGGCAATCACATCGCGCTCTGGAAGCACTCGTCCTCGTGGGAAACCATCGCCATGGCAATGGTATTTCCGCGCCAGGTCTGGGTGCTCAAGCGCGAGCTGCTATGGATCCCGGTGGTCGGCTGGGGGATCCGGCAGCTGCATGCCATCGCCATCGATCGCAAGTCCGGACATTCGGCGGTTCGCCAGGTCGTCGATCAGGGCAAGCAGCGCCTGGAGGAGGGAGACTGGATCATGATCTTTCCCGAAGGCACGCGCACACCTGCGGGACAGACGCGCAAGTACGGCGTCAGTGGCGCGCTGCTGGCTTCGGAGACGGGATGTCTGATCGTGCCGGTCGCGCATGACGCCGGCTCATACTGGCCGCGCAGAGGGCTGATGAAAAAGCCCGGCGTGATCCGGCTGATCATCGGGCCACCGATCCCCGCTCGTGATCGTGATCCGAGGGAGATCAATCGCCAGGCCCAGGCGTGGATTGAATCAACCGTGAACCAGTTGAGCACGCCGCCTTCCGCCAAGAGCGCGACCCCGCAGGGCGCGGTGCCAAACTACAAGCACTAGCTAGGCTCGCGCATGCGCGCCTGATGCGGATCGGCGGCCCCCGCGCGCCGCCACCGTCAAGGCCAATTAGCGCACTAGTGCAACAATAACACTCTAAATGTCGAGATTGGTCACGGAAAGCGCGTTCTTTTCGATGAATTCGCGCCGTGGCTCAACCTGGTCACCCATGAGGGTGGTGAAGATGTCGTCGGCCGCCACCGCGTCCTCGATCTTCACCTGCATCAGGCGCCGTTGCTCCGGATTGATGGTCGTCTCCCAGAGCTGCTCCGGATTCATCTCGCCCAGCCCTTTGTAGCGCTGGATGGTCTGCCCCTTGCGCGCCTGTTCGAACAGCCAGCGCATCGCTTCCTTGAACGACCCGACTTCGTGGCGCTCGTTGCCGCGGATGACATGAGCACCCTCGCCCATGAGACCGGAGAGCGTGCGCGCGAGATCGGCGATGCGCTGGTACTCCGCGGACTCAAAAAACTCCCGGGGCAAATACTTGTGACTGGGCGTGCCGTGCTCCGTCTTGTGGATGACGACACGTGCCGCATGCGCATCGCTCGCGTCTCCCATTTCGACGCTGAAGGTACGCGTCCCGTCATCAAGAGCGTTCAGACGCCGATGCAGGTCTTCTGCCCAGGCGCGCAGCACCTCCGGCCGATCGAAGTTGGCGGGAGTCATCTCGGGCATGTAGGTCAGCTGGTCCAGCAGCCGGTCATCGTAGCGGCGCGACCAACGCTTGATGATCGCCTGCACCTCCATGTATTTGCGCGCCAGCGCTTCCAGCCCCGAGCCCTGCAGCGGCGGCGCCCCGGCGTTCACGTGCACGGCCGCTCCCTCGAGCGCAGTGTTGAGCAGTACGGCGTTGAGCTCGTTGTCGTCCTTGACGTACTGCTCCTGCTTGCCGCGCTTGACCTTGTACAGGGGCGGCTGAGCGATGTAGATGTGCCCGCGCTCGATGAGCATCGGGATCTGCCGATAGAAGAACGTCAGCAGCAACGTTCGGATGTGCGACCCGTCGACGTCCGCGTCAGTCATGATGATGATGCGGTGATAGCGCAGCTTGTCGATATCGAAATCGTCGCGGCCGATTCCTGTGCCGAGCGCCGTGATGAGCGTGCCCACCTCGACGGATGACAGCATCTTGTCGAAGCGTGCCTTCTCGACGTTGAGGATCTTCCCCTTCAAGGGAAGGATCGCCTGTGTGCGCCGATCGCGCCCCTGTTTTGCCGAGCCGCCGGCCGAGTCGCCCTCGACGATGAAGATCTCCGACAGAGCGGGATCCTTCTCCTGGCAATCCGCCAGCTTTCCCGGCAGCCCGGCGACATCCAGCGCGCCTTTGCGCCGGGTCATCTCGCGGGCCTTGCGGGCCGCTTCGCGCGCGCGCGCCGCATCGACGATCTTCGCAACGATGGACCGCGCTTCCTGTGGATGCTCCAGCAGGAACTCACTCAGCTTCGTGCCCACGGCAGTCTCGACTACCCCTTTGACCTCGGAGGAGACGAGCTTGTCCTTGGTCTGGGAGGAGAACTTGGGATCCGGCAGCTTCACAGAGAGAATGGCAGTCAATCCCTCGCGCGCATCGTCACCGGTCGTCGCGAATTTCTCCTTCTTGGCGGATGCTTCCTTCTCGATATAGTCATTCAGCGTGCGGGTCAGCGCGCTCCGAAAGCCCGCCAGATGCGTACCGCCATCCTTCTGCGGGATGTTGTTGGTGTAGCAGTACATGCTCTCCTGGTAGGAGTCGTTCCACTGCATGGCGACTTCCACCGAGACCGGCCCGTCCTGGGTCCGGAACCAGAAGGTCGATTCATGGATCGGCACCCGCGTGCGATTGAGATATTTGACGAAGGCTTCCAGCCCGCCCGCGTGCTCGAAGACGTCCGACTTGTTCTCGCGCTCGTCAATCAGCTCGATGCGGACGCCAGAGTTCAGGAACGACAGCTCCCGCAGGCGCTTCGCCAGCACCTCGTAGTCGAACTGGATGTTCGTGAAGATCTGTGCGCTGGGACGAAAGCGCAGCGTCGTCCCGCGCTCCTCGGACTCCCCCACCACGGCCAGCGGCGCCTGCGGCTCCCCCAGGTGGTACTCCTGCCGATGGATCTTGCCGTCCCGCGAGACGGTCAGGAGGAGATAGTCGGACAAGGCGTTCACGACGGACACGCCCACCCCATGCAGTCCCCCGGAGACCTTGTAGGAGGTGTCGTCGAACTTTCCGCCCGAGTGCAGGACCGTCATGATCACTTCGGCCGCGGACCGACCTTCCTCGGGATGGATGTCGACGGGAATTCCCCGGCCGTTGTCGGACACCGTGACGGACTCATCCGCGTGGATGGTCACGACGATGCGGTCGCAGTAGCCGGCCAGGGCCTCATCGATGGCGTTGTCGACGACCTCGAACACCATGTGGTGCAGACCGGTGCCGTCATCGGTATCCCCGATGTACATGCCCGGGCGTTTTCGCACCGCGTCAAGACCTTTTAGAACTTTGATTTTGCTGGAATCGTAGACGTCGTCGGCAGCCATGAAATCGCCCGGTCCTGAGATAGGGCATTATACCACCCAGGTGGTGAGCCTGACGGTACGCTGGCGGAAGTGTGGTGGTGCGGCGATAACTGCGTTGGGGGGTCGACCACCCAGGTGGTGAGCCTGACGGTGCGCTAACCGACTGCCGAAACCCTACCCTGTTCCACGTGGAACACTCGATCCGGTGCGCCGAAGGCACCAAAGTCGGACTGCAGCGAAGTCAGGACGAGCTGACACGGAAGCTCGCGAACGCGCTCGATGAAGACGCCCAAATGGTGGCTATCGAGCTCCGCCGCTGGATCGTCCAACAGAAGGGTCGGTGCCGCGGCACCGGCGTCGCGTAGCAGATAAAGCTGGGCCAGTGTCATGGCGATGGCCACCAGCTTCTGTTGGCCACGGGAAAGAATCTCCCTGGCCGCTCGCCCCTTCACTTTCAGAACCACGTCCCCGCGATGCGGACCCACGTGCGTCACGCCGTGAAGTCGGTCTCTCGCGAGGGAGTCCTTGAGCGCCTGGAGCAGCGGAGCCTCTTGTGGCCAGCCGCGCGAATAGTGCAGATCCACCTCGAGCCCGGTCAGCGAGTGAACCACTCTGCGCCAGTGAGGATCGAGTCCGACGATCAAGCGATCGCGCGCCTCTGAAATCGACTCCCCCAAGCGAGCCAGCTCCGTGTCCCAGATCGAGGCTTGCCCCGGCTGTGACTTGAGTGCCGCGTTGCGCTGTTTGATCGTCCGCGTGTAGCGCGTCCAGTGATCGGCAAATGACGAATGTTCCACGTGGAACACCGCCCAATCGAGCCAGCGCCGCCGCCGGTAGCCGCCGGCCTCGACGAGCTGATGAATTCCGGGGTCGATGACCTGGACCGGAAACACCTGGGAGAGCTCGGTCAATGACGCGGCGGGGGCGCCCGAGATCCGAGCGACCGTGCCCTGCGCTCGCGAGACTTGCACCCCCAGGGACTGGGTAGGTACGGACGCGGTCCTCCCAAAGACGACCAGCTGGGGCTGGCCGTGCCGAATCAGGCGTTCGGAATTGCGTGTGCGAAAAGACCGTCCGCGTCCCAGCAGAAAGAGGGCTTCCAGCAGCGAGGTTTTGCCGGATCCGTTGCCACCCCAGATCAGGTTGCGCTGCGGATGAAGAGTGAGCTCAACGTGCTCGAGGCAACGGACGTTGTCGATCGTGACGTCCGCAAGTCCCAATGCCCTATAGCCTCATGGGCATCACCACGTAGCGGGTGTGCACTGCGTCGGGCGCGTGAATGAGACAGCTGCTGTTGGAATCGGTGAGGCCCAGTTCCGCCTTATCCCCCTCGATGGCGCTCAAGGCATCGAGTAAGTAATTGACATT
>Ga0134125_10011034_pt1 | contig 10124 bp, 6 predicted proteins | sample KB31751_FD_96464 | JGI IMG/M metagenome (GOLD analysis project Ga0134125, IMG submission 96464) | Terrestrial soil microbial communities with excess Nitrogen fertilizer from Kellogg Biological Station, Michigan, USA - KB3-175-1 | ecosystem: Environmental > Terrestrial > Soil > Unclassified ... | reverse complement strand
GGACGGAATTTCAAGAGCTTCGCGCACATCATCGGGGTCAATGTCAGCGATACGACCGCCGAAACCAAAATGGTGACGCTGAGCGTTACCGCGAATTCGCGAAACAGGCGCCCGACGATATCGCCCATGAACAGGAGCGGAATCAAGACGGCGATTAAGGAAATGGTGAGCGAGACGATGGTGAACCCGATCTGCTCCGAACCCTTCAGTGCCGCCTTCAGCGGCGGGTCGCCTTCTTCAATGAAGCGGGAAATATTCTCGATCATGACGATGGCGTCGTCCACGACGAAGCCGGTCGAGATTGTGAGCGCCATCAGCGTCAGATTGTTCAGGCTGTAGCCGAGCAGGTACATGACACCGAACGTGCCGACAAGCGACAGCGGAACGGCAATGCTCGGGATGATCGTGGCATAGATGCTTCGCAGAAATAGAAAGATCACGAGGACAACAAGCACGACGGTGAGTATCAACTCAAACTGAACGTCGGCGACTGAGGCTCGTATCGTGGTAGTGCGGTCGGTGAGGATATCGACGTGAATACTTGACGGAAGAGTGGATGTTAATTGCGGCAACAGGGTTTTGATATGGTCCACAACCGAGATAATGTTCGCTGCCGGTTGGCGCTGGATGTTCATGATCACGGCTGGTGTGTCATTCATCCACGCGGCTTGACGAATATTCTCTGCGTCCTCCTTTACGAGGGCAACATCGGTAAGGTGGACTGGAGAGCCGTTGCGGTAAGCGATGATGAGGGGGCGATAATCGTCCGCCGAAACGAGCTGGTCGTTGGCGCCAATTTGATAGGACTGGTGCTTGCCGTCGAAGTTTCCTTTGGCTTGGTTTACGTTGGCTGCATTGATGGCGGTCCGGAGGTCTTCGAGGTTCAGACCGTAGTAGGCCATCGCGGTGGGATTGGCTTGAATACGCACGGCCGGTTTCTGGCCGCCGCTGATGCTGACCAGACCGACGCCGGGCAACTGCGAAAGCTTCGGGGCAAGTCTGGTATCCGCAAGATCCTCCACCTTCGAAAGCGGCATCATGCTTGAGGTCAAGGCCAGAGTCACGATAGGCGCATCGGCCGGATTGGTTTTGCTGTAGATTGGCGGCGTAGGTAAATCGGCCGGCAAATAGGTGCCGGATGCGTTGATCGACTGCTGGACTTCCTGTTCGGCAACATCGATATTCAAGCTGAGGTTGAATTGCAGCGTGATGACGGAACTGCCATCGGAACTGGTGGATGTCATCTGCTGCAAGCCCGGCACCTGACCAAACTGGCGCTCCAGCGGTGCGGTAACCGATGATGCCATGACATCGGGGCTCGCGCCCGGATAGAACGTGGTTACCTGAATGGTCGGGTAGTCGACCTCGGGCAGAGCGGAAACGGGCAACTGCTTGTACGCTACCGCTCCGGCGAGCACAATGCCCACCATGAGAAGAGAAGTGGCTACCGGACGAAGTATAAAAGTCCGGGACGGGTTCATTCGGCACTCTCCGACACAGAAGAGGGTGATGATCCGGAGTTGATCGCCGGCTTGTTAGCATCGCCCATATGCACTTGCACTTTGGTGCCTTCTTGCAACTTGTCGACACCCGTCATTACGACGACATCGTTCGGCGCCACACCGGAAGTAATTTCGGTGTTGTCGGCGTCAGCCGTGCCCAATTGGATTGGGCGGATGGTAACTGTGTTGTCGGGATTTACCAGGTAAACGTAAGTTGTTTGCGAATTATGCTGAATGGCGGCGTTCGGCAGCAGCACAACTCCGCGCCGCTCCTGCACCAGCAGTTTGGCATTCACGAATTGATTGGGAAAGAGCCGGCCACCCGGGTTGCTAAACGTCGCGCGCAGCTTTACCGTTCCGGTTGTCTGATCGATCTGGTTATCAATCGTGCTGAGAACGCCGGTTACAATCTTCTGATTCATCTCGCGATCGTATGCGTCGACAGTAAGGCGGGCTCCGTGATTAAAGCGCTGTACGACCTGGCTTAACTGGTCTTCGGCAAGCGTGAAGATGACGCTGATGGGATCTTCCTGTGTGATCACAGCCAGCGGAGTAGCAGAAGAAGCGGCAACATAATTGCCCGGATCGACTAATCGCAAACCAAGGCGGCCACTGATCGGAGCCGTGATATGGCAATAAGCGAGGTTGAGCTTGGCCGCCTCGATCTGGCCCTGATCCGCCTTTACCGTGCCTTCGTCTTGCGCCACCAGGGCTTGTTGTGTCGCAACCATTTGTTCCGGAATCGCCTTTCTGCCGATCAACTGTTGATAGCGGGCGAGATCGACCTTGGCATTCTGTAGAGCGGCCTGGTCGCGAAGCAAAGCGCCTTCATATTGTGTCAAGGCCGCCTGATAAGGCCGCGGATCGATTTCGACCAACGGATCGCCTTCCTTTACTTTTTGGCCTTCCTTGTAGAGAACCTGCATGAGTTGCCCATCCACACGGCTCTTTACAGTGACGGTAAAGATGGGCGTCACAGCGCCCAACCCTGTGTAGTAAAGATCGATATTCCCCCGGACGGCTTTTACGGCCACGACCGGCGGAACACCGGTGCGACCTCGACGTCCTCTAGCGGCGGGGGATGAAGTTGCCGTGGTCTCCTGCTGCTGGGTTGCTCGGGAAAAATAAAAATACGCTCCGGCAGCTATCACTGCCAGGATGAGAAGCCATATCCAAATTTTGCGTGTCGAACCGGGGTTTGGAGGAGCGGGTACAGTAGGTTTTGCCGGTTCAGTGGCAGGCGAAGTGGGGCCGCCGTGTTCAAGAGCGGAATCGGGATGCTCATTCATGGACTTGTTGGGATACGACGCCTACCAGTATGCTGAGGGATGCGGCCAATAGGTACCGTCAATTGACCGATTCCGCGGTACTCCATTTGGCATAGAACATCGATCCCGTTACAAAACCACAAGGATCAACGCCTTATAGCTTCGTTAGAATCAAATGGAACCCACTGCGACTGGCGTGTTTCTTTCATGAATTTGGGCCTCCGTACGGGAAAACACATCGCGCCGAAGCTGGCTTTTCGCGCCAACGTACTTTTGTGCGGGATTGTCTTTTTATGTAGCAGTAGCCTCTTTGCGCTAGATGGGAACAAAACGCTGACGCAGTATTCCCATCGCGTATGGAATCAGGAAGAGGGTCTACTGGAGCCATCCGTATATTCCATTCTTCAGACACACGACGGCTATCTGTGGCTCGGCACGCAAAACGGTCTTATACGGTTTGATGGTGAACGCTTTCGATCTGTAAAAGTGAACAAGAAGACGCAAGGTGATTTCGAGCCTGTTCTGGTACGAGCACTTTTTGAAGATCAGAATCACGTGTTATGGGCCGCATCCATTGGCAATGGTATTGGACGCGTCAAGCGAGGGGCGAGGCGGTGGTTTACGACAGCGGATGGCATGCCCAGCAACATCGCGGGGTGCATTGTTCCCCAGCGCAGCGGCTATTTGTGGGTTTGCACGAATGCGGGATTGGTCGATTTCCAGGATGGCGTAAAGCGCGTTTATACAAGGGCGGATGGGTTGCCGAGTAATCGCGTCCACGCGGTTTGTGTTGCAAAGGACGAAACGACCTGGATCGCGACAGCGGGAGGGCAGCTTACGCGACTAGCCCAGGGCAGCTTTACGCCAGTCCCGTTCTCCGCAGGCGCGGACAACGAAATACACGCGCTTGGATGTTCGGGCGACGGCAGTGTTTGGGTGGGGACGGATAATGGCCTGGCACAGTTGAAAGACGCGCACACGCATTGGTACACGTCCAAAGACGGGCTTCCGGATAATACAATTTCGACTATTCTCAATGGCCAGGACGGCGCATTATGGGTTGGCGCGCAAACTGGAATTGCGCGGCTGCGAAACGGAGAATGGAGCACGTATCGCACCAAGGACGGCTTGTCGCACACGGGCGTGCTGGCAATGTCGATCGATCGCGAAGGAAGTTTGTGGGTCGGCACGAAAAACGGGGTCGATCAATTCACGGATTCGGCGGTTACTCCGTATACGACCAGCGAAGGATTGCCCGACAACAATACCGGGCCGGTAATCGAGGACCGGCGGGGAAATTTATGGCTGGGGACGCGCGCGAGCGGCCTGGCGAAGTTTGACGGGCATCGCTTTACCGCATTAACGAAGCGGAATGGTTTGACTGACAACAGCATTCTCAGTTTGGCCGCGGACTCGGACGGCGACATTTGGGTGGGAACTTCCAAAGGCTTGAATCGGCTTCGCGATTGTCATGTAATCAAAACTTTCACAACTAAGGATGGCCTGGGAGGCAACGAGATCCGCTCATTGTTTGTAGATTCGCAGTCCACATTGTGGATCGGTACGAATCGCGGCCTCTCGAAGTTTGAGAACAATCGCATCACGCGTCAGGCACAGTTTGCGAGCCTTGATGCGGAACCCATTGTTGCGATTGGTGGCGGGCGCACAACGAGACTTTTTGTCAGCACGGCTTCCGGCCGCCTTTACACGCTGCGTAGGAATGAGGTATCGAGATATACGCCTCCGGATCCAACGCGGGCCATCGCAAGCTACTACGCCGACCACGAGCACCACACGCTTTGGATGGGAACGCTCGGCAGCGGCCTCATTCGCTGGAAAAGCGGGGTGCTGAAGCATATTCGAACTAAAGACGGATTGTTCGACGACCAGATCTACGCCATCCTCCCCGATAACCATGCCAACTTTTGGTTTGCGTCGAGCAAAGGCATTTTTCGAGTCAGCATCGCGGAGCTGAACGATTTGGCGGACGGCAAGCGAAAAAATATCACCAGCCTTCCCTTCAGCACCGGCCAACTGCGATTTGAATGCCAACCGGGAGTACAGCCGGCGGCCTATCGCACACATGATGGGCGTCTCTGGTTTTCCACTACGAACGGGCTGGTGGTTGTGGATCCCTCGAATCTGTTACCCGACCGTCTACCGCCGCCTGCGCAGATTGAAACGGTATTTGTAAACGGGCAACGCCGCGATCCGGAAGCACCACTATCTCTCGCACCGAATGAAAAAAATTTGCAGATCCGCTACACGGGCCTCAGCTTTGTTACGCCGGAGAAGGTAACCTTCCGCTACATGCTCGATGGATACGACAAAGATTGGGTGCAGGCGGGCAGCCGCCGCGAGGCATTCTATACGAATCTGCCACCTGGCCACTTTCGATTCCGTGTAATGGCATCGAGCAGCGATGGCGTGTGGAGCACAGACGGAGCTTCGATTGATTTCACGATCGAGCCTCTGCTCTACCAGCGAGCGTGGTTTTTTCCGCTGATCGGATTGCTGCTTGGCCTGGCGATTTGGTGTGGATATTTAATTCGAATACGAAACCTGAAACGGCAATTCCGGCTTGTAATCTCCGAGCGGAGCCGGATTGCGCGCGAGTTGCACGACACGCTTCTGCAAGGGCTTTCCGGAGTGACGATGCAGTTGCAGGCGTTGTGGACACGGCTGCCATCGACTTCGCGTGAGCGAGAGGTGCTCGGCGACATCATTAAAGATGCTGGAACTTGTCTGTCCGACGCGCGCCATTCTCTTTGGGGATTGCGCGCACCGCGCGGAAGCGAAGCGGGCTTAAGCGAAAATCTGGCACGGCACGCCCGACAGGCAGTTTCGGGCACATCCATCCGGCTGGTGATGGAGACACCACCTCTTCCTTTCCAGCCTTCTCCGGATACTGAGTATCAGTTGCTCCGGATTGCCAAAGAGGCGATTGCCAATTCCGTCCGGCACGCGGAACCGAAAACGATTGAAGTTCGTCTGGAATGCAAAGAGCCCAATTTGGTTGAGCTAACAATCCGAGACGATGGAAAAGGTTTTGATGCGAACGAGCCGCATTCGCGGTTAGGACATTACGGACTGATCGGCATGAAAGAACGCGCGGAGGAATTAGGAGCTAAGCTGGCAGTGACAAGCATACCTGGCACCGGCACAGAGGTTCGCGTGATCGCCGCAAGCGGGATTAAAACGAAGCCGTCGAACGATAGCCGCCAATCCGCGGAACGACTAGAATCCTTGCAAAAGCAGAAAGCATGAGCACCGCGGAAAAAATTTCCATTATTTGCGTGGACGATCATCCTCTTGTACGCAAGGGTGTCTCGGCTATCCTTTCCACCGAGCCGGAAATGAACCTGATCGGCGAAGCACAAAATGCGGGCGAAGCGCTCGTGCTATTCCGCCAGCGCCGTCCAGACGTCACGCTGATGGACTTACGTTTACCAGATCGCAGCGGCATTGAAGCGACGCGAGAAATTCTGGCCGAATTCCCGGAGGCCAGAATCATCGCGCTCACATCTTACGACGGCGATCAGGACATCTATCGCGCACTCGAGGCGGGTGTTCGCGGCTACCTGCTTAAGGAGATGGTGCATACCGAGGTGATCAGGGCCGTTCGTACCGTGCATTCCGGGAAGCGGTTCATTCCTCCCGAAGTTTCGCAGCAGTTGAGCGAATACTTCCCTGAAGTGGCGCTGACTCCGCGGGAAGCCGAAGTATTGTTGTGGGTCGCTCGGGGGCTAGGCAATAAAGAAATTGGAGAAGAAATCGGAACCGCCGCAGGCACCGTAAAGGCGCACATCCAGAACATATTGAGCAAGCTGGAAGCGAAGGACCGCACACACGCCGTCACCATCGCGCTCCAGCGTGGAATTATTCATCTCGACGGGCATAAGCCGGCATGAAGTAGCGGCGGGAGCTTTCTACTTCTGAAACAGCAGTCCCGAAAAATTCACCAGGTTCCGTCGCCACACCATCCAGGTATGCATGCCGGGCGTTTGGTGGAGAGTAGTCTTTACTCCTTTTGAATTCAGGAACTCGACGAATTTCTGATTGAAGGTGAGCAGGCGGTCTTCGCTGCCAACGGTGATCCAAAGGACCTTGAGCTTAGAGTTGGCGCTATCGTCCAATGATGGAAATTGCGAAGCCAGGTCTTCGCCGAGCCCTCCGGAACTGAATGCCCCGATGTACGCAAAGCGATCGAGCGCGTTGAGGCCGGTATAGAGTGTTTCGGCTCCGCCCATTGACAGTCCTGCAATCGCACGGTCATCGCGATCTTTGGAAACTGAATAGTCGCGTTCCACCATCGGAATTACTTCATTGAGCAGGGCATCCCGGAATTGGTCGAAGTTGCGCGCGCGACGCGATGAATCGCGGAATGAGGCGGTAGTTCTCGATGCAAATCCCGGAACACCATAGCCGAGTGGCATCACGATCAGCATGGGCTTCGCTTTTCCTTGGGCGATCAGGTTGTCGAGAATCAGATTCGCTTTGCCCACCGCCGTCCAGCCGCTCGCGTCGTCACTGTAGCCGTGGAGCAGGTACAGAACTGGATATCTTGTGCTTGCTTTCGGGTCGTAGTTGGGCGGCGTATAGACGAAGAAGTCGCGGTTGTCGCCGATAATGCCTGACTTATAAAAATGATGATGCACTTCCCCGTGCGGTGAATCCGTCACTTCCCACGGCAGCGGAGTAGCTCCGGGCACGTGCATCATGTTTTGCAATGAAAGCAAATTCGGTTTGATAACAGTGTTGTAAGGATCGAGCCGATGTTCGCCGTCGGCGACAAAGGAATAGCCGTAGAGATCGGGTGGAAGCGGAGCCGTGGTTAACGTCCAAACCCCGTCCGCGCCTTTCGTCATTGGCACGCTTGCAGTTCCTTCTCGACTGAACAGCACTTGCTTGGCGTTGGGATCGCGGAATCGAACCGTTACGCTTCGATCGGAATGCACTTCCGGCGAAACCAGAGGAGCCGGGGGTGGTGGCGCCGGTTTCTGCTGCGCGAAACTCAACCAGGCAAAACTTAAAAAAATGCCGCAGGTACAGGCGCGGCGAAGCGCATACCGATGTTCGTGGGAAATCACTGCGCAATTATATAACCGGCGGTGGCCGTTTGTCCGTCGATTGCCGGCTATTCGAGCGGTTCAGGCTGCAGGGCGATTTCTTTCTCTCCCGCAGCTTTTTTCTCCCAATATTTCCGAAGCCACGCTTCCCAACTCTTCCCGGCCGCCGTATCGCGTCCGGTAAACACAAGCGCAGCGACATCGGAATAAGCAACACGGATCTTACCGGGTGAAGACTTCGAAAGTAATCGGACAAATGATGTTTCGAGGGTCTCGCCGAGTCTACGATCGAAAATATAACCCTCAATCTTGTCGCCGCTTCGAAGCGTAATGGTAATGTCGCCGCGATAGTCGAACGCCTTTTCGAGAGCATTCTGCAAATCGGTGGGATTTACGAGATCCGGAATCCAGCTTTCAATTGGTTCGCGGGCGATGGTGTCGCTCATGCTTCTGTTCCCTGTAATTCACCGCTATGCGACTCAATTTGCACTAACGGATTGAAGGCATGCAGCGGCTGAATAGGAACTTCGAGCTGAGCCAGTTCCGCGTTGTCGCGATGACTGGACCGGAGGACAGCTCCAACGTAGGCGAACATCCCCTTCAGCGAGCGGAATGTGTGGTCCACGGCAGAGGCTTCATAGCCACTGTGCACCATGCAGTTTGCGCAGCGCGGATTGCCGGACTGAACTCCATAGCGATGCCATTCTGTCGCCTCCATCAACTCCTGGAACGTTTCCGCATAGCCGTCCTGCAACAGATAGCAAGGTTTCTGCCAGCCAAAGATGTTATATGTAGGCATCCCCCAGGGTGTGCATTCGTACTCACGATTTCCCATCAAAAATTCGAGAAAAAGTGGAGATTGATTGAACTTCCAGCTCGATTTCCGGTTGGAAAGAATCGTGCGGAACAGGCGGCGCGTACGCTCCCGGCCCAAAAAATGTTTCTGGTCCGGAGCTTTGTCGTATGAATATCCGGGCGAAAGCATCATCCCTTCGACACCAAGAGTCATCATGTCGTCAAAAAACGCACGTACGCTCTTGGGATCGGCGCCATCGAACAGGGTCGTATTGGTTGTGACACGAAAACCTCGCGCCAATGCTTCTTTGACGCCCTGAATTGCCAGATCGTATCCGCCTTCCCGGCAAACGGAAAAATCGTGGTGCTCTTTTTGGCCATCCACATGAACCGAGAACGTGAGGTACTTACTTGGCTTAAATAAGCCGATCTTCTCTTTTAGCAGCAGAGCATTGGTGCATAGGTAGATATATTTCTTGCGCGCAACAAGCCCCTCGACAATTTTGCCGATCTCCGGATGCATCAGCGGCTCGCCGCCAGGAATGGACACCATGGGCGCGCCGCATTCTTCCACGGCTCTGAAACACTCCTCCGGCGATAGATCGGTTTTCAGAACGTGGGCGGGATATTGAATTTTGCCGCATCCGGCGCAAGCCAGATTGCAGCGGAATAGAGGCTCAAGCATTAGCACCAGGGGATAGCGCTTGCGGCCCTTCAACTTCTGCTTCAAGATGTACGTCGCAACGGTCCACATTTGCGACACCGGAACCGGCATGGACTTGGCCTCTTTCCGCTCAGGAGATAAATCCCGAACGCGAACTCTCTTTCGCTTTTACCACCTCTTTTATGATACCGTCAAGGGCAAGGAACATTGTTCCGCCATGTCCGGCACTTCGCTATCCAGTTCGTCGCGCCAGGATGACGCCGACGGTCTCACTTCGGCGCGCCGCACACCCATGCAGGGCCGCAGCCAGGAGACAGTTCAGCGAATTTTGAACGCAACATCGCGGCTGTTGGAACGCATTCCGCTCGAGGAAATTACTACGAGCCGCATTGCGCAAGAGAGCGGTGTCTCCGTGGGCGGCCTGTATCGATTCTTTCCCGACAAACAGGCGATTATCGACGCGATTGCCGTTCAGCACGTGAAAGAATTCGAGTCGCAGGTGCGCAGCAAATTACTGCGCACGCTTCCCTTGAACGGGACGAAGTTCCTCAATGCCGTAATTGACAGCTTCGTTGCTTTTCTTGACGAACGGCCGGATTTCCGCACTATTGTCTTCGGACGCCACATCAGCGCGGCGACCAGAGAGCAGCAGATCCGGCCCGATATCGGGGCAGCAGGTATGGTGAAGCAGGCGCTAGCTCTTTTGTTCGGAATAAAAGATTCCGCCAAATTAGCATTTAAGATTCGTATCGCGAGCGAAACCGGCGAACGGCTGCTCGCCTATGCGTATGAGCAGGAAGATACAAAAGAGCGACAACGCGTCATC
>Ga0134125_10011033_pt1 | contig 10125 bp, 8 predicted proteins | sample KB31751_FD_96464 | JGI IMG/M metagenome (GOLD analysis project Ga0134125, IMG submission 96464) | Terrestrial soil microbial communities with excess Nitrogen fertilizer from Kellogg Biological Station, Michigan, USA - KB3-175-1 | ecosystem: Environmental > Terrestrial > Soil > Unclassified ... | reverse complement strand
GGCGTGTCGGTCCCCATCGAGCCTACCGCCTCCTGGCCGCTCTCGGCCATCGGCGACATCAATAGCTTCACGCTCTCCTGCGTGTAGCCGAACGCCTGCTGCAGGTCCAAAAGCCCGACGTTCGACTTTTTCGCCGGGGCACGGCCCTTCGGCAGCGGCAGATCGGAAACGAGGATCTGCGCGCGCTTCAGCCACGTCTCGTACGGATTGCTGGCGGCGATCTCGGCCTTGAGCTCCTCGTCGGAGACGATGCGCCCCTTCTCGAGATCGATAAGCAGCATCTTGCCGGGCTGCAGGCGCCACTTCTGGACGATCGTCTCCTCCGGAACCGGCAGCACACCGGCCTCCGAGGACATGACGACGAGGCCGTCCCTGGTGACGAAATAGCGGGCGGGTCGCAAGCCGTTGCGGTCGAGTGTGGCGCCGATCTGACGGCCGTCGGAGAAAGCCATAGCGGCCGGGCCGTCCCACGGCTCCATGAGACAGGCGTGATACTCGTAGAAGGCGCGCCGCTTGCGATCCATCAGCGGATTGCCTGCCCACGCCTCGGGGATGAGCATCATTGCGGCATGCGTCAGCGAGTAGCCGCCCATGACGAGGAACTCGAGCGCGTTGTCGAAGCACGCGGTGTCCGACTGGCCCTCATAGGAGATCGGCCACAGCTTCGAGATGTCGTTGCCGTAAAGCGGCGATGACACGGATGCCTGGCGCGCCGCCATCCAGTTGACGTTGCCGCGCAGCGTGTTGATCTCGCCGTTGTGGGCGACGAAGCGATAAGGGTGCGCGAGCTTCCACGACGGGAACGTGTTGGTCGAGAAGCGCTGATGCACGAGCGCCATGGCCGACACGAATCGCGGGTCGGACAGGTCCGTATAGTAGGCCTTCACCTGATACGACAGGAACATGCCTTTGTAGACGAGCGTGCGGCTCGACAGCGACACGGTGTAATGGCCGATGTCGCGATTCTTGTACGCCTCCTGGATCGAGTTGGAGACGATCTTGCGCGTCAGGAAAAGGCTGCGCTCGAAGTCGTCTTGATCGAGAATCGTCGACGGGCGTCCGATGAACACCTGGCGGTGCACCGGCTCCGTGGCGATCACCATCTCCGACAGCGAAGAGTTGTCGACGGGCACCGAGCGCCAGCCAAGCAGCTCCAGCCCTTCTTCCTTCACGATGCGCGTCCACACGCGCTCGCAATGGGCGCGCAGGCGCTCGTCGCGCGGCATGAAGATGTGGCCGACGGCGTAGCGGCCCGGCGGCGGCAGCGTGAAGCCGAGCTTGCGGCACTCGTCCTTGAGGAAGTCGTGCGGAATCTGAATGAGCATGCCGGCGCCGTCGCCGGCCAGCGGGTCGGCGCCCACCGCGCCGCGGTGCTCGAGGTTGGCGAGAATCTTGAGAGCGTCGGAGACGATCTGATGCGATTTGCGGCCCTTGAGGTCGGCGATGAAGCCAACGCCACACGCATCGCGCTCGTGCGCCGGGTCATAGAGGCCCTGCGCCTGCGGCGCCTCGAAGCCTTCGAATGCCTCGGCTTCGCTCATGTCTTGGCTCTTCGTCATACTGCGACCTCGGTGCGGGACGCTGCAGCGTGAATTTAGCTCAGTTCGGACAGATCAGCGGAGCACCCAAGACCGATTGATCGACCTCAGGTGGAGTTAGTCAAGAACGTCAGAACGAAGCGGAGGCTTTGGCGGCGTTTGCTGCCGCGCTGCGGCTGGCTGCGCCAGCGGCGCTTGCCGGCCTACCGGTCGGCCACATTTCGACGTACACCTCGCTCGCTCCTGCCAGTCATGCCTTTGGCCAAGGAGGGCCTTGAGGCGTCCCTGGCCGCGGTTCATAAAGGACAGGAGTACTGACCTTTCCGCCGAGCTTCGCAGATTTCTGGAGCGCGCACAAGCATCAACGCAGCGCCATCCGTGGAGTGCACGGACAGCGAATGGCGGTCGCCGTCGAAACGGCGACCGCCTCGCAGTCGGTAGCTCGGCAAGCGGCCGCTTAGGCCGTCGCTTCGATCTGCTTGGGAGAAGCCGAGCCGATCGAAATCGTACGGGGCTTCATACGCTCGGGCAGGTTGCGAACGAGGTCAATGTGAAGAAGGCCGTCGTTAAAGTCGGCGCCTTTGACCTCGACGTGATCGGCAAGCTGGAAGCGGCGCTCAAAGCTACGGGCAGCAATGCCGCGGTGCAGGAAAACGCGCTGCTTGTCCTCCGGCTTCTTTTCGCCGGTTACGACCAAGGTGGATTCCTTCACCTCGATATTGAACTCGTCCTTGTGGAAACCGGCGACCGCCATGGTGATGCGGTACTCGTTATCGCCAAGGCGCTCGATGTTGTAGGGCGGGTACCCATCAGCATCGACGCCGCCGACGCTGTCCATCAGCTGGGCAAGACGATCGAAACCGACCGTTGAACGATAAAGGGGAGCAAAGTCGAACTGTCGCATGAACATATCCTCCATGATTGAGCGACATGCGGTGCGCCTGCCGGATCGGCCAGGCGGTCTTTGAATGCGCACCCCCGAAGGGCGTGCGCATCCACTATTTAGGCGCCGGATCGAGGCGTTCAAGCCTCCGCCGACAGCTCTTGAGGGCACTGCCAAGTTGCTCCCATGCAACGGAAATCGATCTGCCCTTCAGCCCGGGTTCATGTTGGAAACGCCACCCTCGGGGCGCTTTGGGAAAGCAGCCATCTGCTACGAGGAGTTCCACAATGCCAGCGTACGTCCGTCTTGCCGCGGCATCTGCGCTTGCCGTGTCTTTTGCCGCCTTCGCCCTTCCCGCCGCCGCCGCCGACCTCTACGAGCCGCCCTACGATGGATATCAGGAGGGCTACGGCGAGGGTCCACCGCCGCCCGACCGCTACGCCGACGTGCCGGACGATTTCGAGCCGCCGTATCCGCCGCCGGCCTACGCCGAACGTGGCGGCTGCATCCCGCGTGAGGTGGCGCGCGATCGCCTGCGGGCCGCCGGCTGGCGCGGCTTCCATGCTCTCGAGCCGCACGACAGGGTCGTGCTGGTCAAGGCGCGTCGTCCCTCGGGGCGGCTATTCGAGCTGACCATCGACCGCTGCTCCGGCGAGGTCGTCGACGCACGGCCGCTCGGTTGGGGTCGTTTCGGGCGTTTCGCCGACGGTCCCCGCCGCTACTGGGGGCGGCCGTACTACTGAGCAAAGCTAACAGCTTCCACCTCCGTCGTGGCCGCCACTCTTCGCCGTCTATATGATGGCGGCGAAGAGTCGACCGACGCTGAGGGGGCGCGATGGAGCTGGTATCGCTCGCCAAGAATCCGGTTCCGAGCGGGGGAACCGTCGGGTCCTTCCGCGGATACGACGGGGCCGAGCTGCGCTATGCGCGCTGGGACGCTACGCGCATGCCGCGCCGGGGCACCGTATGCCTGCTGAGCGGGCGTGCCGAATTCATCGAGAAATATTTCGAGGTCATCGCCGATTTGCGGCGCCGTGGCTTCGCCGTTGCCACCATGGATTGGCGCGGGCAGGGCGGCTCACAGCGCATGCTGTCCAACCCGCACAAGGGCCATGTGGCCGGCTTCTGGGAGTATGACCGCGACCTCATCCGCTTCATGAAGGATATCGTGCTGCCCGACTGCCCGCCGCCGTTCATCGGCCTGGGGCACTCCATGGGCGGCAACATCCTTCTGCGCAATGCCACGATGCCCGGCCTGTGGTTCGAACGGATTGTCCTGACGGCACCGATGATCTCGATCGCCGAGAGCTGTCTCGGCACTACTCAATCGCGCGTCCGGGTCTACACCGAAATTGCCTCCCTGCTGGGGATGTCAACGGCCTACGTGGTCGGCGGCTCCGACGAGAATGCCTCTGGCCAGAAGTTCGAGGGTAATGCACTCACCTCCGACTACGAGCGCTGGCTTCGCACCAAAGCCGTGCTCGATCTTGCTCCCGCGCTCGGCATCGGCTCGCCGACAGTCGGCTGGCTCAAGTCGGCGCTGCGGTCCTGCCGTTATCTAGGTTCGCCCGATTTCCCGGTGCGCATCAACGTACCGCTGCTATTGTTCGCGGCCGGCAACGACACCGTTGTCTCGACGCGCGCGATCGAGGACTTCGCCGTGCGGGCCAAGGTTTCCTCGTGCATCCTGATGCCCGGTTCGCGGCACGAGATCCTGCAGGAGAACGACGCGGTACGCACGCGCTTCTGGGCCGCGTTCGACGCGTATCCGGGCGTCGATGTGAAGGTCGCCTGAGCGCCTACGTCGAGCGAGAGAGCACCGCCATCGCCTGCTCGTGCACGCGCGGATCGCCAGCCGCCACAATGCGGCCGCCGGCCGTCGCCTGTTTGCCATCCCACGTCGTGATGCGGCCGCCGGCGCGCTCGATGATCGGTATGAGGGCAACGACATCGTAGGGCTTCAGGCCAGCCTCAACGACAAGATCGACAAATCCCGCCGCGACGAGACAATAGCCGTAGCAGTCGCCCCCGTAGCGGGTCATGCGCACCTTCGACGTGAGACGGGCGAAGCCATCTGCTTCTTCACCGGCGCCGAAGAGGTCGGGGTGCGTCGTCGAAAGAATTGCATCGCCGAGGCTCGGACAGGCTCGCGCCCTGATGCGCCGTGCCTCGTCGTCGCCCGTACGCAGGTAGGAGGCATGGGCGCCAGACCAGTAGCGCTCGCGGGTGAAGGGCTGGTCCATGAGCCCAAGAATGGGCGCATCTCCATCGAGCAGGCCGATGAGCGTGCCCCACATCGGCCAACCCATGATGAAGGCCCGCGTGCCGTCGATCGGATCCACGACCCAGCGGAGGCGCGCGTCCGGCCGCGTCGACCCGTGCTCCTCGCCGATAAATCCGTGCTCTGGCCAGCGCTCCGCGACGGCCGCGGCGATGACCCGTTCGGCGGCCTTGTCGGCCTCGGTGACGGGGTTGAAAGCGCCCCCGCCGGCCTTGTTGGCGACGTCGATTGGCTGACGAAAGTACGGGCGTATGGCCGCTCCGGACGCGTCGGCCAGCGTGTGGGCAAAATCTAGGAGGTCGCTCAGGGTCGGCTGCGTCTGATTTGTCACAGTATTACACTCGCTGGCCCTAAGTCGTCATCCAATAATGGCGGGCTCAAATTGGGCATAAGGTGGTGAGTTGCAGAGTGCATGTTTCATTTATGTGGCCAACACTCAATATGTGTTGCCGCATGGCGACATAGTACCGCCAATGCGTGGCTGAAGGGCTGTCGTTGGTTGAAGCGAGCACCGAACAAGCTCATACGTCGATAGCGCGGTGGCGTTGGTCGATCCAGGTCACCGTTAGCCCACTTGGGCGTTTCCTCCCTAGACTTGGGCCGTTCGTCCTCCGAACGGCCTTTTTTCATGGTAGATCGCCCAACGCATGAGCCCCTGATTTCGGTAGGGCAGCTCTGCAAAAATTGCATTTGAAAATGGTGCGGCGCACCAGTAGCTTTTGCGATGCGACATGGCGAGCCTGGCTCGTTTGTCGTAGCCCTCCTTGGGCGTTTCCTCCCTAGACTTGGGCCGTTCGTGATCCGAACGGCCCTTTTTTCTTGTCTACAGCCATCCCGCCGCTGAGGGCCTCTGCGCGTCGACGACATATTCGATGCTGGCATCATCATGCCCCGACGTCGAAAAGCGGGTTTTCGGTCGGAATATATTGCGCTGCAGCATGATTGTTCTGCATAGCTTAGCAAGGCTATGCGGATGTCGAGGTCGGCTTATTCGGCAGCGGCACGGCGCTCGAGCAATGCGGGCAGCTCATTGAAGAGCGGCGCCGCCAAGCTTTGCAGATCCCTCTGCAACTCGACGAACCCCGCCGTCGGGCGCAGCGTCAGCTCGTCGAGATAGAGCCCACGATTGATTTCGATCTGCACGGCATGCACCTCGCGCGCCGGCCGGCCGTAGTGCTCGGTGATGTAGCCGCCGGCATACGGGCGGTTCATGTGCACCTCATAGCCGAGGCCGCACAGCGCATCCTTCAGGAAGCGGGTGATCTTGCAGTCGGCCGAGGCACCGAAGCGATCTCCGAGCACGATGTCGGGACGCGGACCTCCTGCCGGCGCCATCGCGGCCGACGGCATGGAATGGCAGTCGATGAGGATGGCGTAGCCGAAGCGGCGGCGCGTCGTTTCGATCAAGTTGCACAGCGCGGCGTGGAACGGAATGTAGAGCTGCTCGATGCGTGCAAGCCCCGACGCCAGCGGCAACTTGCGACGGTAGATTTCCTCGCCGTCGGCGACAATGCGGGCGATCGTGCCGAGACCGCCGGCGACGCGCACCGACTGCGTGTTGGCGAAATCCGGTAGCGGCTCGTGGAACAGCTCGGGATCGAGCTCGTATGGCTCACGATTCACATCCAGGTAGGCGCGCGGAAAACGCGCAGCGATCAGCGGCACGCCGGCGGCGGAAACCGGCGCGAACAGGTCATCGACAAAGCAATCTTCCGACTTCCTGAGCGACAGCGGGCTCAAGCGCGAAAGCTCGACGAAGCTCGATGGATAGAGGCTGCCTGAATGCGGGGAGCAGAGCACAAACGGCGCGACCTGCGTCTCGGACGCGCTCACGACATAGGGCGGCAAATACTCTGCTGGAATTGGGGGGAAGTCGCGCACGGGCATGCTTCTTGCGATTGCTTTCTGCGTTAAGCCTTTTGCGTGAGTGACGCCTGACAGTGGCTTTATGTGGCTCGCCTTACAGCAACCGGACACTAAAAAAACGCACCGCCGGGACAATGCGTCTCAATGCACACCATCGCCCTTGCTCACTGTGCCAACGTCGTCTCAATATGTCCATCGGGGGACGGTAAGGCTGGAAGCCTCGTTGGTGGAGAAAACGAGGTTGCCATGGCTTGCCGGGGGCACACTTCACCTCCCGTTTACCATAGTCGCCTCACAGTCAAGCCGGCGCCCGGCGCCGGCAGACGCGTCGAAACGATAGTTTCAGAGTAGCCATGACCGCAAAGCCATCAAGCGTAACGATCTCCCGTATCCTGCTCGCCGAAGACGACGACTCGATGCGCGGTTTTCTGGTGCGGGCGCTGAAGAAGGCGGGCTACGACGTCATCGCCTTCCCGAACGGCGAGGAAGCCTTCGAGCGACTGAAGACGGAGCCGTTCACCCTGCTGCTGACCGACATCGTCATGCCGAAGATGGATGGCATCGAGCTGGCGCGCCGGGCGAGCGAACTCGACCCGGACCTCAAGATCATGTTCATCACGGGTTTTGCCGCCGTGATCCTCAACAACGATACGGCCGCTCCCAAGGACGCCCGGGTGCTGTCCAAGCCCTTCCACCTCAAGGATCTGGTGCGCGAGGTTGATCGCCTGCTGGCGGCCTAAAGGCGCATGAAATGGGGCAACTCAATCAACTGTTGACCTCGGCAGGGGCGACCGCATAGAACCGCGCCTCTGGGGCGCGTAGCTCAGCGGTAGAGCACTACGTTGACATCGTAGGGGTCACAGGTTCGATCCCTGTCGCGCCCACCATCATTTGCCATCGGTGTTGAAATGAAAGTTCGGAACTCGTTGAAATCGTTGCGCGGTCGCCATCGCGCCAACCGCCTCGTCCGTCGCAAGGGCAAGGTGTACATCATCAATAAGGTGCAGAAGCGATTCAAAGCGCGCCAAGGCTGAGGCGTACTCCCGCCACGCTTTGACGCTTACTTGGCTGCATCCTATGTTTCTGTGGATGCGCAGAATGACGCCTCGCTTCGTTTTGGTCTTCGTCGCCACGGGCCTATGTGCCGTGGCTGCGCCGTCTCTGGCCCAGGATGGCCGGCCGGGGATACCGGCGCCGGGCCTGGGCGCCGAGGGCATGCGACCCGACGCGATCGAGCCGGCCCCTGCCCCCCGCGCGCCGACCCCCGCTCCGCAAGCCGACAAGGCGGCCAAGCCGCAAGCCGCCAAGCCGCCCGTTCCACACGACCGCGACGCGCTGCTCGCCGAGCTCTACGTGCATCTGGCGCAAGCCCCTGACGCTACTCAGGCCGCGCCGATCGCCGAGACGATCGAGGGCCTGTGGCTGCAGTCCGGCAGCGACACCATCGGCGTGCTGATGGGCCGCTCGGCCAAAGCTATTAACGAGCAGAAGAACGATCTCGCCCTGCAGCTGCTCGACGCCGTCGTCGAGCTGGCGCCGGACTACGCCGAGGGCTGGAACCGGCGCGCCTACGTTTATTTCCTGCAGAACAACTTCGAGGGCGCCATCGGCGATCTGCGCCGCGCGCTGGCGCTCGATCCCAATCACTTCAAGGCGCTCGAGGGGCTGGCCCGCATCCTGCGCGACAGCGGCCAGAAGAAGAGCGCGCTGCAGGCCTACAAGCAGATCCTCAAGATCAATCCCTTCCAGGAAGGCGCCAAGGAAGCGGTCGACGAGCTGTCGGTCGAGGTCGAAGGCCAGGGCATCTGAGCAGCGCCCGCGAGCCGCTCGCGGCGCTCAGCGCACCTCGGCGACGGGGGCACCGTTCTGATCGACGAATGCAATGCGGATCATATTGGTGGCGCCCGGCGAGCCGAACGGCACGCCGGCGGTGATCAGGATGCCGTCGTGCGGCTTGACGAAGCCCTCGTCGAAGGCGATGCGGCAGGCCTTGCTCACCATATCGGTCAGCGTCGCGGGATCGCCCGTCAGCACCGACTGAATTCCCCAGACGAGCGATAGCCGGCGCGCCGTCGCCTCGACCGGCGTGAGGCCCATGATCGGCAAGCCAGGGCGCTCGCGCGTGACGCGTAGCGCGGTCGAGCCGGTTGCCGTGTAGCAAACGATGGCGGCAAGTTTCACCGTATCGGCGATGGCGTGCGCAGCCGACGCGATAGCGTCGGCGCCCGTCGCCTGCGGCATAATACGAGTGGCGTGGATAATGGCGTCGTAGCTCGGGTCGGCTTCCACCTCGATGGCGATGCGGTCCATCATCTGGATCGCCTCGAGCGGGAACTGGCCGATGGCGGATTCGGCCGACAGCATTACCGCATCGGCGCCGTCGAACACGGCGGTCGCCACGTCCGACACCTCGGCGCGCGTCGGCACCGGCGAGGAGATCATGCTTTCGAGCATCTGCGTGGCGACGACCACCGGCTTGCCAGCGGCACGCGCCTTGCGCGTGATCTGCTTCTGCAGGCCCGGCACGCGTTCGACTGGCATTTCGACGCCGAGATCGCCGCGCGCGACCATGAGGCCGTCGGCCGCCGCGATGATGGCGTCGAGATCGCCGATGGCCGACGGCTTCTCGATCTTGGCGAGTATCGCCGCGCGATCGCCGACGAGCTTGCGTACGTCGTGGACGTCCTCGGCGCGCTGTATGAACGACAGCGCGATCCAGTCGACGCCGATCTTGAGAACGTGGGCAAGATCGGCGCGATCCTTATCGGTCAGCGGACCGATCGGAAGCACGGTGTCGGGCAAGCTGATGCCCTTGCGAGTCGCCAACGCACCGCCGACGAGCACTTCGGCAGCGATGCTGTTCTGCTTTTTCTCGATGACGCGCATGCGCAGCTTGCCGTCGTCGAGCAGCAGCATGTGCCCTGGCTCGACGGCCGCGAAGATCTGCGGGTGCGGAAGGAACACGCACTCGGACGAGCCCGGTTTCTCGGTGCGCTCGAAGCGAAAGATGGCGCCGTCGTTGACGAACACGCGCCCGCTGGTGAATTCCCCGACGCGGAATTTCGGCCCCTGCAGGTCGGCAAGGATACCGATCGGATGGCGATGGCGCTTGGCTACCCAACGCACGGAATTTTGCAGCGCGCGCGCTGTCTCGTGCGAGGAGTGGCTCATGTTGATGCGGAACACGTCGACGCCCGCCAGGAACAGGCGCTCGATCATTTCCGTTGCGGACGAGGCAGGGCCCAAGGTCGCGACGACCTTGACCCTTCGTTGACGTCTCATTTTTCACTCGCCTCGGGGTCGGTGAGGCGGATGGTCCACTCCTGCGACTCGCCCGTGTCCACTTCAAAGAAGCCGGTGCGTTTGAAGCCGCGCTGCTGACAATCCTTTACACCGCGGATGGCAAACGATTTGTCGTCGGTACACATGAAGTTGGTGCCGACCCACTCGCCGCCGCGGTCGTAATCTAGGGCGTGAATGTAAATAAAACGGCTCGGGACCGCACCCTTGAGCAGTGTCTCGCAGGTCTGCGAGGCGATGTTCCACCACCCCTCGGT
>Ga0134125_10011032_pt1 | contig 10125 bp, 9 predicted proteins | sample KB31751_FD_96464 | JGI IMG/M metagenome (GOLD analysis project Ga0134125, IMG submission 96464) | Terrestrial soil microbial communities with excess Nitrogen fertilizer from Kellogg Biological Station, Michigan, USA - KB3-175-1 | ecosystem: Environmental > Terrestrial > Soil > Unclassified ... | reverse complement strand
TCATCGAGACGCGGCTGCCGCGGACCTCGCGCAGCCGCGACGGCGTCGCACGCAGCAGGTCCTCGCCTTCGAGCAGGATCGCGCCACCGCTTGCGCGAAGATGCTCCGGCAGAAGGCCCATCACCGCGCGTGCCATCACCGACTTGCCCGACCCCGATTCGCCGACGACGCAGAGGATCTCGTCGCGCGCGAGCGTCAGGCTCGTGTCCGAAACCGCCTGCGGCCGGTCGGCCCACGGCGGAAGCTCGACGGTCAGGTTGCGGATGTCGAGGATCGCGTCGCTCATCAAAGCCTGCGCAGGCGCGGATTGAGCGCGTCGTTGAGGCCGTCGCCGACCAGGTTGATCGCGAGCACCGTGACGAGAATCGCGACACCGGGGATCGCGCAGAGCCACCACGCGCGCTGCAGGAAATCGCGCGCGGCGCCGACCATGAACCCCCAGCTCATCACGTTCGGATCGGAGAGGCCGAGGAACGACAGCGCCGATTCGGTGAGAATCGCGGTCGCGACGAGCAGCGACCCGGTGACGATGATCGACGATACGCAGTTGGGCAGGATATGGCGGACGATGACGCGCGCGTCGCTCATCCCCATCGAAATGCAGGCCTCGACGAACTCGCGATTGCGAAGCGCGCGGAACTCGCCGCGGACCAGACGTGCCATCGGCGGCCACGACACGACCGAAATGGCCAGGATCACGCTGCCGATCGACGGCGACAGGATCGCGACGACGAGGATCGCGAACAGGAACGACGGAATCGTCTGGAACATCTCGGTCAGTCGCATCAGCATTTCGTCGACGACACCACCGTAGTAGCCCGCGACGCCGCCGAGCAGCACGCCGAGCAGCGTCGCGAACAGCGTGGCGACGAGCCCGATCATCAGTGACGTGCGCGCGCCGTAGACGATGCCGACGAGCTCGTTTCGGCCCAGCATGTCGGTGCCGAGCGGGAACTGACCGAACGGCTGCGCAAACGGGGGACCTGCGAGCTCGAACGGGCCTTGCGCAAAGAGCGCCGGCCCGACGAGCGCGACGATGACGATGGTGACGAGTACGACGAGGCCGGCAAGCGCCGCGCGGTTTCGCGCGAAGCGCTGCCACAGCTCCGCGGCATGCGAGTGCCACGCACGCGCCGGCTGTCTCGGCTCGGTCACGGGCGCCGCGGCGGAGTTCGCGTCGACATTCATCGCAGGCGTATCCGCGGATCGAGCAGCGTGTAGATCACGTCGACGATGATGTTGACGACGATCACGAGGCACGCCGCGACGAAGAAGATGCCGAGCAGCAGGTTCAAATCGCGCGCGAACAGCGCCTTGAAGGCGAGAAGGCCGATGCCGGGCCAGCCGAAGACGGTCTCGACGACCACCGAGCCGCCGAGCAGGTTGCCGATCTGGACGCCGGCCATCGTGACGACGGGCAGACTCGCGTTGCGCAGCACGTGGCGATAGGTGATCGCGTGCTCGGTGAGCCCCTTCGAACGCGCCGTCACGACATAGTCCATGCCGCTCTGCTCGAGCATCGACGAGCGCATCAGCCGCACGTAGAGCGCCATGTAGAAGAGCGACAGCGTGACCGCCGGCAGCACGAGGTGCCGCGCGACGTCGCCGACCTTCTGCCAGCCGGTGTAGAACGCGGCGATGTTGACCATCCCGCTCGTTGGCAGCCAGCGCAGGTCGATCGCGAACAGCACGATCAGCATCAGCCCGACCCAGAAAAGCGGCGTCGCATAGGACACGAGCGCGAACACGGAGATCGCGTTGTCGCGAAGCGAGCCGGGTTTGCTCGCGGCGAAGATGCCGAGCAGGACGCCGAGGCCGATCGACAACACGATCGTCGTGCCCATCAAGAGCAGCGTCGGACCGAGGCGCTGGAAGATGAGATCGCGGACCGGCATGCTCTCGCGGAACGAATAGCCCAGGTCGAACGTGACGACGTTCTTCAGGTACTCGAGGTACTGGACATAGAGCGGCTGGTCGAGGCCGAACTGGTGGCGCAGGTACGCCATGTACTGCGGCGTCGCCGAGCCCGCTTCGCCGGCGAGGACGTCCGCGGCGTTGCCCGGCGCGAGATGCACGAGCAGGAAGTTCAGCGTGACGATGAGCAGGATCGCCGGAACGGCCTGTGCAACGCGCCGCCCGATGTAGCGGGCGCGGTCTCGCGCGACGCTCATGAAGGGGTCGAGGGGTTTGGGTACCCGGCGGCCGCGTCGCCGATGCGGCGATGGCGGCGGCGCGCCGGGCGGGCGCTCGCGTCTACGACTGGACGTACGCCTGGTTGAACGCCGAATACGTGCCGAGCGGGCTGACGATCAGGTCCTTGAATTTCGTGTCGTAAACGGTCACGAAATGCAGCTCGAACACCCAGACGATCGGTGCGGCGTCGACGACGAGCTTCTGGAACTGATGATAGAGCGCCGCGCGCTTCTTCGGGTCGATCTCGATGGCGGCCTCTTTCATCAGGCGATCGGTCTCGGGTGTGCTCCAGCCGCTGTCGTCAACGAACACGGTGCCCTTCTTGATCGACCACGACGAATACTGGCGGTCGACGCCGATGACCGGATCGGCGAGGTTCTGGTACCAGTTCGACGTCAGCACGAAATCGTAGTCGGTGTAGACGCGGCGCAGCCACGTCGGCACGTCCTCGTAACGGATCGTCGCCTTGATGCCGATCTTCGCCAGCGCCTGCTTCGTGTACTCGCCGAAACGCTGCCACTCGTCACCATAGGGCGTGACGTCGTGAATGATCTCGAAGCGCGTGCCGTCGGCCTTGCGCTTGTAGCCCGCCTCGTCGAGCAGCTTGTTCGCCATCTCGGTGCCGTTCGGCACGTTGTAGTTGTGCACGTCGGACGTGTAGATGCCGCTCGGCGCGAAGTTCGAGCTGATCGGGCCCGTCGCCGGCTTGCCGAAGCCGAACCAGATGTTGTCGATCACGAACTTGCGATCGATCGCGTACGAAATGGCGCGCCGCACGCGGACGTCGTCGAACGGCTTCACCCGCGTGTTGAAGTCGAGCATGACGATCGGCGACTGCATTTCGTAGCCCTTCGTCGTCGAAGCGATGCCGTTGATCTTCGTGAGTCGCCCGACGTCGAAATACGGAATCGCGCCGAACGCGCCGTAGTTGATCTCCTGCGTCTGCATCGCGGCACTGCGCGTTTGCGCATCGCCGATGAAGCGCGCGACGATGCGATCGAGATACGGCTGGCCCGGCCGCCAGTAACCGGGATTGCGGTCGAAACGCATGTACTGCCCGCGCTGCCACTCGACGAACTTGAACGGTCCCGTGCCGACCGGATTGTTCGCGTACTTGCTGTTCTGGATGTCGGTGCCGGCGAAAAGCGCCTTCGGCACGATCGGCGATTCGTAGCCCGACAGCGCCATCATCATGTACGGCGCCGGCGTGTCGAGGTGGAACACGGCCGTGTGCGGATCGGGCGCGTCGACGGCCTGCAGCGCGCGGAACGTATTGATGCCGCGCGGGTGGAACTTCTTCAGCACGTCCATGAACGTGAATTGGACGTCGGCGCTGGTGAGCGGCGACCCGTCGTGGAACTTGACGCCGTCGCGCAGCTTGAACGTGATCGTCTTGCCGTCGGTGCTCGTCGTCCACGACGTCGCGAGGCTCGGAATCGGCTTCAGGTCGAAGTTGTATTCGCAAAGCCCGTCGTAGACCTTCGCCGACACCTGTCCGATGGGACCGGACGTGCTCAGGTAGGACGCGAGCGTCGGCGGCTCGGGCAGCACGTCCATGACGAGCGTTCCGCCCTGCTTCGGGGTTCCCTGAGCGAAGGCCCCGTTCGGCAGAAGGACCGCGCCCGATGATGCGGCGAGCGCCTGCAAGAAATCACGACGGTTGACAATCGACATCGACTCCTCCTCGGTAACGGGCCCTGGTTGTTTTGTCGGCCCGAAAATAAGTTGCGGGGTGGCGGTTACGTGGTCGCGACCGCCTCGTCTTCGACGAATTCCTCGGCCGGCCGCGGGAACAGGAAGCCCTGCTCGCCGAGTTCGCTGTTGAACGCGAGCGTCGACAAATCGGTCATGCGCATCGGATAGAGAACGCCGTCGAGGTGATCGCATTCGTGCTGCAGCAGCATCGCGTGGAAGCCGCGCGTCACGCGTTCGATGCGGCTGCCGTCGAGCGCCTGCGCCGTGCAGCGCACCCGCGTATGGCGCGGCACGATGCCGTGCAGCCCGGGCACCGACAGGCAGCGCTCCCAGATCGGCTTCATCTCGTCGGTGAGCGGCTCGATCACCGGATTGACGAGCACCGTCCACGGCAGCGGCTTGAAACCGGAACCCGGCGGAATCTGGTGCGCCGCGATGCGGTAGACGACGATGCGCTTGCTCACGTACACCTGCGGCGCGGCGAGGCCGTTGCCGCCGATGTCCTCGAGCGTCTCCTTCATGTCCTCGGCGAGTTTCGCGATTTCCGGGTCGGTCGGATCGGAAACCGGCTCCGCGATTCTCTTCAGGATCGGATTGCCCATGCGGGCGATCTTGAGCAGCGCCATCGAAACGAAATTCCCGGGATGAGAAGGTAATCTGCGACGAACCGTAGAACTATAGTCCAGGCTTGGCGCTTCGGAAATATGCGGCGGCGCCGCTCGCGAGGATCGCCGGCAGATGCGTGTAGACGTAGCGCACGCCGCCCGCAAGCGCCTTCTCGACGGCCGCCGTCGCCGCGGGCATGCCCGGCGTCTTCCCCGCCGCGACGATCTGCGCGAGCGCGGCGTCGATCGCCTGCGCGACCGCGGGCGCCTTCGGATTGCCGGGATACCCCATCGACTGCGACAGATCGGAAGGGCCGATGAAGAACACGTCGACGCCTTCGACGCGCAGGATCTCGTCGAGGTTCGGCAGCGCTTCCCGGTCCTCGATCTGCACGCAGACCAGCGTCTGCCGATTCGCTTCGGCGATGAAGTCGCCCACGGCGCCGCGAAAGCCGTAACCGGAGGCGCGCGTGCCCGCCGCGAGGCTGCGCCGTCCCTGCGGATGGAACTTCACCGCCTCGACCGCGGCGCGCGCCTGCGCGGCGGTGTTCACGTGCGGCACCTGCACGCCCTGCGCGCCGCGATCCATCGCCTGCAGGATGTCTTCGGCAGCGTTCGTTCGCGGCCGCACGATCGGCGTGACGCCCGACGCCTCGGCGGCCATCACCATCAGCTCCATGCTTTCGAGGCCGACCGTCCCATGCTCGCAATCGATCAGCACCCAGTCGAAGCCCATGCCGGCGGCCGATTCGACGATCTGCGGTGAAGGAATCATCACCGAGAGGCCGAATGCCGGCTCGCCGGCCGCGAATTTCGCCTTCATCCGATTCGTCTGCATCACCGTTCCCGTGTTCGTGAACTCATGCGTGCATCGAGGGCCGCGATCACTTGTGCCGGCGTTTCGGGAGGCGCCGTGAATGCGTCCTGCAACGCAAGCCGCGTCGATCGCTCGAACAGCGCGACCGTCGCCGACGTCATCGGCGCATCGACGTGCATTTCGCGCAAGACTTCCGCGACCTGCCGCATTTCATGGTGGCGGCGCTCATGCGCGGTCGCGTGCGTGCGCACCCAGTTCCCGCCGACGTCGTCGAACGATGCCGCGTCCATCGTCGCGACGATTTCCTGCCACAGCGCCTGCTCGACGCCCGCACGGCGCCCGGCGAGAAGGCACTCGATCAAGAGCGCCTCGATGCCTTTCGAGAAGACGCTGCGCAGCATCTTGAAGCTCGAGGCCTTGCCGATTTCCGTTCCATAGGCGTGGACGTTCAAGCCAAGCCGTGACAGGGTCGCGCTCGCGTCGTCCGCACGCGGACCGCAGAGCAGCACCTTCGCATCGGCTCCGGCAACGCCGACCGCCGAGAGGATCGCGCCCTCGACGAAATCGGCGCCCGATTGCGCGACGACCGCCGCGGTTTCGCGCTTCACCGCAGGCGCCGTCGCGTTGAGATCGACATAGATCTGACGTTTGCGCAGCAGCGGAACGCACTGCTTCGCCGCCGCCAGCGCGACATCGGTCGTGACCGTCGACAGCACGATGTCGGCCCGCGCGATCATCCTGCGGAGCGCCGAGAATTCCACAGGCGTTCCGGCGGCACGCGCGACGAGCGCGTCGCGTCCGGCGGGCCGGTCCAGGAACACGTCGGAAGCGATCACAGTCGCGCCGCGCTCATGCAAGCGCTTCGCGAAGCGGGAGGCGACCTCACCGAATCCCACGAAACCGCAGATCTTCACTCGTTGCTCCTGCATCCCAGCGGCGCCGGGCCGCCCAAGCCGCTGGCGCGCCCGCTTTGAGGGGCAGCGAGCGTGGGGGTCGTTTCATCCGCGCACGCCGAAGCCCTTGAACAGCCGGTCGTCGAGCGCGACCTCGATGCCGCTCGGCGCATGTCGAATCGCCGTCAGCGGGCCATAATAGCTTTCCCCGGTTTCGTCCCCGACGCTCCCGAATCGCCGGCGAAGCGCATCGACGCTGGCGGCGCCAAGACGCGCCGTCTCGCAACTCACGCGTGCGCGATCTTCCGCATGCACGCGTCCCGCACTCACCGCCTGCTGCAGACCGTAGCCGGCAACGCGATGCCACGCGAGCGCCATCGCGATGTTCGACGGGATTCGCCGCGCGCCGGGACAGCCGATCGCCAGGCGGCCGCCATCGTCGTCGAGCGCGATCGTCGGGGTCATGCTGCTGACGCCGAACCAGCGTCCGCGCCGCCGCACGGCGGTCGAACCCGTGAAGTTGTGCATCCCCGCGTTCATGATGACGCCCGATCCGGGAATCGCCCATCGGCCGCCGAATGGCGCATGCCCATGCGTGAACGTGAGAGCGACCATCGTTCCGTCGCGATCGACTGCATTGAGATGCGCGGTATGCGAGTTGTCCGGCAGGGCATGCGTCTGGTGGTCGCACGCGAGCGCCGCCTCGATCCACTCGCCGATATCGACATTCGAGAAGTCGTTGCCGGCGGGCGTCGCGAAGCGATACTGCCAGATCGACGCCATGGCGTCGGCCAGGTCCGCAATTGCCGTTCCTTGCGTCAGAGATGTGCGCGCGCCGATTCGTGACGCAGCGGCATACATCGCGAAAAGACATGGCGCGCCGGTGAGATCGAGCGGCGGCGTCGCGATGCGCACGCCGCTGCATTCGCGCGCCGGCGCGAGCACCGTTTCAACGGTGGCCTGCTGCTGGAGCCAGTCGGTGAGCGACAGGTCGCCGCTCGCGTCCTGTGACGCGCGCTGCGCGGCGCGCGCGAGCGGTTCCTCGTAGAACCAATCGGGCCCACGATCGGCGAGGGATTCGAGCGTCGCTTCGAGCGCCGGCTGGCGAAAGGTGACGCTCGTCTCGTTGCCGGCGTTTTCCTGCTGCAGCACGAAGCATTCGGCGACGAAGCGAAGCCCGCGACAAAGCTCGAGCGCGCGCCGCGTCGGCGCATTGGCGACGACGCCGTTTCGCGCGAGTTCGATCGCGGGTTGCACGAGCGCGGACCACGGCAGCGTCGCGAACTCCCGCGCCGCGTGTCCAAGGCCGGCGACGACATTCGGGGTCGACGAGCATGCCGGTCCCGATTGGGGATATTGGCGCGCGAGCGCATCGTGCGCGGCGTGCGAAGGCGCGCACAGTGGAAACGGGATGCATCGCGCCGGCTCGCCGCGTCGCGCGACGAGCATGAAACCGCCGTAGCCGCCGAGTCCGGCATTGGACGGATCGGCGACGCACGTGGCGAACGCCGCCGCGATCGCCGCATCGATCGCGTTCCCACCCGCGCGCAATATCCGCACGCCGGCGTCGGCCGCTTCCTGGCTGCTGGCGGTGATCGCGCCGCTCATCGCACCTCTACCGTGAGCGAGTCAATCGTCGACGAGCGAGCGGAACATCATTCGCCGGCGCGAACCAGTAGGCGAGGGCCTCGTCGCGGTCGATGGCGGGGTCGAACGAATACGTATCTCCGGGTGCGACGACGGCATGGAAGATCGTCCAGATCGCGTCGTGATCGAGCGGCGTTGCGCGACGTAGCGTGGCCATCGGGACGTGCAGGGATTGCAAACGCTCGAACGCGAAGAATAACCCGCATCTCTGCGCGGCGCGCCAAGGTTCTTCGTTCGATCGATCGTCTTTTGTATACTTTTCCGTATGCAAGCCATTCCGCTGCTGTCTGCGCAGGACTTTCAGCGCCTCCTGCCCTACCTGCCGTTCGGCCTCGCGCTCGCCGCCGACGCGGACCCGATTGCCCGCGTGCAAGGCGAGTTCAAGCGGATGGTGCTCACGCAGCGGCTGCACCCCGGCCAGAAGGTCCCGCTCGACACGATCGCACGGAGCCTCGGCGTAAGCCGGACCCCGGTGCGGGAAGGCCTGCGATTGCTGGAAACGGAAGGCCTCGTCACTGCATTGCCGAATCGCGGATTCATCGTTCGGTCGATCGGCGCCGACGAGGCCTGGCAGCTCTACGAAGCCCGCGCCTGCATCGAAGCGCACGTCGTGGCGCAGGCGCTCGAGCGATCCGACGAAGGTTTCGTTCGCGACGTCGGCCGGCTCAACGAAACGTACCGGCGCTCGCTCGGCGACTCGCCCAATCGACGCCGGCTGGGAATGCTCGCCGACAAGGCGTTCCATCTGCGCATCGCAGGACAGGCCGGCAACGAAGTTCTCGTCGGCATGCTCGCGAACGTTTTCGATCGCCTGATGTTCACGCGACCCCTGGAAGGGTTTCCGGCCGAACGCATGCGCGACGCGATCCGGGAGCACCAGGCGATCGTGGACGGTCTGCGCGAGTGCAGCAGTGGCGGCAAGGGTACGAGCCGTGTCGCGGCCGCGTTGATCGCCAATATTCGTAACGGCGGCAACGCCGTCGTTCGGTACATGCGCGAGCGGGAGACGCTTTCGATTGCGATTTGAGGAGGAACGAGGATGAGGCAGGCATTCCCGGCGTTCGTGGCGCTGTTCGGACTCGCGTTCGCGCTTTCGGCGACGCCTGCGAGAGCCGAGGTCGGCGAAATTCGCATCGCACAGCAGTACGGAATCAACTATCTGCCGCTGATGGTGATGGAGGATCGCCACCTGATCGAGGCGCAGGCGAGGCGATTGGGACTGCCCGAGCTCGAGGTATCGTGGTCGAAGATGTCGAGCGGTGCGGCGATGAACGACGCGCTGCTGTCGGGCAGCCTCGACGTCGCGTCCGGTGGCGTCGGCCCGATCGTCACGCTGTGGGCGAAGACTTCGGCACTGCCCGCAGCCCAGCAAGTCAAAGGCATCGCGGCGCTCGATTCGATGCCGGTCGTCTTGAATACGCGAAACCCGCGGATCAGGAGCGTCGAGGATTTCACCGACCAGGACAAGATCGCGCTCCCCGCAGTCAAGGTATCGATCCAGGCGGTGACGCTGCAGATGGCCGCCGCGAAGGCATTCGGCAAGGAGAACCATGCGAAGCTCGACCCGATCACCGTCAGCATGTCGCATCCCGACGGAATGGTCGCGCTTCTCAATCCGCGCAGCGAAGTCGACGCGCACTTCACCGGGCCGCCGTTCAGCGAGCTCGAAGTTCGCGAGCCCGGCATCCACACGGTCGTGCACTCGTACAAGCTGCTGGGCGGCATGACGACGTCGACGGTGGCGTGGACGACGACGCGCTTCCACGACGAGAACCCGAAGGTCTACCAGGCATTCCTGGCGGCGCTCACCGACGCGGTGAACATCATCAACAAGGACAAGCGCGCCGCCGCGCAGCTCTACCTGCGGATGACGAAGAGCAAGGAGAGCCTCGACACGATGGCGTCGATTCTCGCGGATCCCGACATCGAATACACGCTGACGCCGATGAACGTGCTCAAGTACGCGGCGTTCATGCACGAGGTCGGCTCGATCAAGGCGAACCCGAGCGCGTGGACGCAGATGTTCTTCCCCGAGATTCATCAGCTTCCGGGCAGCTGACCAGCGGGCACCGGAACCCGCGCGGTTACTCGATGGGGGAATTCTCGATCACGTCATCGAGTGACATCGATCAGCCCGCCTTGCCGTAGATGCCATGGCGGCGCTGCATGATCGCGCGGTGATAATCGACGGCGTCGCGGTCGAAATCGCTTTTCGGCGCGCGCTCGAGCTCGAAGTGGCCATGGCGGTCGTGGCCGCGGACGAGCGTCGCCGAAT
>Ga0134125_10011031_pt1 | contig 10125 bp, 7 predicted proteins | sample KB31751_FD_96464 | JGI IMG/M metagenome (GOLD analysis project Ga0134125, IMG submission 96464) | Terrestrial soil microbial communities with excess Nitrogen fertilizer from Kellogg Biological Station, Michigan, USA - KB3-175-1 | ecosystem: Environmental > Terrestrial > Soil > Unclassified ... | reverse complement strand
AGAGGCCCTCGAATATGGCGAATCAAAAGGTGAATTTCAGCACTAAAGTGCTGACGAACTGGCCGCCCAGGCAGCACCAGCCCCCTTGTGTTGCTGTCGGTTTTCCGAATAGGCCGGGGCTCTTCAGATTCACCACGGAACTTGGGTTCACAAAATTCGGTTCCTTGAAGACGTTGTTAATGTCGTAACGGACTTGAAGCACATATCGTTCTTTGAACGTGATATTCTTCGCCAGCGACGTTTGCGTCCATGCCAGCCCTGGGCCGTTGATAGTGTTGCGGCCAAGATTACCAGCCGTGAAAGCCGCGGGGTTACCAAACGCATTGATATTCCACATAGGGTTCTTCAAATTGTTATTGAAACGGTCCCCTATCGTCCAGTTCTGAACGGCGATCTGATCCGTCGGCAAGATCTGATTTGGCCTGAGTACACCATTTCCCGGCAGGTATGGATAGGGGCTGCCGGCCGCTGTGGTGCTTCCGGTCGAGTTCAACGTGAAGGTCACGGGAAGGCCGCTTTGGAATGTCTGAATAATGGAGGCATTCCACCCTCCCAATATGTAATCCTTGAAACCGCCGCCGTTCATCCATTTACGACCTCTGCCGAACGGTAATTCATAAGTCAGATAAGTAACCGAGCGATGGGTAATGTCATAACCGGCACGACCCTTCTCCAGGCTGCGATTGTAATAAGTCTCCCCGGTGCAGAGCCCGTCGTTATCACAGTCGTCGAGAGCCTTGGAAAATGTGTAGAAGGACGTCATTGTTAAGCCAAACGAGGCCCTTTTTTCGATTTTTATCGTTCCGGAATGGTACGTGGAGTGCCCAAAGTTACTCCACAGATAAACCGATCCGAAATTGGGGTATGGTTTATAGGCCTGCTGGTTCTGGTAAATGCGGTTGAGGACAGCAGGATCGCTCGAAACATTGAGCGGGATCGTGTTGGTGTCCCATTCCTCCAATAGCCCAACTCCTGCCGAACCCTGGTAGCTGAATTCGGCGAGCCATGTGGGTCGAAATTGATATTGGAGAGTCGCGTTCCAGTTCATTGCGTAGGGATTGCGAAGCGACGGATCGTATCGCGATGCGTTTCGACCGCTAAAGTTCGTTCCGACGAAAGGCGAAGTGCCGTTGGGAAGAATCGAAAAATTGATGGGCCCCGGACCCTGATTGAGATAAAACGCCGGTCTCGGATCTCCGCTAGGTTGTTGCACGGATACAGTGCTTGAATACTCTTCGAAGTTCTGATTGAAGTCTGTAGTGAACAGGTCGATGGTCGTAAGTCCGAATCCGCCGCGAAAAACCACTTTGTCGGAAATCTTGTACGCAAGCCCGATGCGTGGTTGAAAGTGCTTGAAGTCTCGATTGCCAAGCAGCCCGGATGGATGCGTGATGGCGCCTTTCATTCCGGTCAATGGATCGATGGCGTTAGGATCGAATTGGCTCTGCTGCCCATATTTCGTGGTGTAGGGACTCTCATACGACCACCGCAAACCGAGGTTCAGAGTCAGCCTGGGACTGTATGTGAAATCGTCCTGGACGTATAGAGCATGGCTCCACCAACGCGGAAGCCAATTCGCCAGGTAGGTGCTGTAGTCGGCCCGGACGACAGAGCCAAGCAAGAACGCCGCGAAATCGTTGCCGGTATTAGTTGTAAACGGAAAGTTCGTGCCGCCAAAACGATAGACCCCGCCCGGCAGCGATTGGCTAAACACATCGGCTCGGGTGCGCATCAGTTCGTAGCCCATTTTTACGCTGTGCCTACCCATCACCTTGGTCAGGTTCTCCTGGAGCGTGTAGTTTTCATCCACTTGATAGTAGGGGGCGCCCGGCATGGTGGCATTGTAGAAAGCATTGCCACTCGAATTGAAGAATGAGGGGAACGTTGCGCCGCTAACTCCTGGTATGCCCAATTGCTGTGCCCAGTTTTCATTGACGCCGGGGGGATTGCGCGATTCCTTGCGGCGGTTTGCCCCTAACCGTATCTCATTGACGAGCGTTGGGCTGAAGACATGCGTATCGGAAATGACGCCGTTGATTTGATCGCTGGGCGCCAGCACATACGTTCCGTCCAGAAGCGACCAGTTGAGGCCGATAGCGTTACCGCTGCCTCGGGAACGATTTTGGACCTGAGAGTAACGAGCAAAAAAGCGGTTTTTCTCGCTGACGTTGTGATCGATTTTGATATCGTAGCGAGTTCTCATGGAGGTATAGGAACTGTTCGCGCCGTAATTCAGGTGCGGGCCGTCGGCGGCAATCAGGCCGGATCCACCGAGGTTATTGGGAGCGTTCCATGGCTGATGGCTCAGAAAATTGACGGCTACCGGGTCGAAGCGGCTTTGCGGAATGATGTTGTTCGGGAACTGAGTAGCGGTCCACTTTCCGGAGGCATCCTGCTTAATAGTGGCGGGATCGTAGATGGGATAACCGAGACCGTTGAACGAGAAATCGCCATTTAATTCCGCAGGTGTAGGGACGTCGGCGAAGACGGATTGATCGTATGTTTCATTGTGACGCGACCATCCGAATAGAAAGAAGGTGCGGTTCTTTCCGTTGTAAATCTTCGGCAGAATGACCGGCCCGCTCACCAGGTCCGACAGTTCGTGATACGCGAATGGCGCGTTGCCTAAATTGAAATACGCCCGGTGCAGCATGGCGTTATTCACGTAACGGTCTTCGGATTCGACGTGTAGCGAGTTTGTTCCGGATTTGTAAGTGGCGCTCAACATTCCGCCCGCCGAATGACCCTGGTCGGCGGGCAACACGGTGGTCACCATTTTCACCTCTTCAATAGCGTTTTGGGTGGTTGACATGATCCGGTTTGTCGATACGCCGCCACGGATAGGCTCCGTGGCCGAAATGCCATCCATCGTGTAACCGATCCCTCGGTCGCGCTGTCCGGCGATGTGGAATCCATTCATGCTACTGACGCCCGGCATGGTGTACATGGTCATCCACGTGTAACGCTGCATAATGGGAAGCGAATTCATCTGTGTGCCGGAAAGAACGGTTCCGGTGGTGGATGTCGCGGTTTCCAGCATCGGAGGAGCCGCGTTCACCTCAACCTTTTGCGAGAGATTGCCTAGCTGCACCTGAACATCGATGGTCAGCGTGTCATTAGAGCGTAATTCAATGCCGTCGCGGTCTAGCGTCGCAAACCCGGCTCTCTCAAAAGTCAGCTTATAGGTTGCAGGAGCCAGATAGAAAAAGCGATATATCCCTTGATCGTCACTAACCGTGCGAGTCGTAAAGCCCTTTGCGGGGTTGAAGGCCGTCACCGCGACTCCCGGAACGGCCGCTCCGGACGAGTCGGTGATATGGCCGAGGATCTTCCCCGTTGCCGTTTGCGCCCACAGTGCCCGATCCGCGATTGCAACGAACGTAATAAGAATGAGAAAACACGCGCTTACTTTCATGATCGAACCTCTCTCGCAGCCTCTGCTGTAACTGTTTAGTCAGGACTCGAAACATCCGGCGGCAAGCGCCATCAACAGAAGAGCCGCCATGGTGGAAAAGCGGCCGGTTCCGAAATAAGGTTGATTCTATATCGACCGGCAGGGTATGCCGCGTCAAATCTTCGTTAAATTCGCTTTACAAAGACTTAACATTAATCGCCAAAGCGATAGCCGATTCCGTGAACGGTCACAATCCATTTGGGTTGCTTTGGATCTTCTTCGAGCTTTTGCCGAAGCCAAGCCACATGAACATCGACAGTCCGCGTGGAAGGCGCGGAATCATAGCCCCAGACGGCACGCAATAACTGCTCTCGTGTCAGAGTTTCGCCTCGATGCTCAGTGAAATATTTTAGAAGTTGAAATTCACGGGCGGATACGGGCACTTGCTTCGCATCGCGCCACACCTCGGCGCGGCGGGGATCGAAGCGGATGGCCCCGAAGCGGAGGGCGCTTGAATAGCCTTTTAGCGCTGGGCGCCGCAATAGCGCTTCCACGCGAGCCAGGAATTCCGGCATCTCGAACGGTTTTGTGAGATAGTCGTCTGCGCCGATTTTGAGTCCCAATACTTTGTCGAACGTTTGACTGCGCGCGGTCAGCATCAGGATAGGAGTGTCGATCCCTTCGTGCCGCAAGTCGCGGCAAACATCGAGACCGTTTTTGCGTGGAAGCATGATGTCCAGGACAACAAGATCGAATAAGCCAGTGGCTGCTTTGTCGAATCCATCGATTCCATTGGCGGCGGTTTCCACTTTGAATCCTTCGTCACGGACCCGATCGCCTAGCGTTTTCCGCAGGCCCGGCTCGTCTTCGACAAGCAGAATACTTTTCTCCATGGTTTAGGACTCCACTAATGCTTCGACAGGTACGGTTGAACTGTTCATATACGCTGGAGGAATGTGAAGCGTGAAGGCGCTCCCCTTGCCAACCGCGCTCTTTACGGTAATTCGCGCGCCCATCGAATTTGCGGCTTCGCGAGCGAGGCTCAGCCCAAGGCCCGTGCCGCGGATTTGTGCCGAGCGGGCAGTTTGCCCGCGATAAAACGGCTCAAACACGTGCCGCAACTCGGCGGCGGAGATGCCGATGCCTCGATCTTCCACCGTAATTTGAACGCCGGTGCCATGGCCGGTCTCAACCGTTTGCGCTCGAATTCCCAGCCATTGCGCGTCGCCGCCATATTTCAAGGCGTTGCTGATTAAATTGAGAAGACATTCCGACAACAAGTCGGGATCTGCGCGAACCATCGGCAAATTGGGATCGACAATTTTTTCGAGAGACAGCCGGTTACCGTCGATTGCGGTGACTGCTGCCGACAGAGCCCGGTCGATGACATCTGTTATGCGGAAAAACTGAATATCCCGCGAACGGATATCCGCTTTGGCCGCGGAGAAACGCAGCGTCTGCTCGACAAGGCCCGAAAGCCGCCTACACTCGCTCCGAATGAGCGCGCCATATTCCTGAACGTCCTTGGCGGACCGGACGACGCCTTCGGCAAGGTTGTCCGCTGCCGAGCCGATCACGGAAAGAGGTGTCCTCAATTCGTGCGAGACCCCCGCAACGAATTCCATCTGAAGCTTCAGGAACGCTTGCGCGCGCAACATGGAAACAACGATAGTGGCCAATCCCAATGCAAGCACGATCAAGACTCCGAAATTGACTGCCAGCCAGCGGTGGCTCAGTTTGGCCGCGGCCGCCGCAAGCGATCCTTGCCGATCTTTGGCAACCAGCATCCACTTATCACCCGTGCCCTCTGTCGAAAAGAATCGAAAGCCTTCGAATAAGAAAACCTTTTCATCCCAATAGCGAAACGTATCGCTGGAGAGGCTTGGGTCGGACTGATAGAGCAAGGTGTTGTGAAGACCGCCTAAAACTCCGATTTGAAAATCCGTGGAACGATGGCTCCCCAGGTACCGGCTAACGAGATCCGGAAACAGGTCTGTCTTCAACCTTTCGGTGCTTAGTTCGATCACAACGAAACGCCGGGCACGACCGCGACCTGAAGCCTGAATGAGCAGAGGCGCGCTCTCCGGTAATGCCCAAAGTAGCGGTTCGGCCTTCATTGGTTTCTGGGCGGTAACCGGCGGCGAATAGGATGCTAACCCCGCCAATAATGTTGCCAGGCGCTCTGGGTGTAACGGAGCCTCAAACGTGTTTGAAGCCGCGTTCCACTGCAAAACTCGCCGGTTGTTCGACGTGAACGCAAACGCATATACATTCGCGACAATTTCGGGATGTGGCGATTGTTGCCGCCAAAGAGCGAAGTTCCGGGAGTATTCACGTCCTTCTAACGGCAACGAAGCAGGGTCAAGGCTATGGCATAGATTCCGAATTTCGCGGTCGAATTCGGCCTGAATATGAGAAACGGCCGTGTGCAACTCTGCCTGCATTCGATCGCGGCTCGCTTCGCGAATAATGCCGGCCCATCGGTACTCCAACGTCGCCAGAACCCCCAGAGCAAGAGCAAGTGTACCGATGAGAGAAATCAGAAATAGCGAGCGGCGCCCCGGCTGAATCATCCTGAAATCATATTTGAAAAGTCTGCCTTCCGGCAACGCTCAGGTATCCGTATTCGCGCCTGCCGTAAGTGAAATATCGAGTAGGGCTAAATCGGAATCGCCTGTTCCGCTTCGCGGCACCGACGGAATGCGAGGGCAATTTGGTTGTGGCGAACAGGAGTTATCAGAATAGAGGATTGAAATCCGTTTTGCGTTGGTCAGGGAGATCAGTTGATCGAGCGGCAGCGCGTTCCGGACGACTCGCGCGGGTTCGACAGGTGTGAACTCAAGCCGGGTACCGTCGGCTTCCGCTTTGTCGAAAGCTTCTGTCCCCAAGGATTTCCCGATAACCTGAAACTTGTCGATCTCATAGGGAAGCCCGTCCGATGTAAGAGATGACGGCCCGGCGGTTACTTGGAAATGAAGGTGAGGCGCTATCGAGTTGCCGGAGTTTCCAACCAGTCCGATCACCTGGCCGAGTTTAACGTTCTCGCCACGATGAACACGAATGCTTCCTGGTTGCATGTGCGTGCTCGCCGAAAATAATCTCTCATTGCCGTGCAACTCTGCCGTAAAATTCCGGAGCAGGTCCTGAGCGCGGCGCCCAAACCTTGAACGATTTCCGTTCCGGCAGATCTTCAAATGCTTTTTGAATTTCTGCCTCTAATGCTCGGCAATTTTGGCTCCGATCTCGCTGAACTGGAGCGGTGTCATCTAGACCGTGTGCCGTCGGAAGGCCAACGCCGGCTGGAGCCAAGGCCAGTAGTGCTCGCCTCGATCGAAGCATCGAGGATTGATTATACGCGAGAACTTCAACCTTGAATTATCACCGGCCTAGTACTCTCGTCATTTTTCATTGCCGTTGATAAAGGCCGATATCTTCGCTTGAACATACACTGGATAGACTACAGAATGAGAAGTTCGGGAAACACCTTTTTAGGAGAGATGCGCAATGAAGATAACGCAGCGAGGTATGTTCTTGGCGGCCATCATCACATCACTGTCCGCGGCGGCGATTGCTCAGGCTCCAGCGGGACGCCCGGCAGCGGCGCCCCGGCTAGTGCTTTGGGTAACCACAACTGCATGGCCCGATGGTGGAGAAATTCCCATGAGATATGCGGCCCATGGTGAGAACAAGTCGCCGGCGTTTGAGTTCCACTGGAACCGGGGCACAAATCCGAGCACCGCTCCGGAAAGTCTGCGAAGTTACGCGGTCATTCTTCACGATGTTGAGAATTCTTCCAACAAAACGACGGTCGACACGCTCCACTGGACGGCCTTCAACATACCGGGAACAGCGAAAGGCTTGCCGGAGGGATTAGGCGCGGGTGACCTGCCCGATGGGACGCGCAATGGTCCAGGGATCGCGGAGCGCGGGGGGAAGACCCCAGCCTATTTCGGGCCGGGCGCCGGCCCGGGACCGATACATCATTACGTGTTCGAGTTCTATGCTCTGGATACGAAGCTGGATCTGCCCGCCAATACAACGCGTGACGACCTGCTCAAGGCAATGGATGGTCACGTCGTGGGCAAGGCGGCGTGGTTCGGCCGCTTCCATGCCAAGTAAATAACGGGCGGTTGCTTTGACGATTCCCGGCTCGCCGGCGACATCGCGGAGGAACTCGCGGTTGATCCTGAATTCGCAGGCGATGAAACCGCGACAGCCGGCGGAACCGGCAAACGGAACGTGTGCTTCACAAAATTGGTTCTGCCGTCTCGAAATAAAAATGGTGATGATTGCGGCAGCCTGGGTTGAAGTCAGCGTGGCAGGCAGGGCACTTGTTTGCGGATTCAAGATACTGCCGTATGCTCAACTCCGTCCCACAGCTTCCGCAAAGCACGGCCGGCTGATCCCATTCGTGGCGCGGCCAAACTCGGGCAGTATGACCGGCTAACGCGTCGTGGCAATCTTTGCAGGCATAGTAAACACCACAGCACTTCATCTTGATCGCGACGATGTCTTGCGGTTTGTGGTAGTGAGTGCAGCGCGTTTGCGCGTCTAGATCGATTCCGCTAACGTGTGGCGCCGAGGACATGGTATTCAGCTTCACGATAGACCGCCTGAACCTTTCTACCAGACGCGCGCGGCGGCTATCGTCGGCGTAGCGGGGATTTTCACAGACCACGGGAACATGCAATAAAGACCAGGGGAGTCTGAGATCCCGGAGTAGAACGTCGCCCGGCCACCGGCTTTCGAGCCCTCAGCGGTCTTCCGATTTTGTGCGGCGCTACTGCCCGGCTTGCACTCGCGTCCCAACACTGGTCATGTCAATCGGGTGAAATCCCAATTTCAGCGCGGGCGATTCCGGCCGTAATGAGAAATCGAAATTGCTCGCATTCACAAATAGAGGATCTGCGATGATCGAGCCCGCATCTCTGCCCGCCGCTTTCCATTGCCCGAACGATTGCCCCGCGAACCGGATATTCGTTCCGCGCGTGTCGAAATAAACGTTGTCCTTCATCACATATTGATTGCCGCTCCAGTTACTGCCAAGCAATCGACCCTGCTCGAAATACACAATGTTCTTTTCAAAAATGAACGAGAGGTGCGGTTCCGCGCGCGTGCGCATCAACTGGTTCTCGCGATTGAACGCCCAAATGTTGTTGAGAATCGTATTATCTTTCCCATAATGCTGATGGAACCCGGCGCTCTTGCAGTTGTAGACGATGTTGTTTTCAATGAGCATCCCCGAGGAGCCTTCATCCGGATAAATGCCCCATCCGCCGTAGGTAAAGGAAGAGATGTTGTGGATCAGGTTATTCCGGATTCGCGTTCCCGGCTGAACTCCGAGAGTGTAGATGCCGCCCATATCGCTCAGCATGTTCTTTCCAACGTCGTGGACGTGGTTGTACTCGATCACGTTGCCTTTGGACTGGTTCGGTCCGTAGCCCCAGGTCCATCCCACGGAGATCGCGGTATAAAACAGGTCGTGAATGTGGTTGTGGACGATTTGATTGCGCCCGCTTTGCAGCACCCAAACGCCGACCGCGGGCGCATACACTAATCCGAGATCGTGAATGTGGTTATCGGCCACGATGTTTTCGTAATTCTGCTCATCCTCGTTCGGAAACTGCTGTGGTTCCCCGAGTTTGATGCCTCCGCCGCCGAGGTCGAACAATTCAGAAGCCAACACGTGGGTCCGCTTGGATCCTCGGCCGAAAAAGATCGCATAGCCGCCCGAGTGCGCCACGGTGCATTTCTCGATTCTGGTGTCTAGGGCGCCGATTCCTTCGATCGCGGCCGGCGCCGGCATCGCCGCTTGGGTGTCGGCATAGCCATTCGAATCCATGCTCCAATCGGCGTGCTCGAACTGTAATCCCCGAAAAGTCACATTTCGGACGAACTGGCGCTGCTCGGGCTTACCCTCCAAGCGAACCAGATTGACTAGTGCCGGTGCGATCACTTGTTCCGATTGCATATCCTCACCCGGCATGGGCCAATACGAGACTACATGCGTGTTCCGGTTCAGATACCACTCGCCCGCCGAATCGAGAGCGTCGGACGCATTTTCGATGTAATAGCGAGCGTCGACTTCTTTGTTAGAGGGGCGCGGGTCTAGTGTCAACGTCGCCAAATGAGCGGAGCCATCGACATTGACGATAGTCATGCGAAAGTCGGCCCACGCCAGCAGTGCAACGATCTAGGCGCCGCTCTTCGCCCACTGTGGCTTAATGTCGTCGACTCGGTAATGAAGGCGGAGGGGTTTATCGATCGGGCTGGCGCCGTCAATGCGATAGAAGCCGTAATTCGGGGTGCGCGCGCGCTGCGCGCGGCGGCCGCTCACAAATAGTTGATGGAAATAGGAAGCTCCGGCATCGGCCGTCCAGATCGGGCCGGCGGCGCCCTTCTTCCAGCCGGAAATCACACGTCCTCCGCTGATCGCGGGCCGGGCGCCGGGCGCGGCTTCCCAAATGGTGTTGGAATCCTCGGGCGTCAGCACGAGTGTTTCTTTTAGAAAATAAACGCCATCGCGGATCTGAATTTTGACGATTCCGCTCGTGCCCTTATGCCGCTCCGACCGAGCGGCATCGCGCGCCGCAGAAAGAGTTCTGATAGGGCCGTCGGGCGAAACAACGATCGTCTGTGCGGCCAGGCTTGATGCGCACAGCAATAATAGCGTTGGCGCTTTCATATACGTTCCTCGCTCTGCATCGTAACAGCCTCGCCGCGCCCTCCTT
>Ga0134125_10011029_pt1 | contig 10127 bp, 7 predicted proteins | sample KB31751_FD_96464 | JGI IMG/M metagenome (GOLD analysis project Ga0134125, IMG submission 96464) | Terrestrial soil microbial communities with excess Nitrogen fertilizer from Kellogg Biological Station, Michigan, USA - KB3-175-1 | ecosystem: Environmental > Terrestrial > Soil > Unclassified ... | reverse complement strand
TCCCGGCAACGGTGCTGTTTGTGCTGAATGGGATCTGGCTTCTTGTGATGGTGGTGAAGACCACGCCGCCCGGACAAAATCAAGATCCGCGTCCGAAGCGCGGCGATACGAAGAAAACCACTCGCCGCTGATTCACGCCGATCCTCGCTGATCAACTGCGACAAGCGCTCGATGCGGAGAATCCTCCGTTTCCTCCGTTCCTCTGTGTTTCAGAGGTGTTTCGCTATTACTTGAATCACACGATCATCTCCGCCCTTATGCTCAATCGCAATCTCTGTATCTCGCTCCTTCCTGAATCGCTCAAACTTTTCCCCCCACTCGATCAGCAGGATCGTGTTCGGCTCCATCAGATCGTCAAGAGCCAGGGTATCCAGTTCGCGCTGGGTATCAATGCGGTAGAGATCGATGTGATAAAGAGTTACTTCCGGGCCGCGATACTCGTGGATCAGCGTAAACGTCGGACTGGTCACAGCTTCTGCCTCCGCAGCCTTGAAACCCTCGGCAATCCCTTTGACCAGCGTTGTCTTCCCTGCTCCCAGATCACCGCGCAGCAGCACGATGCCGCCGGGTTTGATTTCATCCGCAAGCTGGCGGCCAAGGTCGGTGGTCTCTTCCGAGGAATGAGTTTCGAAGGTTTTCATCGCTGGATATAGGCAAACCTGTCCTCGGCTTCGCACGCTGCTAGTGCTTCGCCAATGGATGCGATGATATCGGTTGCAATCATGGAGTCTTCTCCAACCAAGTCTCGGGCAACATCACCCGCTAAGCCGTGCAGGAAAACTGCTCGCGCAGTATGGAGAGAACCAAGCAGAGCAACTACTTCGAAGATTTGCGACTCCGTCTTTGCCTGGATTTCCGCGCGAAGAGTCTCATCCTTGCTTTTGTTGTATTCTGTCGTGAGCCTCTGAATTTCAGTTTGAATCTCGTTCTTAAATGCCCAGTTGAAAATTCCCTGCAAAGCTGGGAAGCTGACGTCGTGATCAGGCTCTACTCCACCCTTCCAGCCGATCATGCCGGGAATGTGCGGATTTTGCGCGAGCATTCCCCCCAACATTCCTGAAAGCACATCCCCAGAACCGCCCTTTGCCATTCCAGGATTTCCCGTTGTGTTGATCCAGACATAACCCTTCGGACCAGCAATTACTGTCCTATTGCCTTTTAAGACCACGGTGCACATGGATTGCGTGGCGGCGCGTAGCGCCATTCTGATGCGGCTTGCTTGAACCTCGCGAGACTGAATTCCGAGTAGACGCGCCATCTCTCCAGGATGAGGAGTCAGCACTCGAACGATGTGAGGGTCTGCCGGTTGATCCGGCTGCAACTCCTGAATGCGTCCTTCAAAAGCATTCAGTCCGTCTGCATCAATGACCATGTGGACGGGGCAAATGCCGACAAAGTCCCGGATGAACTCATCTGTTTCTTTGTGGCGAGACAACCCAGGGCCGATCACAACCAGCGTTTTCCCTTTGAGCAGCTCTTCCCTGCGGCGTAGAGCTAGCAACGCGATTGAGCCTTCAGAGGTCTCCTCCAGAGCTTCCGTCATCAGCTCCGGAGCAACCGCAGCTACCGTTGGCTGGACTGATTTTGGACATGCTACGGTCACGAGGCCCGCGCCCACACGCAATGCGGCCAGTCCAGCCATCGCTGCCGCCCCCGCTTTTCCGACGGAGCCGCCGATGACAAGAACATGCCCAAACACCCCTTTATGATCGTCCGGTTCCCGCTTTTTCCTCAGAGCCTGAAATTCCTGCATCGTGAGCACATCCTGATTCAATTCAGATTTGAACACGACCAGGTTTACCGGCGACCCAATCTGCGCCACAGCAACAGGTCCATCTGTGAGTTCGGCGTAAACCAAAGCCGGCTTGGGAGCAGTAAACGAGACGACGGCACTCGCCTTAACATGGATGTCGTCCCTTCTTGGCCTCGAATGCGTATCCGCGTCAACGCCGGATGGGATATCGATGGCAAGGACCTGCGCTCCTTCAAGTGCATTGAGGGCCGCCACGGCTTTTTCGGCAATGCCTTTGATCGGCGGTTTGAACCCCGTTCCCAGAATCGCATCCACAATCAAGTCTGCTTTGAGCGCCTGCTGAACTTCTGCTTTGCTGAAATGCTCTTCTTCACTCACCCAGAGTGGTCTAACCGCTAGCTTGTTGAACATCTCGGCCGCATCGCCGCGCAGGTCTTCCCCAGATTTGGCCAGAACGATAACCGTAACTTGCTTCCCTGTTTCGTGCAGTTTGCGCGCAGCCACAAAGCCGTCGCCACCATTGTTGCCTTTTCCGCAGATCACGCACACGGATTTGAACTCAAAATGCTTTTGTGCAAATTCGGCGACAGCAGTACCGGCGTTCTCCATCAGCGTAAGCGATGGCACACCGTATTTTTCCGTGGTGAGCCGGTCAATCTCGCGCATCTCCGCCGCGGTAACGATCTTCATGGCACCCGAGCGGCCGGCTGCGCGGCGAGAGTTTCGAGCTTGGCAAGTTGCGCCGGTTCGCCCATGGCGATGAGGTAATCGCCGGCACGAATGGTGTCCTGAGCGTTGGGATTGAAACGGGTCTCGCCGTCAGCACGACGAATGGCGAGAATCATGATGCCGAATTGATGATGGATCCCTGAACTGCCAACCGTGGCGTGAGCAAGCGCAGACTCCTGAGAGATCAGGATCTCTTCGATAATCATTTCAAATGCGCTGGTGTGGGACGTGGCGATATCCAGGAAGTCGAGTACCTTGGGACGCAGAAAACTCTGGGCAATGCGATGGCCAGCGGCGGCGTAGGGGGAAATTACCACGTCGGCGCCGGCGGTTTTGAGGTGCTTTTGCGCGCGCTCTTCACTGGCACGGGCGATGATCTTGAGGCTGGGATTCAGACTCCGCGCGGTGAGCACTATATAAATGTTGGCGGCATCCGTAGTAGTGGCCGCCACCAGCCCTAAAGCGTGATCGATACCGGCACCGCGCAATACCCTTTCACTTGCGGCATCGCCTGTCAAAACCAACCACTTAGGATCGAGTTCCGCCACGCTCTTCTCATCGGAGTCAATGATGACAAAGGGACAGGGTTTGCCCGCAAGCTCCCGTGCGACGCTGGTGCCCACACGTCCGGCGCCGCACACGATGTAATGGTTTTTCAAGCCTGCAACTTCACGCTGCATACGACGCTGTCCGAAGAACTTACCCAACTCGAATTCTAGCAAAGCCTGGGTCAGGGCCCCGATCATCAGGAAAACCGTGCCTACGCCCGCGGCGATCAGGAAGATGTTGAAAGCGCGTCCGGCACGCGACAGCGTATGCACCTCCGCATAACCAATGGTGCTGATGGTGATGACAACCATGTAAAAGCTGTCAAACCAGCTCCAGTGCTCAATGTAATGAAAACCTACAGTGCCCACGGCGATCAGCACCAGCAGGACGGACACCACGATCTTGAGCAGTCGAAAACGTTGTAGGTTCAGGGCACGCTCCTGAAGCTCTGAAATCCCGGCGCGCGAAGCGGTACAGGGATCCTGAAGCTAAGATCATTCTACGGCGAGAACTGAATTGGAGTACTGCAGAGGCCTGCGAGTGAATCTCAGCCCATTGTGCGTGTCATTGGCTTTATTGGCTTATTGCACCTGAGTGGTCACGACGTCCTGCTGTACCCTGCTGTGCTTGCGGCCATAGCCGAAGTAAATGAACATGCCAATCACCAGCCACACGGCGAGACGGATCCAGGTCAGCCCGGTCAGGCTCACCATCATTGCGAGTGAGATGATGATTCCCATAATAGGAACGAATGGCACCCATGGAGTTTTGAAGGGACGTTCGACGTTGGGATTGCGTCTGCGAATGACCCAAACTCCTGCGCAGACAATTACAAAAGCCAGCAGAGTGCCAATGCTCACCATCTCGTCAAGAACGTTGATCGGCAATGAAGCTGCAAGCACCGCGACAAAAGTGCCCACTGTGATCGAAGATATCCATGGTGTACGGAATTTGCGGTGCACGTCACTGAATACACGTGGCAAAAGCCCATCGTTTGACATGGAGAAGAACACACGCGACTGGCCAAGCAACATGACTACAATCGTGCTGCTCAGGCCCATGAGCGCCCCGATTTTCACTAGAAGGCTGCCCCAGCGCTTGCCCGCTACGTCTATTCCCACCGCAAGCGGATCGCGAACGTCGAGGTTGTGGTAGGGGACCAGACCCGTCAGCACGGCAGCGACGACAATATAAAGGATGGTGCAGATAACGAGCGATCCCAGGATGCCGATCGGCATGTCTTTGGCTGGATTCTTTGCTTCCTGGGCGGCGGTGGAAACAGCGTCAAATCCAATATAGGCGAAAAAGATAATACCCGCCGCGCGCAAGATTCCGGACCAGCCAAACTGTCCGAAAGCGCCGGTGTTTTCAGGAATGAATGGATGCCAATTCTCTGTCGTGAGATTTGGATGCTGCATCAGGAAGCTTGCTCCCACGACAACAAAAACAATCAGTACGCAAACTTTGATCACAACAATTGCGGAGTTGAAGTTCGCTGATTCCTTGATGCCAATCACCAGGATAACGGTCGCGATCGTGATGGCAAGAAAACCGAAAAGGTTGAAAGTTCCAAACGTGTGCGGCAATGAAGCGGGATCGATTCCCGCCGCTTTCAATTTTGGAGCAATCAGCTTCACCGGCTCCCAATGGTTGTTATAGAAAATGAATTCGTCCCAGCGAGTTCCGGCCAGGGATGCGGGAAGTTTGATACCAAAATCGCCTAGCAGGCTGATTAGGTATCCGCTCCATCCCGAGGCGACGGTGGCAGCGCCGAAGGCGTATTCCAGCACCAGATCCCAGCCGATAATCCAGGCAAAGATTTCACCCAGCGTGGCATAACCGTAGGTATAGGCCGAACCAGCCACTGGGATCATGGAGGCAAATTCCGCATAGCAGAGCCCGGCAAAGACGCAGCCCACCGCGGCAAAAATGAATGAGAGGACAATAGCCGGTCCTGCGTGTTCGGCAGTAGCGGTCCCGGTAATGACAAAAATTCCTGTGCCAATGATGGCGCCAATCCCGAGCGTGATCAGGTTGGTGGCTCCGAGCGCCCGGCGCAGGCTGTGCTCCCCGGTCTCCTGAGCTTCAGCAAGGATTGTCTTCAGCGGCTTGGTCGCCAGCAGGTTGGGCATGCAAAGTGCTCCTTAGAATGTTTGTCTCTGCTATTCGAGTTCCCTGACGGAACGGCTCGGGGAAGTTTCGGTCATTGTAAAACAAAAGCCCTCCGCCACAGCGGAGGGCCCGAGAGCAGAAGAACTAGATCAGTCGCCACTCTTGGCGCCCGCGGTGACGGGCGAAACTCCCTGCTGCACCTTGCTGTGATGGCGGCCGTATGTGAAATAGATCACCATGCCGATGATGAGCCACACAATAAGACGGATCCAGGTATCGAGAGGCAATGCAGCCATCATCGCGAAAGACACAATAATGCCCATAATGGGAGTGAACGGCACCCACGGCGCACGAAATGGGCGATGCAGGTCAGGCCGCTTTTTGCGCAGCACCATGATCCCGGCGCACACGATTACGAATGCCAGCAAGGTCCCGATGCTGACCAGTTCGCCCAGCACTCCAATCGGAATCAAGGACGCAAAGAACGCGCAGAAGATGCCGACGATAATAGTGGATTTCCAGGGTGTGCGGAATTTGGGGTGAACTTCCCCAGCCCATTTCCAGAGCAGCCCATCGCGAGACATGGAGTAGAACACGCGCGATTGTCCCAGCAACATCACCAGCATCACCGTGCTCAATCCCGCGATGGCGCCGATGTTCACGAGGAACGTGCCCCACCACACTCCAGTCTGAGCGATGGCAAGAGAGACTGGCGCGGCGACGTTGAGCTGAGAGTAGTGCGTGACACCAGTCAGCAGCCAGGACACCACAATGTAGAGGACCGTACAGATTGCCAGCGAACCCATAATTCCGACCGGCATATCCTTCTGTGGATTCTTGGCTTCCTGAGCGGCGGTAGAAACAGCGTCAAAGCCGATGTAGGCGAAGAAGACGACCGCTGCTCCCCGGGCCACGCCTGACCACCCAAAAATTCCGAACCGGCCGCTGTTGGGCGGAACGAATGGCGTCCAGTTGGCTTTGGCCTGCGCCATGTGATGCATCACGAAGTTGCCGGCGACAGCAATAAAGATCAGAACGGCGGCGAGTTTGACAAAGACGATGGCGGTGTTGAAGTTGGCCGACTCCTTGATTCCAATCACCAGGATTGTGGTGACGATCGCGATGCCAATGAACGCTACCAGATTGAATACTGCAGTGGCATGTGGAAGCGTGTGCCAATCGATTCCGGCATCCGTCAGCGTCTTCTGGATCGTGACCAGCTGAACCCAATGGCCCTGGTATTGCACCATCTGGGTACCCGGTACGTCCACAATCTGCGGAGGGAGGTTAATTCCAATCTGTTGGCAAAACGCGACAACCGTTCCGGCCCAGCCGGACGCCACAGTCGCAGCGCCGAACGCATATTCAAGGATCAGGTCCCATCCGATGATCCAGGCAAAGATTTCGCCCAGTGTGGCGTAGCCATAGGTATAGGCGGAGCCGGCGATCGGAATCAACGAAGCGAACTCGGCATAGCAGAGGCCGGCAAACGCACAGCCCACGCCGGCAAGAATGTAGGAAAAGACAATCGCAGGGCCGGCATTGGCGGCTGCCGCGTGACCTGTGAGCACAAAGATGCCCGCTCCGATGATGGCGCCAATGCCCAGCGTGATGAGGTTAATCGGCCCCAATGCGCGCTTGAGACTATGCTCGCCGGTCTCATTTGCTTCCGACATGAGCATGTCGAGCGGCTTTCTTGCCAATAAATTGGCCATGCAATGTTCTCCTTAAAGTGTGATCATGCCCCGGCTGTTACCTTGTTCCGGCGTGACCAGATGAGGTACACCGGAATTCCCAGCAGCACAATAATCAGCCCAGGCCATGTGTATTCGGGTTTGTAACGCAAAAGTACAACATCAATGAACAGCGCCATCACAATATAAATAGCGGGCAGTATCGGATAGCCAAAAGCGCGGTAGGGACGTTCGGCGTCCGGCTGGGTGCGCCTCAGCACGAACAAGCCGGCGATGGTCAGGATGTAAAAAACCAGCACCGCAAAAATTACATAATTGAGCAGATCGTTGTACGTGCCGGAGAGACAGAGGATGCAGGTCCAGATGCCCTGCACGATCAGCGCGTTCTTCGGCGTGCGATATTTCGGATGTACCTCACCCGTTGCCTTGAAGAACAGCTTGTCTTTCGCCATAGCGTAATAAACGCGCGCGCCCGAGAGAATCAATCCATTGCAGCAGCCAAATGTCGAAATAAGGATGGCGATGGCCATCAATCCGGCGCCGCTTGCGCCAAACATCTGCTGCAGTGCGGCAGTGCCCACTCGATCCGCGGTAGCGTACTTAATCCCACGCCCCAGCACCGTAGCCGCATTGGGATCCCCGTGAAACGGCAGGACGCTCAGATAAATAAAGTTGCAGGCGATATAGAGCAGGATCACCACGCCCGTGCCGATGGCAAGCGAGAGGGGCAAGTTGCGCTTTGGGTTCTGCACTTCACCGGCGGTAAATGTTACGTTGTTCCAGGCATCGGCCGAGAATAACGAACCTACCTGCGCGACGGCAAGGATCGTCAGGATGCCCACAAACGGACCGGCAGCCGTTCCGCTGGCAGAATGTACACCGGACCGCCAGAAGTTGCCGAAGTTGGCTGCAATGGCCTCTGCATTACGCCCAATGATGACGCCTGCAAGCACCAGGCCGGCAAGAGCCGAGACCTTCGCGATAGTGAAAATATTCTGTACCAGCGCGCCGATTTTGATACCAAAAACATTCAGGCAGGAGAGAAAGATCACTACGATGATGCCGGCAAGGTTCTGGGTATTGAGACCAACATCCATGCCACCCAGGGCAATCTGCTGGGTTACGTGGAACTGTGGGACCTTGGCGATATGCCATATCCAGTTGCTCGCTGATACAGAAGGAAAAAAGTGGCCAAGAAACTTCCCGAACGCCACGCCCACTGCGGCTACTGTCCCCGTTTGAATCACCAGAAACAGCGTCCAGCCGTACAGAAATCCCCAGAGCGGGCCGAGTGCTTCGCGCAGGTAAACGTACTGTCCTCCGGCCTTCGGCATCATGGCTGCCAGTTCGCCGTACGAAAGCGCGCCAACGATGGTCATGAATCCCGTGATGACCCATGCCATGATCAGCAGGCCGGGCGAGCCGACCTCACGCGCAATTTCCGCCGAGACGATGAAGATGCCGGAGCCGATCATGGATCCCATGACCAGAGTTGTAGCGCTGGTCAATCCCAGGCCTTTGACCAGCTCACCCGCTCCCGTGGCGCTCGCTTGAGCGGTGTTCGAGCGAACCTCTGTTGATGTGGACATGTTGTTCTGTATGTTTTACCCCAAAATGCGCAGAAAATCCTCAACTGCTTTGGCCGGAGACTCAAGAAGGTCAGAGATTACCGACACCGAAGATGCGCCCGCTTCCCTGACCTGACGACAATTGCCACGGGTAATTCCCCCAATGGCAACCAAAGGTTTTGTGGTGAACTGCTTTATCCTTCTTACACCATCCAGACCAATAACGGGATCGGGATTTACCTTAGACGAGGTAGTAAATACCGGGCCTAAGGCTAAGTAATCGATTGGCATCCGATCAGCTTCTCTTGCCTGCTCTAAATTGTGAGTGGAATAGCCAACCCATAGTTCGCCCTTTTTGGCCGCATGAAAAATGCCTCGAACTGCTGCCGGACTAAGGTCATCCTGCCCAACGTGCACACCGTCGGCTTCAGACGCCAGGCATAAGTCGGGATAATCATTGATGATTAACTTTGCGCGATTTCGGGTGACGCGTCGCAACTCGCGAGCAACGCTGAGCACTTTTTGGGGCGGCGATTGCTTGTCTCGATACTGAATGAGAGTCGCGCCGGCTTTCAGGAGTTCAGACGCAAAGGTCAGCACGGCTGAGGTCGGATCAGATTGAGCGGCGAAGCAGGAAAAATCGATGATGGGATAGAAGCCGGGAATTGCCACAATTGCCATGATTGCCAAAATTGCCAGTACTGTTGCTGAATCTGCAATTTTGGCAATTTTGGCAATTCCGGCGATTATGGCAATCTCTCAGGCTCCTAATGCCACTTCCTGCTTTCGCTCCTCCTGCAACTTTGCCAGGAAGCGCTCCATGTACTTGGTATCAAAGTTACCCGCCTGGAAGTCAGTATCTGCAAGTATGCGCCGGTGAAGCGGGATCGTGGTATGAATGCCCTCCACAATGAACATCTCCAGCGCGCGGCGCATTCGCATGATCGCTTCGGCTCTATCCTTTCCGTGGCTGATCAGCTTGGCAATGAGTGAATCGTAGTACGGCGGGATCACACCCTCTGCGTAAGCGGCGGTATCCACTCGGATGCCCAGACCGCCGGGCGTGTGAAACGTCTTGATCTTTCCCGCAGACGGGGTGAACTTTTCCGGATGCTCGGCGTTGATGCGGCATTCGATGGCGTGCCCGCGCTGGCCTTTACGATCGAGCCGGGGGATGATCTCGGCCATCTTTGCCCCATTGGCGAGGAGGATCTGCGATTTCACAAGGTCGATTCCGGTCACCAACTCTGTGACAGGATGCTCGACCTGAATACGGGTATTCATCTCGATGAAGTGAAGGCTGCGGTCCTCATCCATCAGGAACTCGACTGTTCCCGCGTTGACGTATCCGATACTGGAGAGGCATTCGGAAAGCTTCTTGCCGATCTGCTGCCTCAGCTCTTCGCTCACCTGGGTTGAAGGGGATTCCTCAAGCAGCTTCTGATGGCGTCGCTGGATGCTGCACTCACGCTCGCCAAGGCTGATCACTTTTCCATAAGAATCGCCCAGAATCTGGAATTCGATGTGCCGTGGCTGCTCGATGAACTTCTCCATGTAGAGATTGCCGTTTCCGAACGCGGCTGCTGCTTCTTGTTGCGCGGAATTGAAGAGATTTTCGAGTTCGTCCTCTTTCCGAATCACGCGCCTGCCGCGGCCACCACCGCCGGCCGATGCCTTAACAATCACCGGATATCCAACCTGCTTTTCCCACTCTCGCGCTTC
>Ga0134125_10011028_pt1 | contig 10129 bp, 5 predicted proteins | sample KB31751_FD_96464 | JGI IMG/M metagenome (GOLD analysis project Ga0134125, IMG submission 96464) | Terrestrial soil microbial communities with excess Nitrogen fertilizer from Kellogg Biological Station, Michigan, USA - KB3-175-1 | ecosystem: Environmental > Terrestrial > Soil > Unclassified ... | reverse complement strand
TTTGCCAGCGTCGCCGCCACCGGGGTGGCCATTCTCATCGCCCTGGGATTGCCGCGGCGGTCGCGTGGCTGGGCGTACGCGGCGGTCACGGCGGCCGTGATTTTCTGCGCGCTCGCCATTCGCACGCAGCGCCAATTGAGTCGCATCGACGGCGACTGGCCCGCCTATCGCATGTCGCTGGTCCGCCGCGGTACGGCCGAGCTGTCGCGCGAGCTGGAGTCGGTAACGAGGCGCGTTCGCGCGACGGCCAATGACGCACTCAATGCGCCGGCGAACGAGATGGATGCGTTCGCCGCGCTCAGAAAAGATGTGAACCGTACGCCCGGATTGGGCGTGGTGCTGTATCGGCGCGGCAAACCCGCGGCGTGGTCGGGGACCAACGTGGTGGCGACGGACACGCTGGTGGCGCCGGTGGGTCTCGTGCAGTCGCCGTTTTACGTGACGCTCTACGCGGCCGCGACTCGCGGGGAGACGCGCGCGGTGGCGAGCGCCGTGATCCACGCCGAGTCGCCGGGCGACAGTTTGGTATCGGCGCTGGCGGACCGGGTGGCGAGCCGCGTCGGGTTGGACGGATTCATGGTGGATGCCGATCCGCGTGCGCGCGCCGCGGCCGACACGGCGGACGCGCAGGCGACCGGGATGCTGGTGTTCGCGCCTGGTCGGGACACGCTGCTCGCGGCGCGTCCGCTGGCTCCGGAGCGCGAGGAAGCGCGGCTGGTGGCGTTGGAGCGGGCGCGCACGGGGGGCACGGTGACGCTGGCGCTGGCGCTGCTCTGCTTCGTGGCCGCGGTGTGGCGCGAGGAGCGGACGCACGGCTGGCGGCTCGTTCCGTTAGGCGTATGGCTGATCGCGGTGGCGCTGGCGCCGCTCAGCGCGCTCTCGAGCGATTCGACGCTCTTCGATCCGACCGTGTACTACGCGCCGTTGGGCGGGCCGCTCACCGGCACCGTCGGTGCGTTAGGCATTGCCGCCGCCGCCGTGTTGCTCGGATTGCTGCTGCTCCAGCGGCGCCGCGGCCGCACGGTCCGGCTGCCGGGCCGCGCGCGCGTGCTGGTGCTCGTCGGCGTGGCGGCGTTGGGCCCGCTGCTGTTGCGCGCGCTGGCCGACGGCGTGGCCCCGCCGCCGGGCGGGGTGAGCGACCTCGTCTGGGTGGCGTGGGAGGTGTCGCTGTTCCTGGTGACGGCGACCCTGCTCATCGCCATCGCCGGGTCGTTAGGCACGATCACGGTGCGCGGCCGCCGGATCGGCGTGCCGCCGGTGGTGGCGCCGCTCGTGGCGGCCGTGGCCGCGCTCCTGGCGCCGGGCGCGCTCGACTCGCCCGGCGTGTGGCCGGCGTGGTACCTCGCGATCTGGATCGTGGCCGCGCTGTGTCTCGTGATGTCGCGCCCGCACCGGCGCCTGGTGCTGGCGGCCGGCGCCGTGGCTGCGTTAGGCGCGACCACGCTCACCTGGAACGCCGGCGTCCGCGGCCGCATCGCGCTCGCCAACCGCGACGTGTCATCGCTCGATGTCGTGCAGAGCGACGTGACCGCCGCCCTCCGCCGCTTCGCCGACGCGCTCGCCGACGGCCCCGAGCCCAAGACGCAAGCCGACCTCGTGCGCGCCTACATGCAGTCGGACCTCCTCGGCTCCGGCTATCCGGCGGCGATGCAGAACTGGACCAGCGACGACAGCCTGCGCGCGGCCGTGCGGCTGGATCCGGTGATGCCGCCCGATTCGGGCGTGCGCGCGGCGGTGGACGAGGCGCGGGTCACGTGCACGACCGTGCTGCACACACTGTTGGGCATGCCCGGCGTGTACGCGGTGCTGGCGGTGCCGCACCCCAGCAACGCCGTGACCGCGGTGATCGTGGCGCCGCGCACCCGTCTCATTCCCGAGGATCCATTCCACGCGCTGTTAGGCATCGAGGAACGGGAGCGCGGGCAGCCGCCCTACACCGTGGCGCTGGTGGATGCGGATCCGGCGCTCACGCTCGCCCCGGGCCGCACGCGCTGGTACCGCTTGGGGGACGAGCTGCACGGCGACCACCTGGTACGCACGGGCGCGGGCGAGATGCGCGCGCACATCGAGATCGATCTGCGGTCGCCGGCGATCCTGGTGCAGGGCGGCACGCTGATCCTGCTCATCGACCTGATCCTGCTGTCGGTGCTGTGGACGGCGAGCGTGTTTCCGGAGCGCGTGCTGTGGCGCGTGCTGCGGGGGCACGCGCGGCGGTGGCGGCGCAGCTACCGCGCCCGCCTAACGGTAGGATTGTTCGCGTTCTTCGTGCTGCCGGCGGTGGCGTTCGCGCTGTGGAGCTATCAGCGGCTGCAGCTCGAGGACCAGCAGGCGCGCGAGCTGCTGGTGCGGGCGACGCTCCATTCGTACGCCGGCGGCGCCGACCCCCAGTCGCTCGCCATGGCCGGCGGCCGCCTCGATACGCCGCTGCTCACGTACACCGATGGCCAACTCCGCGACGCGAGCGAGCCGATGCTCGATGCGCTCGCGCCCACGGGACGGTTCATGCCGTCCGAGGTGTACGCCGACCTGCGCGATGGCCGCGAGGTGTACGTGGCACAATCGCGGCGGGTGGGCAGCTCGCGGGCGCTGTTCGGCTATCTGACGGTGGAGAGCGGGCCCGGCGCTCCGTTAGTCCTGGCCGCGCCGGCGCGCGGCAGCGAGATGGTGCTCGACCAGCGCCGTCGCGACCTCGGCGTGCTCGTGCTGTTTGCCACCGTGCTCGGCGCCATCGCGGCGTTGCTCCTGAGCCGGGCGGCGTCACGCTCGTTGGCCAAGCCCATCGGACAGTTGCGGGCCGCGGCGCTGGCGATCGCGGCCGAGGAGCGCGAGCCGCCATTGAGCGGCGCGCCGCCCGAGGAATTCGAGCCGGTGTTCAGCGCGTTCCGGCGGATGGCCGCCGACCTGGGTGCGAGCCGCGCCGCGCTCGAGTCGGCCCAACGGCGCACCTCGCAGGTGCTGCGCAACGTGGCGAGCGGCGTGGTGGCGTTCGCGCCGCCGCTGACGGTGCTGCTGGCCAACCCCCGCGCGGAGGCGCTGCTGGGTCGAGCGTTGCCCTTTGGGGCAACGCTCGACGCAGCAGCGCCGGAGCTGGCCGTGCGGCTGCGCGCGTTCCTCGCGCGCAGCGCGGACGAGGAGGAGTTCGAGCTGCGCGTCGCGGCGCGGCAGCTGCAGGCCCGCCTGACCCGCCTAACGGGCGGCGCGGGCGTCGTGCTGACGCTGGACGACGTCACCGACCTCGCGCGCGCCCAACGCGTGCTGGCGTGGGGCGAGATGGCGCGCCAGGTGGCCCACGAGATCAAGAATCCGCTCACGCCGATTCGGTTAGGCGTGCAGCACTTGAAGCGCGCGTACGCCGACGCGCGCGGCGACTTCGACCACATTCTCGATCAGAACGCGAGCCGCATTCTGTCCGAGATCGATCGCCTCGACGAAATCGCGCGCGCCTTCAGCCGCTACGGCACGGCGCCGGCCGAGCGGCAGCGACCCGAACCGGTGGACGTCGCGGCGGTCGCGCGCGACGTGATGGAGCTCGAACGGCTGGGCGGTGGAAGCGGCGCCGGCGTCGAGTGGCATCTCAACGGCGCCGACGATCCGCTCATCGCGAAGGCCCGCACCGACGAATTGCGCGAAGTGCTGCTCAACGTGCTCGAGAACGCCCGGCTCGCATCCGCCACGCAGATCTCATTGAGCCTCGCGCGCAACGATGGACGCATCGTGATCCAGGTGGCCGACAACGGACACGGGATTCCGGCTGCTGTTCTGCCGCGTATCTTCGAGCCGCATTTCTCGACGCGCACGTCGGGAAGCGGGCTTGGACTCGCCATCAGCCGACAGTTGGTGGAGAGCTGGGGCGGCGAGATCGACATCGTGAGCGGGCCGGACAGCGGCACTACCGTTCGCGTCGAACTGCTGGAAGGCGGGGTGGAAAACAGAGTCGAGCGCGCGAGACGCGAGTAACGCGGGGCAACGGCGCACGGATCGTTTACCGGAGTCGTGCGAGCGTCTGTGAGGGTGGGGCGAGATGCGAGAGCGGCGTGAACCGTTCGCCCTTTTGATGGATTCATCCCCGTGTCGTAAAGCGGTGCCCACGTCTTCGTCCTCGAGCCGAGCATGAGCGCGAAAGAAGATCCCACCATCCAGCCGCTACTCGATCAGCACCGCTCCGAAGCCGAGCGTCTGCTCAACGGGATGCGTCTGGTGGTGCTGCTGCTGCTCGCGGCGGCCGGGGTGTTCTACGCATCGTCGCTGCCCAACGCGGTCACTCGCGTCAACCTGCTGCTGCTCGTTCCGATTCTCGCGTGGACCATCGGACAGTGGGTGGCGTTCCGCGGCCGTGCGCAGCTGCCGCGCTGGCTCACGGTGGCGAACCCGTTGATCGACGTCACGTGGATCACGCTGCTCATGGGCGGCTATGCGTTGGCGGGGCGCGTCGAGCTCGGCCTGCGGTCGCCGATGTTCCTGGCGTACTTCGCGGTGTTGGCGTCGCGCCCGATCACGTCGTCCACGCGCCTCGCGGCGACGACGGCGGCGCTGGCGGTGGGCGAGTACACGGTGCTGTCGTTAGGCCTGTTGCTGTCGAGCGGCACGCGCATCGCGGCGACGCCGGTGGAAGCGGCGGTCGGTCACGGGTTGTCGCCGCTCGACGAGTGCGCGAAGGTGCTGCTGCTCGCGGTGTCGGGGTGCGTGGCGGTGTACGCCACGTCGTGGCAGGCGCGGGTGCTGCGCAGCTACCACGAGCAGGCGCGGCATCGCGAGCAGCTCGAGATCGCGCTGGCGCGCGCCCAACTGCGGAGTCTGGAGCTGCAGCTGCATCCGCACTTCCTGTTCAACACGCTCAACACGATCGCGGCGCTGCTGCGGTCCGACGCGCGCGCGGCGGAGCGTGTGGTGGCGGGCTTGAGCGAGCTGCTGCGCTTTTCGCTGCGCGGCGCGGCCGAACAGGAAGTGTCGCTCGAGCGCGAGCTGGAATTGCTGCGCCGCTACGTGGAGATCCAGCAGCTCCGATTCTCCGACCGGCTCCGGGTGGAGCTGCTGGTGGATCCGCGTTCCCGGCGCGCGCTGGTGCCGAGCTTCCTGCTCCAGCCGTTAGTCGAGAACTCGATTCATCACGGTATTGCGCCGCGCGCGTCGGGCGGATCGGTGCGCGTGCTCGTGGAGCGCGAGGGCGACACGATCATGCTCACCGTCACCGACGACGGCATCGGCGCGGCCGCGGCCACGCGCGCGCGGCGGGGGGAGGGCACGAGCGGCTCGTCGGGCGGCGGTGTTGGGTTAGGCAACACGCGCGCCCGCCTGCGCCATCTGTACGGCAACGCGCACCGTTTCGAAGCGGGTCCACGTCCCGAGGGCGGCTTCGAGGTGCACATCGAGATTCCGTTCCGCGATGCCGCGGAGTCCCCATCACCGGCCATTCTGGAGGTTGTCGCATGACGATGCGTCTCGACACGCTGATCGTGGACGACGAACCGCTCGCGCGCACGCATCTGCGCGAGCTGCTGTCGTCGTATCCCGACGTACACATCACGGGCGAGTGCGGCAACGGACGCGACGCGGTGAAGATGGTGCGCGAGCTCGAGCCGTCGCTCGTGCTGCTCGACATCCAGATGCCCGAGTTGAGCGGCCTCGATGTCGTGCGCGAAATTGGACCGTCGGCCATGCCGGCGGTGATCTTCGTGACGGCGCACGATGCGTACGCGCTCGACGCCTTCGGCGTCTTTGCCGTGGGGTACCTGCTCAAGCCCGTCCAGCCGGACCAGCTCCACGCCGCGCTGGCGCGCGTGAAATCCATCCAGCATCCGGGGACGCGCGACGATGCGGGCATCCGCCTAACGGACACCGGGTCGCCGCCCATGGATGGCTCCGACCCCGAGCGCCTGGCGATCCGCGTCGATGGCCGCATCATCTTCCTCAAGATCGCCGACATCGATTGGGTGGAAGCGATGGACAATCACGTGCGGCTGCACCTGGGCACCAAGGTGCACGTGGTGCGCGGTACGCTCACCAACCTCGAGCGACGGTTGGCGGCGGGTCGCTTCCTCCGCATCCATCGCTCGACGCTCGTCAACGTGAACCGCGTCGTCGAAGCCCAACCGTGGTTCGGCGGCGACTTCGTGCTCATTTTAGGCGACGGCACGCGCCTGACGTCGGGGCGGAGTCATCGTCCACAGGTACAGCGATTTCTGCGGCAGAGCCTGTAAGGCGGGCGCGTCGGTGGTGGCGCGGTGACAGCACCTGCTCGCCACCGCGAGCCCGCGGTTGACCATTTCTGTTCGATTCATGGACGGGCCGTCATGTCAGGCTCGATCACGGTGCAGTAGACCCTTTCTCATGCGGAGCGCACATGCCCGTTCTGACGCGAGCGAACGAGATCGCCTCGTCCCGTCACGCGCGATTCGTTCACCCGGCCGCAGCGCGCATGTGCGGCGCCGCCGTTGCGTTCGGACTGCTCGCCGGTGCGGTACCGGCCGCCGCCCAGTGCGTGCCGCCGGCAAACAGTAACGAGGCCAAGCTCCTCGCCTTCTACTCGGCGCCGGTCGCGTTCTCGGTGGACGCGGCACCGGAGCACATGGCCCCGTGGTCGGTGCGCGTGTCGCTCGAGGTCGAGCCGATGCCCACGCCTAACGACGCGATCGAACAGACGCACGTGTGCTTCGCGAGCAAAGGCGAGAACACGCGGTTGTCACCCATTTTCGGGCGGCCCCGCGTCACCATCGGATTGCCGGGTGGATTCATCTTCGAGGGCAGCTACGTGCCGCCCATCCATTTGTACGATGCGCAGCCGAACATGGGCAGCTTCGCGCTGTCGCGCGTGCAGTCGTTGCCGACGACGTCGTGGGGCGCGCTGTCGCTCATGCTCCGCGCGCACGGAACGGTAGGCCGGGTGCAGGGACCGATCACGTGCCCGCAAAAAGGTCTGCAGACAGACGATGAGGCCCAGCCGTGCTTCGGTACGGTTCCGTCCAAGGACACGTTCCATCCGTACATGGTAGGCGGTGAGGGCGCGTTCACGCTCACGACGCGCGACCAACGCTGGGCGTTCTATGCCGGCGGCGGCGTCAATTGGCTCAAGCCGCGATTCCAGGTTGGATTCACCGACGGCAACGGCGTGACCGACTCTACCAAAGTGTCGATCGATCTCACGCGCGCCGCGGTCTTCGGCGGCGTCACCGCGCACCTGACCCACGCGTTCGCGCTGTCGGCGCAGGTGTACTCACAGCCGGCCGACGTAACGACGGTGCGATTCTCCGCCGGATATCTCCTGCGGTGAGGCCCGGGCGCGCATAGCGCGCTCGGGCGTCGGCTTGCCGCGAAGCGGCCAAGGCCACTGATTTCTGAAAGTGACCGAACCGCTCGCACCCGTTACGATGCCGCTGGCGCGGCCCGACGACGCCGACCGGCAGGCCCAGCTCGACCGCATGAAGCGGCGGGCGTCGGGCCTGCTGGTGGTCGCGACCGCCGTGTTCGGCGTCACGCGATGGTACGAGAGCCGGCTTCCGTGGCTTGGCTTCATCCGCGCGACTGCCGAGGCGGCCATGGTGGGCGGGCTCGCCGATTGGTTCGCGGTGACGGCGCTGTTTCGTCATCCGCTGGGCATTCCCATCCCACACACCGCCATCGTCGCCGCGCGCAAGGATCGCATCGGCCGAACGTTAGGCAACTTCGTCCAATACAACTTTCTCGCCCGCGACGTCGTGGCGCGCCGGCTCGCATCGGTGCACATCGCGGAGCGCGCGGTCACCTGGCTGGCCGTTCCGGAGAACGCCCGATTGATCGCCCATCAAGTGGCGCTCGGACTCGCGCGGTCGGCCGAAGCGCTGCCTGATGATGATGCGCGCCGGTTGATCGGCGACGGGCTCGCGGCGCGCGTGCGCGCGACGCAGGCGGCGCCGGTGCTGGGGTCGATGCTCTCGTTCATCACCGCCGACAGCCGGCACCAGGATCTGCTGGACGACGCGCTGGAATTGATCGAGCAATCGGTGCGCGACAACCGCGAGATCATCCGCGTGAAGGTGGGCGAGGAGAGTCCGTGGTGGGTGCCCGAAGTGTTGGACGAACGTATCTATCTCAAGATCGTGGGCGCGATCGAAAATCTGCTGCACGAGGTGCGCGAATCGCCCGATCATCCGCTGCGCGCGAAATTCCACGACGCCTTGGTGCGTTTCACGGACAAGCTGCGCACGTCGCCGGACGTGATCGCCAAGGCGGAGGCCCTCAAGGACGAACTGCTCAGCGCGCCTGTGTTGGACGAGATCGCGACGTCGATCTGGCGATCGGCGCGCACTGGGCTGGTGCGGTACGCGGAGCGCGATGCGGCGGCCGCCGACGCTCCGCCGGGCGCACTGGAGCGCGGCATCGTCTCGTTCGCCGAGGCCATGCGCTCGAACGACGCGATGCTCGGCGAGTTGGACCGGTTCATCACCGACGCGGCGCTGGCCGTGGTGGAGCAGCACCGCCACGAGGTGGGCAAGTTGATCGCCACCACCGTCGCGGCGTGGGATCCGGATGCGACGTCGCGGCGCATCGAGCTGGCGATCGGCCGCGACCTGCAGTTCATCCGCATCAACGGCACGCTGGTGGGCGGATTGGTGGGTCTCGTGATTTACGCCGTGTCCCGCCTCTGGTGACCGGCGCGATCCGCTCTTCGTGATTATTGTTGTAGGCAGCGATCATGGCCGCACCCACACTCACCACCGAGATCACCGACACCGTCAACGCGCGCATCCTCGCCGTCTCCGAGGATCGCGTGGCGGGGTTTCACGCCGATCCGTTCGCCGAGATCGCGCGGTTGTCGGGCGTTCCGTTAGGCACGGTGCTGGACCGCATCCGCGGCATGCTGGCCGCGGGCACCATCCGGCGCGTCCGGCAGACCTTGTTGTCGACCAACCTCGCGCCCGGGGCGCTGGTGGCGTGGCGCGTTCCGGCTTCGGCGCTCGACGCGGGGTTCGACTACATGGTCCGCGACGATCCGTTCTCCGGCCACGTGGTGATTCGGTCCACGGACACGGAGACCGAGGGGTCGGCCTACCGGCTGTGGACGACGCTCAAGGTGCCGCAGGGCTTCTCGATGCGGCGACACGCCGAGCACTTGGCGCGGCACGTCGGGGCCGACGCGTTTCTGCTCATGCCGGCCAAGGCGTTGTTCACGCTGGGCGTGGGACACGTGCGGCGCCGTGGCATGGAGCCGGGCAGCCGGTCCGATGAGCCGGGCCGCATTCTGGACACGCATCTCGTTCGCCTAACGGACCTCGAGTGGCGTGTGCTGGAGCGGCTCAAGCGCGAGCTGGCGGTGGAGGAGATCGTCGAGGATCCATGGCGCGCGCGGGCGGCGGAAGCCGGCGTGCCGCTCGATGAATTTCTGCGCGTGTCGCGCGCGCTCGACGAGCGCGGCGTGATCGGCCGCTTCTCGACCTTCCTCGAGCACGTGAAGCCGTCGGCCGCGGGCACGCGCGTGACGCGCTACAACGCGCTCTTCCACTGGCGCGTGCCGCCGGGCCGCGAGATCGAAGCGGGCTGCGAGGTGGGACGGCATCACATCCTGACCCACGCCTATTGGCGCGAGGGCGGACCGGCGTTCGCCAACGTGAACATCATGGCGGTGGCGCACGGGACCGACAAAGCGATGGTCCTGGCGCACAAAGCCGCGATTGACGCGCACCTCGCCGACGCGTCCATCGACGTGAGCTACACGAACGTGTTCTGGGGCGGACGAAGCGAGATCAAACCATCCGAGATTTCACCGCTGGCGTACGAGGAATGGTGCACGCGCGAGCGACTGGACCCATCCATCATGCGAGAGGACGTCTGAACCCTCGCGTCTTTGCCGCGTTGTTGGCGCTGGGCGTGGCGGTTGCCTGTGCCGATGCGCGAGGCGATCCGCCGCACGCTGCTGCACACGGAGCCGCCGGCTCGCGGCCCGCCGCACGCGCGGACACAATGTTCGACACGGCCAGCGCCGTGACCGCGCGGCTCGAGCAGCGGTGCGCATCGGACACGCGCATGACGAACCTCCTGGCCTCCATCCGCGCCGACAGCGACTCGGCGCGCGCCGATTCGATTCGCCGCGCGGCGCAGGACAGCGTGGCGCTCGCGTCGGCCGATTCGTTAGGCGCGCACGACAGCGCGCAGGCCG
>Ga0134125_10011026_pt1 | contig 10132 bp, 7 predicted proteins | sample KB31751_FD_96464 | JGI IMG/M metagenome (GOLD analysis project Ga0134125, IMG submission 96464) | Terrestrial soil microbial communities with excess Nitrogen fertilizer from Kellogg Biological Station, Michigan, USA - KB3-175-1 | ecosystem: Environmental > Terrestrial > Soil > Unclassified ... | reverse complement strand
GCAATGTAATCGCAGACCACCCGGGCCGGCTTCTCGCTGGCGAGCTGTTCGCGATAGCTTTCTGGCAGTTCTTCGGGGTGCTCCATCCAGACGCGAAACAATCCCACGATCACCTGCTCCAGCCGACGGCGGTCATTCTTCAATTCTGGGCTGTCATAGAGATGGGCATGCAGAAATTGCTTAATCTGCTCCCGTTCGCGGTCGACAGCCTCGCTGAATCCAAAGAGGCGCTCGGGACAGGCACGAACTTGTTTCGAGCTATAGATCCGGGCAGCTCGCAATTTGTGTCCGGTGACATGGATCGCGTCCGTGACCATGCGATCGAGGATGCGGCGCAGACACTCGTTGAACTTCAGCTTGGGCAGCGCGTCCGGATAGCGCGCTTCCACCTCCCGCCAGACGGCTTCAAACGAGGGGAGCTGTTCGCGAATGAGTTCGATCGACAGAATTCCCGATTCGACTCCATCGTCAAGATCGGCAATGTTGTAGCCAATCTCGTCGGCGAAATCGATGAGCTGGGCTTCCAGGGGCGGGCGCTGGTCGAGCAGGTATTCTGCCAATTCGGGAAACTCGGCTGCGCTCCAATCGCGCGAGTGCTTGATGATGCCTTCGCGTACCTCGAAAGTAAGATTCAAGCCGCGAAACTCGGGATAGCGCAGCTCGAAATGCTCGACGATGCGCAGCGCGTGCAGGTTGTGATCGAAAATCTCGCCGGAGGCGCGCATCTCGCGGTCGAGCGCGTGCTCGCCGGCGTGACCAAATGGGGGGTGCCCGATGTCGTGCACCAGCGCCAGCGTTTCGCTCAGATCCACATTCAGTCGCAAGGCCCAGGCGATAGTGCGCGCGATCTGCGCTACTTCAATGGTATGGGTAAGCCGGTTGCGAAAGTGATCGGAATCGCGGTGAGTAAATACCTGCGTCTTGTTTTCCAGACGACGAAAGGCGCGCGAGTGCACCACGCGATCGCGATCCCGTTGAAAATCGGAGCGGTACGCGTGCGGGGGCTCGGGATAGCGGCGTCCGCGCGACTGCTCGGGCAGCAGCGCGTATGGAGCGAACATGGATGCAGTCTAGCGGAATACGACGTGTGCGCGCAGATTTCGCATTACGAATCGTAGTGCAGCAGCGAGAACACGTCGAATCCCTTCAGCCGATCGCGTCCGCGGAGGAAGTCGAGTTCCACCACAAAGGCAAGGCCGGCGATGTTCGCGCCCAAAGATTTTGCCAATTGAACGGTAGCGGCGCAGGTGCCGCCGGTAGCCAGGAGATCATCGACGATGATCACGCGTTGGCCGGGCTGGACCGCGTCCTTGTGCATTTCCAGGGAATCGCTGCCGTATTCCAGCTGATAGGTTACCTTTGCCGTCTCCGCCGGCAGCTTCTTCGGCTTGCGTACCGGCACGAATCCCGCATTCAATCGATACGCGAGCGCCGGCCCAAAAATAAACCCACGCGCTTCGATGCCCAGCACCAGATCGATGTCCTTGTCCATGTAGTGCGTGGAAAGAGCATCGATAAGGGTGGCAAATCCGACCTTGTCCTTCAGCAGAGTTGTGATGTCGTAGAAGAGGATGCCCGGTTTGGGAAAGTCGGGGACTTCACGGATCAGCTTTTTGAGGTGCTCGCAGTTGCTATCTGCGATTCGTCCGCGCGGACCGGCTGAGGATGTGCTCATCGACTACCAGGCTCCTTCAATGCGAAATGATGGCGCGTGTTGCTCCTGCTCCTCTAATTCCTGGACTTCATCCACTCGCGACGCGCGCGGTCCCTCTTTGAGGCGCGTGCGAAGCTTTGCCAGTTGCTCGTCGCTGCCGCTGGCCAGGACCTCGACGCTGCCATTGTCATTGTTTCGCACCCATCCGCCAACTCCGATCGCACTGGCCTCACGCTCCACAAACCAGCGGAAGCCTACGCCTTGTACGCGTCCGGTGATGATGTAACGACGAGTCATAGCAAGCTACTGGCTGCTAGCTGCTGGCTGCTGGCCTGAGCTTTGATGATCCAATCATTCTGCGCCTTGAGCAATTGCAGTCCCGATACAGGTCATGGGTTCTAAGTATTTATTAGCAGCCAGCAGCTAGCAGCCAGGAGCTCTTCACGCTCTCGAGAGGTACGCGCCCTCGGCTGTGTCCACTCGGATTTTTTCGCCTTCGTTGATGAACGGCGGTACCTGCACCACGAGTCCCGTTTCGAGCTTTGCCGGCTTGGTCACGCTGGATGCAGTTGCGCTCTTCAGGCCCGGTTCGGTCTCGACGACCGTTAGCTCGACGGTCTGCGGCAGCTCGATTCCTACCGCCTTGCCGTCATAAAACTCAACTTTGATCTGCAGGTTGGGCGTGAGGTACTCGGCGGAATCCCCAAGGGTGTCACGCGTAAGGTGCGTCTGCTCGTAATTCTCGGTGTTCATGAAATAGTAGTCATCCCCATCGTTGTAGAGGTACTCCATATTGATTTCATCAACGACAATCCGTTCGATCGGATCGGGGGAACGGAAGCGGTGCTCGAACATCGCTCCGGTACGCAGGTTGCGCAGCTTGGCCTGGATAAATGCGCGCAGATTGCCCGGCGTGCGGTGCTCCACGCTGAAAACAGCGTGCAGCTCGCCGTTGTGCTTGATGACCATGCCGGGGCGCATCTGTGTGGCTGGAATCGCCATGCAGAAAAATCTCCTTGCTGAACTTTGATGATTGCGCTGTGCGCGCTGGAAGCCGCAGAACCGTGCGGCAAACTCCTCATTTTAACAGGTCTTCTCTACCCAGACGGAAGCCTGGGGTAATGCTTTGAGTTGCCTTGAAGGGACTCGGGGAAACGAACTTGCCCTGCGGCACAAAAGATGCCCGCAGGATCTCCGCCGGAAAATCGAACCAAAGCGTTTTCGAGTAGGCCCTGGCTGGCGACAAGTTTACTGCGCGGCCTTTTGCGTCAATTCCACATCCAGGTTGATCTTGATTTGTTCGCCTACCATCGCGCCCGGCGTCTTCGCGCCAACTTCGAAATCTTTGCGGTTGATCGATGTGGTGGCGGAGAGACCGCGGCGCATTTGAGGACCCATCTTTACCGGAGCGCTTGGTCCATCCACATCCAGCGTTACTTCTTTCGTGACGCCGTGAATGGTGAGTTCGCCAGTAATCTTCAGCCCATCTCCGCTCTTGCTAACGCTTTTGGATTTGAATGTGATGGTTGGATATTTCTCCGCGTCGAAGTAGCTGGGACTTCGCAGATCGTTGTCTCGGGCGTTCACTCCTGTGTTCACCGACGCAGTCTCAATGGTAGCTTCGACGCTGTCCTTAGAAACGTCGCTGTCGTCCACGTGCGCGGTTCCGCTCACCTTGATAAAGCGTCCGTGAACATTGCTGATGCCCATATGCCGAACTGTGAAACCAATAGTGGAGTGGTTCGGATCGATCTGCCAATCCGATCCCTGGGCCCAGGCCGCGGATGTGAGCAGTGCGGCAAACAGCAGTCCTAACAAGCGTCGCTTCATAAAATCTCCTCAAAGAGTGATGTACAGAAATGGCAAAGCTGGAAACAGAGATGCCGATTATCGCCCCGAAGTCGCAGAAATGTGCTACTTGGCGGTTTTTGCCTGTCGGGCAGCGCCGGCTTGAACGGCAGGTTTGTGCTCTTTTGGTTCGCCATTCTGCTGCATGAGCTTGGCGATCAATCCCGTCCATCCCGTTTGGTGCGACGCTCCGAGTCCCGCGCCGTTGTCACCGTGGAAGTACTCATAGAAGAGGACCAGGTCTCGCCAGTTTGGATCGGTCTGGAACAGCGGATTGCGGCCATTGACTGGGCGCGATCCGCCGCTGTTGCGCACGAACAGGCGAGTCAGACGATGAGAGATTTCGGTGGCAACCTGGTTCAGGTTCATCATTTTGCCTGATCCAGTCGGGCATTCGACCTTTACCGAGTCGCCGTAATAATGGTGATACCGCTGTAGCGATTCGATCAGCAGATAATTCATTGGCATCCACATCGGTCCGCGCCAATTGGAGTTGCCGCCGAACAACCCTGAGGTCGATTCGCCGGGCTCGTAATCGACTATGTGCTCGTGCCCGGCGACTTCCAGCCGAAAGGGGTGATCGCGATGTACTTGCGACATGCTGCGAATTCCATATGGCGAAAAGAACTCGTTCTCATCCAGCATTACGTGGAGAATCCGGCGCAGGCGCTTCTCATCGACAATCGCCAAAAGTTGCCGGTCCTTCACTCCATCGGCATGGAAGCAGGCGATCTCGTTGGTCAATTCGGGACGATTGTCGAGATACCATTGAATGCGGCGGGCAAAATTGGGAACCCGCTCCAGCAATCCCGGCTCCAGCGTCTGCACCGCAAACAGCGGCACCAGGCCAACCATCGAGCGGATGCGCAGGGGAATGTCTTCGCCGTCAGAGACGTGCAGCACGTCATAGTAGAAGCCGTCCTGATCATCCCAGATCCCCTTGCCGTCAATGGTCCGATTCATTGCGCGCACGATGAATAGGAAATGCTCCCAGAACTTGATCGCAGTATCTTCGTACACGGGATCCTGAATGGCCAGGTCAAGCGCAATCATCAGCAGGTGGAGGCTGTAGGCGGCCATCCAACTGGTGCCATCGGACTGCTCGATGTACGCGCCGCCGGGCAGCGCTGCGCTACGATCGAATGCGCCAATGTTGTCGAGTCCGAGGAATCCGCCCTCGAAGATATTATTGCCCTCCATGTCCTTGCGATTCACCCACCAGGTAAAGTTGATGAGCAACTTGTGAAAGATGCGCTCGAGAAAAGCGAAATCGCCCTTTCCAGTCATACGCCGCTCGATTTGATATACGCGATGCGCGGCCCACGCGTGTACCGGCGGATTCACGTCAGAGAACGACCACTCATAGGCGGGCAACTGCCCGTTGGGATGCATGTACCACTCGCGGCACAGCAACGTGAGCTGGTCTTTGGCGAAATTCCAATCCAGCAGCGCAAGTGGGATGCAGTGAAAAGCCAAGTCCCAGGCTGCGAACCAGGGATACTCCCATTTGTCCGGCATGGAGATGATTTCGTCAGCGTAAAAATGTAACCAGTCATGGTTGCGTCCTCGCAGCCGCTGCGCAGGAGGAGTTGGCTGGCCCGGGTCGCCCTTGAGCCATGTCTCCACGTCATAGTTGTAGAACTGCTTTGACCATAGCATTCCGGCAAATGCCTGGCGCATGACATTGCGACCGTCAGGCGAAAGTGAGCCGGGAATCACATCGCGATAGAACTCGTCGGCATCATAGATGCGCTGACGAAAGCGCTCGTCGAACTCATTCCCAAAATGGTCATTCGTGCTGTTCAGCTTTTGCGAGAATTTGAGCTTGATGGTCTCGGAGGAACCAGCCGGAATATCCAGATCGTAATAGACAGAAGCCTTCGTGCCGGTCTGCTCGGGATTGATCTTGTGCCGCAAGCCATGCACCACAAACTCATTAATGCCATCCTTCTGGTAGAAGCCCGGGTTGGGCACTCCGTAAAGCCGCCGCAGATTGCTTTCGTTCTCGGTGAACAGAAGCTGCGGAGATCCCTCGGCAAACAACCAGCGTTCGCTGTACTGAGGGTGATACACGCGCAGCAACGGCGAACCATTGACGTCGGCCATTCGCTCGATCTTCGGCCGGAGCTGCTCGCCGCCCCAGGACCAGGTGTTGCGAAACCAGATGGTCGGCAACAGATGCAGGCGCGCAGCTTCCGGGCCGCGATTGTATGCGGTGATGCGGATGTAGATGTCTTCGCTGGTGGCTTTCGCATATTCAACGAAAACGTCAAAGTAGCGATTGTCGTCAAAGATTCCCGTGTCGGTGAGCTCAAATTCTGGATCGCGGCGGGTGCGCCTGCGGCTCTCGTCCGCGAGCCGCGCATACGGAAATTCCTCTTGCGGATACTTATAGAGCGCCTTCATGTAGGAATGCGTCGGCGTGTTGTCGAGATAAAAGTAGCATTCCTTGATGTCCTCGCCGTGGTTGCCCTCGGGACCGGTCAGCCCGAACAGGCGCTCTTTCAGAATGGGATCACGGCCATTCCACATCGCGATGGCAAAGCAGATGAGCTGATGACGATCGCAGAAGCCGGCAATGCCGTCTTCACTCCAGCGATACGCGCGCGAGCGTGCCTGATCATGCGTGAAGTAGCTCCAGGCATCGCCGTTGGCACTGTAGTCCTCGCGCACCGTGCCCCAGGCACGCTCGCTCAGGTAGGGACCCCAACGCTTCCAATAAGTTTCGCGGGATTTATCTTGAATAAGACGTTCGTGTTCTTTGCGCATGAAAAACCAGCTATAAGCAATTAGCGATAAGCAATAAGCGGTTCTGCCAGAACATACAATTCACTTCCAGATTAAATGAGACGAGCACTGTCGCAAATCGCTCTCAAAAGTTTTCTGAAGAAGAATTCAAGCTTTAGGCGGAAGGGCCGAAAAGATCGGAGTCGATTTTACGAATTAGAGTGGAGAGCATTGCTTTGATTTCCCTAACCTGATCAAAAAGTTTCTGGTGTGCCTCAGTTCCCAGCAGCCGAGGTCGCGGGTCAGAAGAAGATGGCAATCGAGCTCATTTGCTGAGCCCATTGCGATAAAAAGAAATCGACGAAGTTCGTGATCTCCGTCCCGTCCACACCCTTCAGCAATGTTGGCCTCAATGGAAACGCAACTCCGCTTGATTTGGCTGACTAACCCGAATTTCTCATCTGCAGGCAGGCCAACCATCGAGCGATACACAGCAAGACTCAGGGCATGAGCTTTTTGCCATACCTGCAGCGTTCTAAAGTCTTTCACGATGTGTGCGCGCCGCTTTTTGCTTTGCTTATCGCTTATCGCTTATTGCTTATCGCCGTCTGGCTATCCCGCTATTGCCTGCCCTTTGGTTAAATTGGCCGCTGCCGCCTGATCCACCAGCCAGATCAGTTCGCCGTGCGTGGGTTGCACGTATTTCACCGGATACGTATCCGGGCTGCCTTTGCCCATCACTTCCGACAGCGGAGATGCCTTGTCCTGGCCGCAAACCATGAGCAGAACGCATTCGGCGTGGTTAAGCACTGGACGCGTGAAGGTCACGCGCCAAGTATTGAACTTGGGCACCCAGTTGGCCACTACGCGCTGATTCAGCTCCTGCACCGCAGTGGTGCCGGGAAAAAGAGATGCGGTATGTCCATCCGGGCCCATGCCAAGCAGGACCAGATCGAACCGAGGGAGCTGCGCGTCTTTCAGGTGAAATGACGTGGCGAGTTCTTTGTCGTATTCGGCTGCGGCCTGGGCGGCATCGGGATTTTCGCACTTCACGCGATGCACGTTTTCAGCCGGTATAGGAACTTTCGAGATCATGGCCTGGTTGGCCATGCGGAAATTGCTGTCGGCGTGGTCCGGGGGCACGTGGCGCTCGTCGCCAAAGAAGAGATGGATGCGAGGCCAATCCAGTGCCGTGGCATTCTTAGCTGTGCGCTCGGCGAGAATCGCATACAAACTCTTGGGCGTCGAACCGCCGGCGAGCGCGACGGTAAATCGGCCATGGTGCTTGATTGCCGCTTGCGAACGCGAGACGAACTCGTCAGCGGCAGCCTGGGCGACTTGTTGTAGATCCTGGAAAACGCGAATTTGCGGCTTTGACATGGAGTGCACCTCGAAGAACGAATCCGCATTTCAGCCCCCGAGAAGAGCTGACACCTTGCGCGGCGGCAACCGCTCTGTGTGGAGAAAAATTCCCTGCTAATTCCCTGTTCTTTGAACCAGACTGCCGGAATCTACATCTAGCTACTAGCAAAACAAAGACTTAGGCCGAAACTTGAAAATTCCCTGCAAATTCCCTGCTCAAAATCGAAATCTGCGAGTTTTGGGCAGAATTTGACGATACCGATGCTGAATCCGAAAAATTCCCTGCTCTTTTCCCTGTTATTCGGCGAAGCAGGGATTTTTCCCTCCAAATCGCTGCCCGGGCCTCATGCACTTTTCGTCATGCCCTGAACAGTCGATGACCCCGCATGGGACATCGCCACGTGACCTGCTCCCAACAATGCTGTCTTGTCATTGAGCACAACCTTCACCGGAATTTGCTCCAACAACTTGCGCAAGCGGCCTTTGTTTCGGAATGCCTCAAGAAAGAGCGGCTCTTTTAATTTCGGCAAAATCTTGGGCGCGATGCCTCCGCCGAGAAAAACTCCGCCCAGCGCCAGTATCTTGAGGGCCAGATTACCGGCCGCCGACCCGTAGATCTCTACAAACAGGTTCACCGCCTGCTCGCACATGGGGCTCTTGCCGGAGACTCCATTGCGAGAGACTACCGCCGAGCGGTCGCCTGCCTTCAATTCCTCAGTGAGCCAGGGTTCTTCTTTGCCTTTGCCAGTTTCGCGCAGGAACTCATAAACGTTGTACTGGCCGGGACCAGAGACAACCCGCTCCACGCTGACGTGGCCGCCGAATTTGTTGCTTAGATATCGCCACAGTTCGACCTGGAGTTCGTTGGTGGGAGCGAAATCAGCATGGCCGCCTTCACAAGCGAAGGGATGATGCGATGACCCGTCCCAAAACAGGCCGGCTTCGCCAAGTCCGGTGCCGGCGGAGATCACTGCGGCATTGCCCTGAGCCGACACTCCTTGCGCCAGCACCGCGAAATCGGCTGCGGTCAGCTCGGAGAGCCCATGAGCGTTGGCTTCGAGGTCGTTCAGCAGGTACACCTTGCTGATTTCGAGTTCACGCTCGAGCACTGCGGATTCAATGATCCAAGGCAGGTTTGGAGTTTCGACGCGACCGGCACGAATCGGGCCGGCAATGCCGAAGCAAGCGCACGAAACCGAATAGTTGTGCTTGCGCTTGAACTCCAGCAGGGCCGCCTGAAGAGTGGGATAGTCCCGGCTGCGCTTGACCTCTTCGACAACGGGCGAGAGCCGCCCATCTTTCTTTTCGAAGTAAGCCAGCCGGGCGCTGGTGCCACCGATGTCACCGGCAAGGATCATGGTTCAGGCCTGAATGTTTCTCCAGTGGCGTCCATCCCGGGCCATCAAGTCGTCCGACTCCTTCGGTCCCCAGCTTCCCGCCGGATAATTCGGGAACTCGCGTGGAGGCAGCGCCGACCACACATCCAACACCGGATCGACGACTCCCCATCCGCCTTCGACCATGTCGGCGCGCTGGAAAAGCGTGGCGTCGCCCATCATGCAGTCATAAAGCAGGACTTCGTAGCCGGTTTGCCGTGCGCCGCCGAAGTAGTCCTGATAATTGAAATTCATGTGCACCGGTCCGACCTTCACCAGCGGGCCAGGAACCTTGGCGCCGAACTTCAACGCAATGCCCTCTTCCGGCTGCACGTTGATCACGAGCTGGTTGGAAGGCAAGTGCTCTATGTCGGTGTCCCGGAATAGAACAAACGGCGCGCGCTTGAATTCGATGGCGACCTCTGTGTGCCGTCGCGCCAGGCGCTTTCCCGTGCGCAGGTAAATGGGAACACCGGCCCAGCGCCAGTTGTCGAGCGTAAGCTTCAGAGCGATGAAGGTCTCCGTGCGCGACTGCGGGTTGACGCTCGGCTCCTGACGATAGCCAGGCATGCGCTCGCCTTTCGCGTCGGTTCCCGGGCCATATTGACCGCGGACAGCATTGTGAATGACCTCTTCGGGGTTCATCACGTGCAGGGCATGGAGCACCTTGGACTGCTCATCGCGAACGTCGTCGGCGCCGAAGGAGATCGGCGGTTCCATCGTGGTGAGGCTGATGAGCTGCATCACGTGGTTGGGAACCATGTCGCGCAATGTGCCGGAGGTCTCGTAATACCCTCCACGGCCTTCAACCCCGACGGTCTCCGCCACGGTGATCTGCACGTGGTCGATATAGTTCCGGTTCCAGATCGGCTCGAACAGGCCGTTCCCAAAACGGAACACCAATATGTTCTGGACGGTCTCTTTGCCCAGGTAATGGTCGATGCGGAAAATCTGACTCTCGTAGAGCTTGTCTTTAATCTTCTTATTGAGTTCCTTGGCGCTGGCCAGATCGCGGCCAAACGGCTTCTCGATAATCACGCGTCGCCAGGAGCCGTTTTCTTCCTCCGACAAGCAGCACTTGCTCAGCTCTTCCACCGAAGTGGCGAAGAACTGAGGAGCGACGGCGAGATAGAAGAAGTAGTTGCCGTGCGTGCCGTGTTTCTTG
>Ga0134125_10011025_pt1 | contig 10132 bp, 8 predicted proteins | sample KB31751_FD_96464 | JGI IMG/M metagenome (GOLD analysis project Ga0134125, IMG submission 96464) | Terrestrial soil microbial communities with excess Nitrogen fertilizer from Kellogg Biological Station, Michigan, USA - KB3-175-1 | ecosystem: Environmental > Terrestrial > Soil > Unclassified ... | reverse complement strand
GTGCCCGGTTTGCCAAGGATCGTATGCTCGTACGTGCGAAGAATCTCCACTAACTCGGATGGCAACACTGCGTACAGCTCATTCGGAGCTTCCGGTTTTTGGTTCCCTGAATCCATTTGTAACGGTTTTATCTCAGCCTTCTATTTCGGAATGTGACATCCCTCACCCTCAAGTGTGACCTGCTCAGGTAGTTACCAGTCTCTCGAGCTCCGCTTTGTTTGTGATCCACCAGATGGCGCCTTTGGCGCGTAACCAGCCTTTCCGCTTGAAATCGCTCAGGGTCCGCGAAACCGTTTCACGAGATGTTCCGACAAACTGCGCTATCTCTTCCTGCGTGAGCGTCACCCGGATAGCAATTTCGCCCGCCCTCCTGTTCGCAATCATCAGAGGCTGCTCCGCCCAGCTTAGAATCAGCTTGGCGATCTTCTCCGGAACCGAATTCGAAAGACCGATTGAACGGATTTCGTTGTAAGCGCAGTGGCAATTATGCGTGAGTTGATGAGCCACCTTCAGCCCGATCTCCGCGTTTTCCTCCATGAACCGCAGGAAATCTCTCTGCAGGATGAAGTTCGCCTGGCTTGGCTCTAACGTCTCCACGGTCGCTTCGTAAGGTGCATTTGAAACCACCGCTGTCAGGCCCAGGACTTCGCCTGGCTCGGCAATTCGCAAAATGATGCTCTTGCCCTCTGCTGACGAGGTGGAGAGCTTCGCCCGGCCGGTACAGAGAACAAAGATGCCTCGAGGCGGCTGACCTTCCAGGCAAAGCATTGTTCCTTTCGGATAAACCGACGTCGCCTTCATCTCCTGCAGCTTCTTGAGCGCATTCGGTGGCAGATTGCAGAACATCCGCTCACCGCGAAGCTTACAAGTCAGGCAGTTTTCAATGATATGGAAGGCCGCTTTCGTTCCCATAAGACCTCCTCCAACAGCACCTGTTGAGCTTAGGCAATGACATCACATGGAGGATGTGACCTTCGTCACACTAGAGTGGCCCATCCATTTACAGTTTTGGCGCAGGCGCTACGAATAGGCTATGGCGCCTCGCTCCCTGGGTAGTAATTGGGAGCCGCTTATTGATAAGAGTTCGTGACATAAGTCATAGCCGAGCACATTTGGGCCACCGATACTTGTTTTCAGGCAGGACAAAGCTTTGATTGACCCGGTTTTCCTGTGCCGCGGCTGAGCGGGAGCCGCCCTGATGAGCCTGCTACAGGAAAGAAAGCAGCGCTTCGGCGCTGCTTTTCTTTTTTTCTCTTTCAACGCTGCAAACGCCTAATAACTAATCTGTAAACATCCGTCAAGAATCATCAACAAACCCTTCCGGCCGAATCTTTCCTTGTTCCTTGTTGTCTAATTAACTAAATAGTTAATAGAAATATTCAGGGAAGGAAAAAGATCATGAAAAAGGTTTTTCAAGCGATTTCTGTGCTGGCGCTCTCGTGCGCCATGATCGCGCCGGCGGTCGCCAGCTCGCCTTCGCGAATGAATGCCGACACGCGGCTTGAGCAGCGACTGAATGGAGAGGTTCATCACGCTCTCGCAATGATTCCGCAGTACACCGTGTTTGATAACCTCGCTTACCGGGTTGACGGCGATACCGTCACGCTGTTCGGCCAGGTCCGCAATGCCGTCATCAAGGATGTGGCGGAGAAGTCTGTGAAGCGCCTGGAAGGCGTAGACCACGTCAGCAACCAGATTGAAGTGCTGCCGGCATCGTTCAATGACGATCAGATCCGGATGCAGGTTGCGCGCGCTCTCTTTGGCGACGGTCGCCTATCTACCTACGCTATCGAGCCAGTGGCGCCCATTCACATCATTGTGAAAGACGGACATGTGGATCTGGTAGGAGTGGTCCGCACGCAGACCGATAAGAACACCGCTTTCATTCGCGCCAACGGGGTACCGGGCGTGTTCTCAGTGGAGAACAACTTGCAGGTTGAAATCCCGGCGAGAAGCTAAAGTCCCGCTCTCGAGCGGATGAGACGATTACTAACGATAAGAGACGCAGACAACTGCGTCTCTTTTATCTTTGGGCATTGATCGGCTGAAGCCAGGCCACGTAATTCCTCGCTTCACACGACTCTCTTCAAACTCTCCACCTGTTCCGGCGTAGCGTCCATCAATTCTTTGGCTCGCCAGAGCTTGAATGCCGGCAATCCGTAGACGAGATAGAAACCACCATTCGGAAGCCTTTCCGCCCAGCGCTCAATCGCCACCCCGGCTTTCTTCAGCTCGCGGATGCGCACGTCGTACTTCGTAGTGCAGGACCGGTACAAGATTCTGTCAGACACTCCCTCATACTTCATGAGCAGTGCCATGATGGCTCTTCGTTCGGCGCCGGCTTGTGTAGGCTGTACCAGGCATCGAACAGCACGCATCACCTGCTGCATGGCAGCGGGAGACATTGGCGGCAGGTTCTTTTCCGCCCATTCCCTGATCTTCTCTTCTTCCGGCGTGCGAGAGCCTCTACCCCGGCTGGCCCTGCTTTCTTCCATTTCGGCCGCTTCGTTGCGATTCGTCTTGTCCATCGTCACGCTCCCACCACGCCAGCCTGCATCTCAGTCCAGCGTGCAGCTACATGGCGAATAATAGACGAATCACTCATTTAGAGTCAAGCCGTTCTATTGTGGCGCGAATCAAAAGCAACCGACTTCCCCGTCACTGCACTGTTAGAGTCAGGTTCGTGTGATGCGCTACTGGGCCGTTGATTGTTTGGTCCGTTGCAGTCACGGTTATCGTGTATGTTCCCGCCGGCGTTCCACCCTGAGCTGGTGGCGGTTGCGGAGGAGTTTGGCTCCCTCCTCCGCAACTGGCCGTCAATACGACGGCTGCGGAAATTGCCAGCATCATTGCGATTTTAGCGGTCGACTTCCGGAGCCGTCTCGAAAGCAGAATGAAGGGCAGAATCGCCAATCCAGCGAGCCAATTCAGACTGGCCAGATACAACCGAATCGATGCTCCGGTCGCGGTGGTATGTGGCGATGTAGTTATGGTTACAGTCACGGGTACGGGCACGCTTCCGATTACATTTACGTTCGGGGTGCTCAATTGGCAATTACCCAGGGGAGGTGCTCCGCTGCAGTCAAACTGAATCTGCCCACTGAACGATCCGACTGCGGAGAGCGCCAGATTGTACGTAGCTGATTGTCCGGCCGTTATACGGACGCTTGCTGCGGCTCCTGCGCTGAACACGAAATCCGTACCATTGCCCGTGAACGATAGTGTTTGGGGACTTCCTAAACCGTCATCCGTAACTGTTAGAACCCCGGTTTGTAAGCCGGTACCCTTAGGAGCGAAGTTTAGAGTGATCTGGCAGCTTGAGACCAAAGATGGAGGACAATTGTTGCTTTCCGAGAAGTTGCCGTCAATCGCAATTCCGCTAATATTCAGAGGTGCATCACCATTGTTGGCAATGGACACAGTTAGTCCGTTGTTGCTGACCGTGCCTGCGACCTGATCGGGGAATGTAGTACCGGAAATAGGCACAATTGACACCACCGGACCTGTCCCAATCCCGGAGAGCGCCACTGAATATTGTCCCCCGTCAGCAAGTGCAACATTCAGTAACCCTGTCTCAGGGAACGTGGCTGTCTGTGGAGTAAACTTCACATGTATCACACAGCTTCCGTTACTCGGAACTGTGCCTCCGCATGCATCAGTTTCGCTGTATGGGCCCGAGATCGATAGAGAAGTGATCCCAACTGGGATGCCCGCACTATTTGTCATAGTGACATCCAGAGTTGCGGACGTGGTGATTTTTGTAACCGGAAAATTGAGTTGCAATGGCGAAACCGTCACGGCGGTCACGGCCCCGTTGAGTGTCACCACATCTTGCTCGGAAATTCCCGCATAGCTGACGGTAAATGTTCCCTGCTTATTTCCTGACGTCTTTGGCTGGAAAGCAATTGTTGGCGCACACCCGGAACCAGGTTGGCCATCCGCAGTCAATGGATTGACACATGGATTCTGAGCAATCATGAAATCGCCGGTAACTGTGAACGTGTATCCCTCCGGGCTGGGAAGGAAGTTGCCGATCGAGATTCCCTGTTCGGGGCTGGTATTGCCTACAGCGGCAGAGAAATTCAGCACGTGCGGGTTTATTAGAAATGGGGTCTGTCCTGTACCTGTGAGCGTCAAAACCTGTGTTGTCGCTCCTGTAAAACTCACGGTCATTGTCCCGTTTCGGGCACCCACCGCTTGCGGAACGAATTTCACTTGGACCGTGCACGATCCGTTCGCCGGAACCTGTCCTGCGCAATCGTCAGTTTCGGTGTAGTCGCCCAGGGAGAATGTGATTCCGGTAATCGGTAATGAAGTCCCTAGCGTGTTCGTCAGCGAAATCGTGAGAATCTGATTCCCCAGATGTATTACTGTGGGCGAAAAATCTTGCTCTAGCGGGGCCACCTGCACCTGGGATCGAATCGCGCCTCCAGCGAACAACTGGACGGTGCTCGAACCAATGCCCACGATGGCGCTACGGTTGCCGTCAATCGCGGGCGTAAACTGCACGCCCACAACGCAGCTTTGATGTGCAGCCAAAGGTATCGGGCATGTGTTCCCCGCGATTGTGAATTCAGGATCACCTGTAACCAAAGGCTGTGGAACAACAATGTCGCTGTCCCCCGTATTAGTAACTGTAATAGTCCGGGGAAAAGAGACCCCTCCGACAAATTGCGTTGGAAAAATGATCCCCGCAATCGACAAGACTGGATCTTGAGTTACAGGACGCGAGAAGAAATCAAACGTCTTTTGGGCCCCGTTGTCGAAGAACAGAGTCACGAGCGATCCGTTCAGGGAGAGCGTCACATTGATCGTGCAGCTTGCACCCGGAGCCAATTCCGCACCGCAATCGTTAGTCTGCGACGAACCAGGACTGGCAGTAATCTGATTAATGACAGAGCCTGAAGTGCCTACGTTCCAGAGCTTGAAAGGGACCGTCTGTTGTAGCCTAAGAGGAAGAAAAACATTGTCATCGTCTGCCCATACAAAATCTCCAATGGGACTGCCCGCGATTTGCCCGGGAAGGAGCACGACATTAAAGGTCTGAACCGCCGGAGTTGCATCGCTGGAGATTGTTAAAGTACCTGACGCCAGACCGCCACTCGTGGTGGACACGGTCACGATGCAGGAAGTACCTGCTGGAACGATCGCCCCGCAATTGCCCCACGTACGCCCACCGGAAAAGGTGATATTGCTGATGTGCAGATCTGCGGTTCCCGCGTTGCGGAGGAAGAGGAATGGTGGAATGGCAGTATTCACGCTGAGTTGGGGCGCATTCGCTGGATTGATCTTGGCAAAAAACAGACCAGCATTTCCCCCGGTGAGTCCAGAACGGATACTCGGTCCAACCAAAATAGGATCCGGCTGCGGATTTTCATTCTGTGGCGATGTACTCCCTGCCAGATAGATGTTGCCGGCTGCATCGGCAGCTACACCGGTCGGCACCTCCTGAGTAAGGTGTCCTCCAAACACACTAGACTTCAGCGGCTGGCCCGCAGGATCAAGTTCCACCAGAAAACCGGCCCCGCTTCTCTTTACATCCGAGACCACAGGGTTCAGCGTGGGGAATGCTCCTCCCAAACTTCCCACTATGAACAAATGGCTGTCTCAGCCGAGAAACAACCCCGTGATATTCCCATCTGCCACGTAGGTGGAGTAGGTGAACCCGGTTAGCGTTGGATTGATCGCAGTCGCGAAAATGTGGAGATTACCGCCAGGACCTTCTGGGTGTCGTGCCGCATTGATCGCATAAGGATAGTCATTGTTCTGCGCAGTTCCCGTAAGGTACACCGTGCCGTCTGGACCCATTTTCATTCCGGCCAGGCTCTCGCTTCCCGTTCCCAGTTGCGTTGAAAACAGGAGCGTCTTACCGTCAGGCGCAAACTTTGCTAGATATAGCCCGCCATTAATTTGCCAGGGATTTAGCAACGGGGGAGTACTTCCGTCACCGGCAATTAAGATGTTCCCAGATATATCTAGCGCGATTCCCTTCCCAACCGTACCCGTTCCATTCGGGGTTGCAAAATAGCTCGCAAAAACAAAATTTGCGCCTGCCGGATCTAGTTTTGCGAAGAAAGCGCCGCTGCACGTTGGACACCCTGGTTGAAATGCATTTAGTGTTTGCAGGGTGAAATCTGCGTTCCCGGTAACGTAGGCGCTGCCATTACCGTCAACGGTGATGGCGCGCGGGAGAACCTGACCCGAGCCTAGCAGAGTAGAGTAAGCAAGCGCTCCTGCAGGGTTGAATTTCGCCACGAAACCCGCATTGCAGAACTGGGTACAGCTCCCCAGATTACTCGACGTGACCGGGAAATCCGACGCCCCGGCGAAACCAGCCACGTAAGTATTCCCTTGCGCGTCAATTGCCAGACCTCGGGCTGAACTGAAGCCAGAGGCCGGTATAAAAGTGGAGAACAGGATCGTGTCTCCAGCGGGGTTCAACTTGGTCAAAAAAACCTGCTCGCTCCCGCTGGGGAACTTCCCCGGCAGACCGTTAACAGCTGGAAAATCTTGTGCGAATGTCGAGCCAGCGATAATCAGGTTCCCCTGAACATCAACCCCGAGTGATGCTACAGTTACGCTATTGCTGAGGCCGATCACTCGTGAATATTCGATCACCGGATCGATCACCAGGGTTTTGGAAGAATCATAAGGGTCTGTCCGCACTCTGAATGTATTCGGCCCGGTGATCAGATAACCCACCTTGACATGGGTCACCCCTTCAGCATTGCTCTGGTACGCACGCGGAACGGGCAAGCGCCAAACCTGCTTTCCCGAGCGGATTTCAAGACCGCCGTCTTCGTCGGCTCTCAATTCCTCTGCCCCGTCAACGGTCATTTCAACAGCATCCGGCGAACTCCCTGGTTTAATCTCAAAGTCATACTCCAACTGCTGCCCACTCCCATGAAAGACAGCGTCGATGCCGGGATAGATGTCGCGATACCGCACTTGTGCAAACATCGGGATGCCGGTGATCCAGTTCTTGCGATCTCCAGTAACGTAGTAGTTGGCTACGCCTCCTGTAGGAAACTCCCCTTTTACTTTTGCGCGCCGCGCATGCTGGAATTGCAGCCGTATGGCCGAGCCACCCCTTTCATCCATAGGCAAGATCATCCCATCTTCGGTCAGCAACACAGGCCCATTGCCTGTGCGGGCAATAAAAGGCGCTGACGGATCCGCTTGGCCCCGGTTGGCTTCAAACGTAAGTGGTATGGAAATCGAGCGACTTTCGGCAGAAGGTGCCTGGGCCAGAGATGAAACCGAAATACCCGAAATACTAAGCCAGAGTACGGTGGAAACAAATAGAAATGGGCGCGAAGCGCAGCAGTTAATCAAGGGACAAAGCTCCAGGAGTGAAAAAAGCTCGCTAAGTATATCCAGCAACTCTGGAGGTGACAATCAAGCTTTCGCCTGTCAGACAGTATGTCGAACAGCGCGATACCTTCTGGCTTACCTCCCTAGGAAGATCCCTATGGCTAGGTCTGTTCAAGGCCGCCCGCTCACTCCGCTGGCTCTGCCGTGCGCCCCTTCCCTTTCTCCGCGTAACCAAGCATCTCCTCCACGGCTTTGGCCACTCTGCGGGCCCGGGACTCTGGACTGCGGTAAGCGGAAATCGCGAACAGATACCCGCGCCGATGTCCCGCCGGCATCTTCTCCCAGCCGATCCGCGCGCGCGGATTTTGTCGAAAGGCCAGCTGTAACACGGGAGGCAGTTCTCGTTCCGCCTCCATCGTCTGCATGAGGCGCTCCGCAATCTGATCAGCGCGGCGCACCCGCGTCTCCTTCTGCTTGCCTTCCGCAACCCATTCGGCAATGTACTTTTGCATTGAATGGTTAAATGAATCGAAGTACTTCCGCAATCGCTTTGATCGCCGCAAGACATCTGTGAGTTCATCAGGCGTCTTCAACTCCCTGGGTGCGGTATCCGGCTCCAGCTTGAATCTCGCCTTTCCGCCGACGTAGGTTTTGCCCCCCGCCTGCATCTTCTTATTCACGATCATCACATGATGTCCGTCGCCCGTTGGGAACAATGAGGTCTGGAATGCGAACCCATTGATCTCTCCTTTCACCCTCAGCTGCCCTCGCTTGCCCCAGACCTGAGCCACATCAACCGGCACACGAATGATGGTCCAGTTAAGACGGTCGCCCGTACGTTCCAGAACTGCTTCGAATGTTTTTGGGATGGTGCGGGTCGGCATCGCGACAGTTTAAGCTTCTGCAAGCTTCCTGAGCACCACAATCGGTTCAGCGCACGAATGTTGTAGGATTTTTCGTGAGGAGTTGTCATGAGTAACGGAACCCCAGCCTCGGCCAAAACTGAACTGACCACAGGACGCGAAATGCTACGGCACACGGTTGCCACGCTGGCATACCGCGCCGGCAAAGCCCTTCGTGACGCTCCGGAAAGCTTCGCCGACTTCAAGACCGGGGAGGGTGGCCGGACTCCTATCCTCATTCTTGCTCACATGGGCGATCTTTTCGACTGGGCTCTCGCCCTGTGCAAAGGGCAACATGTCTGGACCGAAGCAACGCCGCTCGCATGGGACCAGGAAGTTAAACGGTTCTTTGCAACGCTACAGGCATTCGATGATTACCTGGCTTCAGACCAGCCGCTCGGGTTCCCCGCTGAAAAGTTGTTTCAGGGTCCGGTAGCGGACGCACTGACGCATACAGGACAGATTGCCATGCTGCGCAGAATGGCCGGTTGTCCATTTCGAGGAGAAAACTATTTTCGTGCCGATATCGTCACCGGCAGGGTAGGACAGGAGCAGTCCGCTCCACGAAAGGAATTTTAGCTTCCGGTAAAAACCTCATCGCGGGCGCCTGCTGAAACCCGCCACACCGCTGTCCGTTATCTGTTTCCAGAACCACACTGCGTGACCGCCATCACAGCGGCAAAACGCCTTCTCACCCAGACTCAGACATAACTGGAGTGAGCAATGAAAACTTCTCAACTCTTACTTGCAACTCTGCTGTTGGGCTTGGGACTATCGCTGTGCGTTGAAGACAAATTCACCTCGCCGCACCAGTCTTACACTTACGATTCTGCGCAGCAGGTCACCGTATCGGGAAAAGTTCAGGACGTGAAGGAATATCAGTGCCGGGTTTCCGGAACCGGTGGCGCGCATATCGTTGTGAAAGCGGAAAACGGCACGTTTGAGGTTCACTTGGCCCCTATCCGATTTATGAAAGACTACGAAATTGCGTTCCGGACGGGCGATGAGGTGAAGATCACGGGGGCCAAAATCATGTTTGAGGGCAAGCCCGCATTGATGGCGAAGACCGTCGTCGTGGGTAACAACACGTTTATGTTCCGCGATCCGGACGGCAAACCGTTATGGTGACCGTCAACGAATAATCGGATGAGCTTTGCTGTTTCCCTCGGGGGAGGAAATGGCAATTGAGGGCCGGACTCATCGTTGGGGCCGGCCCTCATTGTTTTGCTTACAGGTTTCTACCACCCTCGCGCGATGGCGGCTACGATCTTCGACAAGGCATCCACATCTTTCACATCCACCACCTCGCCCGGAGAATGCGAATAGCGGAGCGGCCAACCCAGCGCAACATCGGTCGACCCGTAAAGAAGAAAGGCTGCGCCATCGTTTCCGCCGCCGGTCACTCCATACTGCACCGGAATCTTTTGCGCCTTTGCCATGGAAACCACTTTTTCCACCAGCCCGTGAGGCACGATATTAGAGTTGTCTACCGCACGCACCACAAACCCCTGTCCAACCTTTGCGTCCGCAAATCGCGGGGATTCGATGGGCGAATCTGAGCTGACAAAAGTATCTACAGCAAAGACGTAATCCGGTGCCCGGCCTTCGGCATCCATTTTCTTGGCTGCTGCCGCTGCTCCTTCCAGGCCAAGCTCTTCACCGGTTGACCAGATGAAGGTTACATCGCGTCCATTCAGACTTTGCCCAAGCGCACAGGTGGCGGCGACGAGCGCTGTACAGCCTACCCGGTCATCAAACGCCCGCGCACTCGCCCTGCTCTCCAGCAGTTTGCGATACCGTTTGGGAATTGTCACGAAATCCCCCTGCTTGATTCCCAACTGCGCAACCTGTTCCGGCGTGCGCGCGCCGACGTCCATGTGGAACATCATCCGCGGAGTGCGTGGCCACTTAAAGTC
>Ga0134125_10011023_pt1 | contig 10133 bp, 3 predicted proteins | sample KB31751_FD_96464 | JGI IMG/M metagenome (GOLD analysis project Ga0134125, IMG submission 96464) | Terrestrial soil microbial communities with excess Nitrogen fertilizer from Kellogg Biological Station, Michigan, USA - KB3-175-1 | ecosystem: Environmental > Terrestrial > Soil > Unclassified ... | reverse complement strand
GCTGCAAGCGCTGTGCCGGGGGCCGATCGGGGAGACTCCCAGACGATGAGCACGACGCCGGAAACCGGCGAGACGCCGATTCAGGACCGTCCCGCGGAGCTGCTCTCGCGGCTGCTCCGCTTCGACACGACCAACCCGCCGGGCGCGGAGCGCGAGTGCATCGAGTGGATCCGGGGCCTGCTCGCGCGGGTCGGCTGCGAGGCGCGGATCGTCGCCGCCGAGCCGGAGCGCCCGAACCTGATCGCGCGCCTGCCGGGCGAGGGGAGCGCGCCGCCGCTGCTGCTGCAGGGCCACGTCGACGTCGTCGCGGCCCGCGGGGACTGGACCCACCCGCCGTTCGGGGGCGAGGTCCACGACGGCTTCGTCTGGGGGCGGGGCGCGCTCGACATGAAGGGCGGGGTGGCGATGATGCTCGCCGCCTTCATGCGCGCGGCCGCGGCCGGCGTGAGCCCGCGGGGCGACGTGATCCTGTGCCTGATGTCCGACGAGGAGGCCGGGAGCCCGCTCGGCGCTGACTTCCTCGTGCGCGAGCACCCGGAGCTGTTCGACGGGGTGCGGTACTCGATCGGCGAGTTCGGCGGCTTCCGAATGGAGATCTCCGGCCGAGCCTTCTACCCGATCATGGTCGCCGAGAAGCAGGTGTGCTGGTCGAAGGCGACGCTGCGCGGGCCGGCGGGCCACGGCTCGATGCCGGTGCGGGGAGGCGCGATGGGCTCGCTCGGGCGGCTGCTCGAGCGCCTCGACCGCAGGCGCCTGCCGGTCCACGTCCCGGCGGTGACGCGCCAGATGGTCGAGGCGATCGCGGCCGAGCTGCCCGCGCCGGCGGCCGTCCCCTTGCGCGGCCTGCTGCGCCCCGCCCTGACTGATCGGCTGCTCGACGCGCTGGGGGAGCGGGCGAGGGTCTTCGACCCGCTGCTCCACAACACGGTCAGCCCGACGATCGTCTCGGGCGGGGAGAAGATCAACGTGATCCCCGACGAGGTGACGGTCGAGCTCGACTGCCGCCTGCTGCCCGGCTCGAGCCCCGAGCAGGCCTTCGCCGAGCTGCGCGCGCTGGCGGGGGTCGAGATGGAGCTCGAGGTCGTCCAGCACGACCCGGTTCCGGGCGAGCCCGACATGAGCAAGTTCGATCAGCTCGCCTCGATCCTGCGCGATCTCGACCCGGCCGCGAAGCCGATCCCGCTGCTGCTGCCCGGCGTGACCGACGGGCGCTTCTTCTCGCGGCTGGGCATCCAGACCTACGGCTTCCTGCCGATGCGGCTGCCCGCGGAGATGCCGTTCATGCAGCTGATCCACGCCCCCGACGAGCGGATCCCGGTCGAGGCGGTCGAGTTCGGCACCCGCGCGATCGAGCGCGTGCTGCAGAGTTTTTAGAAGAAGAAGAGGAGGGGGATGGGCGGGTGGCGCGACCCGCTCAGGGGGCGATCGCGGCGGGCAGCAGGTCGTGCTCGGGCTCGGTGCCCGGATCGTCCTCGGGCCGCGCGGTGAGCCGGGCCGAGTAGATCGACGGGGCGCCTGCGAGGCGTGCGACGACGGTCGCCCCGACGACGGCGAGCAGCACCGGCACCATCAGCCCGTCGGCGTGGTGGGTCAGCTCGAGCAGCAGCACGACGGCCGCGAGCGGTCCCTGCATCGCCGCCCCGAGCACCGCAGCGCCGCCGATGATCGCGTAGGCCCCGAGCGGCGCGCCCGGCCAGAGCTCCGACCACGCCTTGCCGAGCAGGCCGCCGAAGATGACCCCGTAGGCGAGCGTCGGCGTGAACAGGCCGCCGGGCGCGCCGGTCCCCAGGCAGGCGGCCGTCACGAGCGGCTTCAGGACGAGCAGCACGGCGAGCAGGCCCGCGCCGATCCCGGCGACGAGCGTGAGCTGCACGACCGGTTTGCCGTTGCCGAGCAGCTCGGGATAGGAGATCGCGAGCGCGCCGAGCGCGGTGAACACGAGCAGCGGGGCGAGCAGCCTGCCGCGGCGGCTGACGGGTCGCAGCGCGTGCGCGCGGGTCACGAGGCGGACCCACGCCACGGCGGCTAGCCCGGCGAGCGGCCCGACGAGCAGCGCCCACACGACGAGCGAGGCGTGCACGTCGTACTGGGGTATCTCGTACGTCGGCGCGTGCGGGAGCGCGATCCACGCGACGGCGGTCGCGATCAGGCTGGTCGCGAGCGCCGGCAGGACGAGCGGGAGGGTGAGGGTTCCGAGCAGGACCTCCAGGGCGAACAGCGCGCCGCCGAGCGGAACGTTGTAGACCGCGGCCATGCCCGCGCCCGCGCCGCACGCGACGAGCAGCCGCCGCTGCCAGTCGGGCAGGCCGGCGCGGTCGGAGAGCGTGCTCGCCCACGCCGCCCCGGCCTGCTGCGGCGCGCCCTCGCGGCCGAGCGAGGCGCCGAGCGCGACGATCACGATCGAGTGCACCCCGCGCGCGAGCGAGGGCAGCAGGGGCATCCGCGCCCCGCGCAGCCACAGCGCGTCGGACACCTCCCCGGAGGGAAAGCGCGCGAGCGCCAGCGCGCCGAGCCCCGCGACCGCGCCGCCGATCGCGAGCACGATCACCCGCCGCGCGTCCGACGCGTGTTCCACGCCCGGCAGGAACGGGCCCGAGGAGTAGTTCCAGGCCAGGTGCTGGACCGCGCGCAGCAGCCCGATCAGGGCCGCGCCCGCGAGCCCCGCGCCGACGCCGATCAGGGCGACGAGCAGCCAGAAGCGCCACCCGTAGGAGGCGGTGATCCCGCGGCCTGGGACGTTCGGCTGGGCGGAGCGTGCCACCGTCGGCAGTCTGACGCGGCGCCGGGACGGGGGTGGCGCCGTGCGCCGTCTCACACAAACTGGCTGGCCGGCCAGTATCATCGGCGGAACACCGGAGGCCGAGATCTCGGAGGTTTCAGATGGCCAGCGTCGAGCGTGAGGTCGGGCAGGACATTCAGAGCGTTGAAATCACCGAACGGCAGTACTGGGAGGACGGCCCGCCGCTGGAGGTCTTCCGGGAGATGCGGGCGAAGTGCCCCGTCCACCGCACCGAGCACTTCGAAGAGTTCCCCGAAGAGGACGGCTTCTGGTCGGTCACGACCGCCGAGGACATCCACACCGTCTCGCGCGACTGGGAGACCTACTCCTCCGAAGTGGGCGGCGTGCTGGCCGCCGCGGGAGGGTTCCCGATCGAGCTGGCGCGGGCGATGTTCATCGGCATGGACCCGCCCAAGCACGACCGCCTGAAGGCGCTCTTCCAGCGTGGCTTCACCCCGAAGCGGATCGCCGACCACGAGGAGCGGATCCGCGAGATCGCGGGGCGCGTGCTCGACCGGCTCGACGGCCGCGAGACGTGCGACCTCGTGACCGACGTCGCCCAGCCGGTGGTGGCGCGGGTGATCGGCAGCTTCATGGGGATCGAGGAGAAGGACGACGAGCCGTGGGCGCGGCTGGTCAACTCGACGCTCGGGGCGGCCGACCCGGACCTCAACCCCCACGGCTTCGAGGGCGCGATCGAGCGCGACCTGCCGGAAATCTTCGCGCGCTGCAACGAGCTGATCGCCGCGCGGCGGGAGAACCCGACCGACGACCTGACGAGCGTGCTCGTCCATGCCGAGGTCGACGGCGAGAAACTCGAGGAACACGAGATCGTGATGGGCTTCTTCCTGCTGATCGCCGCCGGCAACGACTCGACGAAGGCGACGTACTGCTCGGCGATGCGGGCGCTGATGGAAGACCCCGAGCAGCGGCAGATCCTGCTCGAGGACCTCTCGCTCGTGCCGGACGCCGTCGAGGAGGCGCTGCGGATGTTCCCGGCCTTCGCGCACTTCCGTCGCACGGCGACGAAGGACACCGAGCTGCACGGCCAGCCGATCAAGGCGGGCGACAAGGTGGTCATGTGGTACGTCTCCTCCAACCGCGACGAGACGCGCTTCGAGGACCCCGACCACTTCGACGTAAGGCGCAAACCCGAGCACCAGGCGTTCGGCGCCGGGGGGCGGCACTTCTGCCTCGGCACGGCGCTCGCGCGCCTGGAGCTTCGGATCCTGATCGAGGAGACGCTCAAGCGCTACCCGAACATCGCCCTCGACGGCAAGCCCGCGCACGTCGAATCGCTGTTCCTCAACCAGCTGAAGTCGCTGCCCGTCCGCCTCGCGGGCTGAGCCCGCCCGACGTGCCGCCGGCGCGGGGAGGGTCGCTTGAGCACGTGATCGCGGCCAGGGCGTCTTGCCTCAGCGGGAGATCGTGAAAGTGCTCTGAATCGCCGCGGTCCCGCCGCTCGCGCGGGCCTGCAGGCGGTAGCGGCCGCGCGGCAGGCGGCGGCCGTGGACCCGGCCCGTGAACCAGAGCCGCTGGGCGCCGGCCGTGTCGTGGTGTGAGAAGGAGCCGAGCGGCTTGTAGAGCGTGCAGCTGCGGCCGTGGCCGTGGCCGTGACGGCGGCGGCCGCGGGGGCGGGCCGCGCAGCGCTTGCCGTGGCGTTCGCCCGAGACAGGACGGAGCACCGTGAAGGTGACGGTCGCGGCCGCGGAGTCGGTGTAGGAGATCGTCGCTCCGGGCGCCCTGCGGGCGTGCCGGCGGCGGCTCTTCTTGGCGGGCGGGGCCGTGAGGCTCGCGCCGTGCGGGGCGGCGGCAAAGCGCGAGGGCGAGATGCGCAGCGAGCGCAGGCTCGCGTCGCCCGTCGCGCCGGCGGCCGCGCAGCCGCTGACGGCGACGTGCTCGGAGCCGGTCTGCCGCGCGCCGTTCTGCGCGAGCAGCACGGTGCTCATCGTGAGGGTTTCGCCGCACAGCGGGCCCGCCGCGCCGAGCACCGAGCCGGGGCCCATCGGCAGCGTGAGGACGAACCGCGAGAGGGGAACGTCGGGGAGGTTGGAGTAGGTCGTCGTGATCACGCTCGAGCTGATGTTCGTCTCGCCGCGCAGGGCGATGCGCAGGCCGTCACCGGAGAGGAGCAGGTCAAGGTCCGGGAAGGAGGCGCCGGCGTGGGAGACGAGCGTGGCGGGTCCTTCCAGGGGCGTCGCGAGCAGCGGCGTGGCGACCGTTGCCGTCCCGACCCGCGAGCCGGGCGGGCAGGACGCGGGCGCGGCGGCGTAGGTCGCTTCCGGGCAGGCCAGCTTGAGGGTGCTCTGGCGCACCGGCAGCTGGGCGGGGACGGTGGCCGAGACCGACGCGAGGTTCGCCTGCCCTTCCCCGCGGTACGCGAGTTCGACCTGCAGCGGTGCGCCTTCGGCTCGGTTGGCGCCGGCGCTCGTCGAGGCGGTGAACCGCGGCGCGAACGGGAGCGAGCCGCAGCCCGTCATCGCGAACGGCGTGGCCGTTTCGGATTCCGCGCCGGCGGCGGAGGCGAGCCGCGTTTCGGTCGCTCCCGGCGAGCAGCCGGTCGGGTTGACGGTGAAGGTCGCGGCGGTCGTGACCGTGACGCTCTGCAGGCGCAGCAGCGCGCCGCCGACGATCTGGGGCAGCGGGTCGCTCGTGACGGTCGCGCGGGCGGTGTGTTCGTCGACGTCGATTCGGGCCCGCACGACGACCGTGCCGTAGTCGAACGGCCCGACGGCTTCCGCGGGGACCGCGATCGCGAGGCCGAACGGCGATCCCTCGTACGGGCCGGTCAGGTACACGCTCCCGTCGAGCACGAGCGGGCTCGGGCCGGCGCCCGCGGCGACGCTCGCCGTGCCGACGCGGCTGGAGTCCGGGCAGGCGCCCGTCGCGGCGAGCGCGTCGGGGCACCGCGTGAAGGAGCCGAGCCGGCCGAGCAGGCCGACGGGCAGCCTCGCGCGGACGCTCGAGAGGTACTGCTGGCCGCCGGGGCGGGTGAGCGCGAGCGTGAACGCGCTGCCCGCGCCGGCCGTCGCCGGGGCGGCTTCCGTGGCCTGGCCCGGTGAGAACGGCGCGCTCGCCGGGCACGCGCCCCCGGCCCCGTCGGCGTCGACCGAGTAGGAGGCTCCCGGGGCGGCGGCTTTGCCGGTCACGGGGACCAGCGCGCTGGTGAAGGCGGCCGGGCCGCATTCCTCGGGGTTGGCGAGCGCGGCGCGGGGCCCGCCCGAGAGGTCGAGGCGCAGGGCGGTGAACGGGACCGCGGGGACGGTCGGGAAGGACACGGTCAGGCGCCCGCTCGCCGGGTCCGCGGCGAGGTTCCCGACGAGTCGCACGGACAGCCCGTAGGCGGCGTTCTCGGCGTACAGGAAGACCCGGTACTCCTGACCCGAGCCGGGTTCGCTCGACAGCGGCGCGCCGACGAACAGCGAGACGAGCAGCGGCGTTCCGAGCAGCGGCGTGTCGATTTCCACGGTCCCGACCTGGGAGGCGCCGGGGCACGCGACGGGGTTCTCGGTGCCCGCGGCGAGCTGCAGGTCGGTGCAGGCGAGCAGACCGGATGCGACCGCGGGGTTGAGCGTCAGCCCGGGCGGCAGGTCCACTGTGCCCGAGGCCATGTCGGAGCCGCCCGGCGGCAGTTTTAGTTCGACCGCGAGCCCGGTCGGGGCGTCGCGTTCGGTGCTGCTCGGCGTGAGCGCGAGCGTCGGGGCGAAGCCGAGCGCTTCGCAGCCGGTCATCTGCACGGGGGTCGAGAAGGCGGAGCTCGCGCCGAGGGTCGAGCCGAGCTCGCCGGCGATCGCGGTGGGGGTGCAGTCGGTGGGGTCGACGAGGAAGCCCGGGCGGTCGATTTCGACTTTCAGCGAACGCAGGCGCAGCGGCACGCCTCCCACGATCGTCGGCAGCGCGGGGGCCGTGACCGTGACCCGCCCGGTGACGGTGTCCACCGCGACCGCGGCACGCACGACGACCGTGCCGAGGTCGTATGGCCCGGCGATCGCGGGGACCGCGATCGAGAGCCCGAAGGGGGCGCCGCCGTACGGTCCCGTCAGCGAGACGGTTCCGCTCAGCGCCAGCGGGGAGCCGCCCGCGCCGGCCGTCACGGCGACGGCGCCGATTTCGCTGCCGGCGGGACACGTCCCCTGCGCGGCGGCCGGTTCGCCGCACAGCGTCACGCCCGTGAGGTTGGCGAGCATCCCCGTCGGGAGCGTCGTTTCGAGGGAGCCGAGGTTCTGTTCGCCGTCGGCGCGGAGCGCTTCGACCAGCAGGTGGGTCGATCCGCCGGCGGTCGTCGAGCTCGGTTTGGCCTGTGCGGCGGGCGCGAACGGCAGCGTGCCGGGACACGCGCCGCCCGTCCCGTCCTGGTCGACAGTGAAGGAGCTCGAGGGCGTCGCGGACGCCTGCGCCGACCAGGGGAGGAGGCTCGTCGTGGTGGCGGCGGGGCCGCAGGTGAGCGGGTTGGCGAACAGCGCCCCCGAGCCCGTTTTGAAGGACAGCTTCAGGTCGGTGAAGGGAACCTGCGGGGTTTCTTTGAAGGTCGCGGTCAGGCGGCCGGTCGCGGGGTCGGCGGCGACGGTCCCGACCAGGCGCACCTTGACGCCGGCGGTGGCGCTCTCCGCGTCGAGGAACACGCGGTACTCCAGGCCGGAGCCAGGTTCGCTCGACAGCGGCGCTCCGACGTAAAGGCCGCCGGTGAGGGGGGCGCCGAGCACGGGGGTGAGGATTTCGGCGGTGCCGACCTGGGAGGCGGCGGGGCACGCGAGCGCTTCGTTGGTGCCCGCCTTGAACTGCGCGTCGGTGCAGGCCTGCAGGCCGACCGCCGCCGACGGGTCGAGCGTCAACCCGGCCGGGAGCGTGACCGTCGATTCACGCAGCTGGGAGGTCGCGACGTCGGCGGGTTTCTGATCCTGGGGCACGTGCAGGTCGACGGTCAGGCCGTCCGGCTCCTCGCGCTGGGTCGTGGCGGGGGTGACCGAGACGGTCGGCGCGAACGGCTCTTTGTCGCAGCCGGTGGCCCCGACGGGGGTCGTGTAGGAGGTGCTTCCGCTGGTGACGGGCGAGTACGTGGAGGCGGATATGTAGGTCGTTTCGGGGCCGTTGCAGGTCGAGGGGACTGAGATGAAGGCGTTGTCGGTCCCGCCGCCCCCGTTGTGCTCGGCGGGCGCGCCCCAGAAGACGAGTTCCGAGGTTTCGAGCTGCGTGCCGAGCAGGTTCGAGATGTTGCTGATCGTGAAGTAGTCCCCGTAGTCGCCGGGGCGGCCGCCCGAGGGGTAGTAGCGCACCCCGCCGACCAGGTCGGTGCGCACCGTGAAGAGCGCCGCGACGGTCACTTCGAAGGCGAAGTCCGACGGATGGCCGGCGGTCGGGGTCATGTTGTAGACGTTGCCCGCAACTGTCTGTTTGCCGATGATCGGGATGCCGGCGATCGTCACGCTCGTCTTGCCGACCTGCGTATTTGCCGGACAGGTCGTGACGGTCGCGGCGCTGCAGCGCGGGATCGCCTGAGGGTTGACGGCAAGCCCCGCCGGCAGGTCGACGCGGACGGTTTCGACGGCGCCCGCGCCGGTGTTCATCGTGAACTTGGTGAAGGCGACGTCGGGGTGGCCGCCCGCTTGCGTGTAGTAGTCGGAGCTCTGCGGGTTGGCCGTGTTTTCGTCGTTCAGGACGCCCGCGGTGAAGCTGGTGATCAGCGACCCCGAAGCGGCGGCGGGGAACACGCTCGCGAGGGTCGCGAGGATCACGAGGGTCGCGAGGATCACGAGCGTCGCGGGCGCTGCGGCGATGCCACGGCGGCCGCGGGTGACGGGAATCTCAGCTCGATCGGGCAGCTCGCGCGTGTGCGCCCGGAACATCCCTCGGAAGGGGGTTGTCAATTCCATTAGCGGCCGTTTCGGCCCGCCCGGGCGCTTTGATTAGCCCGAGGGGTCGTTGTGCGCATTCAGGCTCCGCGGACCTAAACGAATTCCGTATTTCCGTCGATAGGTGACGGGTGACGGGTGGCGTGCGCGAAGAGCCCTCCTCGGAGCCGACGGCGGGCCCACCCGAGACGCACGCGCTCGGCGAGCTGATCCGCGAGACGATCGACCCGCTGCAGGTGATGCAGCGGGTGGCCGACCAGGTCGTCGCGACGATCGCCGCCGCGGACGGAGCGCTCGTCGGTCTCGTCGTCGACGGCGAGACGATCCGCTACGTCTGCGGGTCCGGCTACCTGAGCGAGTTCGTCGGCGAACGGCTGTCCCGGCAGGGGAGCCTGTCGGGCAACGCCGTGCGCAGCGGCCGGACGCTGATCACCGATGACACCGAGCGCGACGATCGCGTCAACCGCGACGCGACGCGGGCGTTCGACGTGCGCTCCTCGGTCTGCGTGCCGCTCCGCCGAGGGGGTGAGGCGGTGGGCGTGCTCAACGTCAGCTCGCGCCGTCCCCACGCCTTCGAGCAGCACGACGTCGCTCTGCTCGGGGGGCTGGCCGAATTCATCTCGACGGTGATCGGGGCGGCGACCGACCTGACGCGGATCACCGGACGGCTGTGGGAGCTGAGCCGACCCGCGGGCGACGGGCCGGCCGAGCGGGCGCGAGGACCCGAGCTTCGGGAGCGCTTCGTCGCAAACGTCCTCGACCCGGAGGGAGCGGCCCGGCTCGCCGTGCGCGAGCGCGTCGTGGCGGCGCTGCGCGAGCGGTCGTGGTCGATCGCCCTGCAACCGATCTTCGACGTCCGCCGCGGGGAGATGTTCGGCGCCGAGGCGCTGGCGCGGTTCGCGGGCGTCCCCTACCGGGCGCCGGACGTCTGGCTCGCGGAGGGGGAGTCGGTGGGGCTGGGCGTCGAGCTCGAAGTCGAGCTCGTCCGATCGGCCGTCGAGCGACTTCCCGAGCTGCCGGGCGATGCGGTGATGACGGTGAACGCCGGCCCCGAGGCGCTCGTCTCCCCCGAGCTCGCGGCGGTGCTCCGCGGCACGCCCGCGGGGCGAATCGTCGTCGAGCTCACCGAGCACGTCGCGGTCGAGGACTACCCGGCCCTCGCCGCTGGGCTCGGCGTCCTGCGCGAGAACGGCGTGCGGCTGGCGATCGACGACGCCGGGGCGGGCTTCGCGAGCCTGATGCACATCCTGCGACTGGCGCCCGACTTCATCAAGCTCGACCGCCAGCTGATCCGCGGCATCGACCTGGATCCGGTACGGCGCTCGCTGGCGTCCTCGCTGATGCGCTTCGCGGAGGAAACCGGCGCCGTCCTGATCGCCGAGGGAGTCGAGACGGCGGGGGAACTGGCGGTCCTCGACCGTCTCGGCATCAGCCACGCGCAGGGCTTCCACCTCGCGCGGCCGGCGCTCCCCGGAGCGTTCGAGGCGGCCGTCCGCGAGGGCATC
>Ga0134125_10011022_pt1 | contig 10134 bp, 7 predicted proteins | sample KB31751_FD_96464 | JGI IMG/M metagenome (GOLD analysis project Ga0134125, IMG submission 96464) | Terrestrial soil microbial communities with excess Nitrogen fertilizer from Kellogg Biological Station, Michigan, USA - KB3-175-1 | ecosystem: Environmental > Terrestrial > Soil > Unclassified ... | reverse complement strand
GATCGTGAATTGCACGGACGGCGTCGGTTCGAAGCTCAAGATTGCCGCGGCAATGCAGAAGTACGACACCGTCGGCATCGATCTCGTCGCCATGTCCGCCAACGACTTGATCTGCACCGGCGGCGAACCGCTCGTCTTTCTCGATTACATCGCCATGCCGGCCGACGACCCGCCCATGACCGAGCGGCTCGTCAGCGGCATCGCCGACGGCTGCGTCGAAGCGGACTGCTCGCTGGTCGGCGGCGAAACCGCCATCCTTCCGGATTTTTATCAACCCGGCGACTTCGACATGGCCGGCTTCTGCACCGGCGTCGTCGAACGCTCGGGAATCATCGACGGCCGCCGCATCGAGAGCGGCGACGCCGTCATCGGCCTCGCCTCCAGCGGCATCCATTCGAACGGCTACAGCCTGGTCCGCAAGGTGGTGTTCGAAGCGGCCGGACTCGATCTCGGCGACTCGGTTCCCGAACTCGGCACGACGGTCGGCGAAGCGCTCCTCACCCCGACGCGGCTTTACATCAAGCCGATCCGCCACGTGCTCGCCCATTATCCCGTGAAGAAAAAGGGCGTGATCCACGGGCTGGCGAACATCACGGGGGGCGGTTTGCCGGATAACATCGCGCGCATCCTGCCGCCGGGCCGGCGCGTTTCACTTCAAAGCAGTTCGTGGCCCAAGCCGCCGGTGTTCGGCTGGCTGCAGCGGATCGGCAACGTCGCCGAGGCCGAGATGTTCCGGGTCTTCAACATGGGCATCGGCTTCGCGATCATTGCCTCGCCGAGCTTCGCCAAGAGTATCGTGGCTCAACTGGCCAACGACGGCATCGATGCTTGGATCATCGGCGAAGTCCGCGACGGCGAACCCGGCGTCGACATCGCATAGAATCATCGGATTTAGCCGCGATTATGCTAGAATGGGTCCATCGCAACCGAGACGTGGCATCCCATGGCCAAATCCCAGAAGACGGTGAAACCGGTTCCGATCGGTCGGTCGTCTCGTAAAAAGCTATCGGCCGAGGAATCGCTCAAACGAGTCCGCGAGTTCGGCAAACGCAAGGAGCAGTTCGTTGCCTCTGTCCGAACGGGCAAGGGTCGAAGTTTATCTGCCTGATTTGCCCCGGCAATCCTACCGCGATCTCCTGGACGCTTTCGAACAGGAGTTCACAGATACTTTCGGCGGCTGCACGACCGCTCGGGGTTTAGACGGCACGTACCTATCCCACGTGGGTTCGCCGATTCGCGACCGCATAATCTCGTCCACACCGATACGCCCTTTGAATTCGACTCGCATGTTGCCGCGCTGTCTCGCTATGCCGACGAACTTCGAGCCGCTGCTATGGCGGCACTGGATGAAGAAGCGGTCTTGGTCGTCGTCACGGAAAGTGTTTCACTCGGTCTGAATTCCTCTCGCGCCGGAGTTCCCATGTCGCTAATCCTGGCCTCTTTCCTCGGGGTCCTTCCGATGAACGCCAGTGCCGATGACGCCGGCAAACGGCGGGAAGAGGCCATGGCTGCGTTCGATGCCGGGGTCGCCCACCTTCGTTTGCGCGACAACCCGGCCGCCATCAAGGCCTTCACACTGGCCCTCGAACGCGACCCGAAGTTCGCCGTCGCCCACGACCGCCGCGGCGACGCCTACCTCAAATCCGGGCAGTGGAAAAAGGCCATCGACGATTTCGACGCGTTTCTCAAGGCCAATCCGAAGTTCGCGCCGGAACACTGGCGGCGCGGCATCGCACTTTACTACGCCGGTCGCTTCGACGACGGCCGCAAGCAGTTCGACCTGCACCGCAAGGTCAATTCCGAGGATGTCGAAAACTCCGCCTGGCACTACCTGTGCAATGCCCGCGCGACCACGCCGGCGCAGGCCCGCAAGGACTTGATCCCGGTGAGCGAGGATCCTCGCGTGCCGATGAAGGAGGTTCTCGAACTGTTCGGCGGGAAGCTAAAGCCGCAAGACGTGATCGATGCGGCCGAGAATGCCAAGCTGAAGGGCGCCGCTCTCACTTCGGCGCGCTTCTATGCCCACCTCTACCTCGGCCTCTATTTCGAATCGGAGAAGGACGAGAAGAAGGCGTTCGAACACCTGACGATGGCCGTGGAGAAATACAAGATTGGCGATTACATGTGGGACGTGGGCGACGCCCATTTGAAATTGCTGAAGGCGAAGAAGAAAGATTAGCCGCGCCCCGAAGGGGAACGCGGCATGATGCGCCACACACGATTACCAGCGGCGGTAGAACACGCGGCCATACGTCGGGTAAACCGACGGGCCCGAGGAGTACGACGATACCGTTCGCGGGTAAGGATTGATCATGGTATACCCGGGATATGGGTAGCCGGGCACGAAGGCATGGTAAGGGTAATCGTTCGGCGAGGCCGATGGGCCGTAAACGGCGCGAGCGGGCAGGTAGGCGTAAGCGTTGCCCGGCACGACGACGATCTGCCCCGGTACCGGATACTTCTGCGGCGTGTACGGCGCCCAAATCGTCCCCGGCGAAACCGCATAGGTATCCGGGGTGATGGTCGTCGCGGCCGGCGGCGCAGGAACCGCGGCCTTGTTGGGAACCGGCTTCGGCGCGGGCGCAGGATTGCTCTTAGGTTGAGCCAGCGCCAGCCCCGCCGTCGCCAGGACCGCCATCCCCGTCAACAAATTGCGAATCATGATGTCCCTCCACTAAGGTGCCTTGTCCCGTGCACCGTAGCGATTCGCGAGGCCGCCGCTAGAGGAATTCGCGGCGAAACCCGCCGAATCCGGCCGCTCAGGGCACCCAATCCGTCTCAGCCGTTACGATCGCGCAGAACTCGGCCAGCAGCTTCGCCGCGTTCGTCAGATCGTCCAGGTGCACCACTTCCACCGGGCTGTGCATGTAGCGGTTGGGAATGCCGATCAACCCGCAGGCGACCCCTTCCCGGCTAATCTGAATGGCGTTGGCATCCGTTCCGGTGGCGCGGGGCACGCCGCGAACCTGCACGGGAATCCCGTGCGTCTTGGCAGTCGCTTCCAGCAAATCGAGCACCCGCGGATTGACGTTCGGTCCGCGGAACAGCACCGGCCCGCCGCCGCACGCCACTTCCCCTTGCGTCTTCTTGTCGTTCCCCGGCGTATCGGTCGCGTGGCAGACATCGACGGCGATTCCGACCGTCGGGTTAATGGCATAAGCGGCCGTGATGGCGCCGCGGAGGCCGATCTCCTCGGCCACAGTGGAGACGCCGTAAACCGCGGCCGAGAGTTTCCGCCCCTTCAACAATCGCACCGCTTCCATGCACACCCACAGCCCCACCTTGTCATCCATGGCCGGGCTGGCAGCGAGGTTGTTCCGCAGCGGCCGGTAACCGAGGGCGAATGTCAAAGGATCGCCGTGGCGAACCAGGCCGTTCGCTTCCTCCTGGTTCTTCGCGCCGATATCGACCCACACATCCTGGAACTCGGGCACCTTGGTTCGCTCGTCGGCCTTGAGCAAGTGGATAGCTCGGCGCGCCACCACGCCGGGAATTGGGACGTTCTTCGTCCAGACGGTGAGGTTTTGGCCGAGAAGGATTTGCATGTCCCAGCCGCCGATCGGCTGGATGTACAGGAAGCCGTCGTCGTCGATGTGCTGGACCATGAGGCCGATCTGGTCGCAGTGGCCGGCGAGCATGATGCGCGGGGCCTTCGACGGCCGCCCTTCCGGGAAGCGGGCGGCGAAGACGTTGCCGTGGGTATCCGTGCGGACCTCGTCGGCGAAGCCGCGGGTCCATTCCCGGACCACTTGCTGAATGGGCTGTTCGAACCCGGAGGGGCTCGGCGTCTCGAGCAACTGCTGCAAAAAGGCATGCGCGATGGCATCCATCGGTGAGTCCTGAGATGTCGGGGGATATTCACAGATTTAAGAAAGCGGCCGCGCGAATCAACCCGCCTAAGCCAACGATTCTTGGCGTCACAATCGTCGGGCACAGCCCGACCTACAAGGCGCCTCGTAGGTCGGGCTGTGCCCGACATCCACATGATGAGTCTTCCAAGAATCGTTCGCACGCCTCGACTCTGCTTCGCTCCCTACAATTCTGGACATTGGTTTCACAGCTTGCTCCTCGGAGAGAATCCGATGCCCGTTCGCGTCCTGTTCTTGGCACTCCTTACTGCGACACCCGCGATCGCTGCGCCGCCGATTGCCGAGTTGCCGGGGCCGATCGTCGTTGCCGGCGGCGGCGAACTCGCCAAGGATACCCGCGATGCCTTCCTTGGCCTTGCCGGTAAGGACAAAGCAAAAGTCATTCTTCTCGCCACGAAGGACGCGGCCAAATCGTGGCCATCCGCGACCGTGCTGACACTCACCGATAAAAAGCAAGCGGATGATCCGGAGTTCGTGAAGCCGCTGGCGACCGCGACGGCGGTCTGGTTTGCCAACGGCCCGCTGCCGGTCCTTCGCGGCACGCTGCTCGACAAGGAATTGAAGATGCTCCAGGGTCGCGGCGGTGCAATCGGCGGCCACGGCGCCGGTGCAATCGCGCTCGGCCAACTCGGCCTTTTGCCCGGCTTCCACCTCGCGCTCAAGGAAGACGAACGCTTCCAAAAAGCCATCGACGCCGATCCCGCGACCGTGGGAATCGCCCTGGAAGACGGCTCGGCCATCGCCATCCGCGGCCGGACCATGCGCGTCCTCGGTGAACGGGCCATCGCCATTCGCGTGGCCAAGGGCGCCGGGCATCCGGCGGCCATGCAGCGGGCCGAGGCCGGCTCGCTCTTCGACACGTTCCAATTGCGCCGCGCCGCCGCCAACCGGGCTTCGAAGAACCCATTCCCACCCGCCAAGCCCCGCGATCCCGTAGTGGAAAAAGGATCGCTCGTGATTGTCGGCGGCGGTGGTGCCGGGCCGGACATCTGGAAGAGGTTCATCGCGCTATCCGGCGGCCCCGAAGCCACCATCGTCATGATCCCAACGGCGCTCGGCGGCACGATTCCGCCGGCCGCCCGCATTCCGGAGGTATCCGCGCTTCGCCGCAACGGCGCGAAGAACGTTGTCGTGCTCCACACCTATGACCGTAACGAAGCCGACGATCCGAAGTTCAGCGATATTCTCTTGAAGGCGGGCGGCGTCTGGTTCGGCGGCGGCCGACAATGGCGGTTCGTCGACTCCTACGAAGGCACGCTGACCGAGAAACGAATTCGCGACGTACTGACCCGCGGCGGCGCCATCGGCGGGTCGTCTGCCGGGGCCAGCATCCAGAGCGAATTCATGCCGCGCGGCCACCCGCTCGGCAACACCGTCATGGCAGCGGAAGGATACGAACGCGGCTTCGGCTACCTTCCCGGCTGCGCCGTCGATCAGCACTTCTTCGCCCGCAAACGCACCGCCGACATGACCGGCCTCATGAAGGAGTATCCGCAGTTTCTCGGCATCGGCATCGACGAGGGCACGGCGATTGTCGTGAAGGGAAGCGTCGCCGAGGTGATTGGCCGCACGAAGGTCGCCTTCTACGACACCCGCAAGAAGCCCGTCGGCGAGCAGGATTACGAGGAAGCGAAGGTCGGCGAAAAGTACGATTTGAAGAAACGCGAAAAGGTGAAGTGAATGGGCTCACCAATGCTTGCAAGCGTGAAAGTAGCTCGATAGAATGCCAAGGTTAAAGCTGCCGCGTACAGATTTGGAACTGCATCCGAGCAGTCATCGAAAATGCTTATCGATTTTACCGTTGAGAACTTTCGATCGTTTCAGAACGAAGAGAAGTTCAGCATGGTCGCTAGCAATAAGTTGCAGGACCATATGGAACACTGCGTCTCAGTTGAAGGCCTTTCACAGCGACTACTGCGAGCCGGAGTCATTTACGGCGCCAATGCCTCGGGCAAATCCAACCTCGTGAAAGCGATGGCATTCGCGCAGCAACTCATCCGAGTAAAAAGCGGGGGAGCAATCGGTAAACTCGCATCAAACCAGTTTCGATTTAGCGCAGTTCGGCGCCCCTCGCGTTTTGAGTTCCGATTCGTCGCTCGCGGTAAGATCTTCAGCTACGGTTTTAGCATTACCCCCGAGCACGTGGAAGAAGAATGGCTGAATAGGAATGAACCCAACGAGAAAGAATTGGTGGTATTTCAGCGTAAGAAGCAAATCATTTCGATAGGGAAGAATCGGGGGCTCTTTAGTGGCGCAGCGGACGCATCCAAGCAAACTCTGAAGGCCTTGCAAGTTTTGAAGCCGAGAGCCGACCAACTTCTACTCAATCGACTACTCGACGTCGATGTTACGAGTCAGGGGGAATTGCTCCAGCCTGTTGTCTGGTGGTTCGCCGCTTGCTTGACAACGATTCAACCCAACACCGCATTCGGTCCTCTCGTCGACTTTCTTGAAAATGTTGACTTATTTAGGAGTTTTGCCAGCAAGTTTTTGAATACTCTAGGAACCGGAATCGACGAGCTGTTTATCGATAAGACGTCACTGGAGGCGGAAAAACTGCCGAAAGACGTTCTCGCTGTTCTACAGAGCACGCGAGACGGCGAAAGCAGCATAGCATTCGGCGACCCGAGTGTTGTGTTCCAGTTTGCGCCTGACGATCCCAGCAAGGTGATTCGCCGAAACATCAGTGCTCGCCACCAGATTCGTAGAGATTCCTTCCTCATGCCATTTCAGGAGGAATCTGACGGCACTCGCCGATGCCTCGATTTTCTCCCGGCACTGTTCCATATCAAGACTCAGGAAATGGTTTTTGTCGTCGACGAAATCAATCGTAGCTTGCATCCGCTATTGTGTCATGCCCTACTCAAATTCTTTTTGTCCGAACAATCGGAAATCAACCAACAACAGATGATAGCCACCACGCACGAAACGCATCTTCTCGACCAGGAACTTCTCCGCCGCGATGAGGTCTGGTTCGTCGAGAAGGACGCAGCGCAGGCTTCGCATATCTATTCTCTCTCGGACATGAATGTCCGCAATGACGTGAAGCTGGAAAAAGGCTATCTCAACGGTCGATTCGGAGGCATTCCGATAATCGGCGATGCGAAGAAGCTGCAGGACATGATTGTCTCCTCCGCGAATGGAAAGCCCAATGGCAAGAAGAAGACGCCCCATTGATCGGACGGTAAGTCCCCTCCGCGACACCAGCTTGATCGTGATCGCTTCCGAAGATCGGTATGCTGTTCGCCAATACTTCGAGTTCTTTCCAAGGACGTCGCGCGTTCAGTTCGTCGTGCTCGAAACTCAAGATGGAAAATCGTCGCCAAAGCATCTTCTGGAGCGGATCGATTCGTACATGAGGGAATACGAGATCGGACCGGGCGATCAGTTCTGGCTGATGTCCGATTGCGATCACTGGATAGAACCGGATCATATTCGGAATCTGAACATTGTCCTTACCGAATGTCGAAACAAGAGAATAAATGTCGCCCTCAGTCATCCGTGTTTTGAAATCTGGCTGCTACTCCACTTCAAGGACCACCCAAGTCGGCCGAACTTGAAGTGCCCGGATATCTGCAAAGGTCTCGTCGATCCTCCACTGAAGTACCGCAAGGATGCGATCTATAAGCTGCCGATTACGCACGAAGGTCTTCACAGGGCCGTTCAACGTGCGTCCTCGAGGCCGGTTCGACATACTACGATACCCAACGAATATCAGACGTCGGTTTACCACATCGTCAAGGATTTGATCGATCGCAAGTTGCTTTCCATTGAAGGCCAGGGATGAAGTGAATGGGGCTGCGCGTTTCCAATTTGCGGCGGCCGGTGGAGGAGCCCGAGGCCGAATTGCCGCGGCACCTGGCGCACGCGCTCGGCATTCCTCCGGCCGACCTCGGGCCGTGGCGGATCGTCCGCAAAGCGCTCGACCTCCGAGACAAGAGTCATCTTCGCTTCGTTTACAACTTCGAAGTCGAAGCACCGGCGACTCTCAAGCCCAATCGCAACCGGCACGAAGCGGTCGTTGAAGTGCACGACGAACCGCCGTTCGCCATGCCGGAACCGGGCGAACAGCGGCTCGAACAAAGGCCGATCGTCGTCGGCTCCGGGCCGGGCGGACTCGTCTGCGCGTACTTCCTCGCCCGTCACGGTTATCGGCCGCTCCTTCTCGAACGCGGCGCCAGGGTCAACGTCCGCATCCGCGACGTCGAGCGCTTCGACGCCGGCGGCCCATTTCATCCCGAGAGCAACTATCTGTTCGGCGAAGGGGGCGCCGGCACCTTTTCGGACGGCAAGCTCACGTGCCGCGGCGCCGGCCCGGACGTGCTGCGCGTGCTCGAACTCTTCGCCGAGTGCAAGGGACAGCAACCCGGCAAACCGAGCATCCTCTACTACCATCGCCCGCACCTGGGCAGCAACCGGCTTCCCGCCGTGGTCAAGGCGATTCGCCGCAAGATTGAGGAATTCGGCGGCGAAGTGCGCTTCCTGACGCGGGTCGAAGACTTGCACTTCGATAATGCCGGGATCCGCGGCGTGGCCACGTCCTCCGGCTTCATCCCCGCTTCGGTCGTGGTGCTGGCCATCGGCCACAGCGCCCGCGACACCTTCACAATGCTTGCTCGGCGCCAGGTGCCGATGAGCCGCAAGGCCTTCCAGTTCGGAGTCCGCGTGGAGCATCCGCAAGAACTCGTCAACGCCGTGCAGTTCGGTTCGCGCCACGCCCAGTATGAAGAACAACTCGGCAACGCCGATTACTCGCTCATCGCTCGCGGCCGCCACGATCTGTTTACGTTCTGCATGTGCGCCGGCGGCCACGTGATTCCGAGTGTGTCGCAAGCCGGGTTCTTCGGCACCAATGGCATGAGCCTGAGCCGCCGCGATTCGCCGTTCGCCAATAGCGGCCTGGTGGCGACCATTTCCATCGAGGCGTTCGAAGGATCGGACGTGTTGGCCGGGGTGCGCTTGCAGGAACGGTACGAGAAGAAGGCGTTCGAACTTGGCCGTGGGGAGTACCGCGTGCCGATCCAGCGCGCGACGGACTTTCTCTCGCAGCGCGGATCGGCGGCGAGTTCGCCGATTCCTTCGAGTTACCCACGCGGTCAGGCGGCATGCGACTTGCGCGAAATCCTGCCGCCGCTGGTGGCCGATGCGGTGCGCGAAGGATTGCCGCTGATGAACGACCGCTGGCGCGGCAAGTTCCTTCCGGAAGCGGTGCTGGTCGGTCCGGAATCGCGCGGAAGTTCACCGGTGCGGATCGACCGCGATGGTCTCACTCGCGAGTCGCCCGGTGTGCCAGGGCTTTACCCCGTTGGGGAAGGAGCGGGCTACGCGGGGGGCATCGTCTCGGCGGCCGTGGACGGCCTTCGCACTGCCCGCGCAATCATTGGTAAGTACGCAACTGCGTAGCCGCGAGCCCAGCGGGGAGCGCGAAGTTTCTCTTCTACCTGGCCGCGTATTTTCGGAAGGAATCGATGGTCGCTTTGGCCGCGGCCAGCGAATCGGGGAGCGGCAACACCTCGGCGGAAAGGTAGCCGTTATAACCGATTTCGCGGAGCGCCGCCGCGATTGGCGCGAAGTCGGTGTGGCCGAAACCGGCGGCATGGCGATTCGAATCGGCAAAGTGAACGTGGCCGATGAAGCCCCGAGCCGCGCGAATCGCGGCCGGCACGTTCGCTTCCTCGATGTTCATGTGATAGAGGTCCGCCAGGAGCTTCACGTTGGTCGTGGCCAGCCCCTTGAGCAAAGTCACGCCGTCCTCGAGCCGGTTAATGAGGTTGGTTTCGTAGCGATTGATCGGTTCGTAGAGCAGCGGCAGGTTGAACTTGGCGGCGTAGAGGCCGAGGTTGAGCAGCGATTGCGAGAGGTAGCCGAGGGCGGTTTCGCGGGTCGTGCCATCGACCCAGCGCCCTTGCATCGAGCCGATGATGACCGGGGCATCGAAGACGGCGGCGAAGTCGATCAGCGATTCGACGAACGCCATGGCCTTGGCGTGCGTTTCCGGGTCGGGGCTGGTGAGGGTGAGTTTGTGCTTGACCCAGCCGGCGCCGGTGCCGACGGCGGCGACCGCCAGGCCGTTATCGACGAGCATCTTGCGGAGTTCGACGGTATCGATGGCGTCGGGGCCGGGCGGAAAGATTTCGACGGCGTCGAAGCCGAATGCCTTGGCGGCGCGACACCCGGCCGCGAGGTCGTCCCAGAATACGAACGGGCCGCCGCGCGCCTCCGGCACCAGCGAAATCGTTACCGCGGACTTCATGAGCGACCCTCG
>Ga0134125_10011021_pt1 | contig 10134 bp, 12 predicted proteins | sample KB31751_FD_96464 | JGI IMG/M metagenome (GOLD analysis project Ga0134125, IMG submission 96464) | Terrestrial soil microbial communities with excess Nitrogen fertilizer from Kellogg Biological Station, Michigan, USA - KB3-175-1 | ecosystem: Environmental > Terrestrial > Soil > Unclassified ... | reverse complement strand
TACCTCATTTCTTTTATCAGTGATGGTATAAAGGAGATTGACAAAAATGACGACAAACTCGAAGAGATCATTCCTGAAAATGTAACTGTCGAATTAGAAACAACAAGCGATGTAGAAAAATCATTATTAAAAATTCTGCGGCTCTGGAGCGATACTACTGAAATTGTTCCGCTCGGCGATCGGTGGAAGGGTGGCAAAATGCTTTTACAGCCCGCCGACAAAACACAAAAGCCAAAAGAAATTCCCGTTGACATCTTCTTTCACAAAATAGTGATGCTGCGCGACCGGATCCGTGTGATGGAACAACAGATCAATTCCAACAAAAATTTAAGTGATGAAGATAAAGTAAACCTCCAGCAATATATTACGCGCATTTATGGAACGCTTACTACCTTTAATGTCTTATTTAAAAATAAGGAACATTGGTTTGTAGGCGAAAAAGGAAGCGGCGAATGATCGCAGCAAACCAATAAATAAAGGCAATTTACCAACAGGAATCGCGAAACAAATTATTTGTGACTTCTTAATTAAACATAAAAATTATGTCCATTGAATCAGAAATAGCGGTGATAGAAGATAAAAGGGCTGCCTTTATCCTAAACCGGAATCTTCCCGATTTTTTTAATTTATTTTCATCCGGATTTGTGGCGACGAATCCGTTCAATCAGGTGGTAAACAAAGAACAGGTATTTGAATTTTTTGAAAAAGGAATTACCGGAATTGTTTCTTCGTTTCAGGTAGATATAGAAAAAATAGCGATTGTAAACGGCCTTGCGATTGTAATGGGAAGGGAAGCACTTGTTCCGAAAGGGGATTCAAAAAATTCAGGAAAAACGGTGAACAGGCGCTTTACCAATATCTGGATAAAGGAAAATGATACGTGGAAAATTACTGCCCGTCATGCATCAAACATTCCTGTTGGATGAATACCGGTTTGTAATTGCAAATTGGAAAAGCCTTTTTCCGGGCATTAATTCTGCAAAAGTTTTGTAGTAAAAACATACATCCAAAATCCTCTTTTCTTAAAATATTCCAAACTATTCATCATATTTTATTAATACCGGCAAAACAATTTTTATGACAACTCCGATTAATACTGCGTTATGTTCATTTGGAATGAGTGGACTGGTTTTTCATTCCCCGTTTCTGGCCATCAATCCTCATTTTAAGTTTTATGCCGTTTGGGAGAGGTCAAAAAATCTTGCAGAAGAAAAATATCCGGACGTAAAAACGTATCGCACGCTGGAGTCTATGTTGGCAGATGATCTGGTAGAATTGGTGATTGTAAATACACCAAATTATACCCACTACGAATATTCAAAAAGATCTTTGGAAGCGGGCAAACATGTAATTGTTGAAAAGCCTTTTACAGTTAACGTAGAACAGGCGGATGAATTGATCGCGCTTGCGAAAAAGCAAAATAAGATATTGTCTGTTTATCAAAACCGCCGCTACGACAGCGATTACAAAACAATTAAAAAGGTGTTATCGGAAAATCTGTTAGGCGAATTGGTTGAAGTAGAGATGCACTTCGACAGATTCCGGGAAGAACTAAGCCCAAAAGAACACAAGGAAACGCCGGGTCCGGGAGCAGGCGTTTTGTATGATCTCGGATCGCACTTAATAGACCAGGCTCTGCAACTATTTGGAAAACCAGAAAAGATTTTTGCCGACATCCGGATCATCCGTCCGCTTTCTAAAGTGGATGATTATTTTGAATTGCTTTTTTATTATCCCAGATTACGAGTCCGTTTGAAAGCAAGTTACGTTGTTCGGGAAGCATTGCCGGGATACATTTTACATGGATTAAAAGGCTCTTTTATCAAGCCGAAAACTGACATGCAGGAAACCTTGCTGAAAGAAGGCGTAATTCCTGGCAAAAAAGATTGGGGAACCGAGCCGGAAACAGAAAGAGGGTTATTGCATACTGAAATAAAAGGCAAAGAAGTAATTGAATTCATCACTTCTGAGCGCGGAAATTACAATGATTATTATGAGGCAATCTATGACGCAATTCGTAACCATGAACCTTTGCCGGTAACTGCAGAAGAAGGAGCAGAAGTGGTTCGGATTATCGTTACAGCGTTTAAAAGCAGTGAGTTACAAAAGGTAATTGAATTATAAAAACTTTTAGCTTTTGGCCTTCAGCTTACAATATTGCAAATAGTTGTTGCTGTTTTAATTTTTCCAAAGATATTTATCTCCTGATCATATTGAGCATGGATAAAGTTTCAGTGATCATTTTAGCGTTATATTCCATTGCCAGCTCTTTAGAATTTATAGCGTCAACGATTGTTCCTATAAAACACAATCCTGCGGTAAAAAAATATAGAATTCCGAGTCCTACATTTCCGATCACAAAACGCTGAACTCCTGCAACACCTACCAATCCCAGCAAACATAGAATTAAAATCAGTTGCGGATCTTTTCGCTTCGAACGGTAGATCATGCAAAATTGGCTCAGCTGATCATCACTAAATCCTTCGGTTCTCGAATTGATGGTAATTAATTCTTCGGGTGTTACATCATAAAGATATTTCAGAACGGTTGGGTTTACCGAATTGTAATTATTGTCCATAAAAGTGGTTTTGTAAATGAGAAAAAATATGAAGCATTGAAAGTTTGTAAATTCTGAAAGCGATGACCACAACAGCAAAAATGCCCAACGGATGTGCGGCTAAAGATGCGCGTAAATCTCCATGAAATAAATAACTGATGGAATGGCCGAGGCCACAACCCGGACAAAACTTTATTCCGATAAATTTGAAAATGCAAATTGAATAATGCGTGTCGGTTCCGGGGTTCATGAATGCGAGTAAAAGGAGCGCCGTGATCCAAAATGTCAATTCAAAATAACGGCGCAACAACAGTTTCATTCTGTAAATTTTATTTTAAAGATATCTGAAATAATTTGAATTGTGAGTAACGAATGTCAATTATTTTCTTGAGATTTTTTCACGCAATTTCTCTTTTCTTTTTGCACGATTTTGCAATTTTTGTTAGTTTACTTGTATAAAATCCGGCTTTGTTACAAACTGCGTATTGTATTTGAAAATCACATTTGTTGATAGTGAAAACCGGAATCTTTCATTATAAAAGTTCCGTTGCGGGAAATAATATCCTCTTAACTCAATGGTTCCAAAAACGAAACTTTCGTTTCTTGTTCTGATTCCACCCCCTACAGAACTGAGAATTTTTGTATTGGAAAGATATGGTGAATACACGCCAACGTTGCTGAAAACAAATGGTGCAAATCGAAAAGAAACCAGCGACCATGGACTAAAGAATTCTGATTCTGCTTTTACTGTTGTCCTCAAAGTGCCGCCCGCACGATCGTTGTCAGAGTGGTCTGTACCGTATTCCGGCATTCCAAATTGACTGTTTACAAATAAAGGTTCGTTCAAAACGGTATTGACCTGTTGGGCAAGATCAAAATTCAGAAAAAACCGTTGCTTCCATCGTGCACCCATCGTTTTTAAATGATCAAAATAAAAAACACTGCCAAGCAGGTTGATGTCTTCAATACTTGTTTTATTCAGATAGCCTTCTGCACGAATCGTATAGCTTAAATAATTGTTTCTTTTATTGAACTGATAACGCTGATAATTAAAACCAACAAAAGGCCGTGAAATATTTTGTTTCAGGGTGTAGCCTGAAGTAAGGCTTAATAGCAATCCTTCCGGAATATCTTCGTTTCTTCCAAAGCCATAAATATATTTTGTTTTATAAAAGTTTTGCCGGTAAAAAGTTACGGTACCCAGAACAGCAGTGAGGTCGGCAAATTGCCAATTGTAATTCGTTTCATATTTTTCCGGCAACACGTTGAACTTTTGATTGATAAATCGAAGTCCTACCAGTTTTCTTAATTTTTTTGACTCTTCTTCTGATGTAAAATCTTTTGCATTGATATTATAACCCGCCCAGGTTTCTATATTGTAATACCGGTAACGCGTATCTGAAGAATAAAGTGAATCTGATGTATAAAGGTTGCGCGTTGCATGATAAGATGCATCGAACTCATAAGTCCACTGCATATACCGGTTTACAAGTGGTTTCAAAAGGTTTACATAATAGTTATTCTCTTCCTTCGGCCCGTTAAGCGTGGGATAAAAACTCTGATAACCGATTTTCCCGTCCATAAAACTGCCCCCGATATTTCTGCTGTCATATTCACCACCAAATGCAAAATTATTTTTGCGGGTATCATCATATAGCGCATAAGCAACGCCTGCATTGCCTGTTCCGGCAAAATTATCTTCCCTGAACTGGAGATTTGTTTGTTTCAATCCAAGGCTGTTGATGGCTCCGCCCAGAGAAAAAACGTCTTTCGTTTCAACAACCACATCAACGGAATCAGAACCAGGACTGCTTCGAAAAACAAAGAAATCGGCATCCTGCAAATAAAGCAACTGGCGTAAATATCTTTCATTGTCAGCCATCAAAAAAGGTTTTATTGGTTCTCCTTTTTTAAAAAACAGGTTCTTTTCAATCACGCGGCTTTTGGTAATGTGATGAAGATCATTTGCCAGTTTTGTCAGGCTGTTTATCAACCTTTTTGATGTATCGCCGATGGAAATACCAAATGGAAGTCTGTCAATATAAATATTTCGGATAATAAGGCCGTCGTATTGTTTGAACGCTTCCTCATTTCTCTTCAATACCTTAGCCCGATCCACTTCTGTCGTATCTTTTTTGAAATTATTGATCATTTTTCCAAAAAAGCTTTTATGAGCTATTGAATCCTGTTGTTTTTTTGGAAGCGTGTCGTTTTGAGCAAATGAATAAAGCTGCATCAATAAAAAAATGCCGGCAAATGCAATCGTCAATCCATATTTAATGTGAAGTTTCATCAGGTGTTTTAACCCGATAAAAATAATCTAAAAAGCAGCAGAATAATTTTCCGGTGGAATATATTTAACGAAATAAAAGAAGCTGTAGAATAATGGGAATTTATCGGAAATAAAAGAAAGAATGAATGATCAAACAGTGGCAAAAAGACAATCAAAAAGAAATAAAATTAAAACACGAATCTGCATTATTTGTTTCTTTCCCCTCTGCAATTCGGTCAATCAAAATTCGTCTTTATTTTTTCAATAAAATCCTGTTCGATCATTTTTTTTGCCATCAGGATCATGTTGTTAAAAGCGCCGGCCATAGAAATTCCATGTCCGATGATAACCGGTTTATTTACCCCTAAAACCGGAACGCCGCCATACATTTCAAAATTAAAACGATTAAAATATTCATCGTCAATCTTGCGCTTTTGCACAATATCATAAATAGATTCAGCGAATTTTAAGATCACATTTCCGGTATACCCATCACACACATAAATTTCAGCTTTCCCCATTAAAAGATCACGCCCTTCTACATTTCCGACGAAGTTGACGCGGTCATTTTCTTTAAGCAGAGGATAAGTGGCCTGGCAAAGAATGTTACCTTTTCCTTCCTCTTCACCGACATTAATGAGCGCCACTCTCGGGTTTTCATAATTTAAAATATATTTGGAAAACAGCGAGCCCAACAAAGCAAATTGTGACAGATTCTCAGGTTTGCAGTCAGCATTCAAACCTACATCCACCAGCAAAGAAAGTTTTCCGTTTTCGCCGGGAATATATGCGCCGATTGCGGGCCGCGAAACACCGGTGATGGCTTTGATACTATATAAAGATCCAACCATCATTGCCCCTGTATTTCCTGCACTGATAAACGCGTCGGTTTTGCCTGAAGCCAATAAATGAAAGCCGATAGAAATCGACGATTGTTGTTTTTCTTTTAGTGCCTTAGTAGGATGTTCGTGCATTTCAATTACTTCTGACGCATGCACTATGGTAATATTTTCAGAAGTGATTTCATATTCGTCTATTAACGGGATCAGTTTATTTTCATCGCCTATTAATGTAAGATCAACATGATCCTCATTATTTTCAGATAGAAAAAGTTTAACCCCTTTTATAGTTTCCAGCGGAGCATAATCACCTCCCATCATATCAAGTGCTATATTCATAGATATCCTCTTAAAATATTTTCGATAAAAATAAACTGTAAATTTTAATTATTTCGCTTCAATGCAAAAAAAATCCAAAGATAGAGTTGACGGGAAATCAAACTTTATCTTTGGATTGAACAAAAAAAGGAATGAATAGATCAGGCTTTCGAAGGCGCTTTTTCAGCAACTACTTTTCCTTTATAAAATAATTTTCCTTCACTGGTGTGCGCACGATGGCGTACATGTGTTTCACCTGTAGTAGCATCCACACTCAATGTTGGCGCATCTGCTTTATAATGTGTTCTTCTTTTTGCACTTCTTTGTTGACTGTGTCTGCGCTTTGGATTTGGCATAACCGTAGATTAAATATGATTAATTATTGTTTTTTTTAAATTGTTCCAACCCTTTTTCAAAAGGATGATTATTTTCTGTTACCGTCGATTTCATTTTTTTCAGCATCGCCAAAATTTCTTTGTTACACTGAGGACCGCCCATTTCTTCTTCACTGCACATCCGCTGATTTGGAATACTCAGCAAAATAAATTCATAGATCCAACCCGCCAGGTGAAGATGACTTTCAGTTTGTGAAATATAAAACACATCCGCGTCTTCTTCATTTTGATTCATTTCTTCCGGGTTCGTTACCTGTTTTATTACCAGCTTAAATTCATCCCAAAGGTCCATCGGCAGTGTATTTCCACACCGGTCACAAACTACATTTACACTTCCGCCAACCTCAAATTTCAACAACATGAATGATGTGTTTTTCTCAAGAGTGAGCTTTACAGAAGCATGGCAATCACTGAAATCTGTAAGTTTATAATCTGAAAAGAACTTGTCCTCTACCTGATAGTTAAATTCATGGATACCTGGTTTTAACCCTACAAAAGCAATGTCATATTCACGGTGGTTTCCCATAACTAAAAAATAAAAGGGCTGCAAAAGTAAGGGAATTCAGTGAATTTTTGATATAAATATGTTCCGTTTTTAAATTTTTTCGTTAATATGTTTGCAATTTTAAGGGGCAAACAATGGAAATATTTGGGAAGATGTTTTAAATGCTAACTTTAATTTTTCTTCTACATAAAAAATTATTTTTATAAATGCCATATAAGTTAGACCGAACCGCATTTAAAATGCATCATACAAAAGATGCCGTTAATAATTTCAGTTATTGGAAATCTCACTCATTAGCAGAACGTTTGCGCGCTGCCAATTATCTGAATAGCGTTGCTTACAATTATCCTGAAAATGATCCGCCCAAACTGGACAGAACTTACTTTAAAATGAGAGCCAGAAAATAATGGGAAATATTTTTAACGACGATTTTCATGATTTTATAATTGCGCTCAATCATTACCAGGTAGAGTATATTTTAGTCGGTGGATATTCAGTAATTCTTCACGGATATTCGAGAACAACCGGCGATTTAGATATTTGGGTAAAAAAGACATCCGAAAATTATAGCCGGTTGGAAAAATCGTTTTATTTATTTGGAATGCCTGTTTTTGATATGACTGAAGACAATTTTTTAAACAATTCTTTTTTTGATGTTTTTTCGTTTGGAAGACCGCCGGTCAGTATAGACATCATGACCGAAGTAAAAGGCCTTGATTTTGATGATGCCTTTAAAGAATCAAAAGTGGTTGAAGTGGAAGGGTTATCTATTCGTTTAATAGATTACTTTCATTTATTGCGAGCTAAAAAATCTTCCGGAAGACCAAAAGATAACGACGATTTAGAGAATCTAATTGAAAAGCAATAATTCTTTATGAGTGTGAAAAAATATTTGCAGAAAAAAAATTATTTGTGGATTATCGCTTTTTTGCTAATCGTTTTAATTAAAATTTTTTCTACAAACAGCCTTCGGGTAGAGGCTCTGTATTCTTCGGGGTTTTATGTTGGGTTTTCAAAAATTCTTCGATTTCTTTTCGGCTGGATACCATTCAGTTTGGGCGACATCTTATATTTTGTGGTTGGTTGCTGGCTTGTATGGAAGATAATTAAAGGCATTAAACTGCTGCTGAAAAAGAAACTTTCAGTAAAGGCAGCTATAAAAAAGTTACTGGAATTATTTTTAAGATTCGCTTTTATTTATATCATTTTTAATATTTTTTGGGGAATAAACTACGACCGCAAAGGCATTGCTTTTCAACTGGATTTGAAGCATTTACAATACGACACTTCAGAGTTAAAAATGCTTCAAAAGCTTTTACTTGAAAAAGTAAATGCTTCTAAAATTGCGGTTCTCCGAAGTCATGAACGCTATCCGGCAAAAGAAGAGCTGATAAGAAGAGCAAAAAAGAGTTATGATGAAGTACAAAAGATTTATCCATTTCTTCAATATAAAAATCTTTCGGTAAAAGCATCTCTTTATGGAATTCCTGGCGATTATCTCGGTTTTACCGGTTATTACAATCCTTTTACCGGCGAAGCGCAGGTTAACACCACCGTTCCCGACTTTTTGCAGCCGTATATAGCAACTCATGAAATGGCTCACCAACTGGGCTATGCAAAAGAAAATGAGGCCAACTTCGTAGGGTATTTAGCAGCAGTAAATTCGCATGATACGCTCTTTCATTACTCTACTTATTTTGATCTTTTTATTTATGCCAACCGGGAAGTATTTTATTTTGATTCTCTTTCTTCGCATCTCGCGCTTCAACAGTTAATTCCTGAAGTAAAAGACGACATCCGTGAATTGCGAAAATTTAACGACGCACATCAAAGTTTTTTAGAGCCGGCAATCACCTGGACGTATGGAAATTATTTAAAACTAAATAAGCAGCCACAAGGAATGCATACTTACAATGCAGTTGTTGCAATGCTGATTGCTTATTATAAAAAATATGGGAAAATATAACGGAAAATCCTCTCAAATGTCAACCTTCAACCAAACACCATGCTGATCTTCCTTTACTTTAAATAGTTTGAGAAAATAACCTTCATCGTTAGTGTCTCTTCCATGATTCAGATTGAAACGGTAATTGTGTACCGGGCAAATGATGTTTCCTTTAGCATCTAAAAATCCCGTTGATAAATCGCCACCCGCGTGTGGGCATTTGGACGAACATGCTTTTAAACCATTTGGTGTTTTAATAACGCAGATGCATTTTTCATTAATTTGAACAGCTGCAATATTGTTCTCAAAAACAAGTTCACCAATATTATTAGCAAGCTTTAACCACTTTTCGTGTTTGTCCATTCAATAGAAAAATTCTGCTTTATAAGGATATTTTTGTTGATAAAGTTTTCTCACCTGGTTCAGTACTACTTGGCGCAATTCGTCAATATTTGTTTTTTCTGTAGCTGAAATAAAAACGCAATTTCCATTGGTATAAGCTTGCCAGCGCTCTTTCAATTCTTCCAGTAATTGTTGCTTTACTGCTGGTTCCAGCCATTGATCAAAAGTATTTTTTTCATACCGATCCATTTTATTAAATACAGTAATCACGGGCTTTTCAAAGCTTTTTAATTCCTGTAAAGTTTTATTGACTACCGCCAGTTGCTCTTCGTATTTCGGATGCGAAATATCTACAACATGCACCAGAATATCTGCTTCCCGCACTTCATCCAAAGTACTTTTAAAACTTTCAATAAGATGATGCGGAAGTTTCCTGATAAATCCGACCGTATCGCTCAAAAGAAACGGGGTGTGACCTAAAACTACTTTTCGTGTGGTCGTATCCAAAGTCGCAAATAATTTATTTTCTGCAAAAACATCACTTTTGCTCAACAAATTCATGATCGTCGATTTTCCGACATTGGAATATCCAACCAAAGCAACTCTTATAAATTCTCCACGTTCTTTTCTTTGAGTAAAGGATTGCTTATCAATTTCAGACAATCTTTTGCGAAGCAAACTGATCTTATCTTTTACGATACGGCGGTCAGTTTCTATTTCTGTTTCACCAGGACCACGGCTTCCAATGCCGCCTCCCTGCCTTTCCAGGTGTTTCCACATTCCTTTTAAACGCGGAAGAATGTATTGATATTGGGCAAGTTCTACCTGCACTTTTGCCTGTGCCGTTTTTGCGCGCGAAGCAAAAATATCGAGGATCAAATCGCTCCTGTCGATCGTAGTTATTTTTAATTCTTTTTCAATATTCGAAATTTGGGAGCCGGTAAGTTCATCATCAAAAATG
>Ga0134125_10011017_pt1 | contig 10137 bp, 9 predicted proteins | sample KB31751_FD_96464 | JGI IMG/M metagenome (GOLD analysis project Ga0134125, IMG submission 96464) | Terrestrial soil microbial communities with excess Nitrogen fertilizer from Kellogg Biological Station, Michigan, USA - KB3-175-1 | ecosystem: Environmental > Terrestrial > Soil > Unclassified ... | reverse complement strand
TGAGCGCCGGCCCGGCCCAATTGCCGCGCGGCAAGCGTGCGCAATTCGTCGTACACCAAGGCGTACGCGCGATTACCGGCTTGCGCATCGCCCGCCGCCGCCGCCCGCAACCAGCTCGTCAATGGAATCGGGTCCGCCATCGCCCCTCCGCGGCGCGGACTCTAGCACGGCGCCGGCCGTGCATGCCTTATGTCCCAAACCGCACCGGATTGCGTTTCATCACAGCAGAAGTCCTTCAAACCGGCAGAACAAAAATCCATGTGCATCCTGAGAAAATCCCATCCTGGTCGGCTGACACGGCTTGCCGCGGCGTGTGCTGTATTGACCGCGATGCCGGCACATGCCGTGGTCACGGTCAGCAACTGCAAAGACAGCGGCGTCGGCAGCCTGCGCCAGGCCGTACTCAACGCCACGGAGGGCGGAACGGTCGACATGACCGGGTTGCTCACGCCCCCGGTCGATCCGAGTTGCAGCACGAGCACGATCACACTGGAAACCGGCAGCATCGTGGTCAAGCAGAACTCGCTGACGATCAGCGGGCCTGGCATGGACAAGCTGACCATCGCATCCGACCCGGCTGCACCGATGCCGGTGCTGCGTTCTTTCGAGCACGATGGCGACGGCACTAGCAACAGCGGAACGCTGACCGTCAACGGTCTGACCTTGAGCACGGGTTTTGTCTACAGCAACACGGCGAGCGTCGCTGGCGGGTGCATCTACTCGAAAGAAAACGTGTCGTTGACGAACGTGCGGGTGAGCGATTGCATCGCACATGTGCGCGGCGCCAACTACGCCGAGGGTGGCGGCATTGCCGTCGTGCACGACCTGAAACTGCGCGGCTCGATCGTTTCCGGTAATCAGGCGGTGGGGATTACAACGGGCAATGGCGCCAGCATTGCCTTTGGCGGCGGAATCGCCGCCGGCGGCAATATCTACGCGTTCCAGAGCACGATCAGCGGCAACTACGCAATGGGTCCGGCCTTGGCCAGTCCGATCGGCGTGGGCGGCGGCCTGTACGCGCATGGCGGCGTCAATATCCGTTATTCCACCATTTCGGGGAACGTCGCGGGCAAAGGTATCGGCGGGTTCTTCGTCAACGGCGGGTATCAAGCGATGTTCGTCGACAGCACGATTTCCGGCAACGCGGCGCCCTACGGCGTGATTGGCGGCGGAGCGATTTCCAATACGTCCAACGTCTATTTCTACAATTCCACGCTGGCCTTCAACACGGCTGCCGCCGCCAGCTATGGCACAACGGTGTATGCGGCGGGCCTAGTGGTGAAGGGTGTCAGTGTCGGCTCGGGCAAGACCGTACCGGTGATTTTGCAAAGCTCGATCCTCTCGAACAACACTTATGCCGATCCGCCGGTCGGTTACGACTTCAGCATCAGCGCGGCGCAAGGTCCGGTCAGCGTGACCGGTTCGAAAAATCTGGTGCTGCATACATCGGCCAGCCTGCCCAACGGTACCCAGCACGTTTGTCCGTTGCTCGGACCGCTGCGCGACAACGGCGGACCGACGTTTACCCACGCCTTGCTGAGCCACAGCCCGGCGATCGATAACGGCTTTTCAAGTTTTGCAGGCAACGATCAGCGCGGCGCGGGCTTTCTGCGCGAGAGCCCGACGGGTCATCCCGACATCGGCGCCTACGAAGTCCAGCAGAACGACATCGTTTTCAACGCCGGTTTCGACGGCTGTCCCTAGGAGCAACCGCCATGCGCCCCATTTCTACGCCATCGCAACTGCGAGCCAAGCGGCTTGCCGCTTCGATCGCTTCCTTGTTCGCAGTGCTCGCGCCGGTATCGGCGCTTGCGCTGGAAACCTGGACCGTAACCAGTTGCGCCGATGCGAATATCGGCGATCCCGTGACCAAGACCGGCACCTTGCGCTATGCGCTGCTGAATGCGACCAGCCCGGCCATCATCGACATGAGCAAGCTGACGTGCAGCACCATCACGCTGGAGCAGGGGGAACTGACCACGAATCTCGGCACGGTCTTTCTAACCGGACCTTCGCCCAATCCGCTGACCATCGATGCCTCGGCATTGCCGCAAATCAATGGCAATTATCGAGTGCTGGCGCATACGTCTACTTCAGCGGGTGCAACCTTGTATGCGTATAACCTGCGTCTGATCGGAGGCCACGCTACCGGTCCCAACGTTACCGAAGGCGGTTGTCTTTATTCGGCGGGCTCGGTCGTGTTGCACAACACCTATGTCGGGCACTGCACCGTCAGCAACAGTTCGACCATACATCCTGCCTATGGCGGCGGTATTTTCACGAGAGGCGATGCTGCATTGTACGGTTCCACCGTTGCCTACAACTACGCCAACGCGAACGGTAAGAATGGCAGCGGCGGCGGGATATGTACCTTGGGCAACCTCAAGATCTATGCGGGCAGCGATATCCATCAGAATTACGTCTACTCGAAAACTGGGTTCGCGCTTGGCGGCAATGCGTATTCGCGGGGAACGACGACCCTCAGTTCGAGCTACCTCGGCAGGGGCGGGGCAAAATCGGCCAATTCGTTCGCCAAAGGCGGCGGTCTGTACGCGACCTCGGATGCCTCGCTGACGAACAGCACGCTGGCAAACAACTATGCGACCGGTAGCGGCTTAGGTGGCGGAGTTTATGCTCGCGCCAACCTCTCCACCACAAACTCGGTCCTGACTGGAAATGCCGCAGACTCGTTTGGCGCGAACGCGTTAGCTAGTGGCAATCTGGTAGCTAGATACAGCGCCTTTAGCGACAGCCATGGCAACTACGGCACTGAAATCCCTTCAGGTGTCCAAATCGAAGGCCAAACGGCACTCATATCGCGCTCAACCATCTCGGGGAACGCGGGTCCGGGCGTCGCGATGGCGCCAAGAAATTCGGCCGGATCCCTATTCCAGATTGTCCTCAGCACGATCTCGGGCAACACGCATGGCGGGCTTGTGCTCACGGGGGATTTGGCAACGGCCAAATTCTATGGCTCGACCATTGCGTTCAACCATGCAACCTCCAGTGGCGCGGGCGTGTCCCTGTTTCCAACGGCGAGTGGCATGGCGCTGACGCTGCAGAGCACCCTGATTTCCAACAACACGGCGAATGGCGTCGCTGACGATATCGATGTGGAAAGCGCCAATCCGTATACCATCAATGGCGGCAATTTGACGGCGCCCGCGAACAATCTGATCTTTGCCAGCACCATCCCGGCGAACAAATTTCCGGGCGATACGCTCATGGGCGCGTGCCCGCATCTGGAGCGCCTGCGCGACAACGGAGGCGTTACCCAGACGCACCGTCTGCTCAGTCACAGTGTGGCCATCGACAGCGGCAACAATGTCCTGGGCTCTGCCTACGATCAGCGCGGCAAAAGCCAACCATTTGTTCGGGTTTCGGGGCCGCTGGCCGACATCGGCGCCTACGAGGTGCAACAGAACGACATCGTTTTCGGCAACGATTTCGAGGGATGTCCTTGATATCTACGAACAACGCACTGGAGTAATTCAATGTTCAAGAGAATTGAGGTATGGCGGCTTTCGGCAGGAAGCGTTTATAAATTGCTTTCAATCGGCACGTTTTTCAGTGTGGTGCCTTTCTGTACGCTGATGGGATTGTTTGCGCTGTTCGGTGCAGGCACGTTGTCCTGGAACGATGAACCGGTGACAGGTGTTTCCGGCCTTCTGGCCGGCCCCTTCATTGGCGCTTTCATCAGCGGATTATTCGTTGCGATTTGGGGGTCGGGCTGCGTTCTGGGTCTTTGGATCTATTCCAGGTTCTTCAGCATCACGATTGCGGTGCAGGAAGTTCAGGCGGGCTCCCGCAGTATCCCTCTCGATAGCTGGCAGCCCGGAATGAGGCCATGAGCAAATCCGAAATTGCGCGCAAGGTGAAACACTTGATGGCGCTCGGCAGCAGCAAGACGGAAGTGTATTCCGAGTTGGCTGGCCCACGCGTCAAGGACAGTCACCTCGCGTGGGCGATCGCAAGCCATCCCGATCCTGCGCTGTACGAACGGCACAAGGGCAAGGTGCGCGCGCTTGCGGCGCTGCTGATTGCCGAATCCGCCGTCGGCATCCTGAGTTTCGTGCTGGTCAGTTTGATGCCGGGTAATGGCGCGATGGCTTTTGTCGGGTTGATAACACTTTTCCCGCTCGTGTTCGCATGGCGCTTTTGCCGGCCGGACGCTGCGGCATTTACCGGATACATCATTCTCGCGTCCGGTTTTGTCGTGCATCAGTTGTTGTTGCAATTCAAGTTGACCATTCTGGGCGCAGTTTGGGGATTGTCGACTGGTATGGAGATGCTGACGATGGTCGCCGATCAGATTACGACGGCCCCCGCGAGCGAATACTTCAGCCTTGCGCTCGGGTCGATCCAAATTGCCTGTGTCTGGTACGTCAAACGCAAACTGTTCCCGGAGCTTGGCTTGTTCGGGGCGAGAAAGGCCCGGGGACGTTATGTATTCTCGATGAGTTTTCGAACTCAACGCGGCTGAAAGCCCGTTCCAAACGATTGACCCCGCGATCCGGCTACACGGAAATGCGTTCGGCGGGACTTGCCAGCGCCTGCGCCAACCGCGAAACTGCCGTCACTTTCGGCACAGGAACCGGCCCGTGGCCAATTTCGAGTTGTTCAAGCGTCTTTTCGGCAACAGTCAGGATCGCCGCGAAAAGCCGCGCGTCAATGCGCGTGAGGGTACGGTCGTCCTGATTGTCGACGATTCGCCGACCATCGTGGCGATGCTGCGCAAGTTCCTCCAGCAAAACGGCTATCAGACGCTCGAAGCCGGCGATGCGGAAAAAGGCATCGAGATCGCGCGCACGCATCGTCCGCATCTGATCTTTCTCGATATCGTGCTGCCCGGCATGAATGGATTCGCCGCGCTGCGCACCTTGCGCAAGGATCCGATCACGCTGGGCATACCCATCGTGATGATCAGCGGCAACGAACAGGCCACCGAACAGTTCTATGCGCAGCGCATCGGCGCCGACGATTTCATGAAGAAACCTTTCTCGCGTTCGGAAGTTTTCGCGCGCATCGAGCGTCTGCTCGATGTCGACATGGTTCCCAAGCGTCCGGCTCCACCTCCGATCGCGACGGCGCCGGGGGCGTAAACATGCGCATGCGCGGCGCAATGTGCGTGGCCGTGCTGCTGCTCGGCGGATGCGCGCAGATCGTGAGGTCTCCGGCGCCGAACGAGCCCGGACAGCCGACGCAACAGATTCCCGCCTACGAAACCGTGCAGGGACGCAGCGCCGATGTCGTTGCGCGCCTGCGCGCTGCGCCGCCGCTGGCGCAGCCCGAGGTCGCCAATGGCGCCACTCCTGACGGCGATGAGACGCTGCTGCGCGCGCAGGGCCTGGTGAAGATCGGCATCGGCCATTATCAGTCGGGCGATGTTGCATCGTTGCGCGACATGGTCGCGACGCAGGCACGCAAGGTCGGCGCCGACAAGGCCATGATCTATCCGCCGCAGGCATTCGGAGCACCGGCGCTGGCGCAATTTTTCGTGCGCCTGCATCTGCCGTTCGGTGCGAATTTCCGCGACCTCACCGACAGCGAACGCCAGTCGCTCGGCAGCGGCGGCGTCGAGATCGGCGAAGTCGTCGGCGGCACGCCGGCATCCGCAGCGAATCTGCGCGATGGCGACTACGTGCTCAAGTTCGACAAGGTTGCGGTCCGGGACAAGGCGGCGTTCCAGGCGCTGCTCCAGCAACACATGGGCCGGCGCGTCATGCTGACCATCCGCCGCGACGGCACGACGATGAAACGACTCGTCGTGCTTGGCACGTTGCCGCCGGCCGCCGGGCACTGAATCCGCGCAACTAAGGAATCGCGATGAATCTTCGCCGTGCAATCCCGCTTGTCGTCGCGTTGCTCGTGAGCGGCGCAGTATCGGCTGCCGAGACGACCAAGCCGCCGACCATGAGCGAGGTGCTGGCGGCGTCCAAGCCATCCGATTGGCACGCACTCGATCCGCAGAACACGCTGTATCTGCAACTCGCCGCCGGCCGCGTCGTGATCGAGCTTGCCCCGCAGTTCGCGCCGCAGACCGTTGCCAACATCAAGACGATGGTGCGCGAAAAGTATTTCGATGGTCTCGACATCCTGCGCGTACAGGACAACTACGTCGCGCAGTGGGGCGATCCGAACGCGGATAATGCGGCCAAGCGACGTGCGCTCGGCAAGGCCAAGGCGAAAGTGCCGGCGGAGTTCACGGTTCCGCTCGCCAAGGATTTCACGTTCACGCCTTTGCCGGATCATGACGGATGGGCGCCGCAGGCCGGATTCGTCAGCGATTTTCCCGCCGCCGTGGATTTGCAGGCGCATGTCGCGTGGCCGACGCATTGCTACGGAACGATCGGCGTGGGGCGCGACAACGCGCCGGATTCCGGCAACGGCTCGGAACTCTACGCGGTGATCGCATCCTCTGCGCGCTGGCTGGACCGCAACATCACCGTGGCCGGACGCGTGGTGCAGGGCATGGAATTTCTGTCCAGCCTGCCGCGCGGACACGGTGAGCTGGGTTTCTACACCAAGGACGAGCATCCGGTGCCGATCCAGTCCGTGCGCCTCGCTGCGGATGTCCCGGAAAAGGAACGCGCGCATCTGCAAATCCTGCGCACCGACACGCCGACTTTCGCGGCGCTGGTCGAATCGCGGCGTAATCGTCACGACGAGTGGTACAAACGGCCCGCGGGTTACATCGATGTGTGCAGCGTGCCGATCCCAGTACGTGCGACAAAGTAGCTCAAAGTTTCCATGCGGCTTTGCCGCCCGGGTGACTTCTTTGCCCGTGCAAAGAAGTCACCAAGAAACACGTTCAGAGCGGAGCATCCCTCGGGAGGAACTGCACGAAGGTGTTGCGGACGGATGCATGCTACACATGCAACTCGGTCGTTCAGGGTTGGAAGGCATTCGTCAGTGACTTTTTGGTGCACATTGTTGGAAATTCTAAATGTCATCTCTGCGTAAACTCATACCCGAGGCTACCCACGTCGTCGAGATGCCGACGGCCGAACTGGCGGGTTACGTGCTTGAGGCGCTTCTCAGTGAAGGAACTAGCGGTAGCAACTGGCACTGCACCAATTTCTGCAAAAATGTAGACCGTGAGTACGCCGAGCCGGGTCGCCCTAGCTCTCAGGACGTTGGGATTTCGTGCTCATCTGCGTTGGGTTGGTTGCAGGCAAATGGATTCATCTGTCAGCACCCAGAGCATGATCTTGGCTGGTTGATTGCTACTGCCAAGGGGCGGAATCTTCGCGACCATAAGCAACTTCACGCTCTCGTCAGCGGTGAACTATTGCCCGAGTCCTTTTTACACCCAGACCTTCTGGAGAACGCACGCCCACTTTTCTTGCAAGGACGCTTTGAAACAGCGGTATTCGAAGCTTTCAAAACCCTTGAGGTTGCCATTCGTACAGCCGCTCGTCTTGGGCAGGAAATGATTGGCGTGTCATTAGCGAGCCGCGCCTTTAATCCAGAAGACGGCGCTTTGACTGACTTGACGGCCGAAAAAGGCGAACGCGTTGCGCTCATGAATCTCATGACTGGCGCGCTTGGAAGCTACAAGAACCCATCGTCTCATCGCCGGGTCGAAATCGGCGCTGCTGAAGCTCGCGAGATGATCGTTCTCGCCTCGCATCTTTTAAAAATCGTTGAGGGTCGCGCAAGCATGAATGACGTCGCCTAACGTCATCGAAATCTCGGCCTAGTCAGTGAGGCGCGAATCTTTTCTGCTCCCTTACCACGCCGCATTCCGCGCTAAAAGCGCCATTTCGAAAGCATTGTGTGCGACCTCGCAAGGCAAGGGCGAGCGCATAACCTGGGGCGTGCCCAACGTGGTTTCTTTTGGTGACTTTTCTTTGTACGAGCAAAGAAAAGTTACCCGCTCGGTCCGAAGGAACGAGCGGAAGCTTTGCTCTTAAGACGAATCCGCCGACGGCGGATATCAACCCTGCGCGCGAATAAACTCCCGCACCTGCGGATAAACCACGTTGCGCCAGCGGCGTCCGCTGAAGATGCCGTAGTGGCCGGCGCCTTCCACCGTGAGATGGCGCTTGTTCTTCTTCGGTATATTTGCGCACAGATCGTGCGCGGCGCGGGTCTGGCCGAGTCCTGAAATATCGTCGAGTTCGCCTTCGATGGTGAACAGTGCGCAATTGCGGATGTCCTGCGGGCGCACGCGCTCGCCGGCGACGTCCCAGGTGCCGAGCGGCAGGGCGTGTTCCTGGAACACGGTCTTGATCGTGTCGAGGTAGTACTCGGCCGGCATGTCGAGCACGGCGTTGTATTCGTCGTAGAAACGCCGGTGCGCGTCGGCGTCTTCGAGGTCGCCGCGGCACAGGTTCTCGTAAAAATCCCAGTGCGACATGAAATGCCGGCCCGGATTCATGGCGAGGAATCCCGCGTGCTGCAGGAATCCCGGATACACGCGCCTGCCGTGGCCGGGATAGTTGTCCGGCACTTCCTGCACGAGCGCATTTTCGAACCACGATATCGATTTGTGCGTGGCGAGATCGTCCACGCTGGTGGGACTCTCGCGCGTGTCGATCGGGCCGCCCATCAGCGTCATCGAGCGCGGCAACGGTTGGCCGTTGGACGCCATCAGCGAGATCGCGCCGAGCACGGGAACGGTCGGTTGGCAGACGCTGATCACGTGCAGATTTTCCGCACCAATGTGCGCGATGAACTCGCGCATATAGGCAACGTAATCGTCAAGATGGAACGGACCGACTTCGGCCGGGACCATGCGCGCATCGAGCCAGTCGGTGATGAAAACCTTGTGCTCGGGCAGCAACGTGCGCACGGTGTCGCGCAATAAAGTCGAGTGGTGGCCGGACAGCGGTGCGACCACCAGCACGGTGGGGTCGTTCTTCATCGCCGCCAGCGATTCGACATTGTCGCTGAAGCGCTTGAAGCGCAGCAGGTTGCAGAACGGTTTGGCGAGTGCGATGCGTTCGAGGACGGCGACGTCCTGACCATGCGCATTGACGGTGTGGATGCCGAAAGCCGGTTTTTCGTATTCCTTGCCGAGCCGGTAGACCAGTTCGCAGTTGGCGGCGGCGCGTTGTGCGAAGGGCAGTTGCGAAAGCCAGCTGTCGGGCGAGGAGAGCATCTTCGCGCTGGTCTGCGACCAGGCCAGCAGCGGGTTGAACAGGTTGCGGTTGAATTCATGCAAGCGGTAAAGCATCGGCATTCCGGCAAGGTCGGCGCGAAGCCGACGACCGCGCATTGTGGCGGATTTTTCGCTGCACCGCATCACGCGTCCGGACAATCTTTGCAGATTCCATGCGCCCGAGTAGACTCGGATCGACAACGCAATCGCGGAGGTAGCGGTGAAGCCCACGGATATTCGCGTTCCCGACTATTTTCACAAAGTGGTCGATTGCCAGTGGGCCTGTCCCGCACACACGCCGGTTCCCGAGTACATCCGCCTGATCGCCGCCGGTCGTCACGACGACGCGTACATGATCAACTGGAAGTCGAACGTCTTTCCGGGAATCCTCGGCCGCACTTGCGACCGGCCCTGCGAACCGGCCTGCCGGCGTGGGCGCGTCGAGGAAAACAACGGAGCGAAACCGGAACCTGTGGCGATTTGCCGCTTGAAGCGCGTGTGCGCGGACAACAAGGACAGCGAGGCGATCCGCGCGCGCATGCCCAAACCGGCCCCGAAGAAAAACGGCAAGCGCATCGCCTGCGTCGGTGGCGGCCCGGCGTCGCTCACCGTTGCGCGCGATCTGGCGCCGCTCGGCTACCACGTCACCGTGTTCGAGGCCGATGCGAAAGGCGGTGGCTTCATGCGCACGCAGGTTCCGCGATTCCGCCTGCCCGAAGAAGTGATCGACGAGGAAGTCGGCTACATCCTTGACCTCGGCGTCGAGTTGCGCGGCAACACGCGCATAGCCTCGATGAAGGATTTGCTCGCGCAGAAATTCGACGCGGTGTTCGTCGGCAGCGGCGCGCCGCGCGGACGCGATCTGGATCTGCCCGGCCGCAAGGAGGCCGCGAAGAACATCCATATCGGCCTGGACTGGCTCGCGTCGGTGTATTTCGAGCACATCAAGAAAATCGGCAAGCGCGTGATCGTGCTCGGCGGCGGCAACACGGCGATGGATTGCTGCCGTTCGTCCCGACGCCTCGGCGGCG
>Ga0134125_10011016_pt1 | contig 10139 bp, 7 predicted proteins | sample KB31751_FD_96464 | JGI IMG/M metagenome (GOLD analysis project Ga0134125, IMG submission 96464) | Terrestrial soil microbial communities with excess Nitrogen fertilizer from Kellogg Biological Station, Michigan, USA - KB3-175-1 | ecosystem: Environmental > Terrestrial > Soil > Unclassified ... | reverse complement strand
CATCGCGTTGCAGGCTCAGCGTGCTGTCAGCCGCGGCATCCGACCGTGTCTGGGTCCACGCGAGATAGAGCGCCATGCCCGGCCGGTATTCCCAGCGCAACACCGCAGTGCCGTGCAGCGATCGCATGGCCCCCGTCGGATCGCGAATGCTGAACGCCGTGCCGGAATTGCGCGTGGGGTAGACGCCGATCCAATCGCCGTCAGCACGGTGCGCATGCTGCACCGAGTCGATGTCGCGGCCGTATATCAGACGCGTGCCGGTGCGTGCGCCAGCGAATTCGCCAAAGTCGCGATACGTACCGACAGTCACGAACGGCTGCAGATAGGCATCCAGCGATAACGTGCGTGTGATCGCGGTTGCAGCGCGAAACTGAAATGCCACCGTACGCTGGATCAGTGATGCGGTAACGTACCGTCGCTTGTCCCGTACTTCTGGATCCGGCACGCTTGCAATGAACTGTGCTCCTACGTTCTGCCGTTCCGCATGAATGCCGGCGCTCAACGATGTGCCATCCGTCGGGCGTAACGAGACGACCTGTGCAAGTCCGGCCGATCGGTTGCCGCTGCGATCGGACGACCACCACGCGGTATCAGCTACGGATACCTTGCGACGCGTGTCGCTCTCGACATCGAAGTCCACACTGTCGCCTGCACCCACAGCCACAGTCGGACCTCCGCGCAGCGCGCGATCATCGTAGTGGGCCAACTGATGGATCGCGACGGCATCTGTCGTCCAGTACGATGGAGTGACAACCGACGCAGACACGTGGTACGCGCGCCCCGTAGCGTCGCCGTCGAAATTCCTTCGCTGTTCCGCACCAGCGACCAGCTTTGCCGAATGGTACCACGAGCTCGGCACGGTGAAATTGCGGCCCACATTCGCCACGATCCACTGCGTTCCAGCGGTCGGCACGAAACCGAGGTCGTTCACCTCGAAGCCGGGACTTACAACCTCGCCGATCGCCTCCCAGGTCCATGCACCACCCTCTCTTGCAATTCGCGCCATCGAAGCGTAGCCATTCAGCTCCGTGCGCCCGGGATCATAGCGCGAATCGAACAACCCTTCCGTCAGGCGTCTGCCTGGCCGCTGCAAGTAGTGAACGCTCGATGTCTGAATGTGCTGGAGCGCAAGTGAATCTCCCGTAACCGATGACAACGCCGACGTGAAACCCGCACGGTACGTGTGGTTCCGCCACCAGCGCTCACCATCGACACCGATGGTTGCCGCGCGCGACGGAAGCAATGCGCCGAGTGCGCCCAGACTTCGATCGGTCATGTTGCGATCTGTCAACGTGCCGATGACTCCCACCGCTCCAGCGCCCGACGTCGCGCGCTTTTCCGCACGCGCGATCAAGTATGTTGCGGGTGGCTCGACCGCCACGTTTTCGGCCTGACCGGACGAATCAATTACCGTTGCCGATTCGCGGTTGGTGCGCGCGGCAAGCGCACCTGCAGTCCAGCCATCGCGCGATTGAAATGTCATGCGCGCTGCACCAAGTATCTGCGTTGCACTCGGCGCGTCGGTTACGAGCCCCGCAGGATGCAGCGAAGGCGGATGCCCTATGCGGCGCGAATAGTAGAGATCGAGCGGACTCGAGTACGCGCAGATTGCGCAGTCGATCGCGCCAAAGCCAAAGATCCCGGCGTCCTGCACGAAGAAGGGGCGCTTCTCCGGAAAGAACGTCTCCGATGCAGTGAGGTTGAGCACTGCAGGATCGACCTCCACCTGCCCGAAGTCGGGATTGAACGTCACAGTCCCGCTGGTGCTCGGCGCATGGAACAGAATGTCAGCGCCGGCCGTGTGCGCGGCGCGCGCTCCGTTGGTTGTTGCGTTGTTTCCGCCATTGGGAACTCGGGGCGCGACACCAACTGCGACGTATGGCGATGCCTCCAGGCTCACGAGGCCTGACTCTGGTACCAGTCCAATGAGATGCCCGAAGTAGGCCGGACCGCCGGGCTCACGCTTGCTCCAGAAAGCCCACTGCGATGTCTCCTTGAGCCGGTCTTCGTAACGCCAGATCTGGAGCCCCCATGTCTGTGCGCCGGACCCTGCAAGACGGAGCTGGGAGAATGGGATGCGAATCTCCGCGGTCCAGCCGAGGGAGTCGATGCTCGTTGCTGCGTCCCACACTGCGTTCCAGCCCGGATCGGGGTCGGCCCGCCCAAGAGCCAGCGCGTCGTACTGGACGCCCGACGGGTTGATGCGCAGCACGGTCCGACCGGCGTGGTCGTGATAGGTGTCCAGCACGAGCATCATGTAGTCGCCGCCCGGCTGGTCATCTCGCCGCGCGAGGCGGGTCCGGACACCAGCCGCTCCTCCGCTGTCGAACATCCGCGCCCCGACGTATAGCGCATCGTCGTCATAGACAAAGCGAACCAGAGTGCTCTCCACGGCGGGCCTGCCTTCATCGGGATCCTGCTGCCTGAAGCCGGAGGCCGGCATCGCTCGGGCCCAATCAGGCTCGTCCAGGCGGCCGTCCAAACTGATGGTTCCTGTCCGCCGAACCGCCTTCACCTGCGGCGCATTCGATCCGGGAGCGGCCTGCGCCATGGCGGAGCAGGGAGCGGCGGCCATCAGGACCAGAAGAATCAGCGGTCGAAGCATGATCGAATAAATACATCATACGTATGATGTTTGCAATGCCGACGAAATTGGGCAATATCATCACTGCCTATTGCACTACCGGCACCTGATTCGTACTATGAATCCCTATGACTGAATCGCTGACGCGCCCTTCCCGCCGGAGCCTCGTCGATCTCGTGATCGCCCGAATCCAGCAACAGATATCTCTGGGGGTGCTCGTGCCCGGTAAGCGCATTCCTACCGAGACCGAGCTGGGAGACGTCCTCGGAGTCAGTCGTACGACCATTCGCGAGGCCGTGGTCGTGCTCGCACACATGGGCCTGCTCGAAGTCCGACAGGGCGACGGCACCTATGTCATGGCCACTGCCCCCGGGCGCGAATCGCTGGACCAACGGTTGCGCCGCGCGGCTGCGCTCGAGGTCTATGAGGTGCGCAGGCCCCTGGAGATCGAGACCGCGCGCCTCGCCGCGGCCAGACGAACGGCAAGCGACGTGCGGCGCTTGCGCGAACTTCTTGCCGAACGTGACAAGCTTCGCGCCGCGGGAAAATCAGACCAGGCCGTCGACATCGACGTGGAGTTTCACCGGACGATCGCCGTTGCAAGCAGGAACGCCGTACTTGCGGATGTCTACAACGCTTTCAGCATCGCTCTTCGAGAGACGCTCGTTCACGTAGCACATGACAGCGTGGTCGGCGTTGACACGACAGACCTGCACTACGCACTCGTAGACGCCATCGCGCGCGGTGATGAAGATGGCGCGGGTGCCACAGCTGCGCGGTTGATCGAGATCGACGCCGAGAGTTTGCGGAGCGCACTCACGCCGTAAGACCGATATCACAGCCAGCGTCATGCCTCGTAGTTGTCGCCATGACGCGTCGCCACCTTTCCGGCTCGGATCTCCGCGCCTTGTGATCGACCAGCAGGTCCCGGGTCAGCGCTCCACTGTCGTCACCGTCACTCTCAATATCCGATCGAGCTTCGGGTATTCCCGATCCATGTACGCGTTCCCGCCCTCCAGGAGCGGACCTTGCTTGCCCTGCCGCAAACCGCCACCGGATTTCTCACCATAGCCTGAGTACAGGCTGTCGAGGACGTCCATTCCCTCGATCACCGTCCCCAGCATCGTGAACGGCTCGGCGTCGCTCCGCGGGTTGTCCCGGAGGAAGATCTCCGTGTTGCGTGTCTTCGAATCGACCGGTCCAAACTGCGCGAACGCGAATGTGCCACGCACGTTGTGCGATCGGGGCGAATCGTTGGCGATCTGCTGGTCCTTCCACGCCGATGGGACCCACGCGCGCACCAGCTCGAGTACAAACACCCCCCTGGTCGTCTCGAAGCGGAGATGCGACCTGGCGGGCGCCGCGCGGCGCCACTCGGGATTAGTGGGATCGAGCAGGACGGCCGCAGAGCTGCGAGGCGTGTCGACACTGCTGACCGTGAGCGGAGATGTGGCGTCAGGTCTTGCCTCGAGCGCGATCATATTCACACGCGGCGGGGCCAAAATCTGTGAATGATTGCGAGCGGCGCACGGGGCAAGTTGCTGACCCCGTCGCGCAACCAGTGGACAGCGTCCATTACTGCAAGTGAGCACTTGCCTCCGACAGATGTTTACAATCGACTAACGCGAATCGTCGAGCCGGAAAGCTATCCCGCGTTATGACTGTTCCGAACCCCAACGCCACAACCGGCACTGCGAGCTAACCAGCGACCGCAAAGCCCTAGCCAATACATCGCGCTACGTTCGGCGCTTACGGTCGGAGTGTCAGCGGGAGAACCCGATCACGCGATCAGGCCTATCGGTAATCAAGATCGGGTGCAACTTAATTACACCTCAGTCACAGCCGACGGCCGCGTAGGTGAAGGACAAATTCCCGACGGTCAATCTATTAGGGATCTTGTATCACGATGGACCAACCTATTACCGGAGTAGATACGATGAACTCGACAATTTGTGATGCTATCAGCGGACGACATCTGCTCCGTTTTCGTTACGACGGCGGTGACCGGACCGTGGAACCGCATTGTCATGGGGTAAGTACCGCTGGTAACGAAGTTTTGCGAGCCTATCAGACAGCCGGCTTTAGCGAATCCGGCAATCCCGTTGGATGGAAATTATTTGAGGTTAGCAAGATGTCTGCATTACAGCTACAGAGTGAAACCTTCAAAGCTAACAGGCCGGGCTACAACTCAAATGATAGGGGCATGAGTTCAGTTCATTGCCACGTATAGTTACGTCAGCAATCGTCGCATGGTTACCGCCGGCGCGCAGCAGATCAATTGCCAGGTGCACCTAGGTGACGGGAACGCTGGACTCGGATGGCTGAGGGCCGTGCCTGCTACGAGATGATCCATGACTACACTTCCCAGCCGAAGTAGGCCACAATCCGACACGATGCAACACAGGACAGTCTGATGCTGCGATGAGGAGTACCCACCGTTTCCGAGAGTCGCTCAGGTGACCCAATATCGTCCTCTAGATTGTGAACGATCCGATGATATCGCCACAGTTAAGACAAATGATGGCGTTCGTCGAGCTCCGCAAATGTCGATGCTCACCCATGGTACTTACAGGGCACTTCTACGATAACTCATACTGCTCATCGCTACTATCACTAACCGGAGAGTAGAATGCGTGAATTTCAATCGGTCGTTATTCGGCATCTAAGAGCCAAACGTGAATCGGATCGCGCCATCGACCTTTGGAACAGGCTTTGGGATGCCTTTGAACGTGATGGCACGGAGGCGGGAGCTGATTTTATCGACCGCCTTGCCGAACTCCCGGAAGTCGATGAAGACGAAGAGCCATGAGCACTCAAAGAACCGGCACCCCCGATCACTGGCGACTAGAGTCGGTCACAGTGACCGACTTCCGCGGCGTACTTGGCACACAGACATATCAGTTTGCTGGGCTTTCCACTCTAGTTTGGGGTGATAATGGTGTCGGTAAGTCGACACTCGCGCTCGCCATCGAGTGGACGCTTTTTGGGGGGTTTCCAAGCAAAGTTCTCGGCGTACCGCGCGATAACTTCATGTCGCCTGTTGGCGGAGGCGCAAAGGGTTATAAGGGCGAAGTTGCTTTTCGACGTGGGACGGAACTTCTCGTGGCGCGACGCCACGCCGACGATGACGATCTCGTGGTCGAACTCGGTGGACGTACTAAGCGCGGCGAAAAGGCGACCGCGTTACTCGATGAGACATTAGGGCTAGACAAAGATACGTTCGTGCGTGCGGTGCTGTTGCAGCAGAGCAAAATCCGCGGACTCCTTCTCGACGAACCCAAGGAACGTGGCAAGGCTCTGGACCGTTTGCTCGGGATGGGCGACGCGGAGGCGATGCTCGAAATCGTAAAGCCAAAGGCGTTCAAGAGCGCCGCTAATGCGTGGCGCGCACAAATCGAGGAGACCGAACTACGCTTTGAGAGCCAGCATGGCATGCTCGCCACTGAGTTCGAATTAGCGAAAGCAGATGCACGTGCGCATAAGTTCCTAAACAAGGACTTATCGGAAGTGGGACTAAAATCGCGGTATGCTGATCTGAACCAGGAGATTGCCAAGGTCGCGTCCAAATACGGTGTTGAGGTTACCCCATTGCCAGCCGCGGATCGGGTCTCCGTCGTTAAGAACGTCTCGCGCGCGGTCGAGAACGCGCTACGCGAGATCCGACTCAGCACAGAGATACGGGAAAAGCTCGTCGCTGTCGAAAAGCGCCTCTCGAAACTGGATGGCTTTGCCAATCGCTGGAATGAGCTCGTCGCTTCGCGTGAGGCCGCACGCCTGGAAGTAAGTGCAATCACGGGACAACACGGAGATGCCAAGGCGATTGCTAAGCAGCACCAGAAACTAGAAGCCTATATCACATCCCGGCAGGAGAGACTGAAACGCATGAACGAATTGAGATCTCTTCTGACAGAAGCACAGGCATATTTCGAAGGCACTGAGCTCGACACCTGCCCCGTCTGTGAGCAGTCCGTCGGAGTGCCGTCGAAGCTCCTGCACCGCCTCAGCGCACGCATCGAGTCAATGACGACAATCGACGTCCAAGATATCGAGACGGACCTCAAGAAAGCCCACAATACGCATAACATCCAACTGGACGCTGCAAAGAGACTAGAACAAGCAGCCAAATCACTTTCACGCGAGAACGGTGAGCTGGAATCCGAGCGAAAAAAGATTATGGTGTTCCTTTCCATTGAAGGTTTGCTCGAAAAGCAGGTTGCCGCCGCGCTGACGACGTCAAAGGTGAGCGCGGAGAGCGAGCGCAAGCATTTCGCGAATGGGATGGAGGCTATGGAAAGGGATCTCGAGTTGATCTCAGATAGAGAGCGCGCTATTCGCGATGGGCTCCTTCCATTCCTAATTGCGCGGGAAAAGGTTGCACACCATGAGGCGAAGTGGAAGAAAGCGAAGGCAGGGTATGCGACAGCGGAGCGAAAGGCGCAAGAATTGGAGTTGCTTGCTATTGATATCGAGAGTATTCGGCAAGCGCTGCTGGCGGCGAAGGAGGAAATCGCTACCGAGACTCTTGGAAAGGCTAGGCCGCGGGCCCAGGAACTGTACAGCACATTAGTGCAACACCCGCTTTTCGATACGCTCGAAGTGAAGACCACGATGAGAGCGAATAAGGTAGACTATTCCTTCGAAGTTAGAAGTTCTACTGTTGCCAAGTCGGCACGTGACGCGAGACTGGTGCTCTCCGATGGACAGATGACGGCCGCCGCATTGGCGCTGTTCTTCTCACTAGCAGAATCGGGCCAACACTCTCTTGACGTGCTATATATTGACGATCCCACACAAAACCTGGACCATACGCGTAAGGAGGCGATGGCAAAAGTTGTAGCCGACCTTGGCTCGCGTAAGCAGGTAGTCGTCTCCACTCAGGACGAGGATTTCGTTACGCTGCTCTGCGATGCCGGCTTCAACCAAAGCGGCGCGGTTCATCATATCTGTGGCTGGGATCGGTCGCCCGATGTGGTCACTGCGATGCCCGTCTCGCGGTGAAGGCGGGATGGGATGTAGGGCCGCTACCCCGTCTCCCGAGTGTGCTGCGCGTCGAAGTGAAGTTCACGACGGGCACGACTATTTCCGTACCGAGGCGTGAGCGCGAGGCGCTTGTGAACAGCGACTGCACAACGGTCGGAGCCGTGGCCGCATTGTTCTGGTGTGGTGAGCGTGCTGTTAGCGGTCGATGGTTTATAGTCGATGCTGCCGAGAGTTTTCGGTCGAGCAGCGGCGATAGTACCAGTCTCGGAGTGCACGACTTACGCCGCATCGAAAAGGCTCAACCCTGGCTCGCCGGGGTGAGAGAACACGTTGAGCGGACTTGGCCGGCATTCCTATCAACCTTCCGACAATCGGCGCTCTCCGGACACGACGCACTGCAAAAGGAGTTGTTCGAGTTACACGAATCTGGACGACTCGCGGAATATCTCGTCGGCCCCGGCGTACTAGAGATTGAACACAGAGACACTGTACAAGAGATTGTCGACAGACACGGCGCAGCAGTGGCTGGACATCTCTTTCAAGACCTTCTCGCGTACGTACTTGTGCTAGCCGGCTATGCTACCGTCCACACAAATCCGATTGGTGTACCGGATATCGAGGTGTCGGACGTGTTGAGTACTAACGATCAGCGTATTCGTATCGACCTCTCCCGAGAACAGGTCCAGATATTAGTACATCTCGCACGAGAAGCTGGTGACGCAGAGCTCGCTGCGCACTTGGAAACTAGACTCGCAAAAAGATGATCGGTGAACGTTGCAAAACTGATGAACCCATGCAGACCTAAGGTCTGTTATAAGCAACAGGGGTTGCGAGCCAAGTACGTGTTGTCGTCACAGAGGCCGGAATTATGTGATAGAATCAGTTCGACCTAACATCCGTTCAAATGATAATCCGTTCAATCCATATTACAAACTTTCGGTGCATTCGCGACGCGACGCTCAATTGCGACGCGTTAACGGCGTTGGTTGGGGCGAACGGCGTCGGGAAATCAACGTTCCTGCAAGCACTCGCCCTCTTTTACAGTCAGAAGCCGTCGCTTACGAGTGAGGACATTTGCCACTACAAGAATGGTGAGGACGTCGAAATCACCGTGACCTACCGCAACCTGTCTCTTCCCGCGAAGGCGCTGTTCGCGAAGTATATCGAGAACGATGAATTAGCCATCACTCGAATTTTTAAGTACAGCAATGGGAGAACCATTGACACAATTCACGGATCGCGGTTGAGCTACCCGGAGTTTGCTCCGATACGATCTGCTACGGCTGTAAAAGACGCAAAGCCATTGTACGCAGCATTGACTGGACGGTCAGAGTTTTCCGACCTGCCGGCATGGCAGAATCGTGAAGCAGCGATGGCGGCTCTAGATAACTGGGAAGATCACCATCCTGAACTCTGCACGCGCCAACGTGATGACGGTCAGTTTTTTGGGTATCAGAGCGTGGGCGGTGGCTATCTCGCACGTTACTCCAGGTTTGTACTGGTACCAGCCGTTCGCGACGCTGCGCAAGACGCTGCTGATGGAAAGAGTTCCTTGTTCGCGGAACTGATGGATTTAGTAATCCGGAATGGACTTGCCGGAGATACGCGAATTGATGATCTCAATAGTGAGATCACCGCGCGCTATAAGGTGATACTGGAGTCTGGCAACGCAAGTGAGCTGGAGCGTGTGCAAAGCGAGCTAACGCAAACCCTTCAGGCTTACATTCCTGACGCGGAAATCAAGTTGCTCTGGGGAGACGTCGACGACGTCCGGCTACCCTCGCCGCGAGCCTTGGCGAAGGTCGGCGAGCATGGCTACGACTCTTCGATCGAGCGTAAGGGTCATGGACTCCAGCGGGCCTTTATTATGACGTTGCTCCAATACCTGCATACAGTCAGAAGCTCGGGGCACGCCAATGAAGACCTAGCCGATGTCCCCGATTTGATTCTTGCGATTGAGGAGCCCGAGTTATACCAGCATCCAGATCGACAGAGGCACATCTCGACGGTCCTGCGCGGATTAGCGACTATTACAGATGGATCGACGCCATCCACTCAGGTGATGTACACGACTCACTCTCCGCATTTTGTTGGCCTCGACCGCTTCGATTCTATCCGACTTGCACGCAAGGTGTCGGACGGGATTGGTCCTGTACCAACGACCGTCATTGCCTCGGCATCACTTGAAGAAGTTGCCAGCCAGCTCGCCGGATTTGTCGACGGGGATCCCTCACACTTTACTGCATCGTCACTGCGCGCCCGTCTTCAGACAATTATGACCCCTTGGATGAACGAGGGTTTTTTTGCGGATGTTGTCGTCTTGGTGGAAGGCGAGCAGGACCGCGCAGCACTTCTCGGATTGGCACAACGTAATGGTCATGATCTCGAAAGTATCGGGTTTGCCGTAATTCCCTGCATGGGCAAGCGAAGCCTCGATCGGCCACTAATAATTGGGCGTGTGCATAGAGTTCTGTAGTTTCGCCTGACTCGCTTTTCACCGATCCGTCTGGGCGGTGTCACCATCCTTCGGATTGGACAAGCGAGAAAGGCCATCGTAGATCTTCTGGGAGACAGT
>Ga0134125_10011014_pt1 | contig 10139 bp, 6 predicted proteins | sample KB31751_FD_96464 | JGI IMG/M metagenome (GOLD analysis project Ga0134125, IMG submission 96464) | Terrestrial soil microbial communities with excess Nitrogen fertilizer from Kellogg Biological Station, Michigan, USA - KB3-175-1 | ecosystem: Environmental > Terrestrial > Soil > Unclassified ... | reverse complement strand
GGCGCGCAGCGCATCGGCGCCGGCATCGGCACCGGCATGCGCGACGGCCGCGAGCGTCGTCTCGTCGGGCACGACCGCGTGTCCGGGCACACCCGCGAGCGCTTGCGGACGGCCGGGGCAACCGACTTCATCACCGATATCAGCGAGTTTCCCGCGCTTCTTGCTGGTACCGGGCCGGAGACGGCCGACGCGATCGGCTCCGGGGCGGAGGCAGGCAGGGCTGACATGCCTGGGGCAGGGGTTCCGGCGGCGCGCCGACCCGAACCGGAGCCCTTCGTGCCGCCCCAGGCGAGCGCCTCCCAGATCGCTCCCCCGCGGCGGGTACCCTAGGAGCGCGACGCGCGGGGCTATAGCTCAGCTGGAAGAGCACGTGCTTTGCAAGCACGGGGTCGGGGGTTCGAGTCCCCCTAGCTCCACCAGGACACGGATCGAGAACCGGTCCTACCGAGGCCTGGCAGACCTGTTCGCCGCGTACTCGCAGGACACCAGACAGGTGCCTTACCTGTAGATTTTCCGGGCAATGGATGCACCGAGCACGCCGATGCACCAGCCAGCGAAGATGTCCAGCGGTCGTGCTCGTCAATGCGGCGGGCGCGGGGTTTGCCTCGGAGGGCCGCCCGGCGCATCCGCGCCGCCACGTTAAACGGGACGGCGCGTATGCGCCGTCCCGTTTAACCCAAGCCCGCCGTGTCAAGCACAGCCGACGTGGCCCGCCGCGTAGAGCGTCAGCCCTTGATGATGTTGTGAACAGGCGAGGCCTGCGGCTGGCCAGGGTCAGCCTCTAGGTCTTTCATGATCGGCAGCAGGGTCTTCCCGAAGGCCTGGAATGTCGCCTCAGATTCCCACACGTCGAACACCTGGATCAGGCCGTCCGCTTCCATAGCCACGTGGTACAGCCTTCCGGGGGGCGACCCGGCGCCAGCCTCCTCGAGCCGCTTGATTGTGTCGTCGTACCGCGACGGCGTGAACGAACTGGGCGTGAAGTACATGCCGAGTGCCATGTTTGTGATTCCCCTCAACATCTCACGATTCTGGTCACAGGCAATATTGCCGGCCCCGGATCGCGGATTAAGACAAATCCTAGCGGAATACTCTCCTAATTGCAAATTAAGCGGGAATCTCCCCGCAGCGTTCTGGAGGTGATTATTCACTGATAGTCGAATCTCATTTCCAGGCATGAGATTTCCAGGCAGGCATGCCCCGCGAAGCTTGCCATTTTCGGGCCAGGAACGGGTGAGGTGGCGGGGGTCACCTACGGTCACCCGCGCACCGGCAGGTGAGTGCGTCCTGAGCTGGGCAGCGGCACTGCGCGCGGCCCGAAACCAGGGATTTGCCCGAACAGATGTGCGGATTGTCAGCGGCCTGGAGCAGGCCTGCCATCGCTGCCGCTGGGGTCGCGGCCACGGGTCTCCGCGCGGGCGCGGGCCCGGCGCGTGCCGCCGAGCGGATGTCGTTGCCGTGACTCGTGAGGGCGGCGTGGCGGTGACGCCGCTTCGGGTCAAACGTGACGCCGCTGAATAAAGCGAGAGCAGGCCGTTTCGTGTCTCATCGAATCGCAGCCGGAACTGACATTTGTGACTCCGCTGGCCATAGCGGGCGAGATCGAATACCACGGGCTCTCGGCCAGCTGCTGGATCGGTCGTGCAGTCTTCGCGGCGAGAGAGCGCGTTACTCTTCGGTGGAGATGTCGCATAAGAATGCAGAATTCTGCGGTGCGGTGCGTTATATAGCGCCTGGTGCCAGCTCGCGCCAGCCGCCCTTCATGGTCTGCTGGTCAAAGTGGCGCGGCCGGGCTAGCTGCGGGCGCGTGCTTGTGCTGGGTGAGCAGGCGCTGGCGGAGGTAGCCGAGCGCATGGGCGCATAGCCGGGAGACATGCATCTGGGAGATGCCGAGCTGCTGGCCGATCTGCGCCTGTGTCATGTCCTGGTGAAAGCGCATCAGCAGGATCCTCTGCTCCCGAGGGGGCAGCTCGCCCCAGTGCGCGGCGACGGCCCGCATGCCGAGCATGTGCTCCAAACCGCGGTCCTCCTCGCCGAGGAGGTCCGCGAGGGTGTCCGTGCCGGTCTGGTCGGCCAGGAGCGCGTCCAGCGAAGATGGCCGGGAGGCTATTTCTGCTCGTTGTGCGTCCCGCAGATCGTCACCGCTGACCCCCAGGTGCCTGGCCGTCTCGGACTGGGTTGGCGCCCGGCCCAGCTCCTGGGTCAGCTGGCTGGTTGCTTTGCGAGCCTTCAAAACCAGATCTTTTACGGAGCGGTTGACGTGGACCGGCCAGCACTTGTCCCGGAAGTGCCGCTTGATCTCGCCGCTGATGCATGCCTGTGCGTAAGCGGCCAGGTTGGTGCCGGCCGCCGGATCGAAGCGGCTGATCGCCTTCATCAGGCCGACATACCCCACCTGCATCAGGTCCTCGGCTGGCTCAGTGCCACCCCTGTACCGCCGCACGCACGAGCACACCAGGTTGCGGTGACGGCTCACCAGCAGCTCACACGCCGCAGCGCGCGTTAGGCTGCCGCCCGCCCGCGACCGGACCATGCCCAGCAGCTCCCAGTCATCCAAGCCGGCCAGGCTCCTCGCAAACGCCCGGTCCGCCAGGGCAGGCAGAACCCGCACGACATCCCCGGGAAGTACTGGCGGTGAAGGAATTACTGCCATGCTCGCCTCGGCTCACAGAAGGCCACAAACAACCGCCGAGGTCCGGGGCAGTCAGGTACGTCATCTTGCACGAGTGCGCAGGACGACGCGAATCTCCCTGCCACGCCCAGGCTAGGCCACCGCCACGGCGACGGCAACGCCAGCGATCTCTGCTCGCACTGATTCCCGAAGGCAGTACCGGAGGTAGGCGGGAAGCCAGGTGCGAGGGTGAGCGTGCTGGTACAGCGGCTCCCTGGCTCAGCTGGTGAACAGTGCTATCGCCCAAAACTGGCACGCCGCGGCTGCGCAGATGTAGGCGTGAAAGACCTCGTGATAGCCGAACACCGACGGGTATGGGTCGGGGCGGCGGCGATGGTAGGAAACCGCCCCGGTCGTATAGAGCAGGCCGCCTGCGAGCGTCAGCGCTCCGGGTTCGGCACCAGCGTGGATCCACACACCCGGCAGCGCAAGGCCAGCCACCCATCCCAGCCCCAGGAACGTCGCGCCGACCACAACCTCCGGTGCGCGCATCCGTGCCATGTGGATTGCGGCCGCTGTCAGAGTCAGTGACCACATCACGATCAGGCAGGTCAGCCCGAAAGCGCCGCGTACAGCAAGCAGGAACGCGGGAGTTGCGGTGCCGGCAATAAGGAAGAAGATCATCACGTGATCCAGGCGCTGCAGCCGCCGGCGCCACGCATCATTCCAGTTGCCGCGGTGATATAGCGCGCTGATCCCGAACAATGCGCTCACGCTGGCCACGTAGATGGCGATGGCCGTGATCCGTGCGGGCCCGTGCGCGTGGACAAGCAGCAGCGTGCCGAGCACCAGCGACGCCCCGAACCAGATCAGGTGCAGCCAGCCGCGCAGAACCGGCTTCGTGTAATAGACATCGCGCCGGGCATCGTAAAGCGGATCCTCCACCGGCGGCCTCAACTGCTCCTCGGTGAAAGGCCGACGGGTGGGACCAGGCATTTCGCTTATCACTCAATCCTCCACGCGTTGCGCGCTATTGCCGGAATCCTGGGAACTGCGAAACGAAACAGTGGAATCGGTTCCTTGCACAGGCCACCGGTCAGCCCTGGGAGGCGTCCTTGACTCTGCCTGCGGCCTGCACCACGTTGGCCCCGGCCTAGCCGACGCGGCCTTGAGCCTTAACCGGCGGTCTCCGGTGACCTTCCTCGTTTTCCAGGCCGTACTCCGATGAGCGCAGCTTCGCCGAGGGCACGCCAGCGGCCGCCCTGACCCCAGCGTCGCCCGGCGACGTTGCGTCAAAGGATCGCCCGCCCGTGGCTGGCAGAAAGCCGGATCTGCTGGCGATAGGTGCTCTCATGCGCCACCTCGGCTGGTCTATGTGCATACAGGGCGCCACCGAGGTCCAGAGCAGCGGGAGCCGCAATCTCGCGTACCTGTGGCACGCCGAGCGCGATCGTCCTGCTTGGAAAGTTACGCCCGATCCGCCAGGATCACCAGCAGCGTGAGCGATCCGGGGCGCAGCCCAGCCGGTACGCCGGGATCACTAAGCCGGGCGGGATCGACGTAGCCGAGACCGGTCCTTTGTCCGGCTCGTGGTGACAGGGTGGAACTTCGCGGAGTCTTGTGTTAGGCAGGGTTCCCGGGTCAAGGAGCGTGGGTGGATCAGCTCAGCCTTGGTGTCATGGCGCGGTCGCGGAAGGAGAACGAGCAGCGGCTCGCGATCCATCCCATGCACATCGAGCGGATCGATGCCGAGCTTCGGCGGCGCATCTACCTCGAGCGCGGCTACGGTGAGCGTTTCGGCGTGCCCGATGAGCAACTGGCGGGCCATGTCGCTGGTTTCCGTACCCGTGAGCAGCTCCTGGCGGACTGTGATGTCATCTTGCTCCCCAAGCCGCTGCCGGCCGACCTCAGCGAATTGCACGAGGGCCAGGTCTTGTGGGGCTGGCCGCACTGCGTCCAGAACCAGGAAATCACCCAGCTTGGCATCGACCGGCGGCTGACCCTGATCGCCTTTGAGGCGATGAACCATTGGTCTGGCGACGGCTCGTTCAGCCTGCATGTGTTCCACAAGAACAACGAGATGGCCGGATACTGCTCGGTGCTGCACGCGATGCAGCTCACCGGGACGACAGGTGAGTACGGCCGCCCGCTCCGGGCAGCCGTCATCAGCTTCGGCGCAACCGGCCGCGGCGCGGTGACGGCCCTCAACGCGCACGGCGTGAACGACGTCCATGTCCTGACGCACCGGGATGTCACCGCGGTCGCCTCACCGATCCACTCCGCCCGCATGGTGCGTTTCGAGCCCGCCGCCGACGGCTCGGGCCGCTGCCACGTGCTTGTCGAAAGCGGCCCGGCGCCGATGGCGGCCTACCTCGCGGGGTTCGACATCGTCGTCAACTGCGTCCTGCAGCACCCAGGCGCACCGCTGATGTTCCTCACCGGAGACGACCTGGCCGCCTTCGCGCCCGGCAGTCTCATCGTCGACGTGTCATGCGACGAGGGGATGGGCTTCAGCTGGGCGCGGCCCACCTCGTTCGCCGCGCCGATGATCACCGTGGGCGGCACCATCTGCTACTACGCCGTGGACCACAGCCCATCGCTGCTATGGAACTCTGCCACTTGGGAGATCAGCGAAGCTCTGCTGCCACACCTGCGGCTGGTGCTTGCCGGCCCCCAGGCATGGGAAGCCGACCCGACCATCCAGCGCGCCCTGGAAATCCGCGGCGGCATCATCCAGAACCCGGACATCCTGTCATTCCAGCACCGCTCGCCGCAGTACCCGCACACCCGGCTCCCCTAGCACAGCACACAGAGCGCACTACTGAGGATTCGATCTGGTCGGCAGGCTGTCGCTCACAGCGGGTGTCCACAGCCGTAGCAGCGGCAGCGAGGCGTCAAGGGCGGCGTTGGTGCCTGCTGAGGCGGTGGGCGGCCTGGGATTAGGTCATTCGCCTGATGCGGTGGGGCACGTCTTACGGCGATTCTGTGGTGCAGGGCCCAACCGAGGATGTCTTGAGGCCAGGAAGTCTGTGATGTGAGTACCGCCGCACATGCCGGCACCGAGTGGAGATCGAGGAAGACGTCATCCGGCTCCGGCCATCGGCGCGGCGGGAACGGTCCGCTGACCTGGGCAACGCAAAGGAACGAGGGCACTCAGATGCTAGGTACCGGATTCCCCCGGGCAGATGCCGAGAATGATTTCCTGCGGGCTAGGCGGCACCAGTTCCTGGCCGCGCTGACGAACCGCCTGCGCGGCCGGCCCGTGGACAGCGGCCGCCTCGTGCCGCTCGATGAGATCGTCGGCTCACTCGGCTGGCGCGGCCAGCGCCAGCTGGGGCTGCAGACAATCCGGCTCGACACGATCGGCGGCACCGCTGGCGCGCGGCGCGACTTCGACCGCTGCTTCCGGCCCACCTCTGGCCGGGTCCGGTCCCGCTGGGAGCGGCTGGCGCTGGCCCAGCGGCGCGGTGAGGCGATCCCGCCGATCGAGGTCTACCGCGTGGGCCATCGGCATTTCGTCAGCGACGGTCACCATCGGGTATCTATAGCCGCTGCGACCGGTCAGCAGCTGATCGACGCCTACGTGACCCAGGTGCTCACGACGGTGCCGCCCCAGACCCAGACCGCCGAGCCGCCTCGCTGCTGGCGCTGACAGCGGCGCGCCGGCCCCACGGGCTGCCGATATCGTGCTGGCACGACGGCGACAGGGGTGGTGACCACCTTGGTCAGGGTCTGGGAGTCGGCCAGGCTGGTGAGCGCGGCAGAAACCCGGCCGCGGGGGGTAGTGGGGTGGGCGGACAGGTCCTGCGGGTCGCGTGGTATCGCTTTCCGGCTATTTTCGGCCGAAGGCGGAACGGCTATCTGGCGATTGTGCTGCTAATCGGGCTGACTGGCGGGGTAGCGATGGGCTCGTTCGCCGCGGCGCGGCGAACGCAGGCCTCGTTTGCCGCGTTCCTCGCCAGCACCAATCCGTCCGACCTGAGCCTGACAGTGTTCGGGCCAGATCTGGCTAAGGCCCTGAATCGGCTGCCCGGGGTGCAGCGGGTCGGGACCGCATCGGAGTCGGTCAATGCGTTCCCGCTGGGACGAACGGGTGCTCCTATTTTCCCTCCCGCGTACCTGTCTGGCGAGGTTCAGGGGGTTGGCAGCGTCGACGGAGAGTACTTCGGCCAGGACCGGGTCACCGTGACGGCAGGCCGGATGGCCGATCCGGATCACGCCGGTGAGTTCGTCGCGACCGCGCAGGCGGAACGGCTGCTCGGCTGGCACGTCGGCGAGGTGATCCCGATGGGCTTTTACACCGACGCGCAGACAGGCGAGCCCGCCTTCGGCACGGCGAAAGTCAAGCCGCACCGTCGCCTGAACATGAGGCTGGCCGGAACCGTGGTGTTCAACAACGAGGTCGTGGTGGACGAGGTCGACCGCTTCCCGGCGTTCCTGTTGTTTACCCCGGCACTTACGCGACTGGTCAGCACGGGACCGGGGTACCGGCTGTACGGGCTCCGGCTCAGTGATGGCGCGCGGGGAGTCCCGGCGGTGGAGCGGGAGATTGTAGGGGCCCTTCCGCCCGGCACGACTTACACCTTTCATGTCACTTCGGTCGTCGAGGGACAGGTCGACCGGGCGGTGAAGCCTGAGGCCATCGCCTTGGCGGTGTTCGGGATCATCGCCATGGCCGCGGCGCTGCTGATCGCGGTGCAGGTGATCGCGCGCCAGCTCCAGGCCACAGATGAAGACTTTGAAGTGCTCCGTGCCCTGGGCGCTAGCCCGGCGATGACGATAGGCGAGGGGCTCTTGGGGATACTTGGCGCCATCGTCCTCGGGTCGCTACTGGCGGCCGGCGTAGCGATCGGGCTGTCCCCGCTGGCGCCCATCGGTCCAGTGCGCCCGGTCTATCCCGCACCTGGGATCGACATTGACGTTGCGGTGCTCGGCTTCGGGCTGCTCGCGCTCATTGGCGGTATCGGAGCCGCCGCCGTCGTGCTCGGCTATCGCCATGCACCGGGCCGGGCTCGCCAGCAGGTCCGGACACATACCTCGCGCGGTTCGAGCCTGGCCCGTGTGGCTGCGAGCTCCGGCGCGCCGGTGTCCGTGGTAGCCGGTGTCCGCTTTGCCCTCGAACCGGGGCGTGGCCGAACCGCGGTGCCGGTACGGTCAGCAATCTCCGGCGCCATACTCGCCGTGCTGATCGTCGTCGCTTCGCTGACCTTCGGCAGCGGACTGGACACGCTGGTCTCCCACCCCGCCCTCTACGGCTGGAACTGGGCCTACGCCCTCGCGTCGAACACAGACGTGCCTCCCCGGGCCCTGTCCCTCCTGGCCCACGACCGGTCGGTTGCCGCCTGGAGCGGCGTGTCGTTCGCCAATGCACAGATCGATGGCCAGACCGTGCCCATCATCTTGGCAGGCACACATGCCCAAGTCAGCCCTCCGACCCTGTCCGGGCACCCGCTCGAAGCGGACAACCAGATCGTCCTCGGCGCAGCAACCCTCGCCCAGATGCACAAGCACGTCGGCGACACCGTTATCGCCAGTTACGGAACACCACGCGATGTCCCCGTCTACGTTCGCCCGACGCGCCTGGTGATTGTCGGGACGACCACATTGCCCGCCATCGGGAGCGCGCAGACTCTGCACACCTCTATGGGCACCGGAGCGATCATCCCCATCGGGATCGAGCCGCCCGCGTTCCAGAGGTTCCTCCGCAGCCCCTACCCCGCGCTCAATGGCCCGCAGATGGTTTTCGTCCGGCTGCGGCCCGGTGTGACTCCGGCCGAGGGCCTAGCCTCGCTGCAGCGGATCGCCCATTCGGGAAACAGGGCATTCGCAGCTGTCCCGAACGGCGCCGCCGCCGGGGCAAGCGTCAAGGTCCTCCGCGTGCAATATCCCGCGGAAATCGAAAACTACCGGTCCATGGGCGCCACACCTGTCCTTCTCGCGGCGGGACTCGCCATTGGCGCCGTCGCCGCGCTCGGCCTCACCCTCGCCGCCTCGGTCCGGCGCCGCCGCCGCGACCTGGCCCTGCTGAAGGCGCTGGGCTTCACTCGCCGCCAGCTCGCCGCGTGCGTGGCATGGCAGCCGACCATCGCCGCCACCATAGGCGTCATCGCCGGGATTCCCCTGGGCATCGCGCTCGGGCGATGGCTTTGGATCCTGTTCGCCCACCAGATCTACGCTGTGCCCAGACCCACGGTGCCAGCGCTGCCGCTTGCCTGCATTGGCCTCGGCGCGCTCGTGCTAGCAAACGTTGCCGCCGCCCTACCCGGCAGATATGCGGCCCGCACACCGACGGCGCTCGTGCTCCGAACCGAGTAACCAGGCCACCCCCCGTCAGCTGGGAGGCGTGATGTCTATCAAGCGTGACGAACGGGATTACGCTCGGTTAATGCGGTTCGGTGTGCTCGGGCCTCTTGAGGTGCGGGCCGATGGCGAGCAACTCGCGATCAAGGGGGTCAAGGAGCGGCGACTTCTCGGGCTGCTGCTGTCTCGTGCCAACAGCGTGGTTCCGGTCGATAACATCTTCGAGGCGTTGTGGGGGACGGAGCCTCCACCCAGCGCCGCGAAGTCGGTGCAGGTGTATGCCGTCCGGGTGCGCAAAATGCTGGAGCCGAGCGGTCGGCCAGCCGAGGGCTCCCTCATCTCGCGGCGTGGAGCCGGGTACATCCTGCGTGCGGCTCGCGATCAGGTGGATGCGCTGCGGTTCGCTGATCTGGTGGCCCGAGCCCGCGAGGCCGCGGCCGCGGGCGCGCGCGATATCGCTGCGCAAGTGCTGCGTGAGGCGCTGGGGCTGTGGCGTGGATCCGCCTATGCGGATTTCCAGGACACGTTGTTTGGCGCCGCGGAGGCAGCGCGCCTGGAGGAGATGCGCCTGGTCGCTGTGGAGGCCCGCGTTGATGCCGACCTCGCGCTGGGCCGCCACGCCGAGGTGGTCGCCGAGCTTGAGAGTCTCGTGCGGGAGCATCCGCTTCGGGAACGGCTGTGGGCGCAGTTGATGATCGCGTTCTATCGGGGCGGCCGGCAAAGCGACGCGCTGCTGGCGTTCCGGCGGGCCCGCGGCGGTCTGGTCGAGGAGATCGGCGTGGAGCCGGGGCCGGAGCTGCAGGCGCTGGAGACCGCCATCCTGGCGCACGATCCCGGTCTGGCTGAGCCGGACCCGCGCTCGTTGAGCCCGCCGGACCTCCCCGCGGGGCTGCGCGGGATCGGCCCGGCGTTCATAGGCCGCGATGCGGCCCTGGTCTGCCTGTGCGGGTTCTGGGCCGATGCGGAGCGCGGGCAGGGTGGTGTGGTTCTTGTGTCGGGCCCGGCGGGGAGCGGCCGTAGCCGGCTGGCGGCCGAGCTTGCCCACCACGCGCATGGGCGGGGGGCGGCCGTCCAGGTGGTCGGTGAGCATCCCGGGCCCGAGGGCGGGCGGGCCTCGCCCGTCGGCCTGGTGCGGTCGGCGGGTGGGCGGCCGGTCCTGCTCGTTCTTGACGATGTGGACCAGTCGGGTCCGGCCGCGGTTGCGCTGCTGGAGGCGGCGGCCGAGGCC
>Ga0134125_10011013_pt1 | contig 10139 bp, 4 predicted proteins | sample KB31751_FD_96464 | JGI IMG/M metagenome (GOLD analysis project Ga0134125, IMG submission 96464) | Terrestrial soil microbial communities with excess Nitrogen fertilizer from Kellogg Biological Station, Michigan, USA - KB3-175-1 | ecosystem: Environmental > Terrestrial > Soil > Unclassified ... | reverse complement strand
GAAGAAGCTGCGCGCAGGTTCGTCCGGAGATACCTGTGTCATCAAACTCGTGTTGAAGACGTAACTAGATTGCGTATTGTACGAATATGTATCAGTGACACCAGAATAACTGAAGTAAAGGTGGCTATAGGCTGATTGAGCTGAGGGCGGAGCGCGCTGTTGCGCATAACATTGAAGATGGTGGAAGGTTTGCGTGAAGCCCATGCCTGTTGCTGTGAGGCCGACGTAATTGTCATAGGGTGACGAATCAATATATTGCCAATAATCGGCATAGGCATTCGCGGGAGTTGCCAGAAAGAGGAAGGCCGCGACGATAGTTACGGCCAGCAACAGGCACGAGCGCCACATTCTCTTTTAATTCAGAATAGATGCAAATAAGCGAGTCGCATCAAATTATTCGAACCGAGTATATCTAAATAAATTACAAAGGTTTTTAATTATCTCTTTGTATTTAACACCCGACCTAAGAGGGATGCTGCAAATAATTTTTGAAGTTGACAAAAACGAGTTGACGTCCCGAAAAACTTCAGAACCCCAAAGTAGAAAATGGCAAACCAACTCCCTGGGCTAAAATTTCCGTAGATACCATGTTTCGATCTTAAGAGGTGCAATGTATCACTGTTTCATCGAATAATGTTCATTGGGAATTATTTATCCAAAATAAAGGTAAAAAAACGAAAAATCACTCTATAAAGGCAAACTCAACCTTTCCGTCGAACCCTTGCCCACTAAGATCGAGTGAGTAAAAAAAACTACGTTCCATAAATCGAGAAATTTCTTCGAAGTTCTACTAAACAACAAAGTCAGCTAAACAGTGGACGCAATCACCTCCTTTTCCTTTTTGGCCTTTCTAGCTGCAACGAAGGCCTTTTCGGCTGATTTTAATTCGTCAATGATTTTGCTGGTCCATTCTATTTCCTTGCTGTCTTCCTCACTGGCTTCCTTTTCTTTCCTTGCCTTTCTGATTCTGTTTGATTGGTCTATTAATTCCATTTGTCGCTCATACTCCTGGGTTATTCTGTAGATCGACCTGAATTTTGTTCGATAATCCAGTAGAAGTTTGACAATCTCGAACATGGTAACCGCAAGCCACCAGAGCATAAGATAGAGCATTCCTCGCGTTAGTCGAATTTTTTCAATTTCTTCAATACCACCGCTGACATGTAATTCACGGCATTCCGATTCTGAAGTCTCGAAAGCGACAATTTGATTGAGAACAAATTCCTCGTGAGGGAGTTTTACATCCCAAACATAAATCCAGGACGAGCCAAAGACGTTTTGGTTAAGAAGGGATCCAAAGTATTTTGTGTAAACCATTTCCAAACCGTCGTGCGAGAGGCTAATGGATTGTTCAACATCATATAAGTCTGTGACGTAGTAATGGCCTTTTTTCGGCGGATGAGGTGGTGTAAAGTAATAAAGGTGGCATTCGTATGGCAAGGTGCCTAGGTCTTCAGTTGGTATATAGATATCCACCGTGCTATTCGACGCAAAAGATGTTGTTAAAACAGAAACTAACATTAATAAGCAGAGCTTCATGACTTTCCTCCGAGTAAGTGTTTGAGCAAAATAAATTCGAAATTTCCTTTAATGATAAACTTTCGAAAAAAAGTTGCTTAATTATTTTGCAACAACAATCCACACAACTCAATAGGCATGGATCTGTTTAACACAATCCCGAACGACCTTCTAATACACATGTTATTCTTCTACGATGTTCTACAAAATGCAAACGCCGTTTCGTGCGCACTTGTCTCGCGCCGATTCCACTCTGCCTTTCTTACAGCCAGGCAAATTAACTTTAATTTTCGCATACATTCCTACACTTCAAGTTCCCTTCTTTTTCGTCAGAGGCTTGCTGAGAAATATTTCTTCAGCCTTTGCTACATCCCATTTGTCGATAGTGATTTAACCTTCACAGAAAATCCAAGTTGCAGTGTAGAATTATTCGAGTATTGGCATCATGTCAAATACGATGAACATGGGTCGACAATAAGGCTTAAATATGACCAAGTCGAAGAGAAACTCAAAATACCTCAATTAGATCCGATTTCGGATATAAGATCGTTAATACTTATATTGATCGATCGTATATCACAGTTAAAGAGAATACAAGAACTTGTGGAAAAGGTCCAGGTTGCGTTTCAAAAATCTCTTCAACACATCTCCTCAAATTGCAACATTCGCATTATCTATGACCCTTCGAGAATTTCCAGCCACCCATTTTATTATGTCGCGTTTTCTCTGACTTTCATTTACGAAGACAAGTCCGTTTCCCATCTTACACGAAAGGGACGGAAGAGATTTTGGTGTACAGACGTTGAAATTAAAGGCCGTTTTATGGAATCACATACGATCAACACGCTAGCAAGTTACATCAAGAAGCTCATTTCGACATCGAAATTAGAAGAATGGCAGGACTATCGTATCATTCGAACGAGGCGTGAGACGTTAGAAGATACGTCAATCGTACCTATATGGGAATAAGTCCATCAATGCAGCGATTTAGGAAAATAGAAGCGACAGATAGAAATTTTGTACAATTTCAGAATGAAAGAAGGTTTTTTTACAGACAAACAGGCTCTTTTACTGGCTAAAACATTTTCTAATTTATTTACTTCTTTGGTTTCCTTCGTTGCAATTTCTTGTAATAATTATAGAAGAAGAAGGCGCCGACTAGAACGGCGACTATGAACAAAATCGCTGACAGAACGAAAATCAACTTGTATTGACTGTCGTCGATGAATACTGGACCGATAAAAGGTACGAAAGTCGGAGCGAATCTTGGGGCAATCACTGGTGAAAAGGGACCTTCTGGGATTAAAGGTACTTGAGGCGGGAGTATTGGCGGTAAGACTGGTGGTTGCGGAGGTTGAGTGAATGGTGGTAACGGAGGTGTTACGCTACAAAGTTCTTGAGTCAAATAAATAACGACCTGTCCGTCGCCGGATGAATTTTGGCCTGGTTGATAAATGAAATGCCCCACGATTAACTCAGAGCAATCGGCTGTCATGCTGTGTGTATTTGCCATTCCAATGTACTGGACTCCGAGTTGTTGACTATCCCAACCGGGATAAGGGACAGTAAAATAGTATGGCCAAGTCGAATAGAAGACATTCTTCTTGAAGAAGCTATTGAGAGTCATGCTACCTTGAGTTGAGTCGATAACCATCAAACCTTCGCTATAGTCACTAACCGAAAGTGCAGTGAATCCCCTTGTCTCTGGAAACAGATCAGACCACACTCCTGAGGTGATATTATACGAGGCAGCCATGGCGGTGTCTTGGAGACCGGATCCGGAAGAAACAAGTCCATTGACCCATAACTGACTTCCGTTGCCTTCTAATTTCATACTGTAAATGGCGATAATTCCGCTGGTGTTGTATATTTTTTCTAGAGTCAAAATACCGTTATTCTCCGGGTCTAGCGCTGGTATGACACGATAGACAACGATCTGACCCGTGGTACTTCCAATCGCCAATACTCTTCCATAAGCATCCAGAGTCAAAGCCCATGGAAGGCCGGAGATGAGCGACGTAACATTGATTTCCATGGCTTCTTGGTAAGGATCGGCTGACCATGGATCACTGGAATTATAAAGCCGCAAGACGACGACAGATGAATTTCCTCTTGTAAAGACAATGGTTCGTCCATCTCTAGCCATATCCATAGCAGTTGCTAGACCTGTAGAACTATCCGATCCAATTGTAGCTACATTTTGAAAGTTGACGTATTGCTGAAGGAAGGGGTCCCAGAAGAAGAACATGACGGGCTGCATTGGGTCGGAGCTTGCAATTACCCAACGACTAAAATCATCTGCTAGTCGAACAGTAGCAATGGTCTGTGGTCCGGCAGAAGTCAAGTGAAGGAGCGATGGTCCGAGCGAAAGCGGTGGATCGAGTATTTTGTAACCACCCGGCGAAATCCTTTCGTAAATTGTTATTACAGCCAGGTTCGTATCGTTCTGTCTACCTACTGCAGCAATTCCAGCAGCATCGGATGTGCTTGCAACTGCCAGAGCAAATTCCGTAAATGAGACGCCAATCGGCGCTGGAGGCCTTGTCAAGGTGACGTAATATATGGGCGGTGGTGGTGTAAATGGCGGAGGTGATATAAACGGTTTACAAAAGTTTGAGAACTGAAATTGCATCAAACTTCCGAGTCCTCCGCTTGTGCCATTCGTTATTCCAAAAGTTCCGTCCGACGGAGCCCCTAGTATTATTTCTTGACTAACACTGTTGATCACACCTGTGACTAGCATTTTTCCTAGCAGATGTGGACCAGCGATTGTATTAGGAAATTGAAAACTAGCTATTTCGGCACTGGAAAAGGAGAAGGCCGACGTATTGTCACTCAAGTTTCGCGACAACAGATAAATGGTGGTGTTGTCTGGTGTATCGGCTACGGCGTTGGCAACAACTATCGAATCTGGCGATGGTGCATTGTTATCGCAAATATAAGGATAAAGGAACGTGTTGTTGGTTGTCGAAACGTTTGCCTGAATAATTGTATCTGCCCAGGTAACATTTTGACCAACGAAGGCACCGACGAGAAAATTAAATACCCACGTTACACTCAACGGGTTTGTGTAAGATAAGATAACGTTTGTGTTAAGTGTACTGGTTGAAATTACCGCCCAGAAGTTATCCTGCTTTGATACTGCTTGGCTGCGAATGGTTCCTCCTGGACCCAAGTTGGTTAAGGCAATTTGGTAAAGCGCCTGAGTCGTGTAATTGTATAACCTGACTGTTGCTTGCGCATATTGATAATAAAAAGCTTGCTCTGTTGCTTGAACTGGATGCGTATAAACGTTTGATACGGCTGGTGTTAATAAACCGAAAGCGCGATCAAAGGTCATGATTCCTGTACCAGGATCAACCAACCATTGTTCGTATTGGACAGCCTGTCCACTGTTTCTTCCAGCCACAAATATACGACTTGAATCGCTTGGTGGTCCTGTTAACATCGTAGGCCATGTAACGTATGGCGAAATTGGTGTGACGCTATTCAACAGAGTAAATGTTGGAGCGAGAAAATAATAGTGCTGCAAGAGCGTAGTCCCGGTGAAGGGGAAGCCTACAAAAATATCAGCTTCATTGTCGGAATATGCTACCACATGCAAGGGAATTGGCATGTTTGCATTTACCGGCCAAAAGTCGCTAATGTTGGCCGGGAAATCGAACATATAGAGACCTGGTGTAAACACGGCCGACGTATCAGCTCTAACGTATTGTCTAATAAAGATCTTTCCAGCAGCTTCTGTACATGGTGCCCAGAAGGAGAGTGGTTGGAAGCCAGTCGCGCCAATGCCATTGTAGAAGCAATCGCCCGGGTCGGACTCTAGAAATGTAACGTTGTAGTCCGGCCCAATGATGACTATTGGACCAGACGACGGTGGTGCAACAGGAGGAACAACTGGTGGTGGCGGTGTTGGAGATGATGTTGGAGACTGAACTGGTGTGGGCGGGAATGGGTTGCAAAAATTGGGAATATTTGAGATTTGCAAAAAACTGCCATGCCCACTTCCAGTTGGGAAACCTGGCCCTGGAGCACCCAAGACTACTTCATTATTTCTACCCGTGAAGGCGCTGTTTGACGTTGGCATATAACCTAAATAACGCGGGGCTGGGATTGAACCAGGGAAGGTAATGTTTATCGAGCTAATCGACCAGAATGCATTTTGACTTGTGCGGTAACCAATGAAGATTTTCGACGGGGATTCGGTTTGTGAAGCCGACAATATGAAAGAGTCCGGGAATGAATTTCCATTAGAAAAACATGGCTGCACGTAAGCGCCAATAACTCCAGAATAAGGGGCTGTGATTGAAACTGTTCGTGTGTATCCATTAATCAAATTGTAAATCGAATTGGTGTTTGTATTGTCAGGAGTAGTAGTCAAGACAACTGTTTGAGTGCTGCTAGAAATGGCCATAAATACGAACAGCCCGTTGTCGTCAACAAGCATATTCCAAACGTATATAGGCGCACCACTGAAAACCGCTCCACATTGTGTTAAAGTAGTTACTACATTTAGAATACAAAACTGAAGCGGATCGTAGCGGTAGACAAAATGAGAGTTGCGGTCCGCAGTAGCCGCTATTAACGGTCCCGTGGAACTATACTGTAGCTGCGTTTGTATAGTTTGTAGTGGTGTTGGACCGAATGAAGATTCGGAGAAGACATCGAAATAATTAAATGTCTGTCCTGAAATTACCGAAGCACCGGCAACGAATACCTTTTGGCCAATGGGTCCACCTGAGCTACATGTAATACTTAATGGATATATAAATGCATTTGTTGCCTGCACATTAATACACCCTGACAATGTTATAGCCAAGGTGGATTGGATGTATTTGCAGACTTGGCCTTGTCCATTGCCTTGATCTCTTGGAAATCCAATGTATAAATGCGCAGAGTTGTTGCCAGCTGGTATCGCGCAAAACGGTATTAATTGGTTGATATTTGTATCAAATTTAGTTGCCGATGTTAAGACGGTGGTGAAGCGCGGTTGGAAGGTTGAGAAAACGCTGGATCGAGTGTACTGCGTCACGCCAACTGCCGTATTGTTTATGGCAAAGGCTGACCAATAAAAATTTGCCTGCGTCATTTCTGACATTCCACCTACCAAGAAACTGGGCGCAGGCGGACCTTGGAGAAACGTGACGGTCTGAGCTTCACAAAGAAGCCCATTTTCATTTTTATCAATAGCCAAGCAAATCAATAGAATCCAAACGACAATCGACTCCAATTTCATTTTACTTGTTTTTTGCAACCTTTATCAATTAAGCATTTGTTTAAGAAAGGAGCGGAGCTGAAATAATAAATAATTTCAAACGGCAAAAAAACGAGGGAAGAAATTTAAACCGGGTCTCCGCCAACTCTTTTTCTTTAATTTATTTTAATACAAATTCTAAGTAACGACCTTTTATTATAAACGCTCCTATTAATTCACGCTATAGTATTTCTTCTCTCTTCTGATTTCTTTGGGGTGTCGGGATCCTGAGAAAGTGACTGAGCGTCCGGGTCCTCCTCGGTTTCATCGCTAATAATTCTAGTCGTTGCACAATCTTCAGTCATGACATAGTCGTCATGTTTCGGATCTGTCTGGGATGTAGTGACCGTGTAAGAACCAGGGGAGGCCGCCATTGAGATGGACGAAGAGTCGGTCTTCTTGGCGCAGCATTGACGACTTCCACAGGCTTGGCACTTTTCGCCTAATGCTTTTTCAGCTCTTTCTTTCATACCGCGTTTTATCATTTTGCATAAGAAGACCACGGTCAATACGACGAATGGTGAAGCAAAGGCAGCGGTGACGATTCCGGTAAAAACGCCGTCGGCCGCCGTAGGTGGGCAACCAGTGTTGGTTGAGTTGGACATTCTTGTAACTTATTCTTTGTGTTGACGATTGGTTTAGACTAGAGGAAAGTGAAGCTTTAAACTAAAATGCGAATTTTGAAGCAAAGAGAGAATTAATAATTTGTTTAATTAATTTTTTGCCTGCCCGGGCTTTCAAAAGTCCTCCCTCTATCTTCGCTGCTTCCTTTCTCCTCCAAGTCGTTTTGCCGTACTACAAAATATGTCAGATGCTAGCCAGGAAATTTGGGTCCAACCTACCAAACTCCTAGATGAATGGTATCTGGAGTGCAATCACAATATTCTATCGATGGTGGCCTTCTCCAAGGATCATTCCAATCCTGGCTATCCACAATCGGAATGCGTGAGCAAGCCGGTTTGTCTAGGCCATAGACCAAAATCTACAGCAACTCAGGCATCTACAAAAAAGAGAAAGGGAAAGCAGGCTAATTCGGCCTCGCTGAAACAAGACCTACCGACTTTACTTTGGCTCAACCATGCTCCGCACTTGGCCGCTTATGATCCGATTAATTTTGTCATACTTGGCCCGTCTATTCTTGATTATAAAAACCCGAAACACGCTAGCGAGAATCTGCGCGCCGAAGATTTTCGCCTGATGCCTCGCTTCAAGGCCTGGGCCTCGATCGAAGAGCAAAAAGAAGAGTATGCCGAGAAGAAACAAAAGGGCGGTGAATGGGGATCGTCCATAGCTTTCGAAGCATATTGGAAAAGAGTATTCGATCAGCATTACTTAATGTCCATCGAGGCAAAGGCCCCGTTGCTGGCAAACGCCGCCAGCGAGGCAGGACTTGATATTCTAAGAGCCAAACACCTACTCTATACAATGTCATTGGTAAACAAACTATCCGACAAGATGAAAAAGGAGTACGACGCCTCGTCTGGCAAACAACAGTCAAAGAAACGAAAAAGGGATGATTCAGAGACCGAAGAAACTAAGGATGCTGGACAGTTCCAAGGAGAATCAATGGTAAATTCCCCTTCATCTTCACAAGTCGACGCATCTGGCTCTCGTCAAACGCAACAAGATGAAGATGGAAAGAAAAAGTCGAGTAACACTGGAAAGGATTCGATCGACTTTATCCAAATGTCCCAACGAACCAAATCCACTCTATCCAAGGAATTGCCGCCAGAAATTCATCTCCTCTATAACACACTAACAGAAGACATGACTGAGCAAATCCGAGACATTTGTAACAAGCAGGTAGATGAATTAGAGAAGGGCTATTACAACATGCTCTCTAAAACCTTTTATATGGCTTTGAAAATGGTAACAGCCAAGGTATTCTCTAAAAAGGGAGTGACAAAGAGAAGAGAGCTACTGGACGGTTTGATACACAAGATAGCAGCTGATAATACCACAGGGCCATCGTTTAAGAACTTCAACTCCTTACTTGGAACAAATTCCAATCAACAGGGCGCCGTTACAACTACTACTACTACTACTACCACAACAACAACGACAACATCCTCTAATTATTTGAACGACGATTCGACCATGGATACTGAAAACGAAGAAGACCGACAGGCTAGAGATGACGATGAGGCCGAATTCAGTATTCATGCTGACGACTTCCTTACTTGTTCGATCGTCGCTCAACAACTGAGCGATACTTGGTATCATGTACTTAATGTATTGGATAGGGAGATTTTACGCCATTATAGACGTTTGCAACAGACTCCTGATGAAATCAAAAAGGAATTGGCTGGTCGTGCAAAAAAATTAGACTCCTTTCTAATCTCATCTAAAGATCGTGACTTTATGAACGAAAGAAAGTCGACGAACGAGAGTACACAACTAGGAATTTATACTCTTGACTTTGTATGGCCAACGACTTTTTACTTTGGCAAGATTCTTTTCACCCCTCGCCTGGTTCAATTCTTTGACACCATTCCGGCTTGGGTCATTCCACTTGTTCACGTCTGGTTTAACAACCCATTCGCCAAGCAACATTTTGAAGAGTCCTATTCAATGTTTGTCGATTTCATCACGATTTACGAAAATATTTTCAATTCTGTCGTCAAAAGTCTCCTACACTTTATGAACAATAAAACCATGGAATGGGCAGGCATGAAACCAATGTTCGGAGCGATAAGCAACAATGATCGCTACCTGACCTATGCTACCCTTGATAAAATCGGAAAGCTCGAAGCCAGAGAGTCATTAGCGCTTACAATGCTCGATCAGGCGAACAAGGTCTACAAGGCTCAGAAAGAAGAGAAATTCTCCATCCAAGTCTTCTGTCAGCACTTGCTCTCTTGGTCACCAGATGTTTTTGTCACAAACGAAGACTGGTCATGCGCAGTTCGGCTTCAATCCACCTTGGACTCGCATTACGTACAACGAATGAACAATCAAATCTCGCTTTTTAGCAAACGCTACGCACTGGACACCAATTTCAAGAATATCCCAAGTTCCAACTATCAAATTCCACCGGCTGCCGTTGTCTATATTTACAATGGCCGTATGATTAGATGCGATCCAGAGCAGACAGTTTATTTCTTTGAAGATGAAGAGCGAATGGCCGATGCCTCATATGGCGAGCTTGTTGATTCAAATAATCCAGAGGCCACAGAAAGAGATATCCCCATTTGGGCAATTCGCAAGTCGCATTTAACGGCTTGGTTAGAGATTTATACCTTCATCAAGAAGAATGAAATTACTATACTTGGTGATTGGTGGCAATTTCTGGGTTGTAGAACAGCCGTGGATCAGTCGATACTTCTCGCCTTAATTGCTCATGATCATTTATCGGAACAAGCCGGCG
>Ga0134125_10011011_pt1 | contig 10141 bp, 12 predicted proteins | sample KB31751_FD_96464 | JGI IMG/M metagenome (GOLD analysis project Ga0134125, IMG submission 96464) | Terrestrial soil microbial communities with excess Nitrogen fertilizer from Kellogg Biological Station, Michigan, USA - KB3-175-1 | ecosystem: Environmental > Terrestrial > Soil > Unclassified ... | reverse complement strand
CCGTGATGGTGCGCGCGCCCATGAAATCGCCCGGCACGGTGACGAATTCCGCGCCGATGGTGAGATCGTCGCGGCCCATCATGGGCCTGACCGGGCCATCCATCAGCAACCGGCGCGAGATCTGCGCCTCGGCCATGGCGATGAAATCGGGTGTCACCGCCGAAAGATCGGCGCGGGCGAGCCAATCGGCCACGCTGGCCTGCAGGCCGGTGTATGTTCCGTCGAGGGGCATGCCGTGTGCTTTCTTGGAATGCTCATGCTGTCATGGCCCACCGAGTTTGGGCCATGACAGGCATACGAGGTCTCACGCGATCCTGTAGGGTGCGGTGCGCAGATAGAGGTAATCGGGGTCATTGAGTTTCTTCGCCAGGAATTTCGGATCGCGCAGAATCTCCATGCTGCCGGCCTCGTTCAGCCATTGCATCAGGACGATGTTGGGAATCGAAGCCAGGCGGCGCATGTCGCGCGTGCGGTTGTAGCCGTCATTGGCGTTGGCCATCGCCCTGTTGCGGTCGAGGAACGGCGCGACATCTTGGGTAGCGACCACCGTGTAAGTGCCGTCGTGATTGTCGATCCATTCATGGGTGACGCCATGTTCGGCGAGAAGCGGCACACGGTCGGTCATGTTGGTGGTCCTAATGGTTAAGAACTCCTCATCCTGAGCTTGTCGAAGGATGAGCTTGTCGAAGGATGAGGATTGGTTACATCGGCGCCGGTCAGAGGTGGGCGTGAAAATTTTTGTTTATATGCTGCGTTGCGCAGATGGCTCCTATTATGTGGGGCTGACACGCGGTGGGCTGGACAAGCGCTTCGCAGAGCATCAGTCCGGACAGTTCGCCGGATACACTTGTTCTCGCCGGCCTGTTGAACTGGTCTGGAGCACTGACTTTCAATGGCTGAAGGACGCCATTGCTTGCGAACGCCGCATCAAGGGCTGGCGCCGGGAAAAGAAAGAGGCACTGATACGGGGTGAATATCATCTGTTGCCGAAATTGGCCCGGACAGCCACGCATCCTCACCCTTCGACAGGCTCAGGGTGAGGATTTAGATCATTCGCCGCTATTCGTCCTCATCCTGAGCTTGTCGAAGGATGAGGATTCCAGTCACTGAATCTCCGCCAGCCCGCGCGCTTCCAGTTCGTCGGCCACCGCCCCGGGCACGGTGAGGATCGCCCCCGTCTCGGCCATCGTCTCGCCCAGGGCCGCGACATGGAACCCGGTCGAAACCTTGCCCGCGCCCAGCCTGGTGACGCGCATTTTCACGTTGTCGTCCTTGGGCATATCGTTGGGTACATCGCTCTCGTTCGACTTCTTGCTCATGATTTCTCCGTTAAGAAAAGGTTAAAGCCGCGCCGGGCTGGTCCCCGACAGGGAACTTCGTCCAAAATGATTTGTGTACGGAACCGAACTCCCGCTCGCGGGTTTATGGCCCTAGGGCCAAAGGGCATTCCAGAAGGCAACATGGGCAGGCAAGAGCAAACCATCCTGGTGGTCGAGGACGACGCCAGCGTAAGGCTGGCGATTTGCGAACACCTCACCCGGCAGGGAACGATCGTGTTCCAGGCCGCCTCGGCGGACGGGGCGATCGAGATGATCCTCTCGGAACCCGACATTGAACTGGTCTTCACCGACCTGGCGATGCCGGGCAACATGGACGGGCTGGACCTGGTGGACTGGCTGTTGAAGAACCGCCCCGGCCTGCCGGTGATCATCACCAGCGGGGTGTGGGGGCGCGTCAACACGATGAAGGAATTCAGCGCCCACCGGGCGCTGTCCTATTTCGTCAAACCCTACCAGTACGACGCGGTGGCGAGAAAAATCCGCCAGGTGATCGAAGAAAAGCGGGCGTGATCCCCGCGCGCCCCACGCGGGAATAGTGACGGATCAGGAAGTTTTCTGCCCGCGATGGTTGCTGGCCCCTCTGCCCGATCGCCTCTAATCTCAAGGCGGAACAGCACAGGGGGGACCAACATGAGTACTTCAGAGCAAAGCGCCACGCGTCATGCCGGACCGCCATGGATCCGGCCGGAGATCCAACAGAAGATCGCATGGCGCGATGGCGACATCGTGATTTCGGTGCCGCCCAAAAGCGGCACCACCTGGACCATGAACATCGTCCATCAGTTGCTGACCGGGGGCACCGCGGAATTCCGCGACATCTATCAGGAGGTGCCGTGGATCGAATTCGTCGGCTATCCCGGCGAACCGCATGACGACATTCGCAACCGCCTGGAGGCCATGCCGGTCGGCCGCCCCCGCGCCTTCAAGACCCATTCCGCGCCGCCGGCGCTGCCCTTCATCAAGGAGGGCGCGCAGGTGAAATACATCGTCGTCTTCCGCAATCCCGAAGAGGCGCTGGTCTCATTCCGCCCCTTCCTGGCGCAGCATTCCGACGAATGGTTCGCGCTCTGGCAGATGCCCCGGGCCGCGATATGCCGGACCGACTTCCCCTCTTTCTATTCCGAGATCGTGGACAAAAACGGCATGCAGGGCGCGTTCTTCGGCTTCCTCGGGGCCTGGTGGCCGTTCCGAAACGAGGAGAACGTCCTCTTCCTGCATTTCTCCGACATGAAGCGCGATCATCGGGGCTCGATCGCAAAAATCGCGAAGTTCCTGGGTGTCGAACCGGGCGCCGACCGCTGGCCGGCGATCCTGGAATACACTTCGTTCCCGTGGATGAAACAGAACGAGGACAAGTTCGAAGCCGGCACCGCCGCCAAGGTTCCCCCTCTCATGAAGGGGGCGATGATGCGCAAGGGCGAAGCGGGCAAGGCCAGGGCCGACGGCATGACCGATGAAATTTCCCGCCACCTGCGGGAGGTGGGGAGCCGCATCTGCCCCGATCCCGCCGCGGTTGACTGGTTCTACAATGGCGGCGTGCTTCCTTGAACGGGCGTTCGAAGTCTCCTCATGCTGAGCGTGTCGAAGCATGAGGAGCGCGATGGGCGACACTTCAGTCCTCATGGTTCGACAGGCTCACCATGAGGAGTTCTGGCATTACGTTCGGGCTGTCTGGACGGCTAAGCGATAACGCCCGTGTCAGGCAGATCGGGCGATAGGACACTCTCGGGCGTGGGATCAGAAGCAGCGGGCTCCACGGTGGTGGCGATGGCCGCCGTCGGCAAAGGCCTGGAACGGCCGCCAAGCAGCCTGCGGGCAAAAGCGGAGAGAGGCAGTTCCACCTTTCGATGCATCACCACGCCCACCCCAACCACCAACGCAAAACAGAGAACTCCCGAGCCGAAAATTGCCGCCGGGGCGGCCGGGTGAATGCGGTCCACGATCTTTATGACGAACTGGGTGACGAAGAAGTGGGTCAGGTAGATCGAGTAGGACGCGGCGCCCAGCAATTGTATCCCGGGCGACTTGACGGTCAGCCCGGCCCGTTCAGCGGCCACGGCCGAGCCGACGATCAGGAGCGCAGGTATTCCGGCGATGATGCTGCGATCGGCATCAGGCCAAAGCGACGGCGCTCCCAGCATCAAAACGAAGCCGGCGCTTCCCAATATGACCGCGGGCGCGCGCGAGACCGGCAGCCTGTTCGAAACAAGCAAGAGGCCCAGCACCATGCCGGCGCCAAATTCCAGTATGATCGGGCTGGCGTAAAATTCGAGCACCCCCCCCCCGCGGGCCGGACGATTTGACCTGCGATCACCGCCAGCACCAGCGCGCCCAGGGTGAAGGCGAAGCCGGTGGCTTTTCTCGCAAACAACATTCCCACCGCGAACAGCGCGTAGAACATCATCTCGTAATTGAGCGTCCATCCCACGAAAACCAGCGGGTGCATCTGGCCGTCGGAACGGGGATAGGGAATGAACGCCAGCGACTTCAAGAGTTCCGCCGGATTCGCCTTGGTGGATTGCAAGAGCACCGGCGCAACCAGAGCGAGGGTGAATACGGCCAGGGTGACAAGCCAATAAAGCGGAACAATGCGAGCCACGCGATGCCGGAAGAATTGCGATGGGCTTTGCGGCCGTTCCGTTACCGTCACCACCATGATGAAGCCGCTGATGACGAAAAAAAGATCGACGCCCGTGTTCCCGAAAGCCGTGGTTCCGCTGCGAAACCCGGCAAGTTCCGCGAGCCGGTCAATATGCACAAAGACGACAAGAAGCGCAGCAACCGCACGAAGTGCCTGGATATTGAAGAGCACGAAGTTCCTGACGACATGCAAATGCTGCAGAACTGCAATGCCGTGACGGACAAAAGGTTTCGGCACAAACGCTTTCGCCTTGGCGACAACGCGAAGTTGCGCCGCAAGCGCATAAAGATGTTCTTTGTTACTGTTCCGCGGGGCTTAGTACATTTTCCGGAAGTAGATTCATCGCGTGCCGATAGATGAGTTCCCGCGCGATGGGCGACACTTCAGTCCTCATGGTTCGACAGGCTCACCATGAGGAGTTCTGGCAGCCCGCCACGCAAGTGAGCGTGACAATCAATTGATCGCGAAGATCGCCGCGTGGGCCTTTTCGTTCCGCACCACCAGGGTCTTCTCGGCCAGGATCATGAACTTCTCGGCATCGCCGGTCTTGGCCAGCGGCACCGTCTCGATCCCGCGCAAGGTGGCCACGCCCACCATGTTGGGATCGACCAGAAGCGCGAAGTTCGGGCTGTTGGCGTTGAAGGCATATTGGTGCGGGATGAGCGTCATTTTCCCGAAATCATCGACATAGACGTCGGCGCCGCCGATGATGGTGGCCTGCTCGTCGCCGGCCACCTCTTTCCGGATGCCGGCGATGCCGGTGAAGCCGCTCATCACCTGCTTGTCGGTCGGCCCCACATAGACCTGGTTCGGGGTCGCGCCATTGGCGAAGGCGGTGGCGCGCACATTTTTCAGCAGCGCCTCGGTGAAGCTGCGCGCCGTGCCGGGGCTTGCCGCCGCCACGGTGCCGCCGGAAAAGCCGCCGGCCGCGCCGCCCGTCCCGAACGAGACATTGCTGGTGAGCCAGGCGGGAAGGCCGGCGCATTTCCTGCCCACCCCGCCGGACTGCTGGGCCGAGGGGCCGTTGGCCAGGAACGTCATCTCCATGTCGGTCCGGAGCGCCAGGCCCTTCAGCACTTTCTGGCGGTTCACTTCGCTGGCGCGGCCCGCCTTCTTCACCACATTGTCGGTTTCGGAGACGATGCCGGTCTTGCGGAATATCTGGCAGTAGTTGCCCACCCGGACCGAGCTGTCCTCGCTGTCGAAGCTGGCCACGTCGTCGCCTTCCAGTTGGATGTTGGTGGCGACCGGCGTTTCCAGGCCCTCGGTCTGCCACTCATGATAGGTGTTGGTGGCCTTTGGCGCGGCGCCGATATTGGCCTGGAACGGCGTCTTGAAGGGCGCGACGCGATAGATCGTGCTCTCCAGATCCTCGTGGATGCCCTTGGTGGTGAGCGTGGTTGCGGTATTGGCGATGGCCGTCATGATTGTCCTTTCAGATTGTGGAGCTCGACCGCCTCGTCGATGGTGAGTTCTCTCTTGTTCGACAGGTGGGTGATGCGGTTGTGGTGGGCGCTTCCGCGCGCCGCGCTGCCCACCGGTTTGACGGGCATGCGCTTTGGCGACGCGGATTGTTGCGGCGCTTTCAACAGGGCGCCGGCCTTGGCTTTTCCGTTGCGCCATTGCATGGCGTCGTAGGCCAGCCCCGCTTCCAGCGCCGAAAGATGCGGGATGCGGGCGGTGGGCACGCCCAGGCCCAATAGGAAGCGGCCCAGTTCCTCGCGCCGCGCCTTGCCCTCGTCATGGCCGACAAGGTCGGGGGCGAATTCGGGAATAAGCGCTTCCTGTTCCTGGACGAAGCGGGCATGCGAAAGCCGGTCGGTCAACTCCTTGGCGGCGGAAAGAAGCTGGAGCCCGCGTTGCTCGGCCTGCATCTCGAGTTGCGGCTTCAGCGCGCCCTCGGCGCCGTGCTGCTCGATCGCCTTGCGCCAATCCAGGTTGGACCAGCGGTTCTGGAAATTGTTCTCGGCCTCGCCGGAAATCCGCGCCAGATTGTCGGCGGCGGATTTGAAGCGCGCGGCTTCGGCCTCGGCGGTCTTGCGGCGCTCCGCGCTTTCCTGCAGCGCGCGTGCCGTGGCCTGGTTCCTCTCATTCTCCTTGGCCAGGACGATCTGTTGCAGGTCGCGCGGCAATTCGGCGAAACGCTCTTTGGATTTTGCGTCCCAGAATTTGGGCGGTTCGAGCTCGGCGTCTTCGGCGTCGTCCGCTTCTTCGGCGTCGTCGCCGTCCGGTGCCTCCTCGCCCTGAGCTTGTCGAAGGGCGTCTTCACCCTCCTCACCCTGAGCTTGTCGAAGGGTGACTTCCGCCGGCGCAGCTTCCTCCGCCTCATCGACATTTTTCTTCTTCGGGCTCTCGCCCAGCCTGGCGACCGCCTGGTCAACAGACAGCGCGCCGCCATTCGCGGCTTTCGCCTCATTCCTCATGCTTACCTCGTTGGAAATGCGATCCGGGCAGCGCGGAATGCGATAGCCCGTTGTCGCAATGGAATGGAAAACCCCACGCGCCGCTCAGGGATTTTACCGGCGCAACATCGCCTTAAGGAGCCTGAACAAAAAGCTCACCATCAGCAGAAACAATCCGCTGAACAACATGACGACAGGAAGAAGCGCCGCAAACATCGATGTGGAACCGGGAAAAAGGAGAAAATTGACAAGCAGACAAGCAATGGACGCCAGAACCAGCCCGACGCCCAGCCAAACCAGCTTGCCGACCTTGATGGCCGAAAAGCCTGACGGCACCTCACATTTTCCACGCCTTATCCGCGTCGCTGCCAATGCCGCTCATGCCTTGAGCTCTTCCAGATAGGCCTCGATCTCTTCGCGCCCCTGCCCCATGGCGGAAAGAAGCTCGTGCTCCACTTCGTCCAATATGTGCACCAGGCGATAGAGTTCCTCGCGCTTCTCGCGCTCGGGGGGACGGGTGGCGAAGATCCTGGCGGTGGCGGCCTCGCGCACGCGGGCAAAGGCGGCATGGGTCTCGGGGTACTCGTGACGGGCCTGTTGCTCGCGGGCTTTCAATTTCTCTTCGGTCATGACGAGTTGTTTCCACATACTTATGATGCGATCACCTCATGGTGAGCTTGTCGAACCATGAGGACTGCGAAATCCGTCAGCCCGTCCTCACCCTTCGTCCCTCGACAAGCTCGGGATGAGGGGCTCAGGGCGAGGAGATCAGGCGCGTCTATCGAACCCCCTTCGCCCGCATCGCCGCGGCAATGAGATCGGCCCGGGTCTTCTGGTCGATCTCGTATTTCTTCAGTGCCGCGTCGATGTTCTGGCCGCGTTCAGTGGTGGCCGCCTTCATCCGCGCGGCTTGCGTCTCCATGGCGTTCGCCTGCAACTGCGCCATGAGTTGGGGCGGCATCTGCGGCCCAGCCGGCGCGGACGCCATCGCCGCGGGATTGGAGAAATAACGCTCCGGCTGTTTCCTGCGAAGGGCCCGGGCCTTGTCGATGGCGAGATTATAGACATTTTCCGCCGTCACCAGCGGGCCGTTCACGCCTTGCTGCAAACCCACGATCTCAGCCACGTCCTGCGAAATCGCCGTCAGCGCCGCCAGCTCCTGCTCGAACCCGGCCGCGCCCAGCCCCACTTCGATGGTCATGGCGTTGCGTGTCCCCCATGTGGTGGGATCGATCGTGATCCACTGGCCGTTCAGCATCGCCACCCTGGGCTCTTCCGCATGTTCGCGGATCAGCGCGTGCAGGCCCAGATACAATTCCTTCAGGCAGGTTTCGGCCAGGATGCGGGCGATCATGCGCACGCGGCGTCCCGCCGCGTTCATCAACGCTAGGGCGCCGGTCGCGGTGTCGTGCAAGGTGTCGGGGTTCAACCCTTGGGCATTCCTCACCACGCCGGAGCGGCTCTCGCCCTGGACCGAGAAATATTCCAGCGCCGCATAGGCGTCGAAGCCGGGGCCGGTGGAAGCCAGCGGCCTGACCGCGTTGCCGTCGCGCGAACGGATCGGCACGCCCGGCTCGTTCCGGAGGAGATCGCTGATGGTGTAATCGTTGGCCGAGGCCATCGAGACCTCGAAGCGCTGGTTGAGCGCGAAATAGGACGAGTCGAGCAAGGCCCGCGTCAGCACCGTCTTGATCTTTTGCGTCTCGAACAATTGTTCGGCCAGCGACAGGCCATAGAAGCGATGCGCCACCACAAAGGGCGAGCCGCCTGCGAACGGCACCCGCTCCAGTCTCTCGGCCGCCCGTCCTTCGAACGGCACGATGCGGGTGCATGCGGGATCGGTCACCACCCGCCAGATGCCGAAGCAATCGCCGGCGGCGTCGAGCAGGCGGATATAGTGCTTGCGGATTTCCACCTGGCGCAGCATCGCGCCCGAGGCGTCGGCATATTGGGACAGCGTGTGTTCGCCCGCGGCATCGCGCGCCGTCTGCATCTCCTGGTCGCCCGGAGCGGCATACGGCTCCAGCGCCAGCACAACGTCCTTGTCATAGCCTTCCGCGATCAGGTCCTGCACGCGGGGACGATAGCGGGCGCAACAATAGGTCGCCTCGGCCAGGCGCACGGTTTCGGGCGCGCAACTGAAATCGTCGGGCGGCACGGGCCAATATTCCGCGCCCGACCGGTCGCTCACCACCGTGAAGGAATAGGTCTGGGCCCCGCCCGCTGGATCGCCGGCGGCGGCCTCGTCCGCCTTCACATTCAAGATCCGGCCGTCACGCTGGGCGGCGATCAATTCGGGCAGCGTCTTGCCCGTGAAATTCTCTTCCCGGAAATCGCGCCGCCAGCCGAACTCGAACAGGCAGGTCTTCAGCAACAACCCGTCCTTGAAGCCGGTATAAAGATTCAAGAACCCCGGATTGTCCTGGAAGATCACATGATGGAGATACTGGCTCTCCTGCCGCGCCGCCTGTTCGTCGCCGGGCTTCGTCGGCACGAAGGCCGCAACGTCGCCCTCGCCCACGAAAATCTCCATCAGGTCGGGAAGAATGGTCTCGACCGCATCGGCCACGTCGCGCGACACCGCGCGCGAGCGATTGGGCAGGGACGCAATCTCGGCGGCCATGTCGCCCTTGTACATGTCGAGCGCGCGCAGGCGATCGGCCCGCAGGATCTGGTCGTTCTCGAAGCCCACCGAGCGCTCCATCTCGCACCTGACCAGGGCCAGGAGTTCGGCCTCGCTGTAAGGCGTTGCTTCACCCTGTGCCTGGCGCGCACCCTTCCCGCCGCCCTGAACCTGTTGCCCGTTCTCCTCACCCTGAGCCTGTCGAAGGGCATCATTATCGAACGCCATGATGACAAAATCCTCTCAATACCATAACGTACGCCTCTGGGGCGGAGGGCGCCGGGACATGAACATGCGCGACCGCGTGGTGTGGCTGCTGGTGGCTCTATTCGCCGGCGCCGTCATCGCCGTGGAAATGACGTATGTCGATGAGATGAGCCTGACCAAGATCGCGCTGTGCGCAATCGCTCTGTGCGTCATCGGGTTTGCTTTTGTGAAACAAGGCGGCGACGGCAAGACCCTTCGCCTCATGAAGCCGCAACCGAAATCGCGCCGCGCGCGCGCCACCGGGAAGGATTGATCGCCCACCGGGTTCCAGGCGTATCATCCCGTCCGATCCCGCGCTTACATTACGTCAGGCGTTAGGCATTACGGCGGATCGAGTGGCAACCATCTCGCGGCGCCGCCAGAGCATGATCGCGCTTCTTTGAATCGCGATCATGCTTCAGGTTTTGTTTATCGCGCAATTTTTCCGAAAACCGCTTCCCACTTTTCGGATTGCGCTCTAGCCTTGGCAGAATCGGGTCCATGACACGGCAAGAGCAAAAATTCATCTGGGTCGGCGTGGCCACGCTTTGCGCCATCGGTCTCGGCGTGGAATTTGTGGTGACGCCCAACAGCCCCGCAAAGCCCATTGTCATGCTGGTCCTGATCGCGGTGATCGGTTACGCCATCTATCGCGCAAGCCGCCGGCACAGACGCCACCGGAGCGAATAGACCGGCCGCGATTTACCAAGAAAATCTAGGGCGGTTCCAGGAAAAGTGTGCAGCGGTTTTCCCTCCGGAACCGCGACAAAACAAGGAGCTAGAGCAAAATCCGATCAGGTAGAAGCGTATCCAGCCTTCTTAAAGTATCCGCGGCAGTCGGTTGGTTTGCAGAGTGGAATTGCTTTTCCGATCTCGTCGATGATCTCGG